>Ga0164241_10001235_pt1 | contig 33293 bp, 28 predicted proteins | sample OricomyardsoilBY_FD_108780 | JGI IMG/M metagenome (GOLD analysis project Ga0164241, IMG submission 108780) | Backyard soil microbial communities from Emeryville, California, USA - Original compost - Back yard soil (BY) | ecosystem: Environmental > Terrestrial > Soil > Unclassified | place: USA... | reverse complement strand
CTGTGTGTCACGATAATGGCCTCATCACCGGGTGGCAGAGCACGCTTTGGGATGGCTTCACAGAGCCTGACGCCACATCATAAATATCACGCTCCGGGAAGACGCCGCAGGCTTACCGCTTACACCGTAATTGCCAGCACCGCATCTAGTTAAACTCTCACGGACTCAGAAGGCACGTGCGGCAGGCATTTCCCAAGGGATTTCAGACAGCTACGTCCTCGGACGAACGGAGAAGTGCAGCGGTGAAGTTGGGATTGGGGGGAGGAAGTCGCCGCGCGAGCGACATACCTTCACACAGGCTCCGCCGTTCCAGCGGCGGTTTCGAAGCGAAGATCGAAGAGCGGCCTGACGACGATCAGGCAAACCCTAACGCTGCTTCCAGATCATCCAGGACTTGCCGGTGGTCGTTCCTTCATCTCGCCGTTCCATCTGTCTGCGGCGGATAACCAAGCCGCTTCCAAATACGGCATGGTAGGCAATCCCCAAGAACAGCCAGCCACTGAACAACCAGCCATCAGCGACACCGCGTAAGTAGGAACCCACGCCAATCGCGGCAAAGATAGTCGCTGTAAGCAGGACTATTTGAGCGACTTTTCGCGACGAGAAACCAAAGCGTCGAAGCACGTGATGAAGATGCTCTGAGTCAGCATGAAATGGAGACTGTCCTTGCGACACCCGACGGATCATGCTGCTGAAGAGGTCGAAAATCGGGAGTGCGAAGATCCATAGAATCACTACTGGGCTAATGGCGCGTACGGGCTCCTGCGAGGCCTCAATGCTCAGCCAAGCCAGCGAGAAACCAAGCATGGTGCTGCCGGCATCTCCCATAAAAGCACGAACGTTGCGCGTGCGCTTCGACGGCCAGTTGAAAACCAGAAACCCGAGAATGCAGCCGATCAATGCGGCCACCATCGGGACGTACTGCATTGCTCCAGCCATGACGCAACAGAAGCCAAGGAACATCGCCGCAATCAGTGCCTGAATTCCAGCCACACCGTCGCTGCCGTCAAACATGTTGAAGGCATTGATGGCCGTGAGAACAATAAGGACGGTGAATGGCACGGACAGCCAACCGAGCTCAAGCAAGCCATTGAAAAACGGCGAACCCAGATCCTTGGCCGAAACCCCGGCGCCGGCCACCATAAGCAGACATGCACAAATCTGCGCAAGGAACCGCACAGAAGGCGGCAGATCGTACCGATCATCGAGTGCGCCAATGATTACGAGCACAAGGACGGATGTTATGAAGAAGGCAAATCCCTGCACGGATTGGTATCCATACAAGGTGCCAATGATCAGCCCTCCGGTCATGGCAAGGCCGCCGATAACGGGAATTTCGCCCACGTGCATCTTGCGGCCACCTGGGCGGTCTATCAGCCCCAGTCCACGCGCAACCGGGCGAAGGGCGAACATGAACAGGATGGTGATGAGTAACGGCAGTCCGATCTGTATTGTTATCCCTGACATGATTCCTTCCGGCTTGCTCCGTTCCACAATAGCATTGGATGTTCGCCCCGTATCGTGCCTGGACGACCGATGCGGCGACCATAATATACAGAGATCAAATTCGCTCGCCTACCAGCGAAATCTCGCCCCATCGTCAAAATGAGCCCGAGGCACGCTGCCTCCCCGACGTAGACAGGCACCACACCAGATAAATCACGAGCTACGGGATCGTCTGCTTACCAGCCACAGCAACCCTTTCGAGAGCTTCCAGCATGTGCGTAGCAAGCGACGTGCGATCGTACTTAGCAGCAGCTTCAACACAATTCCGCCGCATGGTCGCTGCTAGCGTCTCCGAACTCTCTAGCCGCCGCAGCGCTGCGACTAGCTCGTCAGCGTCCTCGGACTCAAAGACGATACCAACACCTTCGCGCTGCACAATTTCGGCAGATTCACCGCCCACGCCGTGCACGACAGGTACTCCCATGCCCATGCATTCAAAGAGCTTCGATGGAATCACGGTCCTGAACAAGTCCGTGCGCCGCAAATGAATGATCGAGGCATCGAGCAGGGACCAGTACCGACCCACCTGCTCCTTCGACACCGTATCGATGAAACGCACGTTTTTCAAACCCAACTCGGCGGCTCGCTCCCTCAGCTTCGCCTTCTCGGCGCCATCGCCGAGAAACAGCAAAACGAATCTTTCGCCGTCGGGCAACTGCCGCAATTTGTCCGCAGCTTCAAGCAATGCGTGCAGACCATGGGCTAATCCGTGTGTCCCAATGTACCCAGCGACGAATTTGCCCCGCAAGCCAAGCTGGCCGGTCAGTTCCGGGTCTTTCGGTCTCGGCGAGAATCGCGAGATGTCGACGCCATTGGTTATGACCTCGATCTTCTGTCCATCGATACCGCGAGCCACCAGCTCGCGACGGAATGAATGAGTCACCGATACGATGACCGACGCACACCGGTAGAGATATAGCTCGAGTCTTTCGAGGAGCCTAAGCGACAGTGAATCATTCATGGCGCCGACCGCCTTGATTGATTCAGGCCACAGATCGCGCAGCTCGAACACAAACGGTACGCGTTTGGCACCCGCAAGCACTCGTGCGGCGCACGCGGTAAAGAATTGCGGCGAAGTCCCAACCACGATGTCCACTTTCCTGACGAACAGGCCTGCGAGCGTGCTCGTAACCATGAAGCTTACGTAGTCGAGTACTCGTCGAATGAACCCTTCGTTTGCCGTGATGTAGCTCCACACCCGGATAACACCAATGCCATCGACGATCTCGCGTTGCCACGCCACATTGCGGTATCCATCGAAGACCTTGCCCCTCGGAAAATTCGGCGCGCAGGTCACAACGGTCACGGTGTGCCCGGCGCTGACCCACTGGCGGCAATGCTCGTGGGTGCGGCTTGCAGGCGCATTCACCTCCGGGGGAAAGTTATCGGTCAGAAACAGGATATGCATCGTTGGTCCAGATCCAGCGTGTGGCGCACTCGCCATCAATCAATTCCACCTCAAGGCATTCTGTCGCCTGAACCACACCGAACTCCGGTGAATATGCAGCCGGACGGATCGAACCGCGTCCGCGCTCCACCGCAACTGTTGCGATGACGAGATCAGCATCCACGATCTCCCAAGCCTCAGAACCCAGGAGACGCCAGCGCAATCCCGGCATCAGGTTGTAGCGCGCAATGGCTGACAGCTCCGCCGCCGATATCCGGTCGGCTACAAGCAATTCACGGTCCAAGAGCTCGATACATCGTTGATGATCGGGTCGACCAGCCAGAAAGCGATAACCATCGTGCGAACAACACACTCTCCAGCCGGCTTGCATATATCCAAAAGGACGGGCGCGGCGGCCGACCCTGAAACCACTCCACACCTCGGACGAATTCCGCGAATCCACCGTCACCGTATTGTGAGCGGGAGTGCCACGCTCGAACATTCGCTGCTCGCCCAAGCCATAGCACGAGGTGCCGCCGTTGACGAGAATTCGCCGCTTACCCAGAGACAACTCGAGCGAAAGTGTGTCCGCATGCGCGTGCCCGGGCAAGTAGTCAGGACCTACTTCTGCAGCGTCAAACAAGATCGTGCAAGCGCCGCGCGACATGCGCACATAGCCACTTTCCTGCAACCGGGTAACCGCCTCGCGCTCCAGAGGCGGGCTTGTAACTCCCAGCTCATGTGCATAACGCTCAAGCTCATGCATGGTGGGCGCAAGTCCTTGTGCACAATCGTTGAAATGGCTGTAGGCACCATCCGGATGCGTCATGCACCGCAGCCACCGCAACATTCGACGCCCGACCCTCCGCCAATCCGCGCACAGTGCCTGGTACTTCGGACTAGCGACGAATACCTCGCATACATTTACGAGGTCTAGCAAGTCCTCCAATGCCAGCGCTTGATACATCGGGGTTCTTTCGAACTGACCGCCATCAGGAAGTATCTGTTCCTGGAGTTCGTGCTCGACGATCTGTGTTCCGCGATCGAGCCAACGCTGCGATTCCTTTCCCTCGAAGAATAGCCCTGCAAACATCAGCGCCTTGGCATTGGCGAACAGGTGATTCCCAAGGAGGTGGAATTCGAGTCGCCCTTCAAGCCAGCGCACCTGCACCGCCAGACTGTTCAGATATTCCTCGCGCGGAGTCTCGCGAAGAAACCATTTGATCCAGTTCACGATGCGCAGCGAAGTCGGGTAAGGCTCCCACCCACTACCCGCCACCGGCGGGTTCTCCGCGATCCAACGCTGAATCAGCTGATGATGGAACGGGGTTCTGCACTCGTTCTGCGCAGCGTTCAAATCGTCGAAGTAGTGAAGGTTGTATCTCCACAGCTTCGCAAGCGACGGATCGTCCCAACCAACGGCATTCAGATCGCGTTCGTCGTTCAGGAGCTTCAGCACCCACGGCGCAGTAACGCTCGCCGCACGCTCAGGCGACTTTGTCCAAGCCGCCTTGCAGCGGCGCAACCCTGGCGCAGGTGCCGAATCAATCCCCGGACGCCACAGGCGAAACTTTACGCGGCCGATGATTTGAGTCGCCCGCAGATGCCTGGCAGTACGCCATAGCGTGCCGATCCGGGTCATGTCGACTGGATCTGCTCGAGGATGATTGCGATCCGCTCACCTGCCTTTCCGTCCCATTTCTCCGGTATCGTGCCAACCTTCCACTGGCCGGCAAACAATCTTTCCAGCGCTGGCCGTACCGCGCGGGGATCCGTACCGACCAACTCATTGGTGCCAATGGTCACCGTCTCCGGTCGTTCCGTCGTATCCCGCAACGTAATGCAGGGTACTCCGAGTACCGTAGTTTCCTCAGTGATACCACCAGAATCCGTGATGACGCCGAACGCGTGCTTCACCAGAAAGTTGAATTCCAGATAGGGTTGCGGATCGACGGGGATGAGATTGCGCGGCACGTCGCCTATCGCGGCCAATGTTCTGGCGGTCCGTGGATGTACCGGGAACACGATCGGGTGTTCTTTCACTGCTGCGCATACCGCCCTGATCATCCCTGCGAACACCACCGGATCATCCACATTGGCGGGACGATGCAGCGTCATCACGAAATATCTGCCCGCCTCAAGTTGTATGCCGCTCCAGAATGACGGCGGTCTCAGGCGATCGAGATTGGCCAGCAAGGTATCTATCATCGTGTTGCCCACGAAGTGAATCCGGTCCGACGCGACCCCTGCCGTCTGCAAGTTCTGATTGGCGAACTCGCTGGTGGTAAAGAAGTGGTTGGTTATCGCATCGGTAACCATGCGATTGATTTCCTCCGGCATCGACCAGTCGCCGGAACGAATCCCCGCTTCCACATGCGCCACCTGCACCCCCAGCTTCCGGGCTGCGATCGAGCAAGCCATGGTGGAAGTCACGTCGCCGACGACGAGGCACAGGTCGCTGCGGTCTGAAAGCAGCAATTTCTCGTACCGCACCATGATGGCTGCGGCCTGTTCGGCCTGGGTGCCTGAACCGACCTCGAGATTGACGGCTGGTGCCGGGATTCGGAGCTGCGAGAAGAAATCGCCAGACATGCGCTCGTCATAGTGTTGGCCGGTATGAACGAGCCGGTAATTCAGTGCACTGCCTTGTTTTCGTCGCTCCTCGATCGCGTGAATGATCGGCGCAATCTTCATGAAGTTCGGGCGTGCGCCCGCAATGACGTCCAGTCTCATCGTTGCGGCATCCCTTTGATCTTGACCATGGAAGTCAGTTCGCGCGAACAACCACTGGTGGAAATCCAGTCATGCATCATTACCACTCCGCAATGCTCTCAAACCGCATGAAGCACCGCATCTGAATCGCATCATCATCCGCGTCGAGCTTCTTCTTGTGTCTGAAGCCAAGGCTTACTTGGACAGCTCATCATCAGCAGGATTCGCAGACCGCCGACCGCCGCGGTGCTGTTGACCAGTCGTTCGTAAGCATACCCCACTAGGTAAGTTCCAGGATGCATGCGCAGGCATTCGGGCCGACGCTCGATCAGTTCCATGCTGCCTACCTGCAGGCCTGCGACATCGGCGAGACGTCGAATGTCGACACGTGCATTTGCACGATACCTGGTCGAAAAGGTGTCTTCGTTCGCTCTGCCGCGCAGCCGATTGTAGAAGCGGTGAAAACGATGCGGCGTCAGGCGTGCGATAAGCGGCATGTAGCCACTTGTTCGGGTTTTTTGCCAGAAACCTGCCGCCGGGCGCAGCACACGCGCGATCTCGCAGAACGTGGCCCCTGGCTTGCGGCAGATGTTCGGGCACGTTGTCGGCGAATAATGCGCCGTCCGCGTATGGCAGCTTCTCGGCAGATCCTATCCGCGCCTCAACGAGAAACGGATTCGTAAGCACACGCGGATCCAGGTCGACGCCGCTGACGTGAGCAGCCATGCCCTTGAAGATAATATGGGGAACGATGCCAGCCCCGACTCCGAGATCCAGAAGGCGAGAGGTGCCGTCGATGTGCCGCGCGATCGCGGACCGGAACAGCTCATCGTCCGAGTTGTCGGTGCACTCCGGGTACCACTTGCTGTCCAATCGTTGAATCGCAGTACTCACGAAAACCGGTCCCGTCCGTCATTGGCCACGAAGACGCAATACGAACGCGGCTACCGAGGCAGCCCGCACGTTCATTGCAAGGCGTTCTGCAGTTCGATGCTGACAAGGCTGACCTCGAAAATTTCATCGGGAGGAATCGGCGCAGCACCTCCCCCCGCGGCTCGCACAAACGCCTCGGCACAGCCGTTCTGGCCTTTGTTCTGTCTCCACATCTTCATCGAGGTGAAACCCGGCCAGCCAAACCCCGTGAGCTTCCGAAAATTGTCCAGCTGCAGAATCCGTCCTTGCGCGAATATCTCCAGTCGCTCCTTGGGGAACTTCTTGTTGCCGTTCGACAGGTAGTGGATTGTTCCGGTCGTGCCATCGCCGAACCGCAGACTGATCGTGACCGTGTCGACGGGCGTGCCCTGCATTGCGACAATGCTGTGGTGCGTTATCGGCGCGCCGGCCAGGAAGCGCAACAAGTCGATGAAGTGACAGCCCTCTCCCAAAATGCGGCCTCCTCCCGACTCTAGGTCCTGTGTCCAATGAGATGGGGGTATCGCGCCAGCGTTCACAGTCATGATGAAAGCCTTCGGTCCGCGAATTGCTAGGAGCAGCTGCGCCGCTTTCTGGACCTGCGGCGCGAAGCGCCGGTTGAAGCCAACCATCAGGATCGACCTGGAACGAGCATGAGCCGCCTCGATTTCCTTCAGTTCCTCGACAGTCAAGCACAGGGGCTTTTCCACGAAGACATGCTTGTCGGCGGCGAGAGCCGCGAGTACGAAGCGCGCATGGCTGTCATGCCGAGTCGCAACAACCACGGAATCGATCTCGGCTGAGTCGAGCAGTGCCTGCGCATCAGTCGTGGCACGCTCGAATCCGAACTTCCGGCCCGTGTGAACGCCGCTGACGCCACCGGCAGAAGAGATCGTGTGCAGGCGGGCGCGAGTGGCTGCAAAAGCTGGAATCAGCACAGCGCTCGCATAGTTGCCAGCACCAATGAACCCAAGCACCGGACCCGTGCCTGTCTGTTGACCCGACGACAGGTCAACTGTCCGTCGGCGGGACGTGCCAACGGCGACTGCGTCCTGCGCGTACTCGATCACGATTCCGAGCGCCGGCTCCGAGCCGCCAACGATCTCGTAAGCCTTGGCGGCGTCATCGATGGCAAAGCGATGTGAGATGAGTGCCTGGATGTCGATCTTGCGCTCCGCAAGCATATCCAGGAACGCTTCGAAGTTGCGCTGTTCGGTCCAGCGCACGAAACCGATCGGATAGTCCTGACCCTTCTCCTCATAGCTAGGGTCGTAGCGACCCGGACCATACGAACATGACACCTGGAACGTGAGTTCCTTCTCGTAAAAGTCGGCGCGGGAAAGCTCCAAGCCCGTCACGCCGACGAGCACGATGCGGCCGCGCTTGCGACTCATCTGGGCAGCCTGATGCATCGGCTCACTGCTGCGGGTAGAGGCCGTGATGAGCACTGCGTCTACGCCACGCCCGCGTGAAAACCTCTCTGCCGCGACGAGCGGATCCTCGCCTGCGGCCAGATTCACGACCTCCGCTCCGAACCCTCTGGCCAGCTCCAGCTTGCCTGCATCGAGATCGATACCCAGTACCCGGCAGCCTTGGGCGCGCAGCAACTGAACTGCCAGCAGTCCCACCAAGCCCAAACCCGTGACGACGACCGCCTCACCGATGGTCGGTTGGACAAGCCGTATGCCCTGCAGAGCAATCGCACCGAGCACTGTGAACGCTGCCTCTTCATCGCTGACTGCATCGGGCACGCGCGCGCACAGATTCACGGGCACCGATACGTACTCGGCATGCTTTCCGTTGGAAACCACGCGTTCGCCGAGACGGAACGCACTTGTTCCGCTGCCAACCTCCACGACCTGGCCGACGTTGCAATAGCCCATCGGCACTGGTTGATCGAGCTTGTTGCGCACTGCGTCCAGAGTCGGCAGCAATCCGTCCGTTCCAACCTTGTCGAGTACCTGCCGGACCTTGTCGGGCTGCTGGCGTGCCTTGTCGATCCAACCCGCCCTGCCGAAGTCGACCAGCATTCTTTCGGTACCGATCGAAACGAGACTGCGTGTAGTCCTGACGAGCAAATGACCTCGACTCGCTGCCGGGCAAGGCACGTCCACGATGTCGGTCGCACCCGATTTCATGTTCTGCAGTACTTGCTTCATCGCGATTTGATTTCCTCGGACAGCCGTCCGGAGCTTGCGCGAAACGAAAAGTCTGATCGCTTGATGCCGCCGCGGATCATGTCGGCGATGTGCAGCATGAGCAAGGTAGAGAGCACGACCTCCCGCCAGTCGCGCTGCCTGTCGGAACGGAATGGCTGCAGGATCGCGAGACGGTGGCCCGCATCTTTCGGCCAGAAGCGCCGTTGCCAGAGACGGAAATCCTGCCAGACAGCCATGCGGCGAAAGTCGTCTATCTTGCAGATCGTGTCGGCGTGCTGAAAGTTGATGGTCTCGTTGATGCCTTCGAAAGGCTCACAGCGCGAAGTCAACATCACCGAGAAGAGGTCGCCGCGGTCACTGGTTATGGTGACCGCAAGGTTATCGTCACGTTCTTCGTCGCTGGCCCACGCCAGGGCAATATCGAGACGATCCGGCAACGACCGCCACATCAGCACGTGCACGAACAGATCCAGCCAGTGACCGACATTGCCGCAGATGCGGGTGCCCTCCTCAGGCAGGCGGTACCAGTGATCTGCCGGGATCCGATGCCCTGACACGAAACACTGCAAGGTGATTCCGGCCGCGGAATCCACCTTCAACTGCGCTCGCAATGCGCAAATGGCCGCAGAAAAAGGCCTGTTGTAGCCGGCGAAAATACGTGCCCCGGCCCGCACGGATCGCTGCAACACGTCCAGCTGTTCACTACTGACTGCGATGGGCTTCTCGACGTACACAGCGAGGCCCCGCTGCACCGCTGCTGCGGCATAGGCGGCATGCGATGCGTGGTTCGATGCGATGTACACGGTTCGTACATCCGGATCTGACAGCACTTCGTCGGCGCTTGCACAGGCCCGTGGCACGCGCATGGAGCGCGCAAAGGTATCGCGCGCTTCGGCGCTGACATCGAAGCAGGCCTTGATGTCGTGGCCGCTGGATCGGAGGAAGTAACCGATCGTTGCAAAAGCGAACTGACCGCAGCCGATGACGCCGATATCGCGTGGTCTGGCTGGACGCAGACCCCGCGGCAACCGGATGCGCAGGCGGCCCGCGGCCTTCATGAAAGTGCGACCCGGACCATAGATGGTCGCGAATCGCCAGAACTTGCGTACCGCCCAGCCCCTGCTTCTCGACACTGCCGTCACTTGACTACCTCACTTGGAGCGCAGACACGCGGCCTACGTTCTCGCGGTCAGGTTGGCGCTGATGAGCTGTTCTCTCTGGGCCTGCTTCGGATAGTTGATCAGAACCGCCCGGTACGTTCCCTTGAAGACGAACAGGCTTCCCGCGGCTGCCCCGACGACACCGCAAGTCCTGACCAGTTGACCGATGTCTTCCAGAGAGCCGGCGCCACCCAAGACGGTCATGGGGATGTCGAGCGCCTTGCGAATGTTCTGTGCGAACTCCAGGTCGTATCCCTTCATTTCCCCGTCGCGATCGATCGAATTAATCACGATCTCGCCCGCCCCCAGGGCCGCGGCCTGCTGCGCGAATTCGATTGCCGATTTGCCCGTATTCGTCGTGCCGTTGTGCGTCCATATTTCGTAGTCGGAGCCGAAGCGCTTGCGACGCACGTCCAGCACGACCACTACGCTCTGTCTACCGATGTCGTCAGCGATGAGCGGGATCAGCCCGGGATTTTCGATCGCAGCGGAGCTCAGGGCCACCTTCTCGACGCCGAGAGCGATGATCTGCTTGGCCTGCTCTCTCGTCTTGATACCTCCGCCATAGCACAGCGGCATCCGGCACTCGGTCGCAAACTGGCCGATCAAGCGCAGATTGGGCGTAGCGCCGCCTGTCGTAGCTCCGATATCGAGCACGATCAGTTCGTCGGCTTCCTTCTCGTTGAAGATGCGCACGGCATTGATCGGATCGCCAACGTACTTCGGTTCACGAAAGCGTACGGTCTTGACGAGTCCGCCTCCTTGCAGCAGGAGACAAGGAATGATCCTGGGTCTGAGCATTTCAGAGTTCGGCGAAGTTCTTGAGCAGTTGCGTCCCGAAATGATGACTCTTTTCAGGATGGAACTGCACGCCGTAGATGTTGCGCGAATGCACGGCGCACGCAAAGTCCACGCCGTAACTCGACACCGCAGCCACATCCTGGGGTCGCGTGCACTCGAAATAGAACGAGTGCAGAAAATAGAAGCGCGCATCCGTCTCCAGCCCGCTGAACAGTCCCACGGCCTGCGCTGGTTGCACATCGTTCCAGCCCATGTGCGGCAGCAGCAGATCGAATCGGCCGAGGGATTTGAAAGAGCTCACGCCACCGTCGATCCACCCCAACCCGGCGGCCCGACCTTCGTCACTGCCGCCGGCCAGAATCTGCATTCCCACGCAGATGCCCAGCACCGGCACTGAGGCTCCGAGAACCATCTCGTCGAGCGGTTCGCGCATTCCCGAAGCATTGAGTAGTTCCATCGCATGATCGAAGGCCCCGACTCCCGGAAGGATGATCTTGGTTGCTCCGCGCAATGTTCGCGCATCGCGAACCACGACCACGTCGATCCCTAGTCGCCGATAGACATTGGCGAAGGCGGAGATATTCCCCAGTCCGTAGTCGACGATGCCGATCATCTGATAATCGCGCGCTGTACACCAACAGCCCGCAGGGCCATCGTGCCCAGATTGATCAGGGGCATCGCCGAGCGGTAGTCGCGATAGCTCTTGTTCGGACCGTTCATGAGCGCGCGCAACTCCTCGACGCTCAGATCGAGCTTGGTTGCCACGTACTCAAAGTCCTGTGCCAGCGTCGCCTCGTCATACGGGGCCTTGGTGATGCGCGCGAGGGCATCGTCACGCGACAGCTGCTTGGTGAGAATAAGGCTGGAGAAATGCGCGCGGCGCTTGTCGTAGCCGAACTTCTCGATCAGCCAGTAACCCTCGTAGAACCTCGTGAAGCGCGATTCATAATGCTTGTGGGCATACTTTTGCCAGCCGAAGCGGTCGACCAGTTCCTGCATGGCCTGCTCTTTGAAGAATGGCACGCAGTTGAGCGGCTTCACCACGCGAAGGCCCTTGATGAACCGGTAGTACAGCTTGTAGGTCAGGATGTCGGACATGGGAAACGTGCGCAGGGGCCGCTTTCCGAACTGCCGGTGGATGTCCTTCAACTGCCGCAAATCCGAAGCGTGGTAGTGCCACTCAAGCGGTTCGCGGACACACTCAGTGGAATAGTTCGCACCGGTCAGGATGTATTTGAAACCATGTTTCGCTGCGAAATTGTAGAGCGACGCAAAGAACGCGTGATCCTGAGGCGTGTCGAGGTGCGGTACCTGTGCCTTGAAGAAGGCGAGTTGCAGGTCCTTCATCTCCAGCCAATCGACCACTTCTGTATGCAAGTCCAGGCCAAGCCCATCGACCAGCTTTTCGATGTTGTTCACTGCCTCCTGGGAGTTCCACCCGGCGTCCACATGGAAGATCAGCGGACGCAGGTTGAATTTCTCTTTCGCGAGGTAGGTCAGGTACGAGCTGTCCACGCCGCCGCTAATGCCGATCAGGCAGTCGTGCGAGCGCCCCTTCCCAGCCTGCCGGATCTGATCGACTTGGCGCGTGATGTCGCGCTCGCCGCGCTCGTCCGTGTGCCAATGAGGCAGGATGTTGTTGTAATAATTGTTGCAATAGTCGCACCAGCCCCGCTCATCGAACACGATGTTCGAATCGCTGGTGTCCATGATGCAATTGGCGCAAATGCGGTAGGGTCTTTTATCTCTCTTCACAGTCACGTTCATCTCAGTGGTCATAGACACGAGAGTACTCTGGCGAGCATCACTCAGGGATAGTAGATCATCGGCTTGTCGTAGACCGGCAACAGTTACTGGCTGGTGACGAGGTCGGTGGATACAACCTGCTATCGATTCCGCAGGCGAGAATGATTCCAATGGGTTCTGAGGAGACATCCAGCCCGATAGCCCTCTGAACCGACTCTGCAAAGTATAGATTGGGAGGTCATCCAAGACCATTCTCAAGGCGGGCTTGTGTGATGGCGCCCGCCCCGAGCGACGGCATTTTGCACGGCATTTGCCCGGGAAATCCGACGCCATCCGGCTCCCCTCAAGAGCAGCACCAGTACGCTAACGGCGAAGATCAGCCTCGCGCGGATCTTCAGAAACATGGTGCGCTGGATGAGGCTGGCATTGCTGCCGTGAACTCGCCGGACCAGAGTGTTACTGTCGAGATGAACATTCGACCGGCAGAGATTTCCCGCCAGCGCGATCCACAGATCGTGCGACTCAACGAAGCCCGGAATTGGGAGGATCAATGGCGTCAGCTCGCGCCGGAACGCCATGATGCAACCGAAGTATCCACTGTTGCCGATGAAGACGCGCGCGATGTTTTTCAGATACCGTCCAGAATCGGCGGCCGGTGCCGGATGGGCGGGAAAATCGATCGGAACGCCCTCCGCGTCCATGAAGGTTTGCTGCCCGGTCACAACTAGGGATCCCTTCGAGAGTGCGTCTGCCATAGCCACCAGGCGCCCAGGCACCCAGCGATCGTCCTGGTCCGCCATGAAAATGTAGTCACGTCGGGCCAGTCCGATGGCACGTGCGAATGACTGATTGACGCCGAGATTGCGCTCATTCGCGTAAACGCGAAGACGCGGATCGCCGAAAGACGACAACAGTTCGACGGTACCGTCATTCGAGTGATCGTCGACGACGACCACCTCGTCGTCGGGCAGTAGCTCCTGCAGGATCGACGTTATCTGCACAGTCAGATAGCGCGCCCCGTTATACGTCGCCAAGCAGACACTGATGGGCGCTCGCTGAAAAGTTACCTGCTGCGAAGCGCTCATTGATGGTTTCCGTTCACCGAGGCGCGGTGCTGTGGATCCCGGGTAGCGGGGTTCGGTCCCGTCACGCCTTTCAGGCCGTCCCTGATCGCATGCCAGAACTCCAGAAGATAGGTCGAGGGCTGACGCACGAACGGCAGCATCGCCGCGTACTGTACGAACGCGGTCGTGAACTCGCGGACCGCGTATAGCCGTGGCACGCTCGATCTGCGGAAAAGATGAAAGCAGTTTCGGATCTTGTAATACGAGCGTGCAGCGCTGTGGATTACACCGCCAAATGCCACCAGGTCGACCAAGCGTTCACCAATGCTGTGACGCATGGTCGCTGCGGGAATGATCCTGATGGGTACGTTGCTGCTGCGGCAGCGCAGGCACCATTCGAAGTCGACATAGTCGATAAACAGGTCATCGTCCATGAATCCGGCTTGTGCAAAGGTGCGTGATGTCACAACCGAGCCTGACGCGATCACCAGATCGACGCTCACCGCTTCAGGCGCCCCCGCTGCAAATACTTTGCGCGGCAATCCCCAGCGATCAATGCGATAGGAAGGTATTTCGTCACCGGAGCGAGCGTCGAAACAAACCGGCGCCACTACACCCGCGAGATCGGGGTCGAGCGACGCAGCCAATACCGATAGCAGATCCTCATCCGGGCTGCTGTCCTGGTCGAAAAGTGCAACCGCATCCGCACCAAGGGCAATCGCCTCCCGTATACCCACGTTTTGCGCACGGGCAATCCCCGCATTTTCGCACATGCTCAGCAGGACACAGATGTCGGGCAGATCTGCAGACGTCAGCACCGGTTGCGGCGTGTTGTCCACGACTACGACCGCGTAGGCACGTTTGCTCAGCACCTCGACAAGCTGCTGCAAGACAGCCGAGTCCGCGTGGTAGGCGACAATGACGGCGCAGACCCGCATCAGCCGGCGACTCGCCTGAAAGTCAGTGGTGGCTGAGGCACGATCTTGCACCAGTACCACAGCACCACAAGCAACCCGTATGAATTGATCAGCACCGGGTTGGTCGCGGAGAGCAGCAGATACAGCGTAAACGCGATGATGTAGATGGCATTCTGACCCAAGTAGCTCTGCATCTTGAGGGTTGGGAACAGCAACGTGAGGTACAGCAGCAGCGCAAGCGGAATACCGAAATAGCGCGCCATGTCGAGAGGCGTGATCTCTGTATGAGGCGTATTGACCCCTGAGCCGGAAGAAAAATAGAAGCTCGCCAGACCGTTGCCGAACAGCGCTGAGTTCGGAGTCAGTGCGTCGATGAACGAACGCGCATGCCCGATCTTCACAGCATTGGAACCTTCCTGCACGTCGAGAACCTGGCTGCGACTGAGCAGAAAGTCAATGCCGATATAGATCACGGCGATAACGCCAATCAGCGCGAGCACCCGACCGACCATCGAAAATCGCTTCACCAGCACATATGCGGCGAACGCGACACTCACAGCGAGCAGGCCTCGCGAGCCGCTCAGCACCATACACGCCAGCGCGACCAGCATGAGAAGGATCGTTCGCACCCGCGGTCTCGCAGCGACCTCCACCGCCCATAGGCAGAACGGCGCAAAAAGAAACGGCACCGTTCCGATATGCAACGTGAGAACCGCGGACTCGAAGTAATCCCGCTCCGCCATAGCGCTCAGACTCACCTTCTCGAATGCAGCAGCCAAAGGAGCAGCCAGCGGGTAGTCACGGAGCAGCTTGGAATACAAATATGCCGCCGTTGCCAGCATCATCGCTACTCCGGACATCTTGACCAGCCGATCGACGTCAATGTCGTAGCGCCGCACGTAATAGAAGAGCAGCAGCAACGAACTGGCGAGGAAGAATTGCAGCGCCAACGCTGAATCCGAGCGATTGAACCACGACAGGAAGTAGCCGTACGTGAAGATCAGCAGCACAATGAACGGCGCCTTGGTTTCACGCATTGCACCCTGGTCCGACAGGAACAGATCGAGCGCGCACCGCCCCAGCATGAGCAAAAAGAGCAGTTTATTGAAAACCGCTGCCGGAGCGATCAGCGACGTGACGAAGAACGAGCCCATCAGAATGGTGGGTACTGCCGCCCGCAGTTTTCCCGCCGCTGCGTCCGATGCCGCGCTCGATGCAGGAGCGCTCATGAGACCGCCACCCGCCCTGCCCGCAGATCTTCAGCCGGCTCCAGCACCTCGGTCAGCCACGTGTCGAGGGAATAGTAGTTGCGCGTGGCCTCGGCCAGCGGCCGCATCGGTGAAAGAATGAACTCGCTGTCGAGTTCGAGCCGATCCGCTGCAACGATCTGCACGTTGTCAGGCGAATAAAAATCGTAGTGAGCCACGTCGACCGCAGTCGTCAGCAGCTTCGTGCCGAACCCAATGGCCTCGACCGCCCGCATGGTCAGTCCGCCCTGCGCGTGATGAGGCAAGTCCAGCACGCAGCGAGTTCGCCGGTTCACGGCGACAATGGTGTCGTACGGAATGGGACGGATGTGCACATCGCCTGCGTCACCCCGCAACCACAATCTGAGCCACGTCAGGATGCCGGTATAGATATAGACAAATGTGACCAGGCCTTTCGCCCGGGCCTGGGCCTGTATGTTGCGAATCGCGGCCAGACGGCCGGAGTGCAACCAGCCAATGAAAGCAATGTCGATCGCGTCCCCATCCGTGATGCCCGCCCGATCAGCCCTCTGACGAAAGAACAGCGGACGAAACTTCAGCTCTTTGCGCCGCAGGCTGTCGGGCCGGTCGAATGTCAGCACCCGATTGAAGTACGGCAGCCGATCCTCGATACCCGGCAATCGGGCCAGCGAATCCCATTCGTATAGAACGAAATCGATACCCGGATGCGCGGCGCGCAGTGTGCGCAGGAAATCGCAGCTCAAATCGACGCCTTTGATGACCAGAACCTGGTCAGGCTTCCAGGCCGCGACCTGGCGCAACATTGATTGTTCGTGGCGACGAGCAAGGAAGCGCGCCACCGGCCCCCATCGATTGAGCATTCCTGCAATCCACCCCTCGCGCAGCATGGACGGCCTGTCGGCAAACGCGAGAACCTCGGCGCCTCGCGCACAAACGCGCGTAACGATCTCGGCCTCGTAATCATAGAAGCCGATACCGATAAACAGCAGGCGCCGGCCGCGCAGGCTCGTCATTTATAGAGACCTTTCGTCTTCAGCTCCTCGATGCTGCGTTCGTAGCCATCTGCCTGCACGGCCTGCCCGTCCACCCAGCGGGCAAACGCCGCGATGCCTGTGGCGAAATCCACCCGGGGCCGAAACCCGAGAACCGACTGTACGCGCGAAAGGTCCGCGAAATTGTGGCGGATATCGCCAAGACGGAAGTTTCCCGAAACCCGGATAGGGACGCTCACGCCGTACGCGCGAACGAGCGTATCCGCAACCGTGGCCACGTCAGTCGGCACGCCGGAGCCGACGTTGAAGACATGTCCCGGCGCCGCCGGATGCTCGACGCCGAGTATGGTCGCATCGACGACATCGTCGATGAACACAAAATCGCGGCTCTCCGTGCCGTCTTCGAACAGCACGATCTCGTTCCCGTTCTTGATGCGCGTGGAGAAGATCGACAGGATGCCCGTATAAGGATTGGCGAGCGACTGCCCGGGTCCATAAACGTTCTGGTACCGGAACGCGACCGCCTCGAGCCCGAGTGAGCGGCCGACCGTCAGCACAATCTGCTCCTGATTGTGCTTGGTGATCCCGTACACCGACGTCGGATGCACGCGGCTCAGTTCGTCCGTCGGCATGACTTCGGCGACAGCATTGCATTGCGGGCACTTGATCGAGAAATCGCCCGCCTGCATGTCCGGCGCCGTCCGGGCCTGCGGATAGACCGGACCGCAGGCCGCGCATTCGTACCGTCCCTCGCCATACACTGCCCGCGACGACGCGACCACCAGCCTGCGCACGCTATGGGGTGTGTTGGCAAGCAGGTCCAGCATGATTGCCGTCCCGCGAACATTCACGTCGACGTATCGCTCGATTTCGTACATCGACTGACCGGTCCCGGTTTCGGCTGCGAGGTGCACGATGACTTCCTGCCCTTCCAGCGCGCGCAGCCAGTCGTGGCGATTGCGCACGTCACCCTGCACAAAGGCCACCCTGTCCCACAACGGCAATGGAATCACCGCAGCCACGCCGTGGATCTGCGCCGACAGATTGTCGAGCACGGTAAGACTGTGCCCTCGGTCGACCAACGCCTTGCACAGGCGCGTACCGATGAATCCGGCTCCGCCGGTAATGAGAATCTTCAAGAGAGATCACTCCTGCTTGCGGGCAACAAAGACATCACCGTTCAGGATCAGGTGCTCGAGTTGCTCAAGGCGCGTGAACGTCACGCTGAAGCCCAGGCTCTCCAGCTGAGAGATCAGCTCGCGGCCGAATACCCGGTACGCCAGAATCCCGCCGCTCAGTGGATCGCCGTGCAACTGAGGCTCGCAGAGATATACGTCCTCGGCGCCGGACGTATCCACGAGCCGGATGTTGCCCGGCGATGACTCCTCATAGGGCACGTTGAACAGATACGATCCGCCGCGCTTCAGCACTCTCCAGATCTCGCGATGTGCCGACTGCTCATCACGCACGTGCTCCATCACATCGGATGTCAGCAGCAGATCGAATGACTCGTCCGGCAAATCGATGCGCTGCAGATCGATGTTGTAGTACCCCGGTGCGATCTCCTCACCCCAGGGTCGCTGCGGCAGATAGCTGCACGTCACATACCCCGGCACTCCACGCAGCAGTTTCGTCATGGAGGAAAAATTGTCCGTGTTCAGCAGCCTGAGCCCGCCCAGCCCCGCCACCGCCAGGTCGGCGATCGAGGAAAGCTCGCGGCCGGTCGCTTGTCGCAGGTGAGCCAGCAATGCGGCAGCGAGGCTTCGTTCACGCATCGGTGCCCCGCATGCCCTGCACTGCAGGGTTTCGCGGAGAACGCCGATCCTGTGTTCGTGTCGCAGTCTCAGATCCGGAAAATCGTACAGTGGCGTGGTGCGCTTGCCGCACACACAGCAAAGGAATTGCTCGCGCCGGAAACGCCGGAAGTTGGCCAGATTCTGGCCATTCACCCTGCGCAGTGCTGTCGAGGGGCGCCTGACGATTTCTAGCGCCAAGCGTATGGCCATACGCTGATCACTGCTGACGGGCAACAGCCGATCGATAGTGCGATGGATCATCGGTTCAGCTCCTCTCGTGCATTCCCGCTGCGATCCACCGATACCCAGCGACCCGACGCAGCATCGAACTGCCGCACGACCCGGGCGGGATTCCCGGCGATGACGGTTCGTGCCGGATATGTGCCCCGCACTACGGTGTTGGCGCCTATGACGCATTGATCACCGAGCACCGTGCCGGCGAGCACGCGCGCGCCCGCGCCTATCAGGCAGTTGGTGCCGATGCTCGTCTGGGTAACACGGATGGCCTGGAGGTATGGACTGACCCCGGGTTCTTCGTACCCATGGTCGATATCGGTGATTACCACATCAGAAAGAATGGTCGTCCCAGCTCCGATCCGCAGCGTTCCCGCCGCAGTAATGTGGCAGTTCTGCTGCACGGTGACACCCGCTTCGAGATCAATCAGCGGGGCCTGTTCCGCGGTGTGGAGACCTTCGATTCGGCAGCCCGGCCACACCACTACGCCGTCGCCCAGCGCTATGAGCTCCGGCGTCCAGAAGAGCGGTCGCAGCACTACCGTGCGCCGCCCACATCGCTTGAGCCGCCAGCTGTACGCGGCGAGCAGCTTCAGTCGCGCGAGCCGGAACTCGATACTCTGCATACGCCTCGACAGCGAAATCGGCACCAACTCAGCCACTGTGCGCTTCCGGTTTGGACGATAGCCAGTACAGCCACGGCATCGGATGCAGGCGATTCACGATGACGAAAGCGAGACACATCACCAGGCACATCGTCGCCGCAAAGGCGTACGCAGCTCCGACCGTGCCGAAGGCTTTGACCAGGACGTAGTTGAGCCCTAGGTTGCACATCAAGTTGACGGCCGTGGTGACAGAGAGGTAACGGGTCCGCTTCATGTAGAAAATGTAGTCGACGTATGTCGCATACACGCCTGCGAAAAAATAGCCGAGAGTGAGCCATCTGACGTACGCCATGGACTCGTTGAACTTTTCGTCGACGAACAGCGCGTACAACAGCGGCGTTGCCGCATTGAAGACCAGAAACAGGACCAGAAAGCCACCGGCCGCCAGGTAGGTCATCTTCACGATCTCGCGATGATCGGCACCTCCACCGCGACTGAGCCGTGAAAAGAGAAATGGCGACCACGCGCGATTGAACGCTGCCACGACGACGAGCATGACACCCGCTATGGATGCAGCAACGGCATACTGACCTGTACTTGCCAGGCCGAGCAGTGCTCCCAGCAGCAGTCGGTCGCCATAGCGAATGACCTGCCCGCCGATGTCATGAGCGATGACGCCGGCACCAAACTGGAATGCCTCCCTGGTTCGCTCACGATTGGCGCGAAACAGCAGGTAGCCATGCCTGCGCAGCCACCAGGCTGCGAACGCTGACAACGCCAGCGACGTGAGGGCCGTGGCATACACGCGGCCAAGCCAATCCATTTTCAACTGTACGATGAACATCAGTGCGAGCACGACCGTGGATACCGCGGTGGAAACCTCCAGGGCAGCGAACTTGTACGGTTCATTGCGTGCGCGCATCAGTGAGCTGACGTAGAGAGGCGGGAGCGAAAGGATGGCCAGGATGGCCCCCAAGGACAGCCACCAGGCCGGAATCTCCAGGGCAGCACCGACCGACTGCCCGAACAGCAGGATGAGTGTCATCAGAACTGCGAGGCTCATGACCGGCAGCAGCAGTCCGGAACTGAAGGATTCCGGAAACTCGGCCGCAGAGCGCTTGAAGAAGTCCACACCTGACAGGGCGGTCGTACCCCAGTTGAGGGCCGGAGTCATGATAGCCGCCAGTGTGGTCACCATCGCGAATGCTCCGTAGTCGGCTTCGCTCAGATGATGCGTCATGACCGGCATCAGCAGTAGCGGCACGGCGCCAGCCAGCAGGCTGCTTCCCATGTAGACGAGGACGTTGATGCCAACTTTCATGATGGGTCAGCTACCCCCAGATGAGCTGTCACTGCGGGGACGCTGAATGGGTCGAAAAATGCTGGAGCCACGTTGGCGCCGGGCGCATGTTGTTGTGCGGCGTGAGCCACATCCTCTGCCGTGGCACACAACTCCACCCAGTCGAAAGCATCTTCGTGAATCTGGTAATCGTCCCGCTGCAGCAACAGAACCCTCAGTCCGCTTTGGATCGCTTCGTAGACCACCGTGCTCTGTACGCAGAGCAGCGCACTGGCTTCGGCGAACAAGCGGCTGATCTCACGCTCGCCCGCAGCGACCCGGATGCCAGGCTGCTCACTGAATTCCGCAGTGATCCTGCCTACCTGGGCATATTGCTGGGGATGGAGCTTGTAGATGATGGGCAGTTGCGGATCGATCCTAGCCACCGCTTTCGCAACGCGCGCCAGCTCTTCGTGGTAGCGCGATGCTGAAATGATCAGCAGTCCGCTCTTGCCCGACGTGACCGTCCGCTGGCTATAGAAATCGCATCCCACTGAGGCAACGTTCGCGCCAGCAAAGTGGATCTGCTTTCCCCAGAAATCGGAAAACACGAAAAGCGAATGCGGGTGATGTCGCAGGCGACCGTAGTCGACATCGGACGGATACGAGTAGTAGGGATGAAATTTCGATATCAACCCGTGCTGCAACTCATATGCATGGATACCTGCTTCGTGCGCGGCAATGAACATGCCTTTCATGATGCCGTTGGAAACAGCCACCAGCGCCCGTGGGCGTGCAGCTGCCAGGATGCGTCTGAAGTAGCGCCGCTGGTCCAGATAGGTATTCAGGCCGGCGTCGATCAGCATCTCGAGTTCCGTCACGTCGGCCGACAGGCCGAAGTGGGCCTCGATCGCAGCATGCACTCGCGCCGCAATCCGCTGCGCATCGATGCGCCAGGTCCTTTGCGGAATCGAAATGAAGGCGCCGGGCGGCGACCCTGCTGCCAGATACCTCGATCTTCGGGAATGTGATTCCAGCACGAACCCCCGGAGACCATAGAGCCTGAGATATGGATCGGAAATCCTGTCCGTCGTTGCCAGGCCGTCCTCCATGCGCGATGCCGTCACAAACAGATACGCCGGCTTCGCCTTGCGCAGGCGCTTCAGTGTTGCCCACGTCCTCACGTGTCGCCACAGGTTGCGGAGAAAGCGATCGACCGCAGAGGGCTTGTGGCGCAGATGAGCGGAGGCCCAGTGCCCGCCGCTGACGCGCGCCCACAGCATGTAGTACGTATCGTGGCGAACGATATCCCAGCAGTGAACGCCTGATTCCGTGACCTCAAAGAGGCCTTGGGCGACCTCCATCTCGAAAAAACGCTGCGTGAACTGGCGAATGTTGTGCGGATCGAGTCGCCCAATCATCATCTCGTTCGCCCGGGGCATACGACCGTCGGCCACATCATCCCTCCGCGCCGCGCCGCGCCACGACCAGCCGGCGGCTCAGCCACGCCCGTATTCTTTCGCGGGGCTCGCCGAGACCTGCATCGATCTGGTCCACCACCGTCTGATCGACGCCCGAGGACGTTGCGTCCGCCAGAATCGAATCGACGAGCTCGCGCAGCTTCGTTTCGAAGCCCTCGCGGCGAACGTCCACCAGGAGTTCACGCAATCCGAGACTCGCATAGAGATTCTCGATTTGCATGTAGGTGTTGAGGCCGATGGTCGGCACCTGATGGGCGAGCGGCACGACGTTCGCATGGAAGCGCATGCCCAGAACGAGAGTGCACTGTGCGTACTCGCCGAAGATCAGCGACGCAGCTCCGTCCCCCGCGCCATAGCGGGCAACTTCGACGCGCCCTCTGCGGACCCGGTCGGGCAAGGCGTCGAGCAGATCGCAGTACACGCGCAGATCCCGGAAAATGTGCGGAAACAGGACCACGGACAGATCCGGATATCTGTCGGTCACACCAATGATGAATGCTGCGAGCCGCTCGATGAAAGCTGGACACCCCAGGGTGCCGCCTGCGCCTGAGAATCGCTGCTCGAGCATGTCGCCCGCAATGTTGATACCGATCTTGCGCTGCTGGCGCTTCCCCGCATCGGTCGCGAATCGTGCGAAGAACCCGCCGTCCGGCAGCTCGAGAATGTCGAACTCCGCTGGCTCTATCCCAATCGCCCTCAGATTCGGAACCGCGCCGTCATTGCGCACAGTGATCAGCCCATCGCATTCACGGAGCGTCTGCAGGAAGGCGCGAAAGCGCTCAACATTGCCGGGCGCGACACCCTGATGGATATCGACACCCAGGCCGTGCACGAGTATCGGCACGCGAATCTGCCGCAGCCGTTCGTTGGTAATGGAGATCGAGGTGCCCGACGGACTGTCCTTGACCCACAGTTCGAAGAAATTGCCGCCGCCGATAACCAGCAAGTCGCACTCGTTGGCGAGCGCGACAAATGCGTCATCGAACGCCATTTCGCGCCAGAACACGCGCCTGATCTCGAACTCCCGCCATTCGATGGGCTGTGGCACGAGGGCATTGAACCACGAGCGGAATCCCAGATGGTTTGCGTTGTCGCCGATGTTGCCTGTGAAGCTGGCGACGTGCAGGACGCGCAACGGCGCAGCGCCGACGGATGCGGATGATGGGCTCATGAGATTTGGTGTTTGAGTCGCCACCGATCACCCTGGCGCTCCCAAAGATGCGGCGACCGGAAGCGGTCCACCGTCGCGTGAAATTGCTCTTCCGTCAGATCGATGTACTCGAGGAACTCGCGGAAGTACTTGCTCGGGAACTCCTGGTCGTACTTGTGCACGAGCCGCACTCCCTCCTCCCGGGTGATCTTCCCGTTGCGTATCTCCTGAGCCGCGTCGTACGTGGCGCGACCGATGCCGAACTTGATGAACGTGGTGAGGTAATGAAACATGTCGATGCGGTCGTCGATGCTGCTGTACTTCGAATAGGTCCCTTCCGTCCGCTCGCTGTTCGCCTGGAACCCTGTGTTCTCGACGGCGTAGTAGTAACACTCCTGCGGATCCCATTTGACGTAGTAGCCGAGGTAGTGCACGGCCACGTTGCGTTGTTCGAGATAGCCAGCGCTGGGTGGAATGTACGGCGCAAAATCATTCAGGCTGTACTTGCCCTCGGCGACGATGTCACGCACCGCCTTGCCGCCCAATACCATGTCCTTCGCGTCACCGGTCGAGAAGAATTTGCGGTCCATCGTCGGCACGTAGTTCTCATCAGGCTTGTTGCCATACTCGGCCTGATTTTCCCCGTACATCACGAGCGGCACGCCGAAACGGGCAGCCATGAGTGGCCCGATGATGCGCTGGCCAACGATGAACGGCTGGAAGGGATGCAGCAGGTTCACGAACGCCTGCTGGGTAAGGTAGCGATGCAGGCGGCCGTTCGGTGTAAACAGGATGTTGTCGAGGCCGCCGACGTGAATCCAGTTCTCGAAATTCTTCCAGCCGATCTCGGTGTACTTGTGTGGCGCCCACGTCACGGTGAGCGGATTCATGCCGTACTTGTACTTCAGCACGTGCGACGCATAAGCACTGTCCTTGCCGCCGCTGCCCGGCACGATCACGTCATAGCCGCCGTCACTGCGGCGATGCTTGTCAAGCAATTCCAGCAACGCCTTCTCGCGCTGCGCCCAGTTGATGCCTTCTTCTTTCACGTCGTGATAGCGACAGGCATCACAGACCCCGTGTTCATCGAATCCGATCGTCGCCTTGCGTTCGTTGGCCTGATGCTTGAACTCGACGGTCGAACTCGGGCGCTGATTGGAAATCACACAGCGCTTGCAGAAGATCACCTGCTCCGGCAGCCCGAAATACGCCTCAACCATGAACTTCTCCGCGCTGACAACTGGAAATGAAATTGCCCAGAACCTTCAGGCCGCTGGGTCCACTTTTTTCTGGATGGAACTGCGTTCCGTACACGTTCCCGGATTCCACGGCAGCGACGATGGAACGGCCGAGATACGTCGCAGTACCCGTAACAAACTGTGCAGGCACCGTACTGGCGGCGAAGCTGTGCACAAAATAGAAGCGCAGCTCTTCGGGCGCGAGGTTACCGAGCAGGACGTTCCGCCCCGAATCCGGCCGCTTCACCGCCGACCAGGCGATGTGCGGCAGCCTTCCTTCGCCTGCGGGAATCGGAATGCGATCGACGACTCCGGGGATCAGCTTCAGGCCGTCCGTCGACGTAAATTCGGTCCCACGGTCGAACAGGATCTGCATGCCCAGGCAAATGCCCAGCACGGGACGGCCCGAACGCATGTAGTCGCGGATGGGCTCGATCAGCGCAGCCTCCGAGAGGTTCTGCATTGCCTGTGGAAACGCACCGACACCCGGGATGACCAGTCCGTCAGCCGCATCAATGGTGGCAAGGTCGCGGGACACGTCCACCGCAGCACCGAGCAGTCGCAGCGCGTTTCCGACACTGCGTACGTTTCCGAGGCCGTAGTCCAGTACGACAATCTTGGCGGTCATCCGCGCACCGTCGCGTCTTCCGCAGCAGCTGCTGCGGCCCGAAGGTCGCTGACCTGTGCCTGCCTGTAGTGCAGCACGGACGCGAAGCACACGGCGCTCGGCTCTGTTGCCCGCAACAGCTCGGCGAGATGACGCGGCTGGCCATATCCTCCGCTGACGATCACTGGAATGCTCACTGCTTCGTTGACTGCCTTCACGAGCGGAATGTCGAACCCGTTCTTCGTGCCTTCCTGATCTACTGAGGTGAGGAGCAGCTCGCCAGCGCCAAGCTCCTGCAGACGACGAACCCAGTCGAGCACCATCACGCCGGTCTTCTCGCGGCCCGTTTCGACGTAGGCTTCCCAGCCGGTTCCGCTGCGTTTCGCCTGCACCGACGCAACCACACACTGGCTGCCGTAGCGTCTTGCGACCCGGGTGATGAGGCTCGGATCGCGCACCGCCGCTGTGTTGATCGCAACCTTGTCGGCACCTGAATCGAGTGACTGTTCGATGTCGCTGAGACAGCGCAATCCGCCGCCAATCGTGATCGGCACGAACACTTCGCGCGATGCGTTGCGGATCACTTCGAACAAGTTGTGCCGGTCATAGAGACTGGCAACGCAATCGATGAACACGATCTCGTCGACGCCGGCGTCGTAGTACGCCTTGGCAAGACCATTGGGACTGCCGACCTTGCGCAAGCCTTCGAGGTGAATCCCCTTGATGACGTGGTCGTTCTTCACGTCGAGGCGGGCGATGATTCTCACGACAGCACCCGGTCGACGAAAAACTTCTGGATCTCCCCGCCCCAGAAGGCGGATTGACGCAGGATGTCATGAAACATCTGCGCGCTCTGCCCGGTTCCGAACAATGCATGGCTGTTGCGGGGCACCGATTCGACTTCGCTGATTGCCCGAGCGATGGCCGCCGCCTCGATGGGCACCTCGATCACCGTGTCGCACCTGACGCGATTGTTCTGGCGTGATCCGAGATTGAGTGCGGGAACGCCGAAATGCGGAGCCTCACGTACTCCTGCGCTGGAATTACCCAGGATGAAACGCGCGTCACGCAACAGTGATAGGAAGAACTCGAACCGCATCGACGGGTAAACCCGGACCCGCTGCAGCCCCTCCAATCGCTCGTACTCTTCGAGAATGATGTCGGTGCCGTGATCGTTGTTCGGATAGATCACGATGTAGTTGCCATTGGACGCAATCACCTGATCCACCACGATCCGGATCTGACAGCGCAGATCCTTGAGCTCGGAGGTTACCGGGTGAAACATCAGGATGCCGTAGCGCTCGAACGCAAAGCCGTACCGCTGCCGCACTTCCGCCAGCGTCGGCAGAGACGTCGAGATCATCACATCGATATCTGGCGACCCAATCACATGGATTCGCTGCTCGGATTCCCCGAGTTGGGCGAGACGGGCACGTGCCACGTCATTGGCCACGAAATGCACGTGCGACAGCTTGGACACCGCGTGACGGATGAGTTCGTCGACCGTGCCAGACACTTCACCGCCTTCGATGTGCGCGATCAGGATGTTGTTCAGCGCACCCACCGAGGCTCCGGCCAGCGCCTCGACCCGATCGCCATGGATCACGAGCAGGTCAGGCGAAGTCTCGGTGACATAGTCGGAGAGACCTGAGATGGTCTTCGCCAAGATGTGATCCATCCGATCGTTGACGTTCTGGTTGATGTACTTGTGAATATTGCGCAGGCCAGCTTTCTCGACCTCCTCGCACGTATATCCGTACTTCGAGAGCATGTGCATGCCCGTGACAAACACGCGCACATCGAACGACTCGTCGTCCTGCAGCCGCAGCATAAGCGGCTTCATCTTGCCAAAATCCGCGCGTGTTCCGGTGAGAAACAGGACGCGACGGCGCTTTCCAGCAGTCATGGGTCAGCTAAACTCCACGTCAGCCTTCTTCAGCTGGAAGCCGCGGGTGATCGCCCGGACAGCCACCTTGCCGAGCAGTCCTTCGTAGTCGGACGCCGTAAAGTCACCGCCTCCGGGACGCTTGACCCAGATATTCGCTTCGGTGAGTGGCTGCCCGGCAGGAATGTTCTCGATCGCAACCACTGATGCGAATGCAAATGCGATCGTCGGCGCCTCCGCGGTTACAGCCTGCTTCTCCCCGCCGCGGGCCGCGAAAATGATGCGGCTGCCCTGCACCAGGTCCGTCAGCGCCGCAGGATCCATCGAGCACACGATGTCCGGCCCGGGGCGATCCATGCGATCCGTGAAGTGCCGTTCCAGAATGGATGCGCCAAGCGCCACTGCACCCAGACAGGCGTGGTTGGACGTAGTGTGATCCGACAGCCCGACGACGGCATCGGGGAAAGCTTCGCGCAGGCGCGACATCGCACCGAGCCGGACCAGTTCGGGAGGCGTGGGGTAGACGTTGGTACAATGCAGCAGCGCATACGGGACACCGGCGCGCCGCAGGATCTCCACCGAAGGCCGCACCGACTCAATCGAGTTCATACCGGTGCTGATGATCACGGGCTTGCCGAACTTCGAAATGTATTTCACGAGCGGATAGTTGTTGCACTCGCCTGAGCCGATCTTGAACGCCGGCACGTCGAAACTGACGAGCCGGTCGACCGCTGCGCGGGAAAACGGAGTGCTGATGAAGATGGCGCCCCGCTTCTGAACGTGCTGCATTAGCGCCCGCTCGTCGGCCTCATTGAGCGCACATCGCTCCATGATCTCGTAGATCGACACATCTGCATTGCCTGGCACGACCGACTTGGCTTCGTCGGACATTTCATCGGCAATGATGTGCGTCTGGTGCTTGACGATCTCTGCACCCGCGTCGATCGCCGCGTCAGCCATCTCAATCGCTGTGGCCAGCAAACCTTCGTGATTGATACCGATCTCTGCGATCACCACGGGCGGGTGCTCGTCACCGATCGCACGCGAACCAATGCAAAGCTCAGCCATTTCGTCCTCCCAGAGCGCGCTCGACGCGCTCGATATCAGCTTGTGAGTCCACGTCTATGCTGCAGGCCGCATCCATTACGTACGGCAGGCTTCCGTTCGAAGGAAATCCGCCTCGCGCCCGGTAATCAGAAACGCGGAACACGTAAATCGCCCCGTTCGGCAGGTACACCTTCGGCAGGTCCTGTCGTCGGGCATTGGACAATCGCTCGTCGAAAAGCGATTGCAGTCGGCCGCCGTCGACCCTGAATGCCTTGTACGGCGACTTCTCCATCTCCACAACACTCAGCAGCGTATGCACCTCATTGCCGTGCAACATGGCGCAGGCTGCATCGATATGCGCTGCCGTACGCAGCGGCGAAGTCGGCTGCAGGTACATCAGGTACGGATCCCCTTCGAGCTGCTGCGGTTGCAGGACACTGAGCAGGTGCCGAACCACATCATCGGCCGATGCCATGTCGCTGGCCGCTTCCGCAGGACGCAGGATCCGCTGAATGGACCGCTCGCCCGCGAGGTCGAGAATCTCGGGGTCGTCTGATGACAGGACAACCTGGTCGACATACCGAGACTCCAGCGCCGCACGCAACGTGTACTCCAGCATCGGCTGACCGCTCAGCAGCCGAAGATTCTTGCGCGGCAGACCTTTCGACCCCCCGCGGGCGGGCACGAGCGCGATCAACGGTCGGTCGTTCAACGCCATAGTTCAACGCGCCCGGTCACGATCTGCCTCCGATTCAACGCGACGACGTCGCTTCGTCCGATGCGCTGGCGCCACATACACGGCGTGAGTCACTTTGGATCGATGCCCTGAGAAGCACGATCAGCACGCCGAGCACGACGCCGAACGCCGTCGCACCAATAACGATGAATGTGCGCTTCGGTCGCTCACGCCACTTCGAAGGCCTCGCAGGGTCGATCACCTGGAACGAGAACTCGCGCTTGCCGCGCGCGAGCATCAGCTTCTGAAGTTCGGATTCCAGCAGGCGTCCGATCGACTGCTGCATCACAACGGTGTTCTCTTCGGCGAGCACCTTCCGGAGATAGGCGACATTCGTCTCCGCCTCGGTGAGGGCCCGGTCACGCATCCGATCATTCAATCGTTCGACCAGCAGATTGGCCCAGTCCGCAGCCCGGTGGGCGTCGGTCCACTCGATCGACAGCCGCACCAGGCCGCTCTTGCGATCCTCCTGCACCCGCCGACGACGCTCGAACCGCTCCAGGGCATCTTCCAGGTCCGGCTGCGCCTTCGGATCAGCGGACTTCCACTTTCCGGCGGCATCATTCCAGCGTGATGCAAAGAGAATGGGCATCAGGTTCTGCTGCTCGATGAAGGACCGCGTAAAACCGTCAGACTGCAGGGTCGCCAGCGCCTCCGCGCTCTCAGCACCATCGAGACCAAGGCCAGTCAGACCGACCAGGTTTCCCAGCGTTCCCAATCCACCCAACTGACCTGACAGACCGCGGCCGGCACCGGACGACGCGGGCGCAAGGACGATCTCTGCCCGATACCACTCAGACGCCGTCAACGCATATGCGATCCCAAGGATCGCCAGGAGAACACTGCAGGCCAGGATGATGATCTTCCCGCGCCACAGGATGTTCCAGAGATCAGAGAGGCTGATCGGTTCGGCGCGGACTTGATCCAGATCAGACCTTGCTAGCAGGTACAGCGTCTGCTGATGCGCGGCCGGATCAGTGTGGTTGGGCTGCCTGTTCATTTCGCTCCCTTGGCCATTGAATCCCGCACAAACCTTTATCGCGTTCGCGACCAGCGTCAACGCTCCTCGTCGCGCGATTGCGGTCCCGCTAAGGCTTAGAACGAATTTACCGCCGCGGCGGAGATAGCCAGGTTGTAAATGATCGTCGTCACCGCCGTCCAGAACGGCAGCGGCCTCATGCGCTCTGTATCAAGCGGCGCGACGATCGTGTCGCCCGGCTTGATCTCTACTCGACCGGCACTGAACCACGAGTTGCCACCACCCGTCACGACACTGCCGTCGGCACGCACCACATAGATCCGGTCGTCATCGCCCCTGACCGTCAACCCGCCACTTTGTTGAATGTAGTCATCGCGACTAAGCACCGGGTTGTAGAGATGAGACGTGGCACTCTGCACTTCCCCGATGACTGTTACTTCCTGTGTGATGCGGGGCACGACCAATCGATCTCCGTCCTTGAGCACTATATCCTGTACTGACCCCGGATCTGCATTCGTGGAGGCATTCAAATCGATAACCAGTCTTCCAACTGGCTTTGCATTTCTGAGATCGGCAAGCAGCGACTGCCCAATGGCAAGTGCTTGACCAGCATCCTTTCCGGTTTCCTGCGCAGTCTGCAGCGAGAACTGCGCCACGTCCGACTGCATGCGACCTGCCAGAGTTTCGATCTGCTTGCGCTCTCGTTCTTTCAACTCAACGCGCGTGAATACGCTTCCGGGCACGAACGCCAGATCCGTCACTCCTCCCGCCCTCTGCATCACTTCACGAAGCGTTTCGCCGCGATGGATTGGGTAGCGGCCCGGAAATCTTACTTCGCCGCTGATTTCCACTTCTTCCTGGACAGCCCAGAGCGGCGTTTCCTTGATGACCAGGTAATCGAATGGTTGCAACGCAATATTCGCATCGGGATCACCAGCGGCGGCGCGACCCAAATCGATGTCTATGAGTTCGGCTTTCCGTGTCTGACCGTTTTCGACGACGTACCGAGTCAGTTCCGCTTGCCCTCGGTAGGCTGATTCGTCGAGGGTGCCACCAGCCCTGAGCAGGTCTGAGACCCGCATTCCGGGCTCATATGGATACTTGCCCGGGATTTTGATCTTTCCTGCCACGCTGACCTCGCGTGTCGGTTCGTCGATGCCTGACTGCAGACGCAGCTCACGCAACAGAGGTTCGACGATCCGGTCGCGGCCGGACTCCATGTCGAACACGTATAAATGGTCGCGCGGTGCCAGTTCAAAATTGGCTGCCGAGTTGGGTTTTGCCAGCGCCTCAGCCAGATCAGCGGAGAAGACGCTGATCTTCCTGTCAGGTGGCAGTTCCCTGCGAATCAGGATGTAGTGTTGATCGGCATTCGGACGCAGCTCATCCATGCTGGGAAGCACATCTGTGATGCGCAGCCCGGCTGTGAACTGGAACTCTCCAGGTCGATAGACGTAACCCGACACTGTGATTGAATCTTCCAGTACCGGGCGTATTGCTGGCACTCGCAGCACGTCACCGCTCCGAAGCGGCATTTGCAAACCTTGTGGCTGCGCCAGATTCACGCCAACAGTCACGAGCTGACGCTGATCGTTGACGCGCTCCAACGTAGCCAGAGTCGAATCGGCCTTCGGCATCAAGCCGCCACCGAGCGCTACCAGGTCTGCTGCGGTAGTTTCGTTCTTGAGTTCGTAAATGGCGGGGCGGCGCACCTCACCAGCAAGGCTCGCTGTCGCACCTACCGGTGGGATGAAAATGACGTCACCAGGTAACAACCTCGCGTCCGAACGCGTGTCACCCTTGAGAAGCAGATCGTAGAGGTCGAGCTTGGTGACAGTTGCGCCATTACGCTTGAGTTCGATATTGCGCAACGAGCCGATCTTCTTGACGCCTCCGCTGACAAACAGGGCGTTCGTGATCGTCGAGAGGCCGCTCACGGTATAAGAGCCCGGCATTTCGGCGTCGCCCAGCACAAACACACGAATGGAGCGCAGCTCACCCACGCTGACACTGGCCTGAGTCCCGATCATTTGATCGCGGACCCGATCCTCAAGCATTGAGCGAACGTCGGTGAATCGCCTGCCGCTGACGGGAATCGGCCCTAGCTCTGGAAAATTGATCTGGCCATCACGCCCAACGGCCAGGGAATATCGCCCCTTGGTATTGCCGATGAGTTGCACCTCCACTACGTCACCGGGACCGATGACGTATTCGGCGGGTACCGGCACGTCAGTGGCAGGAGCAAAAGTGGATGGACTGCCAGCAAAGAGATCGTAGCCAAACGGCTTGAGCGCATCGGTGCTGATGGGCTTCAGTGGCAGTCGCACCATGTCGACGTGAAAATCGACCAATGTCGGATCTGCTGAGAGGCGTTGTCGCGCCTGCTCAACCGTCAGGCCAGCCAGCGGAACTGGGCCGAGTTCCGGTACGGAAAGGATTCCCCACCTGTCGAGCTTGTAGGGGTTGCGGCGCATGATGCGCTCGCGAAATTCGGACAGTCGTTTGAGTTCATCGTCCGTTCGCTCGATCGGCTTGCGAGCAGCTGCCTGCTCGGCCGGGACTGCCGACGGCATTTGTTGCTGCCCGGGGATGGTCGGCTGCCTGGGAATCACCTGCCCAGCCGACTTGCGCTCCCTCTCTTGTCGCTCCTGCTCGAATGAACGCTCGAACTCGCGTACCTCGAGCGAAATAATGACGGTGTCTTCGCTCTTGAGCTGCGGTTCGCCTTGCCGCGACTCATCGTCAGTCCCTTTGTCAGCCAGCTCGCTGCGCGGCCGGATGGTCTGCGGAAAGTCGAGCTGCCGGTCAGTCCGCGCCCGCCCACCGGTGCCACTCCCCGCACCACCTCCCATCGACTCCAGAATGGCTTGCTGCTGCTCGGGAGTGAGGTTGCGGAATGCATCGATCTGGCTTTGAGAGGGCGTCTGTGCAATGGCAGTGGACTGCACGCACAGCGCCGTGATTGCGCAGAGCACAAAGGATGTGACCAGCCGAATGGCCCGGCCGGAGCAAGTCAATCTGAACATCAAGGGTCGCTTTTTAAATGTAGTCCCTGCGACGAGGGCCGGAAGTTTACACACACGCACCTGTGCGTGCGATCAAAAAAATGGCGTCGGGCCGCGTTCTTAACATGCTGTCCGCAAATTGATCAGGAAAGGCTGTCGCGGGAAATTCAGCCTCGCCATTTCGCAACCTTCTCCAGGATTCCCGTCAGGGAAGAGGCCAGCTGAGCGGCTTGATCGGGCTTCTCCACTGCCGGCGCCAGCGACTCAGCCATCTTCTTGCCCAGCTCTACCCCCCACTGATCGAAGGCATTGATGCCCCAGATGGCGGCTTCCGTGAACACCTTGTGCTCGTATAGCGCAATCAGCCGGCCGAGTGTCTTCGGACCGAGACGCGGGAAAAGGATGAGGGTGCTGGGGCGGTTTCCCGGGTGCACCTTATGTGGGATGAGGCGGGAAATTTCGGCGGCTGGCGTTCCTTTGCCAGTCAGGTCTGCCCTCACCTGCTCTTCAGTCTGGCCGAAGGCAAACGCCTGGATCTGGGCGAAGCAATTGGCCAGGGCGAGATTCTGCTGTTCCTGATACGGGCTCGATCCGTTCACCGGGGCGAGGAAATCCATGGCCACTCGAGCCGTTCCCTGATGCAGCAGTTCGAAGAATGAATGCTGG
>Ga0164241_10001234_pt1 | contig 33307 bp, 25 predicted proteins | sample OricomyardsoilBY_FD_108780 | JGI IMG/M metagenome (GOLD analysis project Ga0164241, IMG submission 108780) | Backyard soil microbial communities from Emeryville, California, USA - Original compost - Back yard soil (BY) | ecosystem: Environmental > Terrestrial > Soil > Unclassified | place: USA... | reverse complement strand
CTGCCGACGTCACGCTCCTCCTCGGCATGGGCGAGGCGTTCGAGATCATCGCGACCCTGGATCTGGCGATGCTGGAGACGTGGAGTGAGCGCGCTGCGTCGAAGCGGCTCGTCCTTCGCCAGCCAAACTACGACCGCGCTTCCATGGCTCGCGAGCGTGACGTCGATCTCGTCGCGCTCTTGGCGAACGACACATCACAGGTCGCCATCGAGAACATTCCGCGCTGCATCGGCGGCGAACGCGCACGCCCCGAGCCGCGAACCGCAGATCTGTCGAACCTCGGCGGCGACGGTCGCGTGTCGATGAAGGCGTTCACCCAGCGCTTCGTCGGGGACGGGTTCTATACGAAGCCCGTGCGGTGCCGCAGCTGCGTCGAGAACGAGCGCTGCCGCGGGATGCACGTCAACTGGGTGCGCGCGCACGGCTTCTCGCTGATGCAGCCAATCGCGAAGACCGACGAAGGCTGAACGGCGCGGACGCTCGGCCGAAAGCCGTTGGCGTCGCCTCGGAGCGTCGTGCTCCCCGCTTCGGGTGGGCTGTCTACCAGCTGCCGTGAGAGCCGTGCGACCCGTGAGAGCCGTGCGACCCATGCGAGCCATGCGACCCATGAGAGCCGTGCGAGCAATGCTGCGCGGGGATCGTCGGACCGTCGCCCGGCGTGAGCGGCGGCGCGGCTTCGGCGTCCTTCATCGCCTTTTCGCTCATCTCGTGCTCGAGGCCGCTGAGCACGCCCCCGGGCTTCCTCGAGAACTTCGGGAGCGAGTCGATCTTGGACATGATGCTTCGTCAGAGTACCCGGGCAACCGCGACGGAGGCAACCGGCGGCGGACCGGACCCTCAGGAGGCCGCGGAAGCCTGCTGAAAATGCGTCCGTTCGCGGACCGTGGTCCAGCGCTTCAAGATCTCCCGGGTCTCGGCGTCGCCGGTCCGAAGCTTCTCGAAGAGGTAGTCCTGGATGCCCTTGTGGACGTTGCAGAGCGAGCTCTCCGGCATGCGTCCGAAGAGCGTCCCCTGCGACAGGTGGCTGTGCTCGGGTTGGATGCCGCAATACGGCGTGAACGTGCACGAGGCGCAGCCAGGCTGGACGTCGCGAAGTGACGCCATGACCAGGGCGCGCACGGTCTCGTGCTTCATCGCGTCTCGGTAGCGCGTCTTCGTGACGTGGCCGATCTCGAACGAGCCGTCGCCCATCTCGTACATCATGCGGCCCTCGTCGCTCGTGAAGATGCGGCCGTCGTAGTTGTACGCGAGCGCGCCAATGCCCGAGCCAGACGGCGAACGGATGTCGAGGAAGTTCGGCTCGCTACCGGCCAGGATCTTCGTGAGGAAGATGGCGGCGTAGCGCTCGAGGACCTGCACGCCCTGCTTGTTCAGCTCGATGATGTGGTCGACGGCGGTTCGGTAAAACTCGTGGTAGCGCGCGCGATCGTACTCGACGGTCTTCGTCGTCTTGTCGGCGAAACCGAACGGATCGACGGGGCGAAGGAAGATGGCGCGGCACCCGAGCGAGACGTACGTGTCGACGATCTCCTTCGGATGATCGAGCGCTTGGCGCGTCGTCGTGAGAAGCGCTTCTACGTGGTAGAGCGTCGTGTCGAGGCCCATCTTCTCGTAGGCCTCGTTGATGCGCTGAATCCACTTCGTCGCCATGCGGTACGAGCTCTGGCCGACGAGGACGCGCTGCTTGGTGTGGATGGGCTCGGGGCCGTCGATGCTCGTGCAGATCTGGACCTTCTTCTCGAGCAAGTAGGCAAGCTTGTCCTCGTCCATCATGGCCAGGTTCGAGACCATCGTGAACTCGAGGTCTTTGCCGTAGGCGCGGTTCTTCTCGAGCGCGTACTCGATGAGGTGCTTCACGACGGGGAAGTTCACGAGCGGCTCGCCGCCCTGAAACTCGATCGTCACGGACGGAGAGGTCGATTGAAGGATGAAATCGACGGTCTTCTCTGCGAGCTCGGGCGTCATGTCCGTGTGCGTCGCCGTCATGTCGGCGCGGCTCGCGTGGCAATAGACGCACGTCTCGTTGCAACGGAGCGTGACCACGACGATGTGCAGATTCGGACCATAGGAGAGGAAGCGCTTGTTCTCGGCGAGCTGCGCGATGCGCGCCTCTTGATCGATCGCCCCGCGAAGGAAGTTCTTCTCGCGGAGCTTCGCGCGAAGCTCGGTATCGAGGGTCCCTCTCGCGATCGTCATGAGCTCGGCCGGCGTGACGAACACCCAATCGCCGAGCGCGCTCGTCAAGAGGACGTCCGGACCAGAGCGTCGAAAGCGAAACGGGACGACCTCTGTCGACGGCGTCACGACCTCGTGGGGAACGACGGGCATGGTCACTTGGCGCCTCCGCGTTTCTCGATCGTCATGCCGAGCGCGTGGTTCGCGAGCTCGCCGGCGATGTCTTCTTCGGTCGGCGCGTCTTCGCCCTCTTGAGTGCTCGTGACACGCAGCACGAAGGCGCCCTCGGGACGGTCGCGCTCGATGGTGGCGTACGCTTCGAACGTCTTGGCGACCTCGTCGATCGCGAAGCCGTCGTAGAGCGAGTCGTCGAAGCGAAGCTCGATCATTCGTCTTCCCCGTCGCCCGCGGCCTTGTCCTTCTTGGTCTTCACGTACTTCTCTTCCCAGCTCATCGCGATACCGAGAGGATCTTCGAACGCGGTCGCGTCACCGATGTCCATCTCGAGCAGCTCGTCCAAACCGGGCGGGCCCGCGGCTCCGGCGACGGCGCGCGTGACGATCGCCTCGACCGAGCGTCGACTCTCGGTCGTCAGGAGCAGGCGAAGCGCCGTCGCGAGGATCTCGTTCCCGAGCTGGCCAGCGGCCTCTCGGTCGGTCGTGTTCGAGACCTTGCTGCGGACCGTGGCGCGGACCTTCTCGCCATCGTTTTCGAGGAAGACGAATGCGCGATCGAGGTGCGCGTACGCAGCCGAGTAGATCGCGTCGAGCGGACAGAGGCTCGTATCGAGCTCGAGGATCTCGCCACGCATGGAGCCGGGAGCTTATTCGATTCGGCCGTCGCCGTCGCCGGACGCCGGCTTCTCGGGCGCGACCCCGAGCGTCTCGGCGCGACGCGCCTCTACCTCGCGACGCCGGGCGTATCGGTTGAGCGTCTCTCGGCTGATGAACCCGACCTGCGGAGCGGGGACCTCTGCGGCGGCGTGCGTCTCTTCTTCGGCCAAACTTGCCCGGATCGCGGCCTCGATCGGGGCTCGAGGCACGAAAACGGGCGCGAGCTCTGCCGGATCGTAGCCCCCGCCTCGATCGAACAAGCCGCCACAGATCGGGCGGAGCGTGCACGCCGCGCAGCCCGGCGCATATTGGTGCTCCCAGTCGGTCTGCACCACCGTCTGCTTGTCGTCCAAGAAGTGGACGACGCGCTGCTCGCCTTTGACGATCTTTCGCGTCTCGGTCGAGGCCCAGGCGAAGTCGGTCATGTAGCAGAGCGGCACACGCTCGACGCGGAACGAGCGGCCCGACGCGTGTAGCAACGACAAGGCGCGGTGCAGCGACGCCTCGAAGCTGCGCAGGGTCGGCGTGAACTCGGACTGGTTGACCTCTGCGCGGCCCATCGACGGATCGAGGTTGTTCCAGACGAAGTGGCGGACGTAGGGGTGATGCTCGATCAAGTAGGCCACCGTCTCGTCGAGGTGGTCGGCGTTGTGTCGGTTGATGACCGAGTTGACGTTGACCTCGATGCCGGCGCGATGCGCGTTCTCGATCGCAGCGAACGCGAGCGGGAGCGTCCCGCCCGTGCCGCGAAGACGTTGCTCGACCTCTGGGCGGGTCGAGTAGATCGAGACGTGGACGAGATCGAGGCCCGCGTCCGCGAGCTCTTCCGCCAGGCCCGGCTGCCCGAGCCGGTGTCCGTTCGTGATCATGCGGACGTGGAGGCCGCGTTCCTTCGCGTATCTCGCGATGAGGGGCAGCTCCTTGTGCAGCGTCGGTTCGCCGCCCGTGAGCACGACGCCGAAGTAGGAGCGCGATACGAGATCGTCGACGAGCAGCTTCATCGACTCGAGCGAGTGCTCGAACGGAGTCGACGGGTTCGAGCAGAAACCGCAGTAGTGGTTGCAGTGACGGACGACCTGGAGATAGCCGATGTTCGCCATCAGCCCGGCGCCTCTTTCGAGAGGCGGACGAGCGTCGCGGCGCGAGCATGCGCGGGATCGAGCTGCAGGATCCGCCGCGCATAGTCCACGAGCCCAGGGTGAAAGATGCCGGACCAGCTGTCTCTTCTCAGGAGGTAGTCGAGAAGCGCAAGCTCGACGGTCTCTCGGCTCGGTCCATCATTGAACGCCGCGTCGTAGGCCGCCGTCGGCGCCACGACCAGGTCTTCGAGACGAGCATCCAGCTCGCCGAGCGTGCGACGCGCGACCGTGTTCGCCAGGGCGCGCAAACCGAGCTCGGAGAGCGTGCGAATGAAGAGGCACTTGGTCCCGATCGAAGCTCGCTTCTCGAGCGCGCGCTCTGCCAACTCGCGCGCGGCGTAGAGGTTCGACAGGCGTTCGTCGGCGCTGTCCGCGGTCGCCGCGCGGGCGAGCAGCTCTGCCGCGGCGCGAGCCTCTTCGATCACGATGTCTCCGCCTCGAATCGAAACGCGAGGAGCCGGGCTCGGCGGCGGCTTGGTGTGGGCGGCATCGCCGAGCAACCCCCGCGCAGCGAGCTCGGTCGCGGCCCGCTTGGAGCACGCGAAGACGTTGAGGAGGAACGGCTCTGCCTCGTGCTCGGCAGACAAAGGCTCGAGGACGCCCACGCCCGGAACGAGCCGGTAGACCGTGAGCCCGAGCTCTCGAAGCTTCGCGAGGAGCGTGCCGTTGACCTGCCCGGCGTGGCGCAGCTCGGTCATGAGGAGCGGCTCGTGCCGCGAGAGGAACCCGCGACCGCCCTCGAGGATGCGGACCTCTTCACCCTCTGCGTCGATCTTCACGAAGCTGACGCGCCGGCCGGCCACGCGCGGCTCGACTGTGTCGAGCGTCTCGATCGGCACGGTCTCGGTCCACGATCCGGGCTCGTCCGCCGAGACGTCGAGCCCCGAGAGCTCGGGGGAGCTAGCGTTGGTGAAGGTCGCTTCGCCATCGTGATCGGAGACCGCTGCCCGAACCGCGACGACGTGTTCGAATCCGTTCGCACGGATGCTGCTCTCGAGGAATCGATGGGTCGCGGACGCCGGCTCATAGGCGACGACGCGCCCCGTCTCGCCGACCGCCTTCGCCAAACTCAGAGTAAACACTCCGAAGTTCGCACCGATGTCGACGGCCGCCTCTCCGGACTGGAGCACTCGGCGGACGAAGGGCAGCTCGTCCTCGAACCAGTCGCCCTGCTCCTTCAACACGAATGGGGTAATCAGCCCGAGCGTCCGCGGGACGACGATGCTCAGCGACGGGCCAAACGTCATGGTCTCGACCGCGCGGGCTACGCCGACGTCTGCCCGCGCATCGACCTCGCGCATGCGGAGCCACGCGGCGCCGATGCGAAGCGCTTGGTTTGCCGCCAGCGGCACCTCTCCGAGCTTGGCGAAGATCCCGGCGCTGTCCTCTTTCGGAAGCCGCTCGAGAGCTTCGAGCACCTCGTCTGCTCGACCTTGCGTCAAGAGGAGCGTGCAGAGCCCCGTCGTGGCGCGCGCCGATCCGAGCTCGATCGCGGTGCGATACGACTGCTCGGCTTCGGCCCATTTCCCCTGCGCGCGGAGCGAGGTCGCCAGGTTGCCGTGCGCTTTCGCGAGCGACGGCTCTGCCGCGATCGCAAGGCGATAGAGGGCCGCGGCTTCCTTTAGCTGACCCGCCCTGGAGAGCGCGTTGGCGCGCTCGTTGAGCGTCTCTGCGCTCTCGTCGGCGCTCATCGTGCCCACCGCAGATTGCCAATCTGGCTCACAGTCGCACCCTCTCTTCGATCTCTTGGAGCACGGTCCGTCCGAGCGCGGTCGGCCGCGCGTTCAGAGCGAGCACGGCGGCGCCCTCGGCGTTCATGCGTCGGACGGCTTCGTAGCGAGCGCGCACGCCTGCGTCCTCTCGGCTTCTCAGCATCGATTCGTACAGGGCGGCCACGGGCAGGAACGCATGCACCGCGAGGAGCACTCCCAGGAGCGGTCGCCCATCCGGTCGAACCGGGGACGCGTGGCGCTCATCCGAATCGTTTTCGAGCAACGGATCGAGCTCTATCAGCGCGTTCAGCTTGTTGTGACTGGTCTCGTGGATGATCGCCTCGACCATGGTGAGCGCGCTCGGGTGCAGGCTCAGATACAGGGTCCCGATCGCCTCTCGGTAGGACGCCGAGAGGTGCGTCTCTTCGTCGTAGCCGACCGGAACGATCTGGCGGACGAACAGATCGATCTCACGGCGAAACGCGGGCAGATGCTGCGCGATCGTCTCGAGGGCGCCGTGGGTCGACGCAGTCCATTCCGACGCGGCGCGCCCGCCGAGATCGACCGCGTTGCCACGCTTGTCCGGGTGCGCCTCGACCATGTGGAGTGGGTTGTTGTCCACAGTCGCCAGGACGAGCCCGTTATGGATGGCGTGAAACGGGCTCGGCGACTCGATCTGGAGCGGCGTCGTCACGTCGTCGACGTGGAGCGCGCCTGAAGGCGACGCTGTCACGCAGCGGGCGTCGGCCGGAATGAGGAACGTCGCGCGACGACCCAGCGCCACGATGCGACGCGGCGGGGCGCTCACCGCGATCTCTTCGGGGAGCGCGCCGCCGAGCGCGAGCTCGGTCGCCACGACGAGCGCGAGCTCGCCCGCCCATGCGTCCCGTGTCGCCGCGTCGGGTGCCATCCGTAGACTCCGAACGAGCGCGCCGACGTTGGGCAGCCTCGCGAGCGCGGCGAGTGCGCCTGGCGAAGTCCTCGCGACCACGCGAAGGATCGATTGGAACATCGCGAGCTCGGCTCGGCGCCCGTGGGACGCGGCTGCATCGGGTCCGATGCGGAGTAGCTCGCCGATCAAGACGCGAAGAGCCCGCGTCAAGATGTCGGCTCCCGTGGTCGAATCTTCGAGCGGAACGCAGACATCGACCGGCATGAGCTCCCCCGGCCCACCGCGCGTCGGCCCGCCGCGCACCGCCGCGGCGCTCACGACGCGCGCTCCGTCACGGGACGCACCTCTGCTTGCCCATGCACCGCGACGTAGTCGGCACGAAGACCGCAGCACGCGGCGCGCCAGCTGCATCCCGTACACGCGGACGGGAACGTCCCGCCGGAGAGGCGCGATCCAGCGAGCTCGAACACCTCGTCCGGCGTGACGACGCGAACCGATTCCGCGCCGGGATGACGAATGTGGTCTTCGTAGCCCGGCACGAAACAACGAGGCACGTGGAGCGCAACGACCTCGTAGCGGCCCGCTCGAGCCGCATCGAAGACCTGGGTGAGCCGTGGCGCTACGACGGTCATCGAGGGCAGCTCCTCTTTGCGGCCCACCATGCGATCGGTGAGCGAGACGAGCCAGAGCGCGAAGCGCGCGACTCCCTGCGCTCGGAGCTCGTCGATCCAGGCTGGCAGCGCAGCCACGGTCGAGGTGCGCAAGATCAGATCGGCGACCGGATCGAGCCCGCGCGAGACGAGGCCGCGCAGACCTTCGCGCCGGACGACCGCGGCGCCGCCGCGCGCGACCGTATGATCGTAGGCGGCCTCCGGCGCGTGCATCGACACGTGAAAACGATCGACGCCCGCGCCCACGAGCAACTCGAGATACGCGTCGTAGGCGTAGCGAAGGCCATTCGACGCGACCTTCACGTGCTCGAAGCCGCAGCGCTTCGCCAGTCGCACGAGGCGGACCAGATCCGGAAAAATCGTCGGTTCGCCGCCGGTGAAGGCGATGTCGCGATACCCATCGCGGGCGGCGGCCTCGATGTGCGCGGCGACGCGCTCGGAGGGCAGCGCGCGCCGTCGCATCGTCTCCGTGATCGTGCAGTAGTCACACGACACGTTGCAGTCGTAGCCGAGGACGACGTCGAGGAGCGGCACCGCGGTCGATCGTAGTCGATCCGTCGCCTGTCGCCTCTTGCGCTGCGAAGAGGCGTCCCAGACGCCGCCGTGGCCTCGACTCGCGCGCTCAGTTCGTCGTAATGGTCGGCGCAAGACCGATGAAGACCTCGTCGAGGAAGGCCTTCGTGCTGAAGCGCCCCGTGCCTTCGGCGATGAATCGAGTGTCTGCGTCCGCGACGACGGCGAAGTGGGACTTCTGTCGCCGCAGCTGGTCGAGTCGGACGTTCGCCGCGCTCAGCGCATCCTGCGTGTAGCTGCGAAGCGTCCCGCGCTCCGTGCCTTGACTCAAAGTCGCGACGAGGACCCCGCCGTTCGTCGTCAAGACAGGCGTCGCTCCCGCGGCCTCTATCCGAAGATAGAGCTCGATGTCGTTGACCTGAGCGGGCGTCGCGGCGAGCCAGAACTTCTTGGTTCCGCCGGGCTCCGTCGCTGGGTCTGGCGACGCCCATGACGTGCCGCGCACGTCGTGCTCGAGACCTGCGCAGAGCTCGTCGAATTTGGGGAGGGCGCGTGCCTCGCCGTCGGGCGACCACGCCATCGACAGCACGTAGTCGTCTTCGATCAGGTACGCGAGCCCGAAGCCGTGCTCGTGGTCGTACTTCTCCCAGCCTCGCACGGTCACGAGCGACTGAAGTGTTTGCCCCGCGCCCGGTTCGACTGCCCCGGTCGGTACGTGGTTCAAGTACACGTAACCGAAGGACTGGCCGTCTCTGAAGTGGATGGTCAGCTGAGCGCGTGCGTCGTCCCAGCTCGGCTCGCTATCGGCAAAAATGCGTGCGCGGCCCATCCGCGCGAGCACCGCGTCGGGGGACAGCTTCGAGAGCTCTGTCTCGGCTAGCAAGGAATCGGTCGACGGAGCGGTGGAAGATCTCGGGGTCGCGCTGGTGACCGCGGGTTCAGAGCTCGCGGACGCGGTCGCTGGCGGCAGGGTCGACGCGGTGACTGCGGTCGGCTCGGGGTCTGACTCACCGCCTTCTCCACGACCGAACAAGAAGACGCCGACGAAGCCGAGTCCGAACAGCGAGGCGAACCCGGAAGCCGCGGCGACGCGCTTGGCCCGTCGCGTCCACCGCTTCGCAGGTGGTGGCGTCGGCGGAGCGTCGCTCGCGGTCAACAGCTCCGTTGCGCCCCAGGCGGCTCGACGGTCCGCCAAGTGCGTCGCGCCGAGCGCGACCGAGTCGGCCGCCCCGTGGATGGCGCGACGAAGCTCGCGTGCGTCGGCATACCGATCCTGCGCTCGAATGGAGAGGGCGCGCCCGATGACCTGCTCGAGTGCCCCGACGTCGACGCCTCGCGAGGCCGGGCTCGGTCGCGCGGGATCGATCAACGCGATCGACATGCCGCCACCCCGACCGTAGGGCGGTTCGCCCGTGAGCATCTCCACCATCATCAGGCCGAGCGCGTGCACGTCGGTCCACGGTCCCGTGCGCGCGCCCACGGCCTGCTCCGGCGACGCGTAAGCGGGCGTGAAGATCGCGGCGCTTCGCGTCCTCGTGTCTCCGGTGCCGGGCGCGTCCCCCAGATCGAATGCCTTCGCGATGCCGAAATCGATGATCCGCGGGACGAGCTGGCCGCTCGCGCCCTTGCAGAGCATCACGTTGCTAGGCTTGAGATCCCGGTGCGCGATGCCCTGCGCGTGCGCGTGCTCGATGCCCGCGGCGATGGCGTCGATGAGCGGCAACACCGAGACGAGCGACATCGGCACGCCCTCACGGGAGTCGAGCAGGTCCGCGAGGCTCCCCTCGCCGCACCACTCCATCACGAGATAGGGATAGCTCGTGCCGGTGGCCGAAGGCGGCGCGAGACCTTGGTCCAGGGTGCGGACGATGTTGTCGTGCCGCAGCTTCGTCAGGATGCGGGCCTCGTCGGCGAACTGCCGGAGCTTCGCGGCGCGCTCTTCTGGCGAGAGATCTTCCGGCAGGCGGAAGACCTTCACGGCGACGGTCGTCTCGAGACGGAGATGGAACGCCTCGAACACCGTTCCGAAGCCGCCGGAGCCGACCACGCGCTCGATGCGGTATCGACCGTCGAGGACCGTGCCGATCTCGATCGGGTCGGGGCCGTCCATTTTCGCCGCGGACTACACCACAACTCTCGCGCGAAGCCATCGGTCGCTATGCTCGAGCGGCGTGAAACGCCTCGTCTTCGTCGGCTTCGGCTGTAATAACCGCTGCCTCGTGTGCGCGCAGGGGGACCTGCGGAGCACGGCGACGGAGCCGAACGTGGGCCCGCGCGGCCTCGCGCAGATCGAGACAGGCGACATCGCGGCGATCGTCGGAGGCGAACCGACGATCGCGAACGACCTGCCCGATTGGATTCGCGCGCTCGATGCGTGCGGCGCCGCGCGGGTGCTCCTGCAGACGAACGGTCGCCGCCTCTCCTATGCGGCGTATGCACGCGCGCTCGCGGCGTGCTCGAAGCGGCTGGCCCTCGACGTCTCACTCTTGGGCTCGAACGCGGCGATGCACGACTACCACACGCGCGCGCCCGGAAGCTTCGTCGAGACCGCGCGCGGCATCCGGCACGCACGCGCCGCGGGCATCCCCGTCGCGATGACCACGGTCGTGACACGGTCGAACTACCGTCATCTGACCGAGATCGTGGCGCTGGCGGCGGCGCTCGGCGTGGACGCGATCCGCTTCGCAGACCTCGTGCCGCTCGGCACCGCAGAATCGCTCCTTCCCAGCTTGGCTCCGACCCAGGAGCTCGTCGCGCCGCACCTCGCGCGAGCTGGCGTGCTCGCACGGACGAGACGACTCCGCGTCGCCGACGAGCACGCGCTTCAGGACGACGACCGCTTCGCGGGCCTCGGGGTCACGGCCGACCCGCACCGCTGATGCGACCCCTCCCTACCCTCGAAACGAAGCGGGTTTGACACTTCAGGGGCGCGTTGGGACGATGAGCGTCCGTGGCCGAGCTCGACATCGCGCAGAAAATCGAAACGCAGCGCGAGCGGCTTCACGTCTCGATCGGCGCCATCTGCAACAACAACTGCGTCTTCTGCATGGAGGAAGACCGCGACGGCCGCTACGAGAACAACTCCGCGATGACCCGCGAGCGGGTCCGCTGGATGCTCGAGAGCCACAAGGGCGCCGAAGAGGTGTGCTTCACCTCGGGTGAGCCGACGACGCGCCCCGAGCTCCCCGAGTTCGTCGCGTGGGCCAAGGCGCTCGGCTACGAGCGCATCAGCACGATGACGAACGGTCGCAGGCTCTCGCATCTGCCGTACGCCGCTGCGCTCGCGAAAGCGGGGATGAACCGCTTCTACGTCTCGATTCACGGCCACGACAAGAAGCTTCACGAGGGGCTGACGCGCACGCCCGACAGCTTCGAGCAGACCGTGGCCGGCCTCGACAGCGTCGCGAAGCTCAAGCGCTTCGGCGTCGAGCTCCACACCTCGACCGTCGTCACGAAGCGAAACCTGCCTCAGATGCGGGAGATCTACTCCTTCCTCCGCGGCCACGGCGTCGACCAGGTCGTCTTCAACGTGATGCAAGCGAACGGCCGCGCGGAGACGAATTTCGAGCACATTTTTCCGACGTACACAGAGACGGCCGCCGTCTTCCGTGAGCTCGTCGCGACCTCGAAAGAGCCGCGTCCGATGGCGTTCCTCGTCGACATCCCGCTCTGCACGACAGAGGGCGTCCCCGACTTCAACCGCGGTTACGTCGAGAAGTACGTCCACTACGACACCGAGGGCCATGCGCGCGTCCCCGGCGCGGCGACCGTCGCAGAGGACAGCCTCGCGAAGGACAGCCGTCGCGCGACCGGCAAGGGCCGCGGCCTCGTCATGGTGACGCGCACCGATCTCGACGAAGCGCGACGGTACAAGCGGGCCGAGTGCAAGACCTGCCGATACGATCGCGTGTGCGAGGGCGTGTGGAGCGTCTACCTCGATCACTTCGGGTGGGACGAGATGAAGCCCATCGCTCGCCCCGAGCTCGCCTGATCAGCGGGCGGCGAGCGTCTCTGTCGCCGCGACCGGCGCGAGCTCGCTCGCGTCGTAAAGCTCGACGTAGCCGCGTCGAACACCGAAGCACTTCTTTTCGAGGGCGCACCGCGTGCACGCGTCCGGCTTCATGAACTCGCCCTGATCGAAGCCCTGCGGCAGATCGATCAGCCCGACGAAGCGAGAGAGCTGGCTCGGGACGAGGCAGAGCGGTAGGCCGCACATCGACTCGAAGCCGGTGATCTGCAAGCCGAGCTCTTCGGCGAGCGCGAGCGCTTCTCCGATGCGCGGCATCGCGTCGCGGTAGCGGGGCACCAGCTCCGGAGAGCGCGGGACGAGGTCCGTGGACGCGGCGACGAAGGAGATCGAGAGCGGCAGGCTCGGCCAACGCGCCGCGACGAGGCGCACCGTCGGCACGAGCTCGTGGAGATTTTTTTGGCAGAGCACGAAGTTCAAGACGACGCGCGCGCCGGCTGCGACCAGGTGATCGACGCCGACGATCGTGCGCACGAACGTCCCTGGGGCAGAGGTCACCGCGTCGGACACCTCTGCCGTCGCGCCATGCAGTGAGACGAACACCTCTTCCACGCCGGCCGCGACGAGGCGGTCCGTCAGCGCGGCGTCGTCGAGCCGCACGGCGTTCGTCTGAAGCTGCACGGGGTGCTCGGACAGCGAGCGCGCGAGCGCGACGTACTCCTCTAGCCGAGGGTTCAGCGTCGGTTCGCCGCCGGAGAGCGTGATCCGCGCGCCCTTGGCGGCAGCGCTTCGAATCGCATCGCGAACGGTGTCCTCGCTCGCGGACGGGAGATGCGTCGAGACGAAGCAGAACTCGCACGCCTGGTTGCAGTGGAAGTTGACGCGAATGATCTCTTCGTAGCGCGCGCCGTCTCCGCCCTGCGTCAGGTTCGGAGAGACGAGCTCGCGCGCGATCTGCTCCTGCAACGTCCCGATGAACGCGAGCCTGCGCTTCGCCTTGTCCGTGGATGGCGGGTGGAGCTTCGGGACGCCATGCAGCTCGAGAGGACGCGCCGGCATGCCTCCGCATCGCTCGCGTACCGCGCACGCGTCGCATTCGGGTACGCGCCTGTGCTGCGGACGGAGATCGCCGCTCGAGCCCGGCGTCATCGAGTAGAGGTGGTGCGGTCGGTGCCTCGCCTCGAAGAGACAAGGGGGCACCGATCCGGCGGGGTGGAGCTTGGCGCCGAAGCCTGCGGCACGAAACGCCGCCTCGGCCTCGATCAAGGCACGCGCGGCTTCATCGAGCGGGAGGATCTCGTCGTCCGACGGCGCGCTCGACGCGACCGACATCCAAACGGTGCCGACGCGCACGCCCGGCAGCGCCGCTGAGATGGCGCTCGGGATCTGCGACAACGTCGGCGCACTGCTTCGCGATACGACGACGCTGAGATCGATCTCGATGCCCGCGGCAGAGAGAGCGCGCGCCCCCCGCATCGCGCGATCGAAGCCGCCCGGGTCGCGACTGATCGCGTCGCCTTGCGCGCCCGGCCCCGGAATGTGGACGACGGCGCGGTCGAGCCCCGCGGCGCGGAGCTTCTTCGCCAGCGGATCGTCTACGAGCGTCGCGTTCGTCTCGAGCGTCGTGCGGCCGGCTCCGGCCTCGCGGCTCTTGCGCACGAGGATGGGGAGATCGCTTCGCATCGTCGGCTCGCCACCGGTGAAGACGATCTCCTCTGCGCCCGCCGAGAGAGCGCGCACTACTCGGCCGAGGACGGCGCGCGACGCGGTGAACGCCGGATCATCGACGGACCGTCGATCGATGCAGTAGACGCACGCCTGATTGCAGGTCTGGTGCGTGGCGACCCGCGCTGCGCGCATCTCTTGGTTCTAGCAGGCCACCCGAGCGCGGTGTTGGCTGGCGGTCTTGGCGGCGTGTCTGCGGAGCTCGCGCACCGCGCGGCGTCAGCTGGGCGACGGGACGAGGCGCTCGAGATCGTGCGGGAGCGTCTCTTTGATGTACTTCACCGTCCGCTCACGCATGATCTCCTTCGACCTCGCGTAGGGGGAGGTGTTCAGCCCGGTGAGCTTCTTCGCGTACGCGTGCCCGCGCTGAACGGCGTCGCCATCGTCTGCGACCTCGTCCACCCATCCAGCGACCTTCGCGTGCTCGGGATCGTAAATCGTCGCGAACATGGTCGCGGCGATGAAGTGCGCCGGCGCGAGGCGATCGCGCGCAAGCTCCATCGCGAGCACCGGAACAGGCAGCCCGATCTGCACCTCGTTGAGTCCAATTTGAAACGGACCGCGAGAAGCGATCCGGACGTCCCCGGTCGCGAGCAAGAGCGCACCCCCGGCGAGCGCGTGTCCCGTCGCGACGGTGACGAAGGGCAGCGGCAAGAGGTAGGCGCGCAGCAAGAGGTCCGCCCCGCGCGAGACCAACGCGCGCGCGCGATCCGGACCGGCCATCATCTCTTTGAGATCGAACCCGGCAGAGAATTTCCCGGAGCGCCCGGACAAGATCGCGGCTTTCGCCTCTTTCTCGGCGCGGGTGAACGCGGCATCCAGCTCGTCCATCATGGCGTAGGAAAGCGCGTTGGCTTTTCCGTCATCCATCCTGAGGTGGGCGACGCTGTCGACGATCTCGAACGAAACGAGGGACATGGGTTTGCTCCGGGGCGCGTGGGCGCGCGCGGAAGTAAAGCACGGCGGGGATGACCTGTTACCATCGGGCTCCCGATGGTCTCGCTCTACGCCACATCGCGCCGCGCATTCGGCCCCATCGCAGTCTGCAGCGTCGTGCTGGGCGGGTGCTTCTTCCCCGACTACACGTTCGACGGGGACGGCACCGGCGGCGGCTCCACCACGAACACCGGGGGCGGCGCGACGACGGCCACGAATACGACGACGACGACGACTTCGTCGGGCGGCGCCGGGACCGGCGGCGCAGGCGGAGCCGGCGGTGGCGTCGTCGATCTCGAAGACTGCACGAACGGCGTCGATGACGACGCCGACGGCGACATCGATTGCGCGGACGCAGGGTGCGCCTCGAAGGCGTCGTGCGTCGCCCCGACGCCGGACGGGTGGACGGGCCCGTTCGCCTTGTACGAAGGCCCGAGCGGCGCATTTGCAGGCTGCCCCGCGGCGTTTCCGACCCAGGGCTACCAAGGCAACTCGGGCCTCGTCGGCGCACCTGCGACGTGCTCGATGTGCATGTGCGGTTCGCCGATGGGTGAGGTCTGCAACATTCCGACGACCGCGACGGTGGGCGACGCCGCGTGTGGTCAGGCGACATTTTGCAACGGACCACTGCCGATCCCCGCCGGGTGGACCGGGGCGTGTGACGGGAGCGGCGCGTTCCCCGCCGGACAGACGACCTGCGGCACAAACGCAAGCTCCATGTGTGACACGCAAACTGGGGTCGCCTGCAACCAATCCGTCACGATGGCCGCGATGACCGTCTCCGCGGGCAGCTGCACGCACGGAGACAGTACGCCGACGACGACGCCCCCGACTTGGTCGAACTTGGTCGTCGCGTGCGGCGACCCGGCGACTACCGCGCTCGGTTGCAACTCGACGTTTACGTGTCTGCCCAAGGGACCAGCCGGGTTCGTCAGCGGACTTTGCATCTCGTCTCCCGGGATCCAAGCATGTCCGGCCGGCCCGTTCGCGACGCAGCACCTCGCGTACGAGGGCTTCACCGACGATCGTGATTGCTCCGACTGCTCGTGTGACATGTCGACGGGCGCGACCTGCAGCGCGACTGTGACGATCTTCGCGAACGGCCAGCTCAACACGTGCACACCGCCTCCGGTCGCGACGCTGGCGATCAGCACCGCCGCGGGCGACTGCAAGAACCTGACGGGAAACCCGGCAGTCGGCAGCCACACGGCCACCGTCTCGGGACCGACCGGCGGCATGTGCCTGGCTCACGGCGGCATGCCGACCGGCGATGCGTTGCCCGATCCAGCTCTCGCCACGACATTTTGCTGCCTCTGATTCTCGGATTGGTGCGCTGAGCACCCACATGGCTTCCGAGCGGATACGCAGACCGCGATGCTCTTTGGTTGACCGGAAGCAGCGCGGGCTCGATCCTTGAGTGTGGAGGGCGTCGCGCTCTCTCCGAGGAGAAGTCCAGGATGAGGTCCCCGGCAGTCGAATCACGCATCCTCGGTCTCTGGGTCCTCGCGCTCGGAACCCTCTCGTGCGCCCAGGGCACCGAGATCACGACCGGCGGCAGCACCGAGACCACCGGCTCGAGCACGGGCGGCGGCTCGGGCGACGGCGGCAGCACGAGCTCCGGCTGCACGCCCCATCCGGAGCAGTGCAACAACAAGGACGACGACTGCAACGGCGTCGTCGACGACGCCGACGCGCTCGACGGCAAGCCGTGTTCGAGCGGCGTCCCCGGCGCGTGCTCGATGGGCACTACGACCTGCGCTTCAGGCGTGATGACGTGCGCGCCGACGACGCCCCCCGGCACCCAGGTGGAGACGTGCAACGGCGTCGACGACGACTGCAACAACGTCGTCGACGATCTCGACGCGAACGTCTCGTGCCCCACAGAGAACCCTGACGCGAGCAACGTCGCGAGCTGGGTGTGCGGCACCGGCGAGTGCGCGATCATGGCCTGCGCGACGGGCCACACCGATCTCGACGGCGTGGCCGACGACGGCTGCGAGTGCGCGACCGACACTTACGCATCGGCGTGCAGCGCCTCGGCTTCGACCGCCGTCGCCGTCGGCGCGACGGTCGACATGCAGGGCGTCGTCGAGACGGCGACTGGCATCGATTGGATCACGTTCACCTTCGCGACTCCGGGCGCGGGCGCCGCGTTCCACCCGAAGATCGAGCTCACCGACTCCGTCGGCGGCAAATACAAGATGAACGTCATGGTCGACTGCATGGGCACGGCCGCGGGGTGCTCGACGACCGGCACGGCCGACAACGAGACCGGAGTCAACGTCACGACGTGGGAGCAGAGCTACGCGTACGTCCCCGGCGGTGGCTGCTGCACCGATCCGACGCCGCGCCTCACCACGGTTCGCATCAACGTCACGCGTGCGAACGACGACGAGCCCGGCTGCGACATCTACAAGGTCACCGCCTCGAACCTCTGAGCCGGCGCGCCAGGGCGCGTCGCGCCGTCATGGTCGCGCGAATCCTCCCCGCCACGTAGCCTCGCGCCATGGCCGAGGCGCGATCCGAGCGACGCGGCGTCCGTGCTCCGCTCGAGCTGGCGCTCGACGAGCAGATCCGTCGGCTCGAGCTCGTGTATGCGCGCGTCTGGCAAGTGCTCGCTGCGTTCGGGCTCGCCGGAGGTCTGAGCTATTCCGTCGGAGAGCCAGGACATCTCGGGCCCCTCGCCGCGGCGACGAGCGGCATCTTTCTGTGCGGATACACGGCGTACGCGTACATACTCGCGCGCGGTATGCGCGTCGGGGCGCTCCCCCTCGTGGTGAGCGCGCTCGAGGGCCTGTTGCCGTGGATCTTCCTGGTCGTCGTCACGACGACGCAGGGCGCCGAGTACGCGCTCGGCTCGTGGCTACCGCCGCTTCTCTATGCCGCGGTCATCCTCACCGCGACCGCGAAGCTTCGTCCGACGACGCCGGTGGTGCTCGGCCTCGGGAGCGCGGCGGCGTTCTTGATCCTCTATGCCGTCCTCATTCGACCTCGCCTGAATCCGGGCGACACCGAGCTGCCGCTCTTCGGCTGGAAGATGCAAATCATCCGCGCCTTGTCGATCCTCATCGGCTCGCTCCTGGCGGCCTTCGTGGCGCGGGCGCTCCGGAGCGCGATCGGTCGCGCGGAGCGCGCAGTGCGCGAACGCGATCTCTTCGGCAAGTACCAGCTCGAAGAGAAGATCGCCTCGGGCGGGATGGGCGTCGTGCATCGCGCCGTCTACTGCCCAGAGGGCGGCTTCGTGCGAACCGTCGCCGTGAAGCTCTTGCACCCGCACTTGGCCGAGCAGCCGGCGTTCCTCTCTGCGTTTCGCCGGGAGGCAGAGATCAGCGCGCGGCTCGTCCACCCGAACGTGGTCCAGGTGCTCGACTTCGGCCGCGTCGATGAAGCGTATTTCCTGGCGATGGAGTTCGTGGACGGCCTGACGCTCTCGACGATCATGCGCCGCGCCGTCGGGAGTCGTCTCGTCATCGAAGAGCCCATCGTCGCGTGGCTCGGACACAGCCTCCTCTCGGGGCTGCAATACACGCACGGCGTCGCCCGGGATCCGGACGGGAAGGTCATGCGCGTGGTGCATCGCGATCTCTGTCCCGCGAACATCTTGGTCTCTCGAAGTGGAGAGGTGAAGATCTCCGACTTCGGCATCGCGCGTGCGCTCAAGGACCACGACACTTCGCAGACGCGAACGGTCGCGGGACACCTCGGCTACATGGCGCCCGAGCAGGCACGGGCAGAGGCGCTCGACGAGCGCTGCGATCTCTTCGCCATCGGCGTCATGCTGTGGGAGGCGCTCGCGGGCAAACCACTCTTCTACCGAGGCAGCGAGGCGGCGACGTTGCTCGCGCTCATCGCCGGCGACGTCGAGTCCATGACGACGGCGCGGCCCGCGGCGAGCATCCGATGGGACGCTTTCTTCGCGAAGGCGGTGGCCGGCAATCCCGACGATCGTTTCGGCTCGGCTCGCGAGATGGAAGCGGCGCTGGTCGCGGTCGTCGGTCCGATCCCCGATCAGGCCTCGACGCTGGCTGCGCTCGTGACCTGGGCGATCGCAGAGCCGGAGCCGACGCGCGACGTCGCTCCGCTGGACACGGTCGTCGACGCCGAAGCCCGAGACGCGCCGACGCGGGTGCGTCCCCCTGCCCCGTAGCCCCGAAGCCACGCGACCGAGCTTCCAAGACGCAGGCTGGAAAGCACGTGAGCGCGAGACTACGTTTCGCGCCGATGATCTCACCGCTCTTCGACCCGTCGCGCTGGCAGTCAGTCCCCGGCTTCGACTTCTCCGACATCACGTACCACCGCGCCAAAGACCAGGGCACCGTCCGCATCGCGTTTCACCGCCCCGAGGTGCGCAACGCGTTCCGGCCGAAGACGGTCGACGAGCTCTTCACGGCCCTCGAGCATGCGCGCCAGTCGAGTGACGTCGGTACCGTGCTCCTCACGGGCAACGGTCCTTCGCCGAAGGACGGCGGCTGGGCCTTCTGCTCGGGCGGCGACCAGCGCATCCGCGGCAAGGCGGGCTACCAGTACGAGGGCGCGGCGCCTGGTGCGGTCGACACGGCGCGCCTCGGTCGACTTCACATCCTCGAGGTGCAGCGCCTCATTCGCTTCATGCCGAAGATCGTCATCGCGGTCGTCAACGGATGGGCGGTCGGTGGGGGTCACAGCCTGCACGTCGTCTGCGATCTGACGCTCGCCAGCGAGGAGCACGCGCAGTTCAAACAGACCGACGCGGACGTCGCGAGCTTCGACGGCGGCTACGGCTCTGCGTATCTCGCGCGGCAGGTCGGGCAAAAGCGCGCTCGCGAGATCTTCTTCCTCGGTCGCACCTACTCGGCTAAGGACGCTTTCGACATGGGCATGGCGAACGCCGTCGTGCCCCACGCGAAGCTCGAAGAGGTCGCGCTCGAGTGGGCCGCCGAGATCAACGCGAAGAGCCCGACGGCGCAGCGCATGCTCAAGTTCTCCTTCAACCTGATCGACGACGGCCTGGTCGGGCAGCAGATCTTCGCGGGCGAGGCGACGCGTCTCGCGTACGGCACCGACGAAGCCGAAGAGGGACGCGACGCGTTCCTCGAAAAGCGGAAGCAGGATTACAAGAAGTTCCCCTGGTACTACTGACCGCGATGGGCCGCTCGACGCGACGCCCTAGCGCGATCTCCGCAGCCGACGCGCGCGTCCTGCTCTGCGATGGTGCGCGGCTCCTCGGAGCGCGACCGCGCGCGACGACGGCCTCGGTCGCGCGCCTGGTTCGCGACCTCGGGTTCGTTCAGCTCGATTCGATTCAGCGCGTCGAGCGCGCACACCACCTGATCCTCGGCGCACGGCTCGTCGACTATCGACCGCGGTTGCTCGATCTCGTCGCGTTTCGCCGCCGCGCGCTCTTCGAGCACTGGACCCACGACGCTTCGCTCGTCCCGGTCGAGTACCTGGCGCACTGGAAGCATCGCTTCGCAAAAGCCAAAGCGCGCGCCGACGCGTCGCAGTGGTTCACGGGGCGGCTCGGGGACGATCCGGACGCCACGCTCGCGCACGTCCGCGACCGCATCCAGCGCGAGGGGCCGCTCATGACTCGACACTTCGCGCGCGACACACCGAAGAAGTCTGCCGGATGGTGGGATTGGACGCCGGAGAAGGCCGCGCTCGAGCTTCTCTGGCGCATGGGCGTCTTGGGCGTCGCGCGACGTGAAGAGTTTCACAAGGTCTACGACCTCATGGAGCGCGTCCATCCCGAGCTTCATGCGATCGAGGCGTCGAGCCACGACGCGCTCGTCGCTTGGGCGTGCGAGACGGCGCTCGACCGCCTCGGCGTCGCGACTCCGGCAGAGGTCGCCGGTTTCTGGAACGCCATTCCGATCGCAGACGCGGCTCGGTTCTTGAAATCCAGAGAGGCGGCCGGCCTCGTCCGCACCGTGATGGTCGAGAGCGAGGACGGCTCGACTCCGCGCCCGGCGTACGCCGCAAGCGACTACGCCTCGCGCCTGCGACGCGCCCGGGCCCGCGCGAACGAAGTGACGCTGCGCCTCCTCGCGCCGTTCGATCCACTCATCCGCGATCGCAAACGACTCTTGCGACTCTTCGGCTTCGACTACCGCTTCGAGGCGTTCACGCCCGTGGACAAGCGCGTCCACGGTTACTACGTGATGCCCATCCTCGAGGGGGATCGCCTGATCGGGCGCGTCGACCCGCGGCACGATCGCGACCGACGCACCCTCTTCTTCGAGCGCGTGTGGTGGGAGCCGAACATGAAGCCGACGCGTGAACGACGCGCCGCGCTCGAGCGCGCCGGCGAAGAGCTCGCGCTCCGCGTCGGCGCCGACCGCATCGAAATCAGCTGGAAACGCTGACGCCGACGCTCATTCGAATTCGTTGCTCAGGTTCAGCTCGGTCGCCGGCTTCGGATTTCCCTGCGCGTCGAACTCGATGTCGAACGTGATCTTCGAGGTCACGCCGTCACCGTCGAGATCCCCCTCGGCGATGATCGTGCACTTCTTGCCGCCGGGCGCCGTATCGATTCGGTAGCGGTAGTACTGCGGCGTCACCATCCCGAAGTGAATGTCGCGCCACGTCCCGGTCCAATCGGCATCGCTGCTCGCGTACTTCACGCCCGCGGGGATGTCCTTCGGTACTGGCGGCGCGCTCGGTGGGCACTTATGGCGAGCATGCGTGCCGTCGCCCTCGGCCCAACCGACGACGGCGCGGGAGATCCCCGAGATCGTATTTTTGGCCTCTGCGACCTTCGCGCTCTGCAGGTAGCGACGTACGCCGTAGACCCCGATCGCGCTCATCGTTCCGAGGACGGCGGCCTGGTCGGTGGCGCCGCCTTCCTTTGCGAGACCGAAGCGAACGAGCGCGCCGTCGCGAGACACCTTGACCGGCGGAAAGCCGGCCGCCTCTTTCATGCTGGCCATCTGCTCGACCGCCGCTCGTGCCTTTTGCTCGAGGTCCGCCGCGCTCGCCTCGTCGCGCGCGCGCACGGCGATCTCGGTCGACATCGCCGTCGCCGAAGAGGTGAGCGTGACGTCGACGTCGTCGACCGGCGCGCCCTTCAGCGCTCGGGTGTCGACGACGATCCTCAAGATTTGACCCGCCTTCGGTGTGATTCGCGCGAGGAGGGCCGACGGCCCGGTCGGGACATCGGCGAGCACGTCATCGAACGACTTGCCCGCTCCGGCGACGAGCATTCCGTGATGCACCACCACCGCCATCCCGCCAAAGCGGACGCCTGGGTCGGCGCCGGTCATGGGCGTCCCGCCGGGCGCGACGTTCGCGATGCACGCGAGGACCTTCTCGGGCGGCGCGGCGAGCGTCGCCACCACGACGATCTCGCGCTCCGAACCGCCGCTCCACGCGACGTCGTCGACCAGGCTCCAGGGCGCGGCGCCACACTTCTTGGTGAGCTCCTCGATGGGCTGGCCGACGTCCGCAGGGAGGGCGTCGGTGATCTTGAACCAGCCGCGCTCGCGGAGGTCCTTCACGCCGAGGTATCCAGCGTGCATCGCGCCGGGACGCACCGCGATCGCTAGCGCCGAGCCTGCGATCGCAGGTTCGTTCACGGCCGTGTGTCCCGACGCCGAAGCCGCGGCGGACGAGGTCGTCGACACTGCCGATGCAGGCGCGTTCGCACTGCCATGGTTCGGGTCCGAGCATCCCGACGACGCGAGAAGCAAGGCAGAGACGAAGCCGGCGTGTGGCAGACGCATCACGGGCCCTCGATCTTGGCGCCGCCGAGCGCGTCCTTCTTTCCGGTGACCTTCGTGCCGGTGAACTTGATCTTTGCGCTGCCGAGCGCCTTCGCGGCCGCGTCCTTGCCGGTCACGCTGCCGCCCTTCACGGTGACGACCGCGCTTCCTCCAGCCGAGATGCCGACCTTCCCCGTGATGTCACTGTCTTCGATCTCGAGGACGCAGCTTCCGTTGGCGGTGATCGCAGTCGCCTTGTCGAGGTTCGCCGTGACGCCCTTGATGATGAGGTGCTTCGAGCCGCCGCACGTGAAAGCGCTCTTGCCGTCCCACTTCGCGTTCTCTGCCTCGCCCTCGTCGCCGGACTCCGCCGACTCGCCGCTGCCCGTCTTGTGGGTGCCTGCGGTGCCGCCCTTCTTCACCTGGGCGTAGATGTACCAACCAAGGCCGATGAGGCCGATGATCACGAGCAGGACGATGAAGCCGCCGATCGCGAACCAGATGAGCTGGCTCTTCGCCTTGTCTTTGGCTTGATCGATGAATCCATCGGTGTCGAAGCCCTTGTCGCTCGAGCCCTTCAGCTTGAAGCCGCCGATGTTGAGCTGCGCCTTCACCCGGTAGTTCGCCGGGTTCAGCCGATCCTCCGCCATCTGGTTCATCCGATTCGCCATCTGGGTCTGCGGATCAGGAGGCAGCTGGCCCTGGTAGGGCGCGACTGCAGAGGGCGACTGCATCTGGACCTGGAGCTGGAGGCCGGTGACCTGCACGCCGAGCGATTGCGCGTTGCTGCGCGCGATGATCTCTTGCGTGAAGTGCGGGAGGCTCTGCGCGAGCGTCGGGATCGCGACCTGGTTCTGCGCCAGCTTTTCTCCGATGACCCTGTTCGTCGCGTCGAGCAGCATCGCCTGCAGCTGACCCATGACGACCTCGGGCGGACCAGAGAACTGAAACTGAAACTGTCCCTGCATCTGCGCGGGAACCTGCTGCTGCGTCGCAGGATCGGTGAACGGGCCGAGAGGGCCGCCGAGCTGTCCGGTGTGCATATGGCGGCGGAGAATACGGACGACCCGTCCGAAGCGATAGCGAGAGGTTGCCTATGAGGCGCTCTTGCGCTTCGCAGCGGGTCTCACTTTTGCGGAACCACCGGGTGTCCGGCGCTTTCGGGCGGACTACCGCAGATACTTCTGGAAGAACTGAACCGTATGCCCGTAGCCGAGGACCTGGTTCGAGCGCTTCTTCATGCCGTGGCCCTCGTCGGCGAAGATGATGAGCTGGCTCGGGACGCCCTTCGCCTGGAGCGCATCGAAGAACTGAAGCGCCTCGCCGACGGGGACGCGCGGATCAGTGGCGCCCTGAATCAGCAGCATGGGCGCCGAGACTCGATCGACGTGGCGAATTGGGGAGAGCTGCTCGAGCGCGGCGCGATCTTTGTCGGGATCGCCGTATTCGCTGATCCGTAGGATTCGACGATAGGGCGCGGTGTTCTCGAGAAACGTGACCAGGCTCGAGATGCCGACGACGCTGACGCCCGCGTCATAGGCGCCCGCGAAGATCGTCATTCCGACGAGCACCGAATATCCACCGTAGCTCCCGCCGTAGATGCCGACTTTGGGTGACTTGCCGCCGAGCGCCCACGCCGAGCGGACGAACTTCGCCGCGTCCTCGATGTCGGTGATGATCGCGAGGCGCTTCGCGCCGTCGTCGGCGTGCAGCCACGTCTTGCCGTATCCATCACTGCCACGCACGTTCGGCTCGGCGTAGACGAAGCCCGCGTCGACGAAGATCTGCGCGCGGGTGTTGAACCCCGCCACCGTCTGCGACTCCGGTCCGCCGTGAAAGCTCACGATGACCGGACAAGGTCCCTCGGCGGGCATCCGCGTGGCGCACCCCGCGGGACGTCGGACGAACATGGGGATCTTCGTCCCGTCGCGCGCGGGATAGGACTCGAGCGTCGCGTGTGCGAAGCGAACGAGATCGATCTCGGGCGCAGCGGGTTGATGCCAGGCCTTCAACGACTGGTTGTCCCAATCGAACACGTAGCCGCGCGGCGGCGCGTTGCCTGGGTCGACGCTGAAGGACGTGAATCTCGAGGTCGCGCTCGTCGCTCCGAACCGGACGTGATCGCCCGCGGGGAGCTTGGGCATCGTGAGCGGCTTCTTCGTCTTGGCGTCGAGCCCGAAGAGCCGTGTGTAGCCGCCGTCGTTCACCGTGTAGAGGATGCGCTTGCGCGCATGATCGACCGAGAAGTCGGAGATGTCGTGCGGGACGTCTGGCGTGACGGGCTCGAGCTTTCCACTCTTCAACGCGTAGAGACGGCGAAACTCGCTCAGCTTGGGCGTGAGGACGAGCACCTCTCCCCCGGCGCCGTACGCGGCGACGTAGTCCTCTCGTTCTCCTTGGCCGATGAGCGGCGTCAGCTTCTTCGTCGCGAGGTCGAGCTCGTAGAGCTCGCTCATGTTCGAGCCCACGCTCTTGTCGAGGAGGAGCTTCTTGTCCGTGCCGTCCGAGACCGACCAGATCCCCGGCTCGGTGAAGACAGGCTGCGTCGTCTTTGACGCGAGGTCGTAGCGGTAGATCGCGTAAGAGTCCGGCGTGCGATCGTTTGCGCGAAAATAGAGACTCTTGCCGTCGTCGGGCACGAAGGCGAGCATCGTCTGGACTTTCGGCTTGTGCTGAATGAGCTCTAGCGGGCCGCCGTCCGGGGACATCAAGTAAAGGCCCGGGTTCTCTTCGCCCGCCCTATCGCGCGAACAGATGAGCCACTTTCCGTCTGGGGTCAGGCCCGCGATGCTCGTCGTGTCCTCTCCGCCGGTCAGCTGAATGGGAAACCCGAGCGGCGCGTCGAGACGGAAGACCTGCTGGGTCCCGGTGATCGTCCAGGTGAAGTGGAGGCGCTTGCCGTCGGGCGACGGGAGCCCGGAGGACGGCGCGCGGACGTCGAGCATGGCCGAGATCGCCCGGCTCTGTTCGGGCAAGAGCGCGGGCGCGGCGTACTTCGCGAGGACCTCGGCGGGGACACTGTCGACGCCGAGCCCACGATACGGACCGGTCTTCGCCGGAGCAGAGGACGTCGCGCTCGGGACGGGTGGCGCGCTGGTGCGCGCCGTGAGCGCCGGTGGAAAGTAGTACGCGGCCGGACGCGGAGCCGAGCGCGTGCACGCGACGATGAGCGCCAAGGGAGCCAGCGCGAGCGCCAATCGATACGACATGGCGGCAAAGGGTAGACGAACGGGCCGCCGTCGTGACCGGAGATGGCGACGTGATCGAGGCGCGCGAGGTCGGCTCAGAGCTTGATGTCGCCGCGAGGATCTTCGACGTGCTCGCGGAGCGCCTCGATCGCCTGCGCGACCTCTGGGGCGTCGCTCTTGGGCACCGTGACCTGAAACCTCACGTACAGATCGCCGGCGTTCTTTCCGCGGCGCGAAACGCCCTTGCCCCGGAGGCGCGTGACCTGCCCGCTCTGCGTGCGCGGGGGGACCTTCATCGTCACGTCCCCGTCCGGCGTCGGGACGCGGACCTTCGCGCCCTCGTACGCCTCGACCACCGTGATGGGCAGGTCGAGATGTAGATCGTCGCCCTCTCGCTTGAAGTGCGCGTGCGGGGCGACGTGCACCGTGAGGAGGATGTCGCCCGGCGGCGCGCCCTGGATCTTCACGCCCTGGCCCGCGATGCGGAGCCGACTGCCGTCGGCGGCGCCGGGGGGAATGCGGACGGTCACTGGGTCTCGACCATCGGCGGACGAGAGCTCGACCATCGTGCCCTTCAGGGCCGAGACGAAGTCGATCGTCACCTGCGCTTCGGTGTCGGGTGCGCGACGAGCGCGACCACGAGCGCCACCGACGCGCTGCCCGAAAATGTCGCCGAAAGAGTCCCCGAAGTCGCCTGCACCCCCGCCGAAGATGTCCTGGAAGCTGACCGAGCCCCCGCGACCCGCGCCGCGACCGCCGCCACCACGACCCCCGCCGAAGTTGCGCATCATCCGCGCACGCTCTGCGTCGAAGCCCTGCTTCGTGCTCTCTTCGCCGAACTCGTCGTAGAGGGCGCGCTTGTCCTTGTCGGAGACGACCTCGTAGGCGGCGTTGACCTCTTTGAACCGGTCCTCGTTCTCTTTGCCGGGGTTTCGGTCAGGGTGGTACTTCCCCGCGAGCTTCTTGTACGCCTTGCGGATCGCGTCCTCGTCCGCGTCCTTCTTCACACCCAGCACTTCGTAGAGATCTCGCGCCATGAAACAGGCCCGAAGCTAAGGCTTCTCCTGGGCTTTGCAAAGGCGAGTCACGCGGAGGCTCAAAGCGTCGAAGCGAAAGGCTCAGGGGTTGGGCTTTCCCAGGAACCGATTCGCGGCCTCGGCTTGCTGGCGTCGGATCGCAGAGCAGACGTGCAGGCGCTCGATCGTATTTTCGAGCTCGCGGCGCGCGCCGACGAATTTGTCGAGCCGAGGATTGAACAGACCGCGGATCTCGGCCTCTCGCTTGTCGTCACAGAGATGCTCGGCCAGCGCCGGGAAATAGCCAGAGACACCCTCTGGCGCCCTTGCCGCCAGGGCGTCGACGTTCTTCGCGAACCATTGCCAGGTCGCCTCGCCCTGCTCCGGGACGAACATCATGGTCGCGATGGCGCGGAAGACCTCGCTACTTCGGATGGTGCCGTCCAAGACCATCTGACGGGCCTTCCCGGCGAGCGCAGCGTCGGGCGTGCGCATCATCGCGATGAGGAGCTGCCACCGCGCGAGGGCGTCGTCGGTCTTGGCGAGGAGGCTCGCGAGCGCGCTCCACACCTCCGGGTCGCCTTCCTGAACCACGATCGACAGCGCGACCTCGACGATCTCGGGCGGCAACGCCGTCTTGTCGGCGGGAGATCCCAGGCCGAGCCAGCGCGCTGCGCGACGAGCAGCCTCTTTGCGGAGCGCTGGGTCGCGACCGACCAAGGTGGCCGCCTCGAGCGCGTCGTGACGGAGCACCGGCGTGTCGTTCTTCTTCTTCGCGTCCCAGCCGGCCGTCTTGAAGAGCGGCCCGTAGATCGTGTCCATCTTGCGCGCCAGCGCAGGACGCTGCGCGGGATCCACGATGGAATCGCGCACGCTCTCGAGATCCTCGACGAGCGTGAACGCGACGCTCCGCGACGGATCGTTCGCGATCTTCGGCAGCGCTTCGAAGAGGGCCTCGGTGTCGAGCGTCCCGGCTCGATAGCCCGCCCGGATCGCGTCCGCCGTGGCCATCTTCTCGGTGGGGCGAAGCTCTTTCCACGCGTCCTTCATGATCTCGACGAGCTCGAGACGCGTCGGGTTCCAGCGCGCATATGCGGCGCCGCCCGCGTTCGGAAAGACCCACTTCGGGCAGGTCGCGCCGAGCGAGATCTCGTTCACGCCGGGCCCGAGGAGCTTGCACGTCTCTTTGCCGCCCGCGCTCTTGAGACAGACCGGCACGGAGCTGACGAGGTTCTTGTCCGCGGACGAGCCGAGCGGAAGCCAGCGAGAGACCGTCGCCGTGATCGCGCCGGGCTTCTTCGGATCGCAGGTCGAGAGCGAGATCGCCGGGACGCCGGGATGATCGAGGAGGCCATGGAACGCTGCGGGCAGCTCGGGCGGCAGGCCCTCGAACACGTCTGCGAGAAACTGATCCGTCGTCGCGACGCCGAAGCGATGCTTGCCGAGATACCGGCGCACGCCGGCTTGAAAGCGATCTTCGCCGACGTAGCGCTCGAACATCCCGATGAGGCCGCCGCCCTTCTCGTAGGTCAGGTCGTCGAAGGCGTTCTCGATGTCGTCCTCGCTCTTGATCGGCTGGCGAATCGCGCGGGCGCTCGAGAGCGAGTCGGAATCCATGGCACCGTGCATGCCGGCAAGCGTCTCGAGCTCCGTCTCCCAGCCGGGATGAAGTTTGCCGACCGTGCGCTGGCCCATCCACGTCGCGAAGGCCTCGTTCAGCCAGAGATCGTCCCACCAGGCCATCGTGACGAGGTCGCCGAACCATTGATGCGACAGCTCGTGCGACATCGTCGCGGTGACGTCGCGACGCTGCGTCTCGGTGCCGAGCGCCGGATCGACGAGGAGAAGCACCTCGCGGAAGGTGACCGCGCCCGCGTTCTCCATCGCGCCGGCGGCGAAGTCCGGGACGGCGATGAGATCGAGCTTGTCGTACGGGTACGCGATCCCGAAATACTTCTCGAGCTCGAGGATGACGTTGGGAGCCTCGGCGAGCGCATAGGCGAGCTTCCTTCCCTGGCCTTTGACGGCGACGCCGCGCAGAGGGATCGGCGTCGTACGCGAGGCGCTCGCGGGGATCGGAGCGGCCTCGACGATGTCGAAGGGGCCGACAGCCAGCGCGACGAGATACGTCGGCAGCTTCTCTGTCGTGCGGAACTGGACGCGCTTCTTGCCGGCGTCGGTGGGCTTCTCTTCGGCGATCTGCGTATTACCGATCACCGTGTCGCCCGAGCGCGCCACCACCGACACGTCGAACGGCGTCTTGAACGACGGCTCGTCGAAGCAAGGAAACGCGCGTCGAGCGTCGAGCGCCTCGAACTGCGTGAAGACGTACGACTCGCCGCCCGCCTCGACTTTGTACACTCCGACGAGGCCGTCCGCGTATTTGCCGCGATACGCGATGGTCAACGTGTAGTCGCCGGGCGCACGCTCGGCGCCGAGATCGACGCCGAGGATCCCGTGCTCCGGGTACGCCTTCGTCGCGAGCGGCGCAGACGCACCGGAGAGGCTCGCGCTTTCGATGGTGAGGTCTCGGCCGTGGAGCCAGAGGCTGCGCGTCGGGGCGTCGAGCGTCAGCGCGATGGTCGCTTTGCCAGAGAAGCCATCCGCCTTCGGATCGACGTCGAGCTCGAGGCGATACGAGTCGGGGTGCGCCGTCGTTGGCAGCCGCCCCTCTGGCGGGTGCGACAGCGCGTCCGCGGCCGGCGTCGCCGACCCCGCGTCGCTGCCGAGGGGTGGCGACGGATCATGCGGGCCTGCAGAGCAGCCGACGAGAACGGTGAGCGCGACGGCGACTCGAGCGGCGCAGAGCATGGGGACGAGCGGTAGCGAGGTTTCGACGGGACGGGAAGCGCGATGGCGTGCGCCGCTATCGTCGGCGACCGCGCCGCGCGTGACGCGACGCCTCTGCCATCGCCTCGGCTTCGGCACGCTCGTGCTCGGCGTCGAAGCGTGCGTCCTCGACGTCGATGCGCGCGCGCTCTCGCTCGGCCTCTGCGTCGGCCATGATCTCATCCTCTTCCGAGATGCGCACCCGCGGGGCTGTCCCAGCCGCGCGCGCGCCGCTCGCGCGGATGCGCTGCGCTGCGACGCCGAGGAGCGACGCGACGCCCTCTTCGACCGCCGCGCCGATTTTCCCAGCGTCACGCTTCATCTGCTCGTGGCGCGCGCGCCTCTCGAGACGCTCGGCCAACGCGGCTCGGCGTGCGGCGTCGCGCGCGATCTCACGCTCTTCTTTGCGGATCTCTTCTCGGATCTCGCTCGGGTCCACGTAGGACGAGAGCGAACGGAGCGCATGAATCGCGAGGCCGATGCCCCACGCGATCGCCGGGATGAAGAACGCCCAGAGGCTGCCCGCCGGAGCCGCCATCAACCCGGGGAGGACGATGATGAGGTTCAGCCCGAGATACGCGATGAGGTGATAGACGAACTGCCGCCGCCTACGGACGACGATGCGTTCGGCGAGCTTCGCCTCTCCCTGGTGGGAGAGCGCCCGCTGCTTCTCGGCGCGGATCACCGACGCCGCCTCTTCGAGCGCCGCCTCGCTGATTCCGATCTCTTTTGCGGCGTCCTTCAGCTCGCTCTTCGAATAACCACCCTGCGCGTCGAGGCTGAGCGCCTTGCCGATGACGGCCTTCACGGTCGCTTCGCCGAACCGCGTCTCGTTCACCGGAGGCGCGTTCACCGGAGACGCGGATGCCGCCGCAGGACCGGGCGGTGGCCGAACCGAGACGCGCTTCGGCGCCGGATCTGCGAGCTCGGTCACGTCGCCGCCATCGAGCGCCGCCACGAGCTCGCGCATCGACGCGAACCTGTCCTCCGGCTTCTTCGACAACGCCTTGGCGATCGCGGCGCCGACGTGCGCGGGGACCTCTGGGACGAGGGTCGAGACGTCGGCCGGGACCTCTTCGAGGATCGACGCGACGACTCCCAGCGCCCCGTTCTCTGCCACCCAAGGAGAGTGCCCGACGAGCGCTTCGAACGCAGTGACTGCCCAGGAGAACTGGTCCGAGCGTCCGTCGACCTTCTTCCCTTTGATCTGCTCGGGCGCCATGTACTGCGGCGTCCCGATCTGGACACCCGTGCCCGTCAACGTCGGCAGCGCAGCGTGTGTCGGCGCGCTCGGATCTTGAGATTTAGCGCCCTGCCGCGCGATGCCGAAGTCGAGCACCTTCGCGATGCCGTCGTCGCGGAGCATCAGGTTCTCGGGCTTCACGTCGCGATGAACGATGCCGCGCTCGTGTGCTTCTCCGAGCGCGAGCGCCGCCATCTTCATCCAACCGATCACGCGCGCCGGCGCGACGCCGCGAGCCATCGCGGCGCGCAGCGTCTCTCCCTGGACCAGCTCCATCACGATGAACGGGCCGTGCTCGCTGTCGCCCGCGTCGTAGATGCTGACGGCGTTCGGATGCGAGAGCGCAGCGGCCGCACGCGCCTCTCGGATCAACCTCTCGCGGGCTTCGCTGTCGGGGATCCCACCGATCCCGTCGGACAGCACCTTGAGCGCGACCGCTCGGTCGAGGTGCGTGTCGCGAGCTCGATACACCGCGCCCATGCCCCCCGAGCCGATCGGCGTCTCGACGACGTACCGACTCAGCGTGGTTCCAGGCGCGAGCACGGCCTCACGTTAGTGACGCCCCCTCGGTCTGACAACGCATGCCAAGACGAAAGCGCGAGATTGAGCTGTTGTGAGGCTCGGCCCGAGTTGCCATCATGCGCGCGTGTCGCGCGCTCCACGATCCCGGCTCGTCGTCGTGCTCGCCGCGCTGATCTCGGGCTGCGGGGCCGTGAACCTTCCCGAGAGAGCCGTGGTCCCCGGCGACGCGCGCGCGGTCCACGTGAAGCTCGACAGCGCCGTACCGGCACGGCTCGTCCGCGTGACCGGGGACCAGCCCACCGCGATCTGCGAAGCGCCGTGCAATCGCGCCGTCGACGTCGCGGCGGCGACCTTTCGCGTCGAGTCCCCCGAGTACGAGCCGACGCGCGACTTCGAGATCCCCGCGTCGAAGCGCGGCGTCGTCGTCCGCTACGGCGCCGATGCGGCCGGCGAGTCACTAGGCGTCGGCCTGCTCGTCGTCCCGGGAGTGACGGCCGCGGCGATCGGAGGCACGCTCATGCTGCTCGACGCCTCCGGTCGAGACGACTTCGACGGTGCCACCATCCCGGGCGCGATCCTCATCGGCGCTGGCGTCTCCGTCGCGATCGGCGGGTTCGTCGTCTGGGCGCTCGCACGCTCGAACGTGACGATCGAAGAGGCCGCGAAGAAGAGCGCGCGCGGCTTCACGTGGGACTGAGCGCGGGCGTGACGATCCCGACCGAGGGTAGTTGAAGCCGGCTCCGACGATCCCGACCGGACGATCCCGACCGAGGGTAGTTGGGCGATCCCGGGGCGATCCCGACCGAGGGTAGTTGAAGCCGGCTCCCGCCTCGCGGCCCGGCCACGACGGCACGACACGTGCGCATGAAGCGCGGACGATCCCGACCGAGGGTAGTTGAAGCCGGCTCCCGCCTCGCGGCCCGGCCACGACGGCACGACACGTGCGCATGAAGCGCGGCGCAGCTCACACGCCGCGCTTTTCGCGTTCCACGCCCCGAAATCGTCGCGGCCCCCGACGACGCACGCACCGAGGCCTTCGCCGGCGAGCTCATCGCCACGACCGGCCCCGCGACGCCGCGCTACGCGGGAGCGGCGGCAGGCGCGCAGTCGACGCCGGCCCAGCGGAGGGCCCACGTGCCGGCGGGGAACTCGACGTCGCGCAGGCCGCGAACAAAGGCTTCTCTCGCTTCTCGGTATGCGTGACGAAACGCCTTCAGCGCACGAAGCGCCGCGCGGCGCAGCGCGGCGTCTTTGCACGCGACGTTGGGCCGCAGTGTGCGCCGCGGCTCGCGGGTCTTCGGTCGGTCGAGAAAGGAAGCCGCGAGCAGCGCGCGTCGGCCGACGATCGCTCGCCCCGTCGCGCGTCGCTCTCTGCGCGCATCGTCCTCGACCCACTTCACCGCGGCGCGCACGCGCGCGGCCCACGCGGTGGCGTCCTCGCCGTGGGCGCATGCCGGGACAGTCTCGAGCTCGGCGACCTTTCTGACAGGGCCGTCGCCGCGGAAGAAGTGGTGGGGACGCTCGACGCGCTTGGCTTTGCCCTCGAGCATGTGGACCGACGAGGAGCCGGGCCAGTCGGCGGCGACATCGACGAGGTGATCGACGACGGGGTTGGCGAGCACGTAGACGACCTTGTCGAACACGTCGCCTGGCGTGACGAGGTGGGTGACGCATGTGGGCTCGGAGCCGCTCCAGAAGCATTCCCAGCGGCCCCAATGCGCGTTGAGCGCGCGGGCGACCAGCATGTGGAAGCGCTCGAGGAAGCGCGGAAGCCTGCCGAGCGGGTCGCGGACGACGGCGTGATAGTGATTCGACATCACCATCCACGCGACGATCTCGATGGAGAAGAGCGCGGCGGCCTCGGCGAGGAGAAACTCGAAGACGGCATTGGTGATCTTCCCGGGGCGGAGCAAGAACTGCCTGTCCGCGCAGCGGCGCGTGACGAGGTAATAGCGGTCCGGCAGGATCTCCCGAGGCAAGGTCACAAGGTCCATGTCGGCAACCGAGACGCCGAGTTGCGTTCTTTCTTGCTGGGTCAGGCGATTTCCGACCGGCGCTTTCGGAGACCATGAGCGCTCGGCTGGGTCGCGCGCTACCTCGACGAGGCGAGGCCGGCGCTCGTCGCCCCGCCGGAGACGCCGGCCCTCTTCTTGAGCGAGCGCGGCGACCGGCTCGAGCTGACCTACCTGACGACGCACACGCGGCGCTACGTCGACGCCGCGAAGCTCGGCAAGCGCGGCGCCTGCCACATCTTCCGCCACTCGATG
>Ga0164241_10001233_pt1 | contig 33309 bp, 25 predicted proteins | sample OricomyardsoilBY_FD_108780 | JGI IMG/M metagenome (GOLD analysis project Ga0164241, IMG submission 108780) | Backyard soil microbial communities from Emeryville, California, USA - Original compost - Back yard soil (BY) | ecosystem: Environmental > Terrestrial > Soil > Unclassified | place: USA... | reverse complement strand
TCAAAGGCTGGGCGCTTGGCATCAACGCCGGCGGCGGCAACATCGCTGTACCCGTGGCGCAGCTGGTCGGCCTGCTCATCCTGGCCACCGTCGGCGCGAGCTACCCGCGGCTGCTGCCGATCATCTACATTCCGCTGATCCTCGCCGCGGCCGTCGGCGCCGCCATCAAGATGAACAACCTCACCGAGATGCGCAACGCCAAGCACGCCATGCGCGACGTCGCCAAGGACGCGCACACCTGGATCATCTCACTGCTCTACATCGGCACCTTCGGCTCGTTCATCGGCTTCTCGTTCGCATTCGGCCAGGTTCTGCAGGTGCAGTTCGCCGACACCTTCTCCACCCCGGTCAAGGCCGCCTACCTGACCTTCATCGGCCCGCTGATCGGCTCGCTGATCCGCCCGGTCGGCGGCATCATGGCCGACCGGTTGGGCGGCGCGAAGGTGTCGTTCGTCAACTTCGTCGCCATGGCCCTGGGCGCGATCGTGGTGCTGGTCGCCTCGCTGATGCACTCGCTGCCGCTGTACCTGGTCGGGTTCATCATGTTGTTCATGTTCAGCGGCATCGGCAACGGCTCGGTCTACAAGATGATCCCGGCGATCTTCCGGGCCAAATCCGGCCTCGAGATCACCCGGCACGGGGCCGATCCGGCCGTCTCGATGGCCAAGTCGCAGCGGTACGCGGGGGCCCTGATCGGGATCGCCGGCGCCATCGGCGCGTTCGGCGGCGTGCTGGTGAACCTCGCATTCCGCCAGTCGTTCCTGGCCACCAAGTCGGCCGACGCGGCCTATATCGCGTTCATCTGCTTCTACGCGATCTGCTTCGCCGTCACCTGGTATGTGTACCTGCGGCCGTCGGCGAAGCGGCTCGAGGGTGTCTGACCTCCTTCCGCTGCACCTGTCCCTGCAGGGCCGGCGCGTCGTGGTGGTCGGCGGGGGACCGGTAGCCGCCCGCAAGGCGGCTTCGTGTGTCGAGGCCGGGGCCGACGTGCTGGTCGTCGCGCCCTACGTCTGCGAGGAGATCGTGGCCGACGACGCCGACGGGCTGTTGACCTGGCGGTGCGCGGAGTACACCGTGCCGGACCTGGACGGGGCGTGGCTGGTGTTCGCGGCCACCGGCGACCTCGTCGTCGATCAGGCGATCGCGGCCGACGCGGAGGTCAGGCGGGTGTTCTGCGTGCGGGCCGACGACGCCGCGCTGGGCAGCGCCCGGTCGGCCGCGGTGATCCGCCGCGACGACGTGCTGGTCTCCGTCGGCTCCGCGGGCTCGCCCGATCCCGGGCGGGCGGTCGCGGTGCGGGACGCCATCACCGCCGCGCTGGACGCCGGTGCGCTTCCGCTGCGCCGGCGGCGGGCCGGGCCCGGCCGGGTCGTGCTGGTCGGCGGTGGGCCCGGCGACGGCGACCTGCTCACCCTGCGCGGCCGGCGGGAGCTGGCCGCCGCCGACGTGGTCGTGGTCGACCGGCTCGCCCCCCGGTCGGTGCTCTCCGAATTGGGGCCGGGGGTGCTGATCCTCGACGTGGGCAAGGCGCCGGGCCGGCACCCGGTGCCCCAGCACGAGATCAACCGGCTGCTGGTGGAGCACGCGCGGGCCGGGCGGCGGGTGGTGCGGCTCAAGGGCGGTGATCCGTTCGTGCTCGGCCGCGGCGGCGAGGAGGTCGCCGCCTGCCGGGAGGCCGGCGTCCACGTGTCGGTGGTGCCCGGGGTGACCAGCGCGTTCGCCGTGCCCGCGGCGGCCGGCATCCCGGTGACCAATCGCGGCCAGTCCCGGCAGGTCACCGTGCTGTCCGGGCACGATGCCGTCTCGCCCGGCGGGCTCCCCGCCGACCTGGACTGGGCCGCGCTGGCCTCCGGCAGGGGCACCCTGGTGTTCCTGATGGGCGTGGCCGCGCTGCCGGCGATCAGCGCGGGCCTGCTCGGCGTCGGGATGGACCCGGCCACATCGGTGGCGATCGTCGAGAACGGCTGGACCCCGGCCCAGCGGGTGACCGCCGGGCGCCTCGACGAGATCGCGGACCTGGCGGCCGCGCGGGGTGTCGAGTCGCCGGCGGTGATCGTGATCGGCGAGGTGGCCGCCCACGCGCAGGCCTGACCCCGCCGCAGCCCGGCCGCCGAGTGTGCAGAACACGCCCTCATGCCGGCCGGACAAGGGCGTGTTCTGCACACTCGGTCGGGTCAGGCCCGGTCAGGCCCGGACTTCGGCCGCCGGCCGGGTCACCGTCAGCCGCAGCCGGCGGCGCCACACCAGCACCGCGATCACCAGCAACGCCGCCGCCCACCCGCACGCGTGCAGGATCGGTTCCAGCAACGGGCCGCCGGTCATGGCCCGCACGAGCAACTCCTGTGGACCGTAGAACGGGATGAACGGGCCGGCCGCCGTCGACGGCGGGACGCTCATCTGGATCCCGACGAACAGGATGACGACGAGGATGCCCTCCATCTCGTTCGGCAGCAGGGCGGCGATGGCCAACCCGGCGGCGACCGAGACCAGGGCGGCGGTGGCGATCGCCGCGGCCAACGCGGCCGGGTGGGCCGGCCACCAGGTCAGCTCCATCAGGGCGAAGAACCCCACCCCGATCACCGCGGCGACCGCACCGAGGAGCAGCAGGCGGCCGGCGATCAAATCGGCGGGCCGCCAACCGAACAGGACCAGGCGGGGGTCGACGCCGCGCCCGGCCAGCATGCTGAAGAACGACGCGCCGCACACCGCGAAGCCCATGCCGATCGCGCCGGACACGGCCGCCCAAAGATCGGCACCTGCGTCCGCGGTACCGGCGGCGGCCGAGGTCAGGTAGAACGCCACCGGCATCCCGATGAGCAGGGCCAGCGCGAGCCGCCGTCGCAGCAACTCCCTGCCCTGCAGCCGGGCCAGGATCGTGGCGCGCGTCATGACCGGCTCCGCACCGCGGCGGGCTGATTCGGCAATTCCACGACACGATCAACCGACTGCCGGTCGGTCAGCAGGTGGGTGACCACCAGCACGCCGCGACCGTCGTCCCGCCACCGATCGACGTGGCTCCAGAAGTCGACGTAGCTGCCGTGGTCGAATCCCTGGTACGGCTCGTCCAGCAGCAGCAGGTCGGGTGATCCGACGACGGCCAGGACCAGGTTCAGCTTCTGCCGTTGCCCGCCGGACAGCTTCCCCGCGACCGTTGCGCTGCCGACTGGAAACCCCAATTCCGCCAACATGGTTCGACCCTGGTCCAGCGCACCGAACAGCGTGAGATGCTCGTCGGCGGTCAGTTGGTCGTACAGGCCGGGTTCCTGCGGGCAGTAGCCGGTCCGTCCCGCCACCCGCACCGAGCCGGCGTCCGGGGCCGCCAGACCGGCGCAGATCCGCAGCAGAGTGGTCTTGCCACAACCGTTCTCGCCGACCAGCGCGACGACCTCACCGCGCGCCACGGCGATCTGGGCATCCCGCAGCACCGGCCGCCGCCGGAACGACTTGCCGATGCCGGTGGCCCGCAAGACCTCGGTTGACATCATCGACCCCCAATCAGGTGAGCCGGTCGTCACCGGGAGGATTGGACGCACCGTGCTCCCGAGCGACGGTAGGGACCCGACGCGCGCCGGGGAACGCGGTGCGCCGGTAGAACGGGATGGCGGAAATCCGCGGGGGTGGATTGGCGGCAGACCCCCTGGACGGGTCAGCGCCCGGAGCGGACGATCAGTACATGCCGGCTCGCACGGTGCTATTCAATCGAGCGATGACCGCGGTGGGCGCGGTCGCCCTGCTCGGGTGCCTCGGGTTCGCGGCCGCGGACGTAGCGGCCGGTCGGGGGTTCGGAGGACTGGCCTGGGTCGGCCTGGGCATCGCACCGATGTTCCTGCTGGGTGCCTATGTGACGCACCGACGCCCGGACCACCCGGAGGCCCACCGGATGCTCCTCGTGGGTGCTGCGCTGGCGGTCAACGAGTTGGTGGGCCGGCTGCTGGACCCGGTGCCCGCGGGCACGGCCCCACCGGACTGGGTGCTGCTGAACCTGATCTACCAGTATTCGACCGTCGTCACGGTCGCCGGGGTGACCGCCCTGGTCGCGCTGTATCCGGACGGGGTCGGGGAGCGCCCGTGGCATTCCGCGGTGGTCCGGGCCGTGTGGGCGGTGTCCCTGTCGCTGCCGGTGCTGATGCTGCTGGCCGACGATCGCCTCGTCACGATCTACTGGATCGCCGCGCCAGATTCCGCGCCGCCGAATCCGTGGGCGCAGCCCTGGTTCGGCCCGCTGGCCGGCCCGCTGGAATTCCTCTACCAGACGAGCATCCTCGTCGTGGTCGGCGTCGTGGTGCTGGCCGTCCGTTACCTGCGGACCGACGCGGAAACAAGGCGGCGGGTGCGCCTGCTGCTGATCGTGATGGCCGCCGGCCTGGCCGCCCTGGCGGTCGACATCGGGTTGCGGTCGATCGGCGTGTACTCCCCGCTGTTCGCCGCCGCGTACCTGGCCGCCATGCTGTTGATCACGGCGACCATCGCGCTCGGCATCGCCTCGTTCCGGCTGTTCGACATCGACCTGGTTGTTCGGCGGTCGGTGGTCTACGGGTTGCTGACGCTGGCCATCACCGCCCTGTACCTGGCGCTCGCCGTCGGACCGGGCCTGGCCTTCGGCCGGATGATCCCGGTCGAGATCGCCGTCCTGCTGACCATCGCCGCCGCGATCGCCTTCCACCCGGTGCGGCGGCGGATGAACGCCTGGGCGGATCGACTGGTGTTCGGTGAACGGGTCAGCCGCTACCGGCTGCTCACCGACTTCGGCGCCGACCTGAACTGCGAAGTCCGGGTCGACGAGGTGTTGCCGGCGCTGGCCGACGCGGTCGCCCGCGGTCTGCGCTCGGAATGGGTGCGGGTGCGACTGCGGGGGACCGGCGATGACGACTGGCTGTCCGACCCGGTGGGGGTGGCCGGCACGCCGGCGGGGTCGGCGGAACTGGTGCAGTTGCTGCGGCGGGGCGGCGAGGTCGTCGGTCGCATCGAGTGCGGGTCGGCGCCCGAGGCGTACACCGAGGCAGACCGGGAGCTGCTGGCCACGCTCGCCGGCCAGGCGGCGACCGCGATCGCCAACGCCCGGCTGACCGCCCAGCTGGCGGACCGGCTCGGCGAGCTCGAACGGTCCCGGGCCCGGATCGTGAGCGCGCAGGACACCGAACGGCGGCGGATCGAACGGGACATCCATGACGGCGTCCAGCAGGACGTGGTGGCCCTGATCCTGCGAATGGGCCTGTCCCGCAGCCAGGTGGCCAGGGGTGACGTCGGCGCCGACGACGCCATCGCGGCGCTGCAGGCCGACGCCGGTGATCTGCTGGGCGACCTTCGCGAGCTGGCCCGCGGCATCCGCCCGGCCGTGCTGTCGGACAGCGGCTTGGTGGCGGCCCTGCAGGCGCGGGTGGCGAAGATGCCGTTGCCCGTCGCCCTGCGGGCCGACAAGTCGCTGCGCAATAGGCGATTCGGCGCCGACGTCGAGGCCGCGGCCTACTTCCTGGTCTGCGAAGCCCTGACCAACGCGGCCAAGCACGCGGCGGCCACGACCGTTCTGGTGGACCTCTCGACGGCCGGGCCGTCCCTGGTGGTCAGGGTGCAGGACGACGGTCGCGGTTCGGTCCCGCCGCCGGGCGTGCGCCGGCCGGGCGTACCCGGGTCCGCCGGTGGTGGCGTCGGTCTGGTGAACCTGCGCGACCGGGTGGAGGCGCTCGGCGGGACGCTCACGGTGGTGACCGAGGCCGATCGCGGCACGGCCGTCCAGGCGACGCTGCCGCTGGCGGGTGGCACATGAGCGAGGCTTGCCGAGCGAACAGTCGATACTGTCAGGCTGGCGCCCGTTTCGGGGCGACCGAGCTTGCGAGGTGCCCCGGAAGGGCGGCGGCATGAGCGAGGCTTGCCGAGCGAACAGTCGATACTGTCAGGCTGGCGCCCGTTTCGGGGCGACCGAGCTTGCGAGGTGCCCCGGAAGGGCGGCGGGATGAGCGCGCCGCTGGGCGTCGTCATCGCCGAGGATCACTACCTGCTTCGGGAGGGCACCAGGGCGCTCCTGGAGGATTCCGGCCAGGTGCGGGTGCTCGCCACCGCCGGTGACGCGACCGAGCTGCTGGCCGCGGTCGTCCGGATGCGACCCGACGCGGTGGTCACCGACATCCGGATGCCGCCCGGGCACCACCTGGAAGGCATCGAAGCCGCCCACGAGATCCGCCGTGAGCAACCCGATGTCGGGGTGGTCGTGCTGTCCCAGCACGCCGACGCGAGCTACGCGACCAAGCTACTGGAGCACGGCAGCGCCGGCCTGGCCTACCTGCTCAAGGACCGGCTCGGCGACGTCGGCCAGCTGCTCGATGCGCTGCGGACCGTCTGCGCGGGCGGCTCGGTGATCGATCCGGTGGTGATCGACGCCCTGGTCAGCCTGGGCGTCCGGGATTCCGCGTCCCCGCTGTCGACCCTGTCGCCGCGGGAGCTGGACGTGCTGCGGGAAATGGCGCAGGGCAAGACGAACGCCGGCATCGAGCAGGCGCTGATGCTGTCGTCGTCCACCGTCGAAAAGCACGTCAACGCGATCTTCGGCAAGCTGAACCTGTACGACGAACCGTTGGTCAACCGCCGGGTGACCGCGGTGCTGACCTTCCTGCAGAACTCCTGAGGGTGGTCCGGTTCATGGCGTCGACGACAGCTGGGCCTGGTAGGCCAGCAGGCCGCCGACGAGCACGGCGAGGGCGACGAAGCCGACCAGCAGGGCGATCTTGCCGCCACGGCGACCGAACACCGCCTGCCAGGCATGGAGGCGGTCGGTGTCGTAGCGGAAGCGACGCCAGTGCAGCAGCATCCAGAAGATCAGCCCGAGGATGACGATCAGGCTGGCGAAGACGACGACGATCGTGAGGATGTGCATCGGGTCTCCCGACCGAGGCCCGATGGGGAACGAGCGGCCTCTGGTTCAGTGTTCCCGTTCAGTGTTCGCGCAGTAGGAGATCGGCGATCGCCGGCGCCCCGGCCCAGCGGAATTCCCGGCCAGGGGTGATCATTTCCGGTGACTGTGTCATCACGGGCCGTCCAGCCGCGGCCGGCGATCCCGAGGGGGGTGATCGATGAACCTGGAGAAGGTCATCTTCGGCTTCTTCGTGCTGCTTGCCGCCACGCTGAACTTCGGCTTCTTCCTGGGCGACATCGCCGTCCCGGCGCTGCACAACATCTACGAGCTGTTCGGCGCGCTGGTGGTGAGCCTGATCGCCACCGTGCTCAAGTTCGGCGACCGCACCCAGCTGGGGGCCACCCACCTGGCGACCAGCCTGGTCGCCGACCTGCAGCTCATCTGCGCCGCCCTGGTCTGGGGATACGCCGCGAACGTGTCCGGCCACGGCGTCACCCCCGAGTCGATGGCCAGCGTCGTGTCGCTGTCCGGCGGTGCGCTGCTGGCGAACCTGGTCTCGGTGATCCTGCTCGTGGTCGAGACCGTCTCCTTCCACCGCCGGTAGCAGCCATGACGAACGTGCTGCAGATCTTCTGGAAGCAGATCTTCGGCGAGGACGACCAGGAGCGGCCACCCCGTCTGCGCCGGCGCATCCAGATCGACGAGGAGCCGGCCACCACCAACACGATCTTCATCGTGATGCGGCGGATGCGGGCACCGCTGATCACTCTGATCGTGATCTTCTCGGTGACCGTCGTCGGCATGTCGGTGATCCCGGCGGAGGACCCCCAGGGCCGGCCCTACCACATGTCGATCTTCGAGTCGCTGTACTTCATGAGCTACACCGCCTCGACGATCGGCTACGGCGAGCTGCCGTATCCGTTCAACGCCAACCAGCGGATGTGGGCGACGATCTCGATCTACCTGCTGGTGATCGGCTGGGCGTACGCGATCGGCTCGTTGCTGACCCTGGTCCAGGACCGGAGCTTCCGCAGCGCCCTGGCCCTGCAGCGGTTCCGCCGCAAGGTGCGCCGGCTGCGCGAGCCGTTCCTGCTGTTCGCCGGCTACGGGCAGACCGGGGAACTGCTGGGCAAGGCCTTCGACGACATGGGTCAGCGGTTCGTCGTCATCGACACCAGACCCGAACGGATCGACTCACTGGATCTGGTCGCCCTGCACGCCGACGTGCCCGCGTTGGCCGGGGACGTGCGCAACCCGCATCACCTGGCCGTGGCCGGCCTGGACAACCCCTACTGCTCCGGCGTCCTGGCCCTGACCAGCGACGACGAGGTCAACCTGCACGTCACGATGGCCGCCGCCCTGCTGCGGCCCGAACTGCCGGTCATCGCCCGGGTGGTGTCGCCGGCCATCGAGTACCGGATGCAGGCGTTCGGGTCGCCGTCCCTGGTGAACCCGTTCGACCGGTTCGGTGACCATCTGCGGCTGGCGCTGCGCGCGCCGGCGTCGTACCAGCTGCTGACCTGGCTGGAGAGCGGACCCGGCGCCGACCGCCCGCGACGGGCGCGGCCGCCCACCAAGGGACGCTGGGTGCTGGCCGGCTACGGGCGGTTCGGCAAGGAGCTCGTCAAGGACCTGCGGGACGAGGGACTTGCGGTGACGATCATCGACCCGCTGGGCGACCCGGATGACCCGGCGGTCATCGTCGGCGACGCCTCCGAGCCGGCCGTGCTCAAGAGAACGGATCTGTCCACCGCGGTCGGCTTCGTCGCCGGCACCGCCAACGACACCACCAATCTGTCCCTGGTGGCGGGCGCCCGGCGGATCAACCCGACGCTGTTCCTGGCGGCGCGACAGAACCTGCAGGCCAGCGCGCCGCTGTTCCAGGCGATGCGGGTGGATTCCTTGCTGGTGCCCACCGAGGTGGTGGCCCACGAGATGTACGCGCAACTGAGCACCCCGCTGCTGTGGCGATTCGTGCAGGAGATCCCGGCCCAGGGCAACGACTGGGCCGCGCAGGTGATGGAGCGGATCACCGGATCGTGCGGCCGCCGCCTGCAGGAGTTGTGGAAGGAGCGGTTGGTGCCGGGGGAGGCGCCCGCGCTGCGCCGGCGGCTGCTGGCCGGCGGGGTCGCGCTCGGTGACGTGCTGCGCGACCCGGACGACCGGAACCGATCGCTGGACATCGTGCCGTTGCTGGTGCTGCGGGGACCCGAGAGTCACCTGACCCCGGATGGCGACTTCCTGATCCAGCCGGATGACGAGTTGCTGCTGGCCGGCCGATCCACCGACCGGCACGCCCTGGAAGGCACCCTGTACGACGACGCGGTGTGCGAGTACGTGCTCCACGATCGGCACATGCCGTCCAGTTGGGTGTGGCGCAAGTTGTCCGGTACGACGCAGGACCTGCCGTCCGCACCGCCCCCTCGGGTCTGACGGTCGGTCGGGTCAGCCGGAATCCAGGGCCGCCGCGTGGGCCCGGACGAGGTCGAGCACAGTGTCGTTCACCGTCGTGACGGCCGGGTTGTAGAACGCGTGGCCGTCGCCGTGCGGCTCCGGACGGCCGTCCTCCTGATAGGGCATCAGGGTCCACAGCAGCGCCCCGGAAATGGCCGGCGTCGCCTGCACAGTGGACAGCAGCTCGCGGGTGGCGGCCGGATCGGTCCACTGGTATTCGCCGATGATGTAGACCTTGCCGGCGGCCGCTGCGGTGCGGGCGTCCGCGGCGGCCCACGCGACGTCGACCGGGTAGAAGTGACCGCCCAGGATGTCGACGTCGGGCGCATCGATGGCGGCGTCGGCCACATGCATTCCGGTCGCCGCCGTGCCGTCGGCGACCAGTTGCCGGGCGCCCAGATCGTTCTTGAGGTAGCGGGCCAGCTGTTGGGTCCACTGCGGGTCGGCCGTCCAGATCTCATTCCCGGTCTCCCACGCGAGGATGGTCGGGTCGTCCTTCCAGGCGACACCGTTGTACCGGTTGACATGGCCCAGCAGGTAGGCGACGTACTGGCGGAAGTCGGCGATGACGCCGGGGTCGGTGTAGAAGTGCGACTCGGCGGCGCGCTGCTGCGAGTTGTTCGCCGCATTCACCGAATTGTCGGTCGCCGCGCCGGCATTGGCATAGCCGCGCCAGGAGGTGAACACGCTGATTCCGCCGTGGTAGTACCGCCATTGGTCGGTGAGCGGGATCAGCACGCGCAGGCCCAGCTGCCGGGCCCGGCTGATGGCATAGTCGGCCGAGTCCAGGGCCGACTCCTGGAAGACCCCCAGACGTGGTTCCACGCATCGAGGGCAGCCGACCGAGATCCCCAGGGTGTGCGCCCTGATCACCGTCATGCCGGCGTCCTTGGCGGCGGTCAACGCATTGTCGATGCGGGCCTTGGTCGGGTAGGTCGGCTGCCCGGAGTCGGTGATGTTGTCGTCCAGGCCCATCCAGTAGGCGTTCGCGCCGGTGAATCGGTACGGCTTACCGCCCAGCTGCAGGGTGCTGCCGGAGCGGGTGACGAACTGCCCGCTCAGGTCGGGCGCCGAGGGGGGCGTGGTCACGGTGATCTTGTCCAACGAGATCACGGTGCCGGTGGAGGCGGCGTTCCGGGTACCGGCCGGCCGGACCCGCAGCACGTGCGCGGCCGCGGTCAGGCCGGTCACCGAGATCATCGTCTGCTGGTCCTGCCGCTGCGGCGAGTAGAGGTCGACCTGCCGGGTGGTGCCGCCGTCCACCGAGTACAGCGCGTGCCCGTGCCAGGGTGCGCGTGCGCCGTACACCGCGATCGCGGTCCCGGTGAAGCGGATGATCGCGATCGATGCGCGCTGGTCGGCGTAGTGGTCGTCACCCTGGTACTTGTGCTGGCCGCCGCCGATCGACCAGCCCCCGGTGTACTCGATGCTCGTCCCGCCGGTCGGCGTATCGGCGTCATTGAGGGTGAGCGTCCCGGCGGCCGACGCGGTTGGTGCAGGCCCGAGCAGGCCGACGACCATGGCCAGTACAACGCAGACAAGGCCGGCGCGGCGCCACCATCGGCGAAAAGGCATGGTGCCTCACCAATCTGTCAAACGCGCTTCGACCCGAACCGACTTCGAACTGTAGCCGGACCGCTACTGGGAGTGAAGTCCCCGTTTTGGGTGTGGGTGACCGCGCACGGTGTGCGATTGCGGACCCGCTTCGGCGGGTCGAGGCCCGATCGAGGGATCGAATGCCTGATCGAGCACGCGCGAAGCGCCGTCTGCAATGGCGAGGCAATCTGCATCGGCGGGATCAAATTGGCTACTGAGCGTAGCGCCAGGTCCACGAAATGACCGTCAAAGCCGCGCGAACGGGCTTCCGGGAATTCGTCGGTGAGGATCTTCACATTCCGTGATCGCAATGTCGCAGGGCTTGGCGGATATCCTGCTCGGTATCGGCCCGGGGGCGCGATGTCGAAGACGGCCGGGGGCCGGTCGACCCGGTTCCGCGAGTACCACACAATGCCGGCGCACCGCCGCGGCGGGTTCGATCGACAAACCCAAAGGGTGGGATGCGACATGACCGACATGACCTTGGCACCGATCAGCACCGAGTCACCGATCAGCACCGAGTCACCGATCAGCACCGAGTCGAGCCGGACAATCGAGTCGGCGGGGCCGACCCCGGGCGACCGGCTGCGCTCCATCGTCAAGGCCTACGACGTCCGCGGACTCGTCGGCACCGAATTGACCACAGCGGGCGCCGGGGCGCTCGGCTGGGCATTCGCCCGGCTGGTCGGCCGGCCACCACACGACGCCGGCTCGATCGTGCTCGGTCACGACATGCGCGACTCCTCGCCCGAGCTCGCCCGCGCCTTCGGCAACGGAGCCCGGGCGGCCGGGATGGACGTCGAGCTCATCGGACTGGCCTCCACCGACATGCTCTACTTCGCCTCCGGGATGCTGGACCGGCCGGGCGCGATGTTCACCGCCTCGCACAATCCGGCCGCCTACAACGGGATCAAGATGTGCCTGGCCGGGGCCAAACCGATCAGCCTGGACACCGGACTGGCGACCATCCGCGACGAGGCCGCCGCCGTGCTCGACGGGCAGGCGCCCGGCCCCGGCGAGCCGCAGGGCCGGCTCCGTGAGCAGCCGATGGCGCAGGACTACGCCGGTTACCTGCTCGACCTGGTCGACCTGAGCCGCGCCCGGTCGCTGCGGGTGGTGATCGACGCCGGCAACGGCATGGCCGGCTACACGGTCCCGCCGATCTTCGATCGGCTTCCGTTCACGGTCGAACCCATGTACTTCGAGCTGGACGGGTCGTTCCCCAATCACGAGGCCAATCCGCTCGAGCCGGCCAACCTGGTCGATCTGCAGGCCCGGGTGCGGGCTGTCGGCGCGGACATCGGACTGGCCTTCGACGGCGACGCCGACCGTTGCTTCGTCGTCGACGAGCGCGGCGAACCCGTCTCGCCCAGCGCGATCACCGCGCTGGTGGCCACCCGGGAACTGCGTCGGCGACCGGGATCGACCGTGCTCTACAACCTGATCTCGTCCCGGGCGGTGCCCCAGATCGTCACCGAGGCCGGGGGCAACCCGGTGCGCACCCGCGTCGGGCACTCGTTCATCAAGGCCGAGATGGCCCGCACGGGAGCGCTTTTCGGCGGCGAACACTCGGCCCACTACTACTTCGCCGACTTCTACGGTGCCGACAGCGGCATGCTGGCGGCGCTGCATGTGTTGGCTGCGCTGGGCGGATCCGACCTCCCGATGTCGGAGCTGGCCGGGCAGTATCAGCGGTTCAGCGCGTCCGGCGAGATCAACTCGACGGTCGCGGACGTTCCGGCCTCGCTGGAGGACATCCGGATCTGGGCCGCCGATCGGGATGCCGAGGTCGACACGCTGGACGGCTTGACCGTCTCGATCACCGACACCGCCTGGTTCAACGTCCGGCCCAGCAACACCGAACCGCTTCTTCGACTCAACGTCGAGGCCGCGACGCACGACGAGATGACCGCCGTTCGGGACGAGATCCTGGCGGTGATCCGAGGCTGACCGGCTGGCGCGGGTGTTGCCCTGGTCACGGCAAGGCGGCCATGAACCTGCTCGGACGTCTCCCGCTACAAGCAGCATCGGTCACTCACGAACGGCGCAGCGGCGCCGCCCACAGAAGTCTGCCGGAAGGAATCCCGCCGTGTACCTGATGAAGAACCGGGTTCGCCCCTACGCGTGGGGCTCTCGCACCGCGATCGCGTCCCTGCTGGGCGAGCCGGCCCCCTCGAGCGAGCCGCAGGCCGAGCTGTGGATCGGCGCCCATCCGGCCGATTCCTCCGTGCTGGTCGACCCTTCGGGCGAACGCCCGCTGCTGGACGCGATCGTCGACGACCCGGCCGGCACGCTGGGCCCCCAGGTCGCCCGCGAGTTCGCTGGGTCGTTGCCGTTCCTGCTCAAACTGCTGGCCGCGGATTCGCCGCTCTCGCTGCAGGCCCATCCGACCATGGAGCAGGCCCGGATCGGGTTCGCCGCAGAGCAGGCGGCCGGCGTGCCCCTGGACGCGCCCTTTCGCAACTACAAGGATTGCTCGCACAAGCCCGAATTGATGTACGCGATCACCCCGTTCGAGGCCCTGTGCGGCTTCCGGCCCACCGACGTCACGGTCCGCCTGCTGGACGAGTTGGCGGTCGCCGAGCTCGGCGATATCCGAACCGTCCTGGTCGAGCGGCCGGGCGAACCCGGGCTGCGCCGCGTGGTCACCGGTCTGCTCGGTACCGCCAGGTCGGCGATCGCGCCCATGGTCGCCGCGGTCGCCGCGGCCTGCCGCGGGCGGGTCGGCGACCCGGGCCAGTTCGCGGCGGAGTTCGCCATGGCGGCCCGCGTGGCCGATCACTACCCGGGTGACCCGGGCGTGCTGATCGCATTGCTGATGAACCGGATCGATCTGGCGCCGGGCCAGGCCGTCTACCTGCCAGCCGGCAACATGCACGCATACCTGTCCGGATTCGGCGTGGAGATCATGGCCAGCTCCGACAACGTGCTGCGAGGCGGCCTGACGCCCAAACACGTGGACGTCGCCGAGTTGTCGGCCGTGGTCACCTTCGCCCCGGACGAGCCGATGCTGGTTCCGGCGGTGCCGGTGGCACCCGGTGAGCACGCGTTCCGCACGCCGTCGCCCGAGTTCGAGCTGTCCCGGATCCGGCTGTCCGCGACCGGCCACATCCTGGAGCACGACGGGCCGCAGATCCTGCTGGCGGTGCAGGGCCCGGTGACCGTGACCGACGCGCATGGCGGTCAGCTGGTGATCGAGCCCGGCCGCTCGGTGTTCCTGCCGGCCCGGCAGGGGGCGGTCTGGCTCGAGGGCACCGGAACCGTGTTCCGGGCCAAGGACGGCCTGCTGCGCCAGAACGACACCGCGGCCCCCGGGTCCGGCGCCGACACCCGGACCCTGTCGCTGGCTTCCTGACCGCCGGGGTCACCGCGGCACAGCAGCACCCACCGAATCGAACACACTGCATCGAGAGGACCCGGCATGAGTGAGCTCGCACCCGTTGAGGTCGACGCAGTCGTCCTGGTCGGCGGCAAGGGCACCCGCCTGCGCCCGCTGACCCTGTCGGCGGCCAAGCCGATGTTGCCCACGGCGGGGGTGCCCTACCTGGAGCACCTGCTGTCCCGGATCCGGGAGGCCGGAATGCGGCACGTCGTGCTGGGCACGTCCTACCGGGCGCAGACTTTCGAGGAGTACTTCGGGGACGGGACCGACTTCGGACTCGAGATCGAGTACGTGGTCGAGGACGAGCCGCTGGGCACGGGTGGGGGAATCCGCAACGTCTACGACCGGCTCCGGTACGACACGGCCATGGTCTTCAACGGCGATGTGCTGTCCGGCGTGGACCTGCGGGCCGTCCTGAGTACCCATCGCGAGGCCGGGGCGGACGTGACCCTGCACCTGGTGCGGGTCGCCGACCCGAGGGCGTTCGGCTGCGTACCCACCGATCCCACCGGGCGGGTGCTCGGTTTCCTGGAGAAGACCGACGATCCGCCGACCGAGCAGGTCAACGCCGGCTGCTACGTATTCGGCCGGAACGTGATCGCCGGCATCCCGGCCGGCGTCCCCGTCTCAGTGGAGCGGGAGACCTTCCCGTCGCTGCTGGCCGACGGCGCCACGGTCGTCGGACACGTCGACACCTCCTACTGGCTGGACCTGGGTACCCCGGCCGCCTTCGTGCAGGGCTCGGCCGACCTGGTGTCCGGGGTGGCGCCGACGGCCGCCCTGCCCAAAGCGCAGGCGCACGACATCGACCGGCTGATCCTGGCCACGGCCCAGGTGGACCCGACCGCGGTGATCAACGGCGGCTCCACGATCGGCGCCGGTGCCCTGGTGGCCGCCGGGGCGCGGATCAGGGGCGCCGTGGTGATGGACGAGGCTCGGATCGGTCCGGACGCGCAGATCGCGTCCAGCGTGATCGGCCGGGGCGCCCGGATCGGTGCCGGTGTCGTGCTCGTCGACGCGGTGATCGGCGACGGCGCGGTGATCGGTGCCGGCTGCGAACTGCGCGGGGGTGCCCGGGTGTGGCCCGGCGTCGACCTGCCCGCGGGGGCGATCCGCTTCTCCGCGGATGGCTAGCGGATCGATTCCAAGGTCTCTTCATGATGACGCGGACCGCTCGTTGATGACGCGGACCGCTGGCGCGGAACATCGGGTCGCCCCCGGCGACTCGGAGTTCCGCAACTCCGGGCAAACCCGCACCGTTGGGCCGTCCGGACCGGTCGGGCGGAACATCGAGTCGCTCCCGGCGACCCGATCCTCCGCAGTCGCGGCCCCTCGCGACCGCGGACCCAGGGTCGGCCGGCCGACGCTCGACGCACCCATGACGCCCCCGGATCCGGTGTGGCACGTGGGGTTCGTGTGACTTGCCGGATACGTTAGGGGCATGCCTGCGAAGTCCCCGGCCGCCCGGTCCTCGAGTGCGCGTTCGGCGGCGCCGTCGTCACGATCGTCGTCGGGGACGGGTCGCCGCAGCAGCGCCGGCTCCGGGAAGGGTGCGGGGACCTCCTCCAGGAAGGGCGGCGCTGCTGGCAAGGGCGGCGCTCGCGGGTCCGCCAAGTCCGGCGGGTCCCGCTCCACCTCGGCCCGGTCGGGGTCGAGCCGCGGTCGGAGCGCAGCCCCGACGACTGCCTGGGCGAACTCCGGGGTCCGCGAGACCTCGCCGGTCATCACCGGGCTGAAAGGGCTGGGCCGCGGCATCCGCCGGCTGTGGCTGCTGGTCGCACGCTGGTGTGGTCAGCTGGCCCGGGCAGTCGGCGCCGGCGCCTCGGCGACCCGATCGATCGACCGGGCGCACAAGCGTGACGGGCTGGCGCTCGGGCTGTTGGCGGTGGCGCTGGTCTGTGCGGTCGGCACCTGGCTCGGCGCGGCGGGCCCGATCGGAGCCCTGGCCGACGACGCGGTCCGGGTCTGGTTCGGCCTGCTCGCCTACGTCTTCCCGGTGGCGATCGCGGGCGCCGCCGTCGTCCTCATGCGGTCCGAGCCGGATCCGCGGCACCGGCCCCGCCGCGTTGTCGGCGTCGTGGCGGTGGTGCTCAGCGCGGCCGGGGTCCTGCACGTGGTGCACGTCGCGGGCCTGCCGGACGGAGCGGCCGATTCCACCGGACTGCGGATGGAGGCCGGCGGCACCATCGGCTGGCTGGTCGGTCAGCCGCTGAACGTCGGCATCACCGCGGTGCCCGCGATCCTGCTGTTGGTCCTGCTCGGGTTGTTCGGGCTGCTGCTGATCCTGGGCATCTCGGTCGCCGATGTGCCAGGGCTCCTGCGCGGCGGTTGGCGCTCGCTGGACGGGTCGTCGCACGACGGCGAGGACGATGACGAGGACGATGACGAGCGCGACGGACACGACCGAGCCGAGGACGATCACCCGCTCGACCTGGACGCCGAACCGACGACAACCCGGCTGCGCCGCTCGTCCCGCCGTCGTCAGGCCGTCGACGCCGATCCCTGCGTCGACCACCCCACTTTCGACGCCCCCACTTTCGACGCCCCCACCTTCGATCACGATCCCGCCGCCGATGCGGCCCAGGACGACGCGCTGACCCGGCCGATCCCGGTCGCCCCGGAGCCGGCACCGGCGCGGGACCGCGCCGCGCGTGGGCGCAAGGCCAAGCCTGCGCCACCCGCGCCGGAGCCCGCGTTCACCGAGGCGGCCACCCGGCAGCTGCCCGTCGTCACCCCGGACACCACCGCCGGATACCAGCTGCCGCCGCCCACCCTGCTCAAGCTGGGTGCCCCGCCGAAGACCACATCGTCGGCCAACGACGAGATGATCAACCGGATCAGCGGCGTCCTGGAGCAGTTCAACATCGACGCCGCGGTCACCGGCTTCACCCGGGGGCCGACGGTCACCCGGTACGAGGTGGAGCTCGGGCCCGGCGTGAAGGTCGAGAAGATCACCGCGCTGACCCGCAACATCGCCTACGCGGCGGCCACCGAGAGCGTGCGGCTGCTGGCGCCGATCCCGGGCAAGTCCGCGGTCGGCATCGAGGTGCCCAACACCGACCGGGAGATGGTGCGCCTGGGCGACGTGCTGGCCGCACCGAACGCCCGGACCGACAGTCACCCGCTGGTGATCGGCTTGGGCAAGGACGTCGAGGGTGGCTTCGTCACGGCCAATCTGGCCAAGACCCCGCACCTGCTGGTCGCCGGCGCGACCGGGTCGGGCAAGTCCAGCTTCGTCAACTCCATGCTGGTGTCGCTGCTGGAGCGGGCGACCCCCGAGGACGTGCGGATGATCCTGGTCGACCCGAAGATGGTGGAACTCACCCCCTACGAGGGCATCCCGCACCTGATCACGCCGATCATCACCCAGCCGAAGAAGGCGGCCGCGGCGCTGTCCTGGCTGGTCGAGGAGATGGAGCAGCGCTACCAGGACATGCTGGCGCACGGCGTCCGGCACGTCGACGACTTCAACAAGAAGGTCCGCAACGGGCAGATCGTCACCCCGCCCGGCTCGGAGCGGGTCTACCGGCCCTACCCGTACATCCTGGGCATCATCGACGAGCTGGCCGACCTGATGATGACCGCGCCGCGGGACGTCGAGGATGCGATCGTGCGGATCACCCAGAAGGCCCGGGCGGCCGGCATCCACCTGGTGCTGGCCACCCAGCGGCCGTCGGTGGACGTGGTCACCGGTCTGATCAAGACGAACGTGCCGTCCCGGCTGGCGTTCGCGACGTCGTCGCTGACCGATTCGCGGGTCATCCTGGACCAGCCGGGCGCGGAGAAGCTGATCGGCATGGGCGACGGCCTGTACCTGCCGATGGGTGCCTCCAAGCCGGTGCGCATCCAGGGCGCGTACGTCTCCGACGAGGAGATCACCGCGATCGTCGACTTCGTCAAGGAACAGGCACAGCCCGACTACACCGAGAATGTCACCGTCGCCAAGGCCGACCCGGCCAAGGACGTGGACCCGGACATCGGCGGCGACCTGGACCTGCTGCTGGAGGCGATCAACCTGGTCGTCACCTCGCAGCTGGGCTCGACATCGATGCTGCAGCGCAAACTGCGGGTCGGCTTCGCCAAGGCCGGCCGGCTGATGGACCTGATGGAGACCCGGGGCATCGTCGGCCCCTCCGAGGGGTCCAAGGCCCGCGAGGTGCTGATCAAGACGGACGAGCTGGACGAGGTGCTGGGCGCCATCGCCGGCGTGCCCGCGCCGGTGCCGGACGAGATCTGAAGTCCTGCCGTTCATTCGGCCGAAACCTGTTGTTCTTCAACCCTGGCTCTCGGTGACCGCGCTCTGACATGCTGTGACCTGCCGTGACTTTCGTGTGTGGGAGATCCCACTCCGACTACGCACTGTCGCCGCGGGAGCGCTATCGTCGATGGCAGCGCGTGCGGATGGGGGAGACGAGCAGCCGCGCGGTTTCCCACCGCCGTCGCGATCAACACCACGGATATCACTTCGCGAACGCTCGACAGCGACAACGTTGACGCGAAGGACAAGGACGTCCGGTCGAAAGCCGGTACCACCGGTCCTGGATGGTGTTTCACCGAATCCATCGGATCGAGCGGAATCGGTGTGCGCTGGATACGGACGGACTGAAGTACGCCATGGTCAATTCCACCGACGTCCACCCGGGCGTGCTCGAAACGCGGGCCGACCCGCCGGTCGCCCGACGGCCGAGAATCACTGTGCCGGCGAGCCTGGGGCGGGTCGCCGGCATCACCGGATCGCTGGTCGGCACGCAGGCCCTGACCAGCGTGCTCGGCCTGATCTTCTGGACCCTGGCCGCGCGCACCTTCGTCGAGTCCGAGGTCGGCGTCGCCGGCGCGGCCGTCGCCCTGATGATGTTGCTCGGCACCCTGGGTTCACTCGGCCTGGGCACCCTGTTGATCTCCCGGCTGCCCCTGACCCCGCCCGGACAGCGCCGGTTACTGGTGCGAACCTGCCTGGCCGCTGCTGGCCTGACCACCGGTCTGCTGGCCCTGGTCGTGCCGCTCGTCGCCGTGCACGTCTTCGGCGCGCAGAACCTCGCCCCGCTTGTCGACACTCCCGCAGCCCTGGCCGGTCTGGTGCTCGGGACCGCCCTTTTCTCGACGACACTGGTGCTCGACCAGGCCGTGCTCACCATCGGCGTCGGCTCGCTGCAGCTTGAGCGCAACATCGCCGCGAGTGCGATCAAGATCGTGGCGCTGCTGGTGCTGTCGGCCGCCGGCGCGGGCGCGGGCATGTCCATCTTCCTTGCCTGGACGATCGGCAGCCTGCTGTCCCTGCCGCTTGTGTCCTGGCGCACCGGCGGTGGGCGACGGCCCGGCGCGGCCGTCGCGGACCGCCGTCTGATCGCACCTCGGTTGCTCACCGGGCTGGGCCGGGAGGCTCTGTCGCACCATGCGCTCAATATCACCGTGCAGGCCGCGTTGCAGATCCTGCCCACCCTGGTGACCGTGCTGCTCACCGCGCAGGACAACGCCTACTTCAACTCGGCCGTCCTGCTGTCCGGGTTCGTGTTCGCGCTGCCGTACGCCATCACCATCGGGCTCTTCGCCGCCGCGGGCGGTGACGAACGGCAGACCCTGGAACGGATGCGGGTGACCATCCCGGTGGGCCTGGCGGTCAGCCTGGCCGCCAACCTGGTCCTCTTCCCGTTCGCCGGCGTGGCCCTGAGCCTGTTCGGTTCGGCCTACGCGGACGAGGGCGCCGACATCCTGCGAGCCCTGGTGCTGGCCGGGTTGCCGTTCGTCATCAAGGACCACTACGTAGCCCTGCGGCGGGTACAGAACCGCACCAGCTCGGCGGTGGCGGTGCTCAGCGGATTCCTGATGATCGAGCTGGCCGCGGCCGCGACCGGCGCGTCGGTCGCCGGCACCGTCGGCATGTGCCTGGCCTGGGTCGCGGTGCTGTTCGTCGAGGCGGTGGTGCTGGCCGTGCCGCTGCGGCGGGACTGGATCCGGATCCGGGACGGCGCGCGGGGCGATCGCCCCCCGACCCGCCGGCGCGGTGCCCATCGCTGGACGGCACCCGCCGCGGGGCAGACGCACCGGGATGTCGCCTCGGTGGTCGCCGCCGCCGGCTTCGACCTGGGCCGGCCCACCGGCGCCCGCCGATCATCAGGGAGGCGATGACGTGACCGCTCAACTCGAGTCCGCGAATGCATCTGTCGATCGGCCGGTTGGTAGACGTGTCGATCCGGTCCGCCGCAGCGGATCACCAGGCGCGCACCGTCGCCGGCCGTCGGTACAGCCGGGGGCGATCGTCGTCCTCGCCGTCGGCTTCGGCGTGCTGGTGATGGCGATCGGCGCGGCGACCGCCCGCGATGGCGGCTCGTCCGGCTGGGCGCAGGCGCTCTGGATCGGTGGCCTGCTGCTGGTGTTCGCACCGGCCCTGTACCGGGTCCTGCTGTCCGGCACCGGCTCCCGCGAGCGCATCGTGCTCGCGCTGGTCGTCCCGATGGCCCTGCAGGTGAGCCGGTTGACGCTGTTCCCCGGATTCTTCGCCTTCCACGACGAGCTCATCCATGCCACCACCCTGCGCCAGCTGGTCGAGTCGGACGGCCTGTTCAGTGCCAATCCACTGTTGCCGGTATCCGCGTTCTACCCCGGGCTGGAACTGGTCTCGGCGGCCCTGCACCAGACGACCGGGCTGTCGCTGTACGCGGCTGGCGTGCTGACGCTGACCCTGGCCCGGATCGTGCTGTCGTGCGCGATCGTCGGCCTGACCATGCTGGTCACCCGGTCCAGCCGGGCCGCGGCGATCGCCGGCCTGCTCTACGTGGCCAACCCGCAGTTCCTGTTCTTCAACTCTCAGTACTCGTACCAGACGCTGGCGCTGCCGCTGGCCGTGTTCACGGTGTACGCCTTCGCCACCCGCCCTCGCGGCCGGTGGTGGGCGCTGATCCTGCCGCTGGCCGGCCTGGCCATGGTCGTGGTCACCCATCACGTCACCGCCATGCTGCTGGTCGCCGCCTTCGCGGTGTGGTTGATGTTCGACGCCGGGTTGGGCCGCGCCCACCGTCGGGGGGGCTCCGCCCGCCCGGCGTCGAACGTGGCGGGCCTGGTGGTGATGGTGCTGGCCGGAACCGCCCTGTGGTTGGCCGCCGCGCTCGTCCCGGGCAATCCAGTCGGTGGCTACCTGGACGCCATCGTGGACAGCTCGGCCGGCGACGTCGACAGCCTGACCCAGGGCGAGCAGACCAAGGAGGTGTTCGCCAACACCGCCGGGGTCGGGCCGGCCCCATGGGAACAGGCGTTGCTGCTGGCGGCGGTGGCGATCTGCCTGGTCGCCCTGCTGACCGCCCTGCTGTTCGGCCGGGAGAGCCTGCGGCGCCGGGATTCGCTGGGCGTGATCCTGGCCCTGCTCGGGCTGCTCTACCCGATCATCCCGGCCGGCCACCTCACCCGCGCCACCGCCGAGGTCGGTGACCGGGCCGCCGGGTTCGTGTTCGTCGGGCTCGCGGTGGCCGCGGGCTGGTGGCTCGCCCGCCGCACCTTCTCCGGCCGCGGCGCGCTGCTGGTCACCCTGGTCGCGGCTGTCGCCTACCTGGGCAACATCGTGCTCGGCGCCGGCCCCACCTCCGGGCAGCTGCCCGGGCCGTACCTGATCTCCGCCGACGCGCGCAGCGTCGACGCCGACAACCGGGCCGCCGCACAGTGGCTGGCCACCGGTATCCCGGCCGGCACCAGGGTGTACGGCGACCGGGTCTCCGGCCTGCTGGCCGCGGCCGAGGGCGACCAGTACACGGTGCGGCACGTGTCCACGGGGATCGACGCGTCCCGCCTGCTGCTGGACCCCGACCTGACCGACGCGGACCTCGCCCTGATCAAGAAGGCCGACCTGGCGTACCTGATCGTCGACCGGCGGTTGGCCGGCGGCCTGCCACAACAGCAGGTGTACGTCGAGAACGGCGAGTTCGGCCAGCACGGCCGCACCGCACCCGTGCCGGCCGCGGCGCTGACGAAGTTCGGGACGGTGCCCGGCGTGCAGCGGATCTATGACAACGGATCGATCGCCATCTACGACCTCCGGGAGCTGCGCGATGCCCAGTGAATCAACGGTCGAACGGACCGCCGCGCCGCCGGCCCCGGCCCGGGCCGGCTTCTGGACCGCCGTGGCTCCGTGGATGGGCATCGTGCTGATCGCCGGTGGATTGCTCGCGCTTCGCCCACCGGCGGCACTCTCGGCCGTGGTGTTGCTCGGTGCGGTCGGCGCCGTCACCGAGCGCCTGGTCCGGCACCGCCGCCGCGGCCTGCTCGACGCGGTTCTCGTGGGCACCGGGGCGGTGGGGAGCGCGACGGGACTGCTGGCCTTCGGGCTCGCCGCGTCACCGATCGGACTGGGCCCGGGGGCATTGCTCGTCGGGCTCGGTGCGGTCGGCCTGGCCGCCCTGGCGATGTGTATCCGCCGCCCGGTACCGCCGAGCCCGGTCGCCGCCTACCTGGCCGCCGTCCGGCCGGTCATCGGCACCGGCACGGTGGCCGTCGTCCTGGCCGCCGTGCTGCTGGTCGGCGGCGCGCTGACCCTCTCGGTGATCTCGACCGACGCCCACCAGGTGGCGCCCCTGGCGTTCTCGGCGCGGCCGGACGGCGCCGCCGGCGGCCGTCTGGCGACCGTCGAGGTCACCGCCGGCGAGCCGACCGGTCCGCTGACCGTGCAGACCGTCGTCGACGACCGGCTCGTCGTCATCGCCGATGGCATCAGGGTCGGTCCGGACCAGCCCTTCCAGGTGACCGTGGCGCTGACGCCCGGCGCCCGCACCACCGTCCAACTGGTGCCCGCAGGATCCGCGGACCCCGTCCGCGAACTCGTGCTGGGCACCCCCTCCTCGAGCGGAGGCTCGTGAATCATGACCGCCACCGAACTACCGGCCTCGCCCCCACCCGGACAGATCGGTGACCGACCGATCCGGGTTCTGCAGGTCGTCCAGCGCTTCTTCCCCGAACTCGGCGGACTGGAAACGCATGTCGCGGAGGTCAGCCGCCGGCTGGCCGCCCGGCCCGATATCGATGTCACCGTACTGACCACCGACCGCGGCGGCGACCTGCCCCGCACGGACACCGTCGACGGGTACCCGGTGCTGCGCCGCCGGTCGTGGCCGCGGGAACGGGACTACTACTTCGCACCGGGACTCGCGGCGGTGATCGCCCGCGGGGACTGGGACGTGGTGCACCTGCAGGGCGTGCACACCCTGGTTCCGCCGGTGGGCATGCTCGCCGCGCTGACCGGCCGGGTGCCGTACGTGCTGACGTTCCACAGCGGCGGGCACTCGTCCGCCGGGCGCGACCGCATCCGCCGCACCCAGTGGAAGCTGTTGGCCCCCCTGCTGTCCCGGGCGGACCAGTTGATCGCGGTGAGCCGATTCGAGCGCGGGCGGTTCGCCGCGGCTACCGGCATCGCGCCGGAGAGGTTCGTGGTGATCCAGAACGGCGGCGCGCTCCCGCCGGTCGCCAGCGACCTCCCGGTGGTGCCCGGCCGGTTCCTGTCCAGCGGGCGGCTCGAGCGGTACAAGGGCCATCACCTGGCCATCGAGGCGCTCCCGTTCGTGCGCAAGCAGATCCCGGACGCGCACCTGGTCATCCTGGGTCGCGGTCCGTACGAGCAACAGTTGCGCGACCTGGCCGCCGAACTCGGCGTCACGGATCTGGTGACGTTCCGGCACATTCCGCCGGACGACCGCGGCGCGATGGCCCGGGAACTCGCACAGGCCAGCCTGATGGTGGCCCTGTCGGAGTACGAGGCGCACCCGGTGGCGATCATGGAAGGGGTTGCGTCCGGCTTGCCGGTGCTCGGCTTCGACGTCGCCGGAACCGGCGACCTGGTCGAGGACGGCCTGGTCACCGGCCTGCCGTTGGGGGCTGGGACCGAGCCGACCGCCGATGCCATCGTCGGCATGCTGCGCGCGAACCAGGGACTGCCACGGGTGGCGCCCGACCTGGTGCTGCCCACCTGGGAGAGCTGCGCCGAGCAACTGGCCGGGGTGTACCGGCAGGTCGCCGCCAGGGTGACGCGATGAGCGACGTGGCACTGGATACGGCGCCGGCCGGCCCATCGGCGGATCGGCGGCTGCGGGTGGTGCACGTGATCACCACGCTGACCACCGGCGGTGCCGAGCGTCAGCTGGAATGGCTCACCTCGCACACCGCGCACGAACCGCACGTGATCGCCCTCTACGGGGCCGGCGCCGTCGGCGAGTCGATCGAACGGGCCGGCGTCCCGGTCCAGGTGCTGGGGATGGACGGTTGGCGAAAGGCGCTGGCCGTGCCGCGGCTGGCCCGGGCGATCCGGCGGCTGCGGCCCGACGTCGTGCACGTGCATCTGCTGTCCGGTCAGCTGTGGGGGATCCCCGCGGCCCGGCTGGCCGGGGTGCGCACCGTCGTCTCCACGGAGCATTCGCTGATGGACGCCAGTATCGAGAACCGGCCGCTCACCGAACGTCTGCGCCGGCTGTACCTCGCGCTGGCACGAATGGCCACCCGGACGGTCGCCGTGTCGCCGACCACCCGGGACCGGCTGATCGGGTGGGGGGTGCCGGCCGACCGGATCACCGTCATCGACAACGGCATCGACTTCGACGTGCTGGCCTACTCCGCGGACGGGCGCCGCCGCGTGCGGGCCGAACTGGGCATCGAACCGGGCACCGTCGTGCTGGGCGCGGTCGGCCGGCTGGAACCGGTGAAGCGGTTCCCACAGCTGCTCGACGCCGTCGCCGAGGGACTGCGTCCCGGCGTCCTGGAACTGGTCATCGCCGGTGACGGACCGCTGCGGAGCAGCCTGCTGCGGCAGGCCGAGACGCTGGGCGTGGCCGATGCCGTTCACCTGCTCGGGCCGCGGCCCGATGTGCCGGACGTGCTGTCGGCGATGGACATGCTGATCAGCCCCTCGCGCGATGAGACGTTCGGCATGGCCGTCATCGAGGGCCTGGGTAGCGGGCTGCCGGTGGCGTACGCCCAATGTCCGGCGCTGGACCGGCTTGCCCGGACCCCGGCCTGGGCCCTCGCCCTGTCCGGGCCCGCCGATCCGGTGGACGTTGCGGACCCCGAGGCGGAGGCCATCCGCGCCGCCGTCGGCCGGTTGCCGGCCCGGCGGGGGGCCGCCGCGAACGCCACCCCGGTTCGGCACCCGGTGCCGCCGGTTCTCATTGATGCCTACGGCATCTCGGCCACCAGCGCCGCACTCGACCGGCTCTACACCCAGTTGCGGGGTGCGGCCGCGGCGACGGCTGCTGCCGAGCGGTGACTCTCGTCCGTGAGGGTCGTCGCTCCGCGCTCCGGCGGTGCGCGGGACTGGTCCTTGCGGCGCTGGTCCTGGTGGCCTGCTCTCCGGGTCCGGCGTGGACGGCCACCTCGACCGTGGGTGCGTCGCCTTCCGTCGGCCCGGTGACGGTGCCGGGGGACCGGAACTCCTTCGTCACCGCCGAGGGCACGTCGTTCCGGATCGACGGCGACGACTTCCGATTCGTCGGGGTCAACATCTACGACGCGGCCGCCACCGATCGCTACAGCTGCAATGCCGGGATCCGGATGAGCGACGAGGAGCTGACGTCCACCCTGCGCACCCTGCGGGACCAGGCCGGAGTCAGCGTGCTGCGGTTCTGGGCGTACCAGACCTACACCCAGGGCGGCACCGACTTCTCCGGCATCGATCGAGTCATCCGCATCGCCCGCGATCTGGACCTGCGGGTGCTGCCGGTGCTCGAGGACGGCCCGGGTGACTGCACGACCTCGTCCGACCGTCAGCCGAAAGCCGAATACCGGGACGACACCTGGTTCTCCGACGGATACCGGGTGCCCTACGGCAACGCGTCGATGTCGTACCGGGACTACGTCCGGGCCGTCACCGGGCACTACGCGAACGAGCCGACCATCCTGGGCTGGAGCATGATCAACGAGGCCGACACCTCGGCGCGCGACGCCGCCGGCCGGTCGATCCTGGTGTCCTTCACCCGGGACATCGCAGGCGTGATCCGGCAGGTAGACGCCAACCACCTGATCACGCTCGGCACCCAGAGCAACGGCGCCCCCGGGGCCAGTGGCCCCGACTTCCGCGCGGTGTACTCGTTGCCGGAGGTCGACTTCAGCGAGGTGCACGACTGGGGCTATTGGGGCGCGGACGACGAAGCGATCCCGGGGGGTGACGGCAGTGCTCCGCCCGACCCGGACTCCGCGGAATGCGGGGAACTGGATGCACCGATCGGATGCTCGTTCGCGATCGCACCGCTGCTGGCCAAGCCGCTCGTGGTCGGCGAGGCCGGCATCCACGGACGTGACGCCGACGAGCGGGCGGTCCGGGCGAGCCAGCTCGGCGCGAAGATGTCCGCGGCATTCGCCGCCGGCGCGGCCGGATACCTGGTGTGGCATGTGAGCACCGCGCCCACCGACGGCTACGACGTACTGGTCGACCAGGACGATCCGCTGTTCGCCGTGCTGCATCGAACGGCCGCGCAGATTTCCGGCTGAATTCACCCGATCGGTCGGCCCGGTCGATGGCGCCGCACCGAGCAATGCCGAGACGGGCGGAGCCCGGTTGACCGTCCTCGAGTGGCGCGTCCTGCTCGATTTGCATTCGCGAAACCTGTTGGTAACCAGGATGTGTCGAGGCATTCATGGCAGCGTCGGATTGAATCTGTGACACATCCGACAAGCGGCAAATCCATTTCCTGGGACGGTGAGCTTCTTGTTATTCTGGTGTTGATCACATGGGGGTGGCGCGGATCCACCCGGTGATCATCGGTCGCCTGGGCCGGGTGGGGAGCCAGTGGCGAGACCGTCCCCCGTGAATTCCTATTTCAAGGGAGTTCTGCACATGACCACCCGTCTTCGATCGGCTCACCCTCGGGTGAGCGTCGTGGTCCCGGCGCGCAACGAAGCCCGCAACCTGCAACACGTCCTGCCAACGTTGCCGTCCGATACCGAGATCATCGTTGTGGATGGTCATTCCACCGATGAGTCGGAACAGGTCGTCAGACGGTTCCGCCCGGATGCCCGGTTCCTGCAGCAATCCCGGCGAGGCAAGGGCAACGCGCTGGCCGTCGGGTTCGCGGCGGCGAGCGGCGACATCATCGTGATGTTCGACGCCGATGGTTCGGCCGACGCGGCCGAGATCGACCGCTTCGTCGATGCATTGCTCGACGGAGCAGATTTCGCCAAGGGCAGTCGGGTCATGCCCGGCGGATCCAGTGCCGACATCACCTTTCACCGGGACCTGGGAAATCGGGCGCTGACGCTGTTGACCAACATCGGTTTCCGCACTGGTTACTCGGACCTGTGCTACGGGTACAACGCCTTCTGGTCGGACGTGCTGCCGTATCTCGATCTGCCGGACCCGCAGCCCGGTGGGTCGCAGATGTTGTGGGGCGACGGGTTCGAGATCGAGACGATGATCAACTGCCGGGTCGCCGCCGCGGGTCTGAAGGTGGCCGAGGTCCCGTCGGTGGAACTGGAGCGGAAGTTCGGCCAGAGCAACCTGCACGCGGTCAAGGACGGCCTGCGGGTGCTCAAGACGATCCGCCGTGAGTGGGTCCGGGCGCGAGGGGTCGAGAAGGTCGACGAGGCAGTTCGTTCGGTGAACCGGCAGGAACGGATCCACTCGCTGCCGAGTCGCCCGACCCGCTGGCTCGAGGAGGCATCGTGAGGCTGGTCGAAGCGACCGAGTCCTTCGGCACCGGGCGCCCTTCGGTGCTCGTGATCGGATCGGGTTGGCGGTTCACGTCCGGAATCAGTTACTACACATGCCGTCTGGCAAATGCCTTCGCCGGGCGCGGGCCCACCCGGGCATTGCTGATGCGAGGGCTGGTGCCGCGCGCCCTGTATCCGGGGAAGGCGAGAGTGGGGCAGCGGGTGAACGACCTGGACTACGCCGACTCCGTGGATGTCTACGACGGTGTCGACTGGTACTGGGGGCGCAGCATGCGCGACGCGCGCTCGTTCCTGCGACAGAGCCCGCCGGATGTCGTGGTGTTGCAGTGGTGGACCGGTGCCGTGCTGCACTCCTACCTGCGCCTCGTCCGGCTGGCCCGGGCGATGGGTAGCCGGGTCGTCATCGAATGGCACGAGGTTCAGGACACGGGTGAGGCCCGGATTCCCGGGGTGACCAACTATGTGCGGCGGGCGATGCGCACGCTGCTGAGGTCGGTCGACGGCCATGTCGTGCACTCCCGGTTCGACCTGGAACTCCTGCGCAAGGCGTACGGCCTGTCCGCCGACAATGTCGTCGTCGCACCGCATGGTCCGTACGACCATCATCTGGGTGCGGAGCCCACCGGCCCGTCGGCCGGGGAATCCGAGGAGTTCGCCCGAAGCGGAACGTCGGACGAGTTCACCTTCCTATATTTCGGGACGATCCGTCCGTACAAGGGTGTCGAGGACGCGGTGGCGGCCTTCGAGCGGCTGCCGGCCCGGGTGCGGTCCTGCTCGCGGTTGCTGGTGGTGGGGGAGAGCTGGGAAGGCTGGACCGCGCCGCTGGAGGCCATCGCCGCGAGTCCGGACGGGGACCGGATCACCCTGGTCAACCGCTACGTGTCCGATGCGGAGGTCAGCGCCTTCTTCGCGGCGGCCGACGCGGTGGTGCTGCCCTACCGACGCTCATCGGCCTCCGGCCCGTTGCACATCGCCATGAGTTCGGGCCTGCCGGTGGTGGTGACGGAGGTCGGCGGCCTGGTCGAGGCGGCCGGCGGCTATGCCGGAACCCGGTTCGTGCCCCCCGCGGATCCCGACGCCCTCGCCGTGGCGATGTCGGAGGTGATGTCCTGGCGTGGACGTCGGTTCTCCGATCCGCACAGCTGGGACGCCTCGATGGCCGCCTACGACCGGTTGTTCGAACAGATCGGTGTCCTGGAACCGGCGCTCGACGGTGTCGATCAGGAGCGGCTGATCGCCTGAGGCAGGCCGCCCCCCCGGGGGCACCGTCGCTGCCGCCGACTCGCGATCAGGGCACCGGAGCGCTCTTGAGGTAGGCCAGCACCGCGGCCACCCGGCGGTGCACCGGCGCGTCGGCCAGCGCGAGCTTGCGCAAGATCGAATTCACGTGCTTCTCCACGGTCGACGCGGACAGGTGCAGGGTCTGCTCGATCCCGGCGTTGGTGTGACCCTGCGCCATCGTCCGCAGCACGTCCAGCTCGCGCGGGGTCAGCGAGGCCAGCGGGGAGGATGCGGTCCGGCTGCGCCGCGCGACGAGCGAGTCGACGACGGCGGGGTCGATCACCGACCCGCCGGCGATCACCTCGCGCAGCGCCCGGATCAGGTCGTCCAGGTCGCCGAGCCGATCCTTGAGCAGGTACGCCAGCCCGGCGGTGCCGTCCCGGAAAAGGGCCAGGGCGTAGGTCTCGTCGGTGTGCTGCGACAGGACAACGACGCCGACGGCCGGGTGCGCCGCCCGGATCGCGTGGGCCGCGTCGATGCCCTCCATGTGGTGCCCGGGTGGCATCCGGATGTCGGTCAGCGCCGCGTCCGGGCGCATCCGGTCGACGGCGTCCAGCAGCTCGTCCGCGGTGCCGACGGCCGCCAGCACCACCACCTCGCCGGAATCCTCCAGCAGCCGCCGCGTGCCCTCGCGGACGAGGTAGTTGTCCTCGGCGATCACCACCCGCAGTGGCCTGCTAGGCATGGACCGGGCCGACCGGCAGGTGCGCGGAGACACTCGTGCCGCGACCGGGCGCGGACGCGACGGTGAACCGGCCGCCGAGCGCCTCGACCCGGTCCTTCAGGTTGGTCAGGCCGGCCCCGTGCCGTCCGGCGGTGACGAATCCGCGACCCCGGTCGGTCACCACCACCGCCAGCTCTCCCTTGCCGTTGGTCAGGTCGACCTCGGTGTCGGTGCCACCCGCGTGCTTGGCGACGTTGGTCAGGGCCTCGCAGGCGGCGGTGACGATCCGCGCCCGGGACCGGTCCAGCTCGGCCAAATCGCTCGGCCAGCTCGGCGGACAGCCGCACGTTCGCGATGGCGGCGGCCGCCTGACCGGCCAGGGTGGCGAGCAATTCCCGGTCCTGCTCGTCGTACCAGTCGGGCCGGGCGCCGCACTCGATCCGACCGAGTTCGAGCCGGCCCGGCGGGCCGGGGAGGTCGCCATCGGACACGTCGCCCTCGGGCCGGTCGGCGCTGACGGCACCGGGTAGCCGCCGGCTTTCCATCGGCACCGCGAGCCCGACCTCGCCCCCGGCCGGTCCGGCGACCGCGTCCGGCACACCGCTGACCGACACCCTGACCCAGGGAGCGCGCAAACCGTCCTGCACGGCGCGGGCAAGGCGGGGGAGCAGGTCGGGCACCGCGATCGTGTGCTCCAGACCGGCGCCGAACTCCGTGAGCAGCCGGTACCGGTTGACCCGTTCGCCGAACACCCACCGGTCGGCCAGGTGTTCCAGCCGGCGGCGCAGCGGATGGAACGCGATCGCGGCAAGAATGGTCAGCACCACCGCGAGCTGCACCGGGATCTGGTCGCCCAGCGCGAGTCCCGGCGCCACGGCCAGGCCGATGTAGGCCAGCGTGATACCCACGGTCAACGCCCCGTAGACGAAGGAACGCCGGACGATCAGGTCGATGTCGTACAGGCGGTAACGCAGCACGCCGACGACGATGCTGACCGGGATGGCCAGCAGGAACGGCAGGTAGAGCGCCTCGATGGCGCGCAGCGCCGGCGAATCGCCCGGCACGCCCAGCGCCCGGAGCACGATCGAAGCCAGCAGGACCGGGATGCTGGCGATCAGCGGATAGGTGAGCACGCGCATCCGCCGGCGTTGCGCCGCCGGTGCGGTCAGATGGCGGTATCCGAGCAGTCCGATCGCCAGGACCCCCAGGACGATCGGGTCGCCGATGACCAGCGCGACCGGGCCCAGCGGGGCCAGCACGGGCAGGAACAACGGGCTGGCCAACTCCGTCGGCGGTGCGGCGAACACGGCGGCGGAATACGCGAGATAGCGGTCGAGCGGCACCGCCGGGTTGGTCAACATGACCACCAGAATGGGCACGGCGAGCAGACCCCACGCGGCCCGAATGAGCAGTCGCTGCCATCGGCGTTCCACGACGCCGTCCGGATAGGTCGCGAACATCAGCGCGGCGGTCACGCCCATCGTCAGGCCCAGCAACTGCCCGGCGAGATTGGCCCAGACCAGCCAGCCGTCGGAATCGGCCCCGTCGTACGCGAGGGCGACCGTGTTCTCGATCGTCACGCCGACCGCACCGGAAGCGGCCAACACGAGCAGCCGGCGGGTCTGCGGATGGTCCGGGCGCCGGCGGGCGAGCCAGACGGCCAGCAGGTAGGTCGGCAGGATTCCGACGCCGACCCACAGCAACGAGCCGGCCAGCCGTTCGCCGCTGAACAGGAACGCATCGCTGATCAGGGTGAACAAACAGCGCCAGTCCGCCCACCGTGACGAGTGAGGGCACGATCCAATGCCGCTTCCGATGCGTCCCGGGCGCCGTGGATCGGGCGGGCGCCTCGGACGACAATGACACCGCCACGCGTTGATGGTCCGCCGCCGCGGCCCGCCCGTCCACGGGGTATCCCGCGGAGGCACCCCGAGGTCAGCCTCCACCCGATTGTGCGACGCAGCCGCGTTCCGGCGCGCAACGGTCCTTCGTACCGTCGATTGGTCCGGATGTCGATGATCGGGGTGTCACATGCGCAGGGTCTTCCAGGTACTGACGGTGCTGTTGCTGGCCGCCTCACCGTCCAGTTCTACTTCGCCGCGTTCGGCGTGTTCACCGCGCCGGCCAACGACTCCCAGTTCGTCCTGCACCAGATGAACGGCCGGATGGTGCTGCCGTTGCTGTGCCTGCTGGTGATCGCGGCGGCCGCGCTGGTCCGGGCGCCCGGCCGGCTGATCGGATTCAGCGCAATCCCGCTCGGCCTGCTGGCAATGCAGACCGTGCTGTTCCTCGTCGCGGGGCTGACCGGTTCCTCGCCGGAGAAGACCAACGTGGCCGGCCAGATCATCCTCGGCCTGCACGCGTTGAACGGCCTGGCCATCCTGGGCGTGACGATCCTGCTGGTGCGCCGGGCCTCCCGGTTCGCGGGTGAGCGGGCAGGCTCGGCCGCCGGCTCGCACACCGCCGAGCAACTGCCGGCCACCCCCTGACGGCGGCCCGGCCCGATGAACCGACCGACCCGGCCATGACCGCTGCGCAGCTCGCGGCGCTGGACCTGCTGCTCACCGTCGTCGGGACGGCCCTGTTCTTCCTGGCCGCGACGGTCCTGCTGTCCGGTCGGGCCGCGTCGCGGATGGCCGGCATCGGCGCGCTCGGCGCTGCCGTCGCCGCCGGTCTGGCCACCGGCGGTCGGGTGGTCGTGGTCGCCGTGCTGGCCGGCCACGGCTGGTGGTTCATCGCCGACAAGGTGCTGCTGGCAATGCCGTTGGCGATCATCGGCGCCGGTGTCGCCGCGGTGGTCGCCGGGCCGGCGCTGATCAGGTCCGCGACCGGCGAATGTCCCGCGTCGGCAACCAGGCGGGCGGCAGCCGGGCTGTTCATCGCGGGGTACGGCTCGGCCGCCGGCCTGCTGGTGACCTCCGTCGTGGGGTACCCGGTCGAGCTGGTCCCCGGTGCGGTGGTCGTCCTGCTGTCTGTCGGGTTGTCCGGGCTGACTTGGGTGGGCCTGACCGGTCGCCCGCGGCGCGGCCTGGTTGCCGCATTCGTGGTGATCGGCCTGGTACCGCTGCTGGCCTCCGCCGGGAGCACGTTCTACTGCCACCTCCAGCCGGTCGTGATCGGCGCCGCGGGTGCCGGTCACCATCTGGCCGCGGCGGCCGGCGCGGGTGTCGGGCCGCCGGCGGGTGCGGCCCACTCGGTGGCCGATCTGCGGACCGGCGCCGAGCCCGGTCGTCCGGTCAGCCGGTTCACGCTGACCGCGCGTGAGCAGAGCGTGCCGCTACCGTCCGGGCGGGTGATCGACGGCTGGACCTTCGGGTCCCTGCCCGGTCCCGAGATCCGGGTGCGGCAGGGCGATCTGGTCGAGGTCACGCTGACGAACACGGACATCGCCGACGGTGCGACCCTGCACTGGCACGGTTACCGGGTACCGAACGGTGAGGACGGCGTGGCCGG
>Ga0164241_10001232_pt1 | contig 33370 bp, 18 predicted proteins | sample OricomyardsoilBY_FD_108780 | JGI IMG/M metagenome (GOLD analysis project Ga0164241, IMG submission 108780) | Backyard soil microbial communities from Emeryville, California, USA - Original compost - Back yard soil (BY) | ecosystem: Environmental > Terrestrial > Soil > Unclassified | place: USA... | reverse complement strand
GCGGCGAAGACGTCCTCGAGCACGCCGTTGGTGCACCGGCGCTGCGGGTTGACGAGCACGAGCCCAGGGCGGATCGGGACGAGCGTGGTGTCGATGTGCGTCGGCAGGTGGTGCTCGAAGTCGATCCGGTGGACGCGGAACCCGTCGCCGAGGTGGCGCTGCAGCCAGGCGGCGCCGAGCGCGTTGCTGACGAGGTCGGGCTGCCAGAAGACGTCGCGGCCGAAGCGGGCGAACGAGGCGGCGTCGAACGCCGGCTCCGTCTCGGCCAGGAACGCGTCGCCCTCGCCGGCGTAGAGCGCGTCGGCCATCAGCGGCTTCGGCGCCGCGGTCCAGCGCGCACCGCCCGCGAACGCCTCGTTCAGCAGGCGCCGGTACGCGCGGAACTCGAAGTACCGCGCGCGCTGCGCCATCGGCGCCTCGATGATCTCGTCGCCGACGACCAGCAGCAGGTCGCGCGGGCAGGCGGCCGCGTGCCCGCCGTCGGCGGCCCAGTCGGGGCTCGCGTAGGGCGCCGCGTGGTCGACCGCGTCGGGGCGGTGGACGACGATCCCGCGGTCCTCGAGCGTCGCCGCGAGCGCGTCCAGCTGGCGCTCGGCGTCGTCGATCAGCTCGGGCGGGATCGCGCGGCCGCGCGGCGCCGTCTCCGGGCTCACCCCGCCGCGGAAGTACGGCGCGAGCGAGGGCTCGTAGCCGATCTCCGCCGCGCCCCGCGCCGTGCCGACGACGACTTCGCGCAGCGGGTCCCATTCGTTCCAGGAGCTGACGGTCGGCGGCACGCGGCGCCCATCATCGCGCGAAGCTAGATTCCGCCGTCTGTCCCGGCCCTCCTGGAGCTCCTCGCGCGGCCGCTCGCTCGCGTACGTCACCGCCGCCTACGTCGCCGCCGGCGCGGTGGCCTGGCTCGTCGCGCTCCTTGTGGGCGACGGCACGCATCCGCTCGTCACCACGCTGATCGCCGATGTCGCGGCGACCCTCGTCGTGTTCCTCGGCTCGATCGCGGTCGACAACGCCAGCGTCTACGACCCGTATTGGAGCGTCGCCCCGCCGGTGATCGTGGCGGCGTGGATCGCCACCGACGGCGGCGGGGACGGCGCGCGGCGGGCGCTCGTCCTCGGGCTGCTCGCGGTCTGGGCGGTCCGGCTCACCGGCAACTGGGTCCACGGCTGGCGCGGTCTCGTGCAGGAGGACTGGCGCTACGTGCGCCTGCGCCGCCCTGACGTGCGCGGACCCATGCCGTGGTGGGTCGTCAACCTCGGCGGCATCCAGCTCCTCCCCACGCTGCTCGTGCTCGCCGCGCTCGTTCCCGCGTGGCCGGCGGTCACCGACGGGTCGCGGGGGTTCGGCGTGCTCGACGTCCTCGCCGTGCTCGTCACCGCGGGCGCGATCGTGCTCGAGGCCGGCTCGGACGAGCAGCGCCGCCGCTTCGCGCTCCGGCCCGAGAACGCGGGCCGCCGCTGCGACGTCGGCTTCTGGCGGTTCTCCAAGCACCCCAACTACGTGGGCGAGATGAGCCTCTGGTGGGGGATCTGGCTGTTCGGCCTCGCCGCCGACCCGAGCTGGTGGCCCACCGTCGCCGGGCCGCTCGCGATGGTCGCGCTGTTCGTGTTCGCGAGCATCCCGATGATGGACGCGCGCAACCGCAAGCGCCGGCCCGAACCCGCCGCTTAACGCACGAGAGCGCCGCGTGAACGGCGCCCTCATGGCGTCCTTGCCCTCCGTGGCAAGTGTGATTCGGAGCGAAGCGCCGGCTGTTCCCCAACGGACGACGCTGCACTAGTTGATCGGCAGGGTCGTCCCGGCCTGAAGCCCGTGGGCCGCAGATCGAACGAACGTCCAGATGGAGCGGCCCTAGAAGTCGAAGTCGCGCGGCGGGCGCTGCTCGAACCAGAGCCGGTCGTGCTCCGGCGTCTCCTGCAGGAACTCGGGGGTCTCCTCGAGCACGTCCTCTTCGTCGGCCGCCTGGGTGGCCGCGCGGACCTCGTCGGGGTCGAACGCCTCGGTCGGCTGGGAGAGGTGCGGCTCCGGCTCCGGGGCGGCGGGCTCCGGCGTCGGGGGTGCGGGAGCGGGCTCCGGCGGCGCGGGAGCGTCGTGGACCTGGGTCGGCGGCGGCTCGTAAGCCACCGGCTCCGGCTCCGGCGGGGCGACCGGCTCCGGCTCGTACGCCGCGGGCTCCGGCGCGGGCTCCTCCGACGGCTCCGGCTCCGGCTCGGCGAAGAACTGCGGCTCGGGCTCCGGCGCGATCTGCGGCGCCAGCGAGAGGTGCGGAGCGGCGGGCTCGGCGACGTCGCCGGCACCGAACAGGTCGGCGTCCTCGTGGGCCGCGTAGTCGTGCTCGGCGGGGGCGTGCTCCGCGTGGGCGTGGGCGTCCTCGGGGTGCTCGCCGGCGACCGGCGGCTCGAGCGGCTCGGCACCGCGCCGGGCGGCCCCGAAGGCCTCCTGCTCCTGCCGTGCGATCTCCGTCGCGTCTGCGCCACGACGGCGCTTGAGCTCCAGGTGCTCGCGGATGGCGTCATCCAGGAGAGACATCGTCACAAGCCTACCTACCCGGCCCGGACCGTTCGGTTCTTCCCGGCGCGCTTGGCCTCGTAGAGCGCGGCGTCCGCGGCGGCCACGAGCGCTCCCGGGTCGTCCCCCGCGACCGGCACCGCGGCGGCCCCGAAGCTGGCGGTGACCCGAAGCACCCCGCCGCCGTTGCCTTCGAGCGGCACGGCGATCGCCTCGATCCCCGAGCGGACGCGCTCGGCCATGTCGTAGGCGCCCTCGATGTCGGTGCCCGGAAGGACCACCGCGAGCTCCTCGCCGCCGTAGCGCGACGGCGTGTCGATCTCACGCGAGGACTCCTTCAACACGCGCGCGACCTCGCGCAGCACCTCGTCGCCGATCTGGTGCCCGTGCGTGTCGTTGACGCTCTTGAAGTTGTCGATGTCGAGCATCACGAGCCCGAGCGCCTGATCGGGGAAGCGCCGCGCGCGCTCGACCTCGCCCGCGAGCACCTCGTCGAAGCGCCGGCGCGCGAAGAGCCCGGTGAGCGCGTCGGTCGCCGCCTGGCGCTGCACGGTCTCGTGGAGGCCGACGTTCTCGATCGAGACGGCGGCCTGCCCCGCCAGATAGCTGAAGAGCTCGCGGTCGCCCTCGGTGAACGGCTGGCCGCGGCGCGCGACGGAGACCACGCCGAGGACCTCGCCGCCATCCGTCTCGTGCAGCGGGTGCGCGAGCGTGCTGATCTCCCCCAACGTCAGCTCGGCCGGAGTCCCGCTCTTCATCGCCTGCGCCTCGACGTCGCGCAGCACCTCCTCGAAGCCCGCGAGTCGGCCGGTCGCGACGCGCTCGTCGAGCGGCCCGTCGAGGGAGCGCCGCGCCGTCGCCCGCCCGCCGTCCGCGCCGACGCCCTCGACCGCGGTGTCGACCACGATCCCGAGCAGCGCCTCGCGGTCGAGGTTCGACGCGATCGCCTCCCCCAGCCGGCGCATCGAGCGCTCCACCCGGACACGCTCCTCGCGCAGCTGGGCGAGCCGCGTCTCGAGCTGCGCGGCCATCGTGTTGAACTCCTCGCCGAGCGCGGCGAACTCGTCGCGGCCGACGGTCGGGACCTTCGTGTCGAACTCGCCGCCGCCGAGCCGGCGGGCCGCCTCCAGGAACGAGCCGATCTGGCGCTGCAGCGAGCGCGAGACGGCGAGCGCGAACGCGAACGCGAGCACGAAGAAGCCGAGCAGGATCACCGCCGCGAGGAGCCGGGCGCGGGCGACCGACGACTCCGTGTTCGCCTCGTCGTAGAGCACGGACACGTTCGTCGCGAGGCCACGGAAGCCGGTGACCGTGAACGTGGCCACGCGGTAGGTCGCACCGCCGACCTCGACCTTGCCGCGAGTCGCCGGCAGCCTCGTCCGTGACGCGTCGGGCAGCGTGGTCGCGAGCGTCCTCGCGCCGCGCTTGATCGTGACCTCCTGGCCGGTGACGCGCTTGACCAAGGACGCGTAGTCGCGCGCCGACTGCGCGGAGACCTCGAGCGTCGCGATCGTCTTCCCGCCGTCCTGGAGCTCGCGGCGCTCGGGGAAGGCCGCGTCGGGCGCGCCCTCGTCGGCGATCGTGTGCCGCTCGGTGTCGGTCAGCAGGATCCGCGAGAGGCTCAACCGCTGGACGAGCTGCCGCGCGCGCTCGTCCACCGCGCTGCGCGCACCGGCCCGCAGGGAGCTCGCCAGCGACTCGTCCGCGGCCACCTCGCGCGCCGCCGATCCGGCGCGCGTCTGCGCCTCCGTCGCCAGCCGCTGCGCCGTCTCCAACCGCGCCGCGATCTGCGCGTCGGCCTTGCCGCTCTCGTTGTCGGAGATGAGCCGGAAGACGACAAGCGTCACCGCGACCATCGGCACGATGACGATGAGAACGAAGAACAGCGTGAGGCGCCCGCGAAAGCTCATGCCGTGGAGCGGGAGCGTACCCGTGCCAGCGGGCTACACTTCCACCACCTTGGGGCTATAGCTCAGCTGGGAGAGCGCCTGGATCGCACCCAGGAGGTCGCCGGTTCGAGCCCGGCTAGCTCCATAGGACAAGAAGCCCCGCGGATGCGGGGCTTCTTGCGTTTCGGGGGCGGGCGCCCGGTGTGAGCCGGGGGGCCGCCGGAATCCCAGATGCGTGGCGATATGCGCCGACTAAGGCACTACACGCCGATTAGCGCCTAAACGGAGGGCGAGCGGTGAAACAAAACCTGCACCTCATGCGAGATCGTATGTAGGATTTGTTTCATCCCGTCCTCGCCGCCACCCACCCTCGAGCACCTACGCGAGCGCTTTGGCGAGCAGCCGTTTCGGGTGTCGGAGGCCGTCTCCGCAGGCGTGAGCCGCGCAACGCTGCATCGGCTTCGTGCAGCGGGCGAGCTGACGACGGTCAGTCGGGGAATCGTGCAGCTTCCCGAGTCGGGGATGGGGCTGTTGTCCGGATTGGCGATCGTGTCGGCACGCGTGCCCGACGGGACGATCTGCCTGAACTCCGCACTGGCGTTCTGGGATCTGACCGATGAGGTCCCGGAGCAGGTGCACGTCGCCGTACCTCGAGGCGCACACCGGCCCTCGATCGATAGGCCGGCCACGCGTGTGCACGTCTTCGCCGCCGACACCTTCGAGATCGGACGCGAGAAGGCCAGCACCGATGTCGACGAGCCGTTCTGGGTCTACTCGCCCGAGCGCTCGGTGGTTGACGCGATCCGGATGTCGCGTTGGGTCGGTCGCGACCTGGCCTTCCACGCGCTGCGCCGTTACCTGGCCCGCCCCGAAGCGAGCGCTGCGCACGTGGCGGAGCTGGCACGAAGCCTCGGCGGCAGCGCACAACTGCGTCCCGCACTGGAAGCACTGCTCAGTTGACCACGCAGGCCCTCATCGATGAAGCGGCCGCCGCGGCCTTCAAAGCGCTGCAGGCCGAGGCCCGAGCACGGCACGGCGGCAACACGCAGCCGGTGCTGGTCGTCTACGCCATCGAGTCGTTCCTGCGACGCCTGGCCATGTCGGAGTACGCGGACCAGATGATCCTCAAGGGCAGAATGCTGATGACCGCCAACGGCATCCGGCGCATGACCAGAGACGCCGATCTGTCGACCCACGGCGTGGCCAACGCCGAAGAGAACGTTCGCGAGGTGGTCGCCCGCATCTGTGCCCTCGCACCGGATCCGCACGACGGGGCGGCGATCGATCCAGCCTCGATCAAGACCGAGGTCATGCGTGAGGGCGACGAGTACCAGGGTGTCCGCTGCAAGCAGGTCGCCACCCTCGGTCGGGCGCAGATCCCGTTCGCGCTGGACTTCTCCTTCGGAGACCCGGACCGCTCGACCCCGATCCACCTCGAATCGATCATCGACCGGCTGCCGATCCACCTGAAGGCATACCCGCTCGCACTGAACTTGGCCGAGAAGATCGTCACCGCGATGCAACGTCGCGAGACCAGCACGCGGGATCGCGACTTCGCCGACCTCTGGGTGACCAGCCGCCTACCTCTCGCCACCGCCGGAGCGCTGGGCCGACCTGATCCGCGACGTGACCGAGTTCATCGATCCGCTCCTCGCTGACGAGGAGGGACGCTTGTCTCGCTGGGATCACCACAAGCTCGCCTGGACCTGAGCCTTCCACCCATCGGCGCGGAATCCCCGCGCATTCCAACACATGCAGGCCCATCCGGAGCCCGTTTAGGCACTAGCTCCATAGGACAAGAAGCCCGCGGATGCGGGGCTTCTTGCGTTGTGGGTCGGCAGAACTCCATCAGCCGGCCTGCGGATCACCGGCGTTGATCGCCCATTGGGCGGCGAAGGCCCGTTCGTATGCGGGCCGCGCTTCGCCGCGGGCGACGTAGGCGGCGAGGTTCGGGAACTCGTCCAGCAGGCCCGAAGACCTCAGCCTGAGCAGCACCGACACCATCATCAGGTCGCCCGCGCTGAACGTCCCGTCGAGCCAGTCGGCGTCGCCCAGGCGGGCGGCCAGCGGCGCCAGCCGGTCGCGAACGCGGTCTGCGACCAGTGGCAGGCGCTCCTCGGCCCAGGGCTGGTCGCGCTCGAAGATCTTGGCGGTCACGAGCTCGAGGATCGGCGGCTCCACGGTGTTGAGCGCGGCGAACATCCACGTGATGGCCCGCGCCCGCGCGTTGGCGTCGTCCGGCAGCAGGCCCGCGTGGCGCTCGGCGATATGGAGGACGATCGCGCCGGTCTCGAACAGGGCGAGATCGCCTTCCTCGTAGGTCGGGATCAGGCCGAAGGGATGCAGGCGCAGATGCGCGGGCTCCTTCTTCGCCTGGAACGAGAGCAGGCGAACCTCGTAGGGCAGGCCGACCTCTTCGAGCGCCCAGCGAACGCGCGTGTCGCGCGCCAGGCCCTTGCCGCCATCGGGCGACCGTTCAAACGCGGTGATGACGACGGTCATCGTGAGACTCTCCTCCGGTCGGGGTCATGCACATAGGACTCGGCCCACTTCGGGAACTCATCGCTGGCTTCGCTCCCGCGCATGGTGTGCTCCAGTTCTCATGACCGTCACAAAGATGACGCTGGATACTTCCGCCATGGTCGCTCACCTCCGCGCACTCGCCGTCGCCGTAGCCATCGCCACGCTCGCCCTGCCCGCCGCCGCGCACGCGCAGGCCAACCTCCAGGGCGCGAACCTCGAAGGCCGCGACATGCAGCATTGGGACCTCCGCGGCGCGAACCTCCGCGGTGCGAACCTCAAGAACGCGAAGCTGAACTACGCCAACCTCGAGCAGGCCGACCTGACCGGCGCGAACCTCAACGGCGCCCACCTCGGCAACGCGCAGCTCAGCGAGGCCACCCTGTCCGGCGTGCTGCTCGAGCACGCCCACATGGACCATGCGGTCCTCAACAACGCGACGCTCGACGGCAGCCAGCTCGACGGCACGCGCGCGACGCACGCCTACGCACGGGGCTTGCAAGCGAAGGGCACGGACTTCGCGCTCGTCGACTTCACCTCGGCCATCTTCGAAGGCGGGAACTTCGGTGGCTCGAACTTCTACGGGACGACGCTCACCGACGCCATCCTCCGCAAGGCCGACCTGCGCGGCGCCGCCTTCGCGCACACGCACTTCAAGAACACCGAGACCGCCGGCTCGCGGATCAACTCCGACGCGACGTTCTCCGACAGCTTCCAGAACGACAAGCGCGCGAAGTCCGGGCTCTTCTACCACGTGAAGTTCCAGCTCAACGCGTTCAAGGACGACGGCAGGTGCACGTTCACGTGGCAGAGCGGCCACGGGTCGTGCTCGGCGGCGTCCTACAACGGCGGCAGCCACGGCTTCGACCACAACGGCCTGCGCGGCCTCGGGTGGGACTGGGAGTCGCCGCGGATCGGCTGCTGCATCCCGCACAAGGTCGTGACCATCAAGGGCAACGACGGGGTCCGGATCACCGGCAACATCAGCTCGAACTGGGGTTCGCTGGTCGTCACCCGCTTCGAGAACCTGCCCGACGGCGTCCACCCCTCCCGCAACGGCAACCCCGGCCACGCCGGCGGGGCGATCGCCATCAACCTGATCAGCCGCCACTTCTACGAGAGCATCTTCGAGCGGATCGGCTACGAGATGCACGGCGAGGGCTGGCTCCCCCGCGACTGGCAGAACCCGAGCAACGACAACGGCTGAGCGCCTGCTCGCCGCGCCGATGCGCGCAGGACAAGAAGCCCCGCGAGTGCGGGGCTTCTTGCGTTCTGGGGCGCGAGCTAGAGCCGCGGCCGGGTCAGGCCGGGGCATCGGCGTCCGGCATGGAGGCCGCGAACGCCTCGGGCCCCTGCTCCGCCGCCGCCGGATCCATCCACATGACCTGCCAGCCGTGGCCGTCGAGATCGAAGAAGCTGCGTGAGTACATGAAGCCGTAGTCCTCGGCGCCGTCCGCCTCGGTGCCGCCCGCCGCGAGCGCGGCGGCGCTGACCGCATCGACCTCATCGCGGGACGACACGCTGAAGCTGTACAGCGCCAGCGCGTGGGTGGTGGGATCGGCGATCGGCAGCTTCGAGAACTCCGCGAACTTCTCGCGGCTGAGCAGCATCACGAAGGCGTGCTCGCCGACGAGCATGCACGCGGCGGTCTCGTCGGTGAACAGCGGGTTGTAGCTGAACCCGAGCTTCGCGAAGAACGCCTTGCTGCGCTCGAGGTCCGCTACGGGCATGTTCACGAACAGCATGCGGCCGGGGTGTGCAAGATTGGTCATGGTGGGTCTCCAGTCGGTGGCTCGATGGCGTACATCCTCATAGACCGACCCGGCCCGCCGAACTCATCGGTGGGGCGCGCGGAACCGCTCGTAGACTGGCCCAGTGACCGCGACCTTGACCCTGCTGGAGGACGTGCGCTGGCGGGGCGCGCCGGTCGCCGGCGAGCGGTCACAGGCACTGCTGGCGGCGCTGGCGAGCACCGGTGGGCGCCCGGTCCGGGCCGAGCGGTTGATCGACCTCGTCTGGGGCGGCGAGGCACCGGCCGACGCGGCGAAGGGCCTCCAGGTGCTCGTGTCGCGCACCCGCAGGGCGTGCGGCGCCGACGCGATCGTCCACGACGGCGGCGGCTACCGGCTCGGGGTGGCGCCGACCGAGGTCGACAGCGGCCGGCTGGCCGCCACCGTCGACGAGGCGCGCGCGGCGCTGGACCACGACGCGGCGGCGGCCGCGGCGCTCGCCCGCGAGGCGCTCGCGACCGCCGACGGCCTGCGCCCGCCGGCGGCGGGCGACGCCGGCCCGCTGACCGACCTCCGGCGCGCGGCCGCGGCCGACCTCCAGGCCGCGCGCACGATCCTCGCGCGGGCGTGGAGCCGGACCGGCGCCCACGCCGACGCGCTGCCGGCGCTCGAGGCCGCGCACGCCGAGCATCCCGACGACGAGTCGCTGCTCGCCGAGCTGCTGCGCAGCGAGGCCGCGGTGCGTGGGCCCGGAGCGGCGCTCGAGCGCTTCGAGCGCTACCGGCAGGAGCTGCTCGAGCAGCTCGGCACGAGCCCCGGCGAGCGGCTCCGGCGAGCGCACCGGGACCTGCTCGCCCTCGACCGCCCCGTCCGCAGCGGCGTGCGCTATGACGCCACGCCGCTGCTCGGCCGCGACCGCGACGCGGAGCGCCTGCGGGCGCTCCTGGCCGGCTCGCGGGTGGTCTCGATCGTCGGCCCGGGCGGGCTCGGCAAGACGCGGCTCGCCCACGTCCTCGCGCGCGACGCGACCCAGCCGCTCGTCCACGTCGTCGAGCTGGTCGGCGTCACCGCCCCGGAGGACGTCGTCGGCGAGGTCGGCTCCGTCCTCGGCGTGCGCGACTCGATCAGCGGCCGCCGGACGCTGACGCCCGAGCAGCGGGCCGACGTGCGCGCCCGGATCGCCCAACGGCTGCAACAGGCGCCGGGGCTGCTCGTGCTCGACAACTGCGAGCACGTGATCGAAGCGGCGGCGGAGCTGGTCGCGTTCCTGATCTCGACGACGGCCGACCTGCGGGTGCTCACCACCAGCCGCGCGCCGCTGGCGATCGCGGCCGAGCGCGTCTACCTGCTCGGCGAGCTCGACGTCGCGGACGCGGTGGAGCTGTTCCGCCAGCGCGCCTCCGCGGCGCGTCCGGGGGCGCAGCTCGACGACCGGGTCGTGGCGAGCATCGTCACGCGGCTCGACGGCCTGCCGCTGGCGATCGAGCTGGCAGCGGCGAAGGTGCGCGCGATGGCGGTCGAGGAGATCGACCGTCGGCTCGAGGACCGCTTCGCGCTGCTGCGCGGCGGCGATCGCAGCGCCCCGGATCGCCACCAGACGCTGCTGGCGGTGATCGACTGGTCGTGGAACCTCCTCGACGCGGACGAGCGGCGGTCCCTGCGCCGGCTGGCGCTCTTCCACGACGGGTTCACGCTCGAGGCGGCGGACGCGGTGCTCGGCGCCGGCGCCCTCGACACCGTCCAGGGCCTCGTCGACCAGTCGCTCCTGAGCGTGGGCGAGGCGGCGGACGGCGTCCGCTTCCGGATGCTCGAGACGGTGCGCGAGTTCGGCCGGATGAAGCTCGCGGCGACCGGCGAGGAGGCCGAGGCGCGCACGACCCTGCGCGGCTGGGCAATCGCGTACGCCCGCCGCCACGGCGACCGGCTCGCCAGCACCGAGCAGTTCGCGGCGATCGACGCGATCTGCGCCGAGGAGGTCAACCTCGCCGACGAGCTGCGCGACGCGATGAGCGAGGGCGACATCGACGCGCTCGTGCTGCTGCTCGGCCCGCTCGGGATGTTCTGGGCGATCCGCGGCGATCACGGCCGGCTGATCGTCCTGGTCAAGGGGATCGCCGACGCGATCGCCGGGTGGTCGCCGCGCCCGGAGCTCGAGGACGCGACGCGCGCGGCGCTGGCGGTCACGCTCGGCAACGCGATGATCACCGGCGACGAGTCGTCGGGGCCCCTCCGCGACCTGCTGCGGCGACTGGGGCCCGGCCCCGGCGACACGCGGCTCGCGGGTCTCGTCAGGGTGATGCTGGCGTACGACCCGTCCGACCCGGCCGCGTTCGTCGACACGATCGAACGGCTCGCCGACGACCCCGACCGCGGGGTCGCGCTGACCGCCCATCAGTGGCTCGGTCACACCCGCGAGAACAGCGGCGACCCGACGGGCGCGATCGCGGCCTGCGAGCGGGCGCTGGCGCTCGTCCGCGACGACGACGGGCCGTGGTCGGCGGCGATCCTGAGCACCCAGCTGGCGCAGTTGTCGATGGCCCTCGGCGACCACCGCGGCGGGACCCCGCACGCCCTGGCCGCCCTGCCGGTGATGCGGCGACTGGGAGCACGCGACGACGAGGTCCAGCTGCGGATGCTGCTCGTGATGTGCGCGATCGCCCAGGGCCGCATCGACGACGCGCAGACCGAGCTCGAGCGCATCGACGAGGCCGACGACGCCCACCGGCTGTTCGGCGCGGGCGCCGCACGGGAGATGGCGCGCGCCGAGCTCGCCGTCGCCCGCGGCGACCATGCCGCCGGGCTGCAGGCCTATCGCGACTGCGCCGCCGCGATGCACGAGCTGCGCTTTCCCGGCGTCGACCCGACGGGCCTGGAGCCGTGGACGCTGGTCGGCGACGCGGTCGCGCTGGTGGCGCACGCCCACCACGCGACGGGCGCCGACGTCGACGCCGGCCAAGCGCTGTTCCGCCTCTGCCACGAGCTCGGCGCCCGCACCCTCGACCCGGCCCTGCCCGACCTCGACTACCCGGTCGCGGGGATGCTCGCGCTCGCGCTCGGCACGTGGGGCCTGCTGCGCGACGCGGCGCCGGTCGACGTCGCGCTGCGGCTGCTGGCGCTCGCCGACCGCTTCGCCTACAACCGCACGGTTCCGACGATGGCGTGGGAGCGGATCGCTCCTCACGCCGAGGAGCGGGCGCCCGGCGAGCTCGCCGCGCTGCGCGCCCACTACGCCGGCCGACCGGCGCCGGAGCTGGTCGACGAGGCGCGAGGGCTCGTCGACCAGCTGCCCGGCTGAACGCCGGCTCCGCTACAGGTGCCGCTTGTAGCTGCGCACGGACAGCGGCGCGAAGATCGCGATCACCACGAGCCCGGCGAGCAGCGTCCACCCGACCTCCGCGCTGATCGTCGCGTGGTTGGCCAGGTCGCGCGTCGCGGACACCAGGTGCGAGACCGGGTTGACCTTCACGAACGTCTCCAGCCACCCGGGCAGCGTGTCGACCGGGACGAACGCGTTGGACAGGAACGTCAGCGGGAAGAGGATCATCATCGACATCCCCTGGACGGCGCGAGCGCTCTTGGCGATCGTGCCGATCCAGGTGAAGATCCACGCCATCGACCAGCCGGTGAAGATCGCCAGCACGATCGCCCCGAGGACGCCGAGCACGCCGCCGTCGGGCCGGTAGCCGATGACGATCCCCATCAGGATGGTGAGGGTCGCCGCGATCAGGTAGCGCAGGAGGTCGGCGACCATCGGTCCGGCCAGCGGCGCGATCCGCGCGATGGGCAGCGACTTGAAGCGGTCGAAGACGCCCTTGTCCATGTCCTCGCGCAGCTGCACGCCGGTCGCCATGCAGGTCGTCAGCACGGTCTGGGCGACGATGCCCGGGATCATCAGCGGCAGGTAGCTCTTGACGTCGCCGGAGATCGCGCCGCCGAACACGTAGGCGAACATCGCCGTGAAGAGCAGCGGCTGGATCGAGACGTCGAAGAACTGCTCCGGGTTGCGGCGCATCTTCTTCATCGCGCGCCAGGCCATCGAGAGCGTCTGCGAGACGGTCTCGGCCAGGCTCGTGCGCGGTCGCGTGCGGGTGACCGCGGCCGCGGGATCGACGGTGGTGGCGCTCATCGGGCTTCCTCCAGGACGGGCTCGGCTTGGGTGTCGGCCGCGAGCTCGTCGCCCTGACCGGTGTCGTGGCCGGTGATGGCCAGGAAGACCTCGTCGAGCGTCGGCTTGGCGACGCTCACCGAGGCGATCTCGACGCCGGCCTGGCGCAGCCCGATCAGGACGTCGGCCGCGCGGTCGGCGACGTCGAGCGGGACGTTCATCCGCCCGGACTCGGGCGTCAGGATCGGCTCCGCCTCCAGCACCCGGCGGACGATGTCGCGGGCGAGCGCGTGGTCGGCGCCCGCGGCGAGCTCCAGCTGCAGCGTCGAGTCGCCGACCGAGGACTTGAGCTCGTCGGGCGTGCCCTCGGCGACCTTGACGCCGCGGTCGATGACCGCGATCCGGTCGGCGAGCTGGTCGGCCTCGTCGAGGTACTGGGTGGTGAGCAGGACGGTGCATCCGTCGGCGACCAGCTCGCGGATCGTCTCCCACATCTGCCCGCGCGTGCGCGGGTCCAGGCCGGTGGTCGGCTCGTCGAGGAAGATCAGCGGCGGGCGCGTGATCAGGCTCGCCGCCAGGTCCAGGCGCCGCCGCATGCCGCCCGAGAACTGCGCGAGCGGCCGGTCCGCGGCCTCCTCGAGGCCGAACTGGCCGAGCAGGCGCTCGGCGGTGGCGCGCGCGTCGGCGCGCCGCAGGCCCTGGAGGCGGCCGAAGAGCCAGAGGTTCTCGGTCGCGGTGAGGTCCTCGTCGACCGAGGCGTACTGGCCGGTGACGCCGATCAGCTGGCGGATGCGGTGCGGCTCGCGCGCCACGTCGACGCCGAAGATCCGCGCCTGCCCGGCGTCGATCGCCAGCATCGTGGCGAGCATCCGCAGCATCGTCGTCTTCCCGGCTCCGTTCGGGCCGAGGACGCCGAAGATCTCGCCCTGGCGGACCTCGAGGTCGACGCCGTCGACGGCGCGGAACGCACCGAACTCCTTGACCAAGCCGGTGGCCTGGACGGCTGCTGTCTCTGTCATGGCCGGAACGCTAAGCGGCCGCGGTTTCAGCGGGCCTACGCCGCGGTTTCGCGCCCGGCGTTACGTCGGCGCGCGGGCGAGGTATCCCTCGATCTCCGGATGCGAACCGTCGAGCTCTCGAACCACCCCGGCGCGATGCGCGCGAAGGAGCACCGGCGGCGCGACGCCCGGCAGGCGCAGACCGGGCGCGAGTACGAGCGGGCCGTGGCCGGACACGAACGCGAGCTCGAGGAGCTCCGGCGCCGGCGGGACCGCGCGCGGGCCGAGCGGCGCTGGTGGCGATGGTGGCGGCTCGGCTCCGCCCTGCGCCGCACGCGGCGGCGTGCGCCGAGACCGCCCGGGAAGCCCCCGGAGGATCCGGACCGCGAGCGGATCCTGCTGGCGGGGATCGAGGGCGAGGAGCTCGTGGCCAGGGAGCTCGGCGAGGCGCTGGGCGACGACTGGACGCTGCTGCGCGGGTATCGCAACCGTCGCGGCGAGATCGACCATCTGCTGCTCGGCCCGAAGGCGATCGTCGCGATCGAGGTCAAGCACCGCAACGCGAAGGTCTTCTGCGACGGCGACGACTGGTGGTTCGAGAAGTACGACAAGTACGGCAACCTCGTCGAGACCGGCGCGCTCGCCGACCGCCGCGGGCGCTCGCCCAGCCGGCAGCTCAACGAGCCGGCCGACGAGCTCGTGAAGTTCCTGGCGACTCGCCGCTGCGACGTCACGGTCACGCGCCTGGTGCTGTTCACCCACGCACGCTCGGTGGCCAACCAGGAGGACCTCGCCCACCAGACCGTCAACGGCGTCGGGACCTCGGGGCGCGAGGTCGTCGCATGGCTCGCCGGCCTGGAGGCCTCGCTCTCGCCGAAGCTCCTCGCGAAGGTCGAGCGGCTGGCGATCCAGGACCACCGCCACCACAACCGGGGAGCCGTCTCCAGGGCGGGCCGGCGGTAGCTCCGTCGCGCTAGTCGCGCTCGAGGCGCTGCTGGCCGGCGGCGCCGAGCTCGCCCTCCTCGATCGCGCGGGCGTCGGCGGCGAGGTCGGACGCGTAGGACGGGCGGCCCGGGAGGAGCCAGGCGATGAGCGCGGCGACGAGGCAGATCGCCGCGCCGACCACGAACGTGGAGCGGTAGGCGTCGGCGGTGGCGGTTCCGGCGCCGCCGTCGAAGATCCGCAGGAAGGTGATCGCCAGGCCGCTGCCGACCGAGAAGCCCACGTAGCGGCTCACCTGGTAGAAGCTCATCGCGCTGCTCGTCTCGTCGGCGGGGACCGAGCCGACGATCAGCGCGGGGAGCGCGGAGAAGGCCATGCCGAGGCCGATCCCGAGGACGCCCATCGTCACGAACGCCTGCCACAGCGCATCGCCCGTGAGCGCGAAGAAGAGCATCGAGCCGGCGATGATCGTCGCGCCGATCGGGATCGTCGCGCGCTGGCCGATGTGACGACGGACGGCGGGCAGCGCCCGCGCGGCCATCGTCGAGAGGATCGAGAACGGCACGAGCGTCAGGCCGCCGACGAACACCGACTCGCCGAGGCCCTCGGAGATCTGGACGTACTGCGTCATCAGCGAGACCCCGAGGTACATCGCCGTGCCGAGGACGAGGCCGGTGACGTTCGCGGTCAGCACCGTCCGCCGCCGGACGAGGCGCAGCTCGACGAGCGGGTCCTCGACGCGCAGCTCGTTGACGACCCACAGCGCGAGCAGGAGCACCGCGGCGACGAGCAGGCCGATCGTGCTCGACGCCCCCCACCCCCAGGCCGGGCCCTTCTCGCACGCGATCAGCAGCGCGACGAGTCCGCCGCCGATGAGCGCCGCCCCGCGGACGTCGAGCGCGCCGGGCCGCGGCGCGAGCTCCGGCTCGGGGGCGAGCAGCAGCGCGAGGACGAACGCGACGCCGCTCGCGAACGCACCGAACCAGAACCCCGCGGCGACGTCGAGGTGCTCGGCGATGAAGCCGGTGATCGGGTAGCCGAGCCCGACGCCGACCGCGGCCGTGACCGAGAGCGCCGCGATCGCCTTCGCGGCCTGCTGCGGCGGCAGGTGGTCGCGCGCCGAGGCCATCGTGATCGGCATCAGCGCCAGGCCGAGGCCCTGGAGGGCGCGGCCGGCGATCAGCACCGTCAGCGATCCCGCGACCGCCGCGAGCACGCCGCCCGCGGTGACGATCGCCAGGCAGACGAGCAGGACCCGGCGCCGGTGCGGTCCGTCGCCGAGGCGCCCCACGACCGGCGAGGCGACGGCGCCGACGAGCAGCGTCACCGTCAGCGACCACTGGGTCGCGCTGAGGCTGGCGTGGAGGTCGTTCGCGATCGACGGGATCAGCGGCGCGCCGAGCGCGCTGATCACCGACACCACGAGCCCGATCCCGATCAGGCTCGGGACGAAGGCTCGTTCGCGCATCACGAACAACGTTAGTCCTCGAGGCGCGGAAGGCCAGGGTCCGCGCGCCGCGTTCCCGACGATCGTCGAGGACGCCCCCGGGCTCAGCTCCAGTCGATCCAGCTCGCGGTCAGCTGCAGGTCGTCGAGCACGATCAGCGGCTGCGCCGTGAGCTGCGACATCACGGTCAGCCGCAGGACGAACGTGCCGCCGGCCGCCGACGGCTGGTTGGCCGTCCACCAGCCGCGGATCGCCGCGCCGAGCCGGCAGACGAGCGGACCCGCGGTCGGGTCGAGCGGGCAGCCGCCCGCGGGCACGACGAGGTCGGTCGCGGGATCCGCGGGGGTCGGCGGCAGCAGGTAGACCGGCAGCTCGACCGGGGCGAGGCCGGCGCCCGAGAGGTCGTACGCGTAGCGGCACTCGAGCTGCAGCGTCTGCTCGCCCACCGGCGCGTCCGCGAAGAGGGCCGCGAACAGCGCGGCGAGATGCGCCTGCGGCGTGCGCGTCTGCGGCCCGCTCGCGCCGATCGCCGCGACCTCGATCGGCGGCTGCGTGTAGACGTTCGTCGGGTACTGCGGGCTGGCGAAGGAGACCGGCGGGGTCTGGTACCGGAACGGCTCCGCGGCGTTCTCGTTGCGCCCGACCCAGGCCGACGCCCAGGCGTCCTGGCGCGCGAGCACGTTGAGCCCCGGCAGCGTGACCTCGCGCGGGCCGATCGCCTCCCCCGCGAGCGCCGTCAGCCAGTCCTTGGTCGTCGGGTCGACGTAGACGTAGGAGTACGTGCTGACGCCGTCGGTCGCCGCGGCGACCGGCGGCGCGGGAGTAGGAGGTGGAGCCGGCGGCGTCTGGCCGGGGTACCCGCCGACGCTGACCGCGACGGTCGTCCCGAGCGCGTCCGGCACGTCCTCGACGGTGACGAGCAGCGCCTGGACCTGCTTCGTGGGATCGCGCAGGCTCGCCAGCGACGTGACGCCCTCGACGATCGCCAGCTCGTGGCGCTCGACCGGCAGCGGCGGAGACGGCGCGCCCAGCCCGGCGCCCGCGGTCAGCGCCCCGGAGACCGCGGTCGCCATCTGCGTGAACGCCGAGAGCGCCGCGTCGGCCGCGGCGTAGTCCTTCGAGGCGGGGTCGATCTTGCTCGGGTCGACCGGCGCGACGTAGGTGTCGATGTCCTGCTGCACCTGCGGGTGGACGCTGACGAACTGGGCGAGCGTGGCGAACGGGCCGCCGGGCGCGGTCGGGCGCGCCGGGCCGCCGCCGCGCACCTCGGTGGTCGTCTGGTTGAACTCGATCGTCAGGTGGACGGTGTCCTGCTCGTAGTGGAAGGGCTCGCCGTAGGTCAGCGAGTAGTCCCACGAGAGCGTCTGGGAGAGCTGCAGGTCCGGCGTGAGGTCGGGCACCGTCTGGGTGCCCGACTGGGCGCGCATGGTCGGCGGCGTCGGGAAGCCGCGCAGCACGAGCGGGACGTCGAACGGCCCGAGCGCGGCGGCCAGCGGCCACGGCGTCTCGGCGCGCACGAACGAGAGCCACGACGACGGCTGGTAGCCGACGATCCCCGGCAGCGCCCCGATCTGGTGCTCGACGTCGGTGCCGTCGTAGGTCAGCGCGAGCGTGATCTGCGCCTCCGTCTGCGCGACGTCGGTCTGCCCCGCCGCGGTGCTCAGCAGGAACGTGAGCGTCGGCGGCGGCCCGCTCGCCGGCGTCGCCAGCGGGATCTTCGGCTCGCTGAGCGTCACCGGCGCCGGCGCCTCGGTGGGCTGCACGAGGCTGCCGAACAGCTGCGGCGAGGTCTGGGGATCCGTGGACTGCGACGACGCCGCGACCGCGAACTGGACGATCGCGTCGATGGTGTAGAAGCTCCCGAGCTGGATCAGCAGCTGCTGGCGGAACGCCTCCCGCGCGGCGTCCGGATCGGGGCCGTCGACCCCCGCGAGCACCGGGATGACCAGCGCCTCCAGCGCGGCCGCAAGACCCTCCTTCGCGGTCGCCAGCTCCTGCAGGTGCGGCGTGCGCCCGCCCGGCAGGCGGCTGTCGATCAGGCCGATCGCCGTCGCGTAGCTCGGGGCCAGCAGCCGGTCGACCGCGGCCAGCAGCTCCGCCATCCAGCGGTCGAGGTCGATGCCCGAGAACGAGAGCGTGGTCTCCGGGCCGACGAGCCCCGAGCCGGTCAGGTAGCCGACGATCTGGGCGGGGCCGCTCTGCGGCACGTTGGCGATCGGCCGCGGCGCGTAGGTCGTCGGCGCCGTCGGCGCCTCGACCGTGAAGCCGAGCGCCTGGCCGGCCGCCAGGCCGAGGCGCACCGCCCACAGCGGCGCGCCCGCGCCCGCGCGCTGCGCACGGTCACGATCGACGCCGACCGCGAGCTTGAGCCGCCAGGCGCCCGCGAGCGTCATCGCCGTCTCGAACGCCTCCGCGAACGCCGCCAGCGTGTACGGCCCGCCGGCGGTCTCCTGGGCCTGGTGCGGCGGGATCGACGACGCGTTGCTCGCCGCCGTGGACTCGACGCTGAGGTCGGGGTCGACCAGCGCCGCCGGCCGGCTGACGGTCAGCGTCACGCCGAGCTCGAAGATCTGATCCGTCTCGACCGCGGTGAGGTCGAGCGGCACCGCGATCGGCGCCATCGTGGGGACGGGCTCCGTCACCGTGCCGCCCGCGCGCGCCTGCAGCCAGTCGTGGATCGCGGCGGCGAACGCCTGCAGCGGCGCCGCGTCGATCGCGACCGGGCCGGCCGGCAGCAGGGTCGTGCCGACCGTGACCGCGAGCCCTCCCCCCGCCTCGGCGGCGAGCTGGTTCCAGATCCGCGCGTAGACGGCCGTGTCGTGCGCGGCGCGCACGGTGGGATCGACCTTCGGGGGGTTCGCCGGCTTCGCGCAGTTCTGCTCGCCGTCGACGAAGTACGTGCACCCGTCGAACGCGACCGCGATCTCCAGCGTCGCCGTTCCCGCCGTCGCGCCCGCGACGACCGTGTAGTCGAAGCCGACGCTCGGCCACTCCGAGAGCCCGACGACGGGGTCGGTGTAGAGCGCCCGCGCCGGCGGGAGGTTCAGGGGCGCGGTGGGGTCGAGCGCGGGCTGCGCGAGCGGCGTCAGCCCGAGGTTGCCGAAGAGGTCGTTCCACTGCAGCTCGAGCCGCAGCAGCCCGCCGACGCCGAGGTACGGGCTCCGCCGCGGATCCGGCCCGCTCCCCGAGTACGCCGGCGGCGGCGCGAGCCGCGAGTACGGCACCGCCTTCTGGTAGCGCCACAGCCCGTCGTCGACCGGTGCGCGCATCTTGTCGCCGGCGCCGCCGGGCGGGCCCGTGAGCGGGCCGAGCGGCGGGCCCGGGGTCGTGGCCGAGAAGCCCGCGAGCCCGGCGGGGACGCGGTAGCCGAGCAGGTTGTAGAGCCGCTCGAGGTAGGCGACGGGATCGTCGTCCGGCGGGGGCGACGCCGCGGTCCGGGTGAGGCCGTAGATGACCGTCCCGGGAGGCGAGGCGGCGTGGCGCGTGAGCGGACCGCCGCGGACCCGCAGTGGCACGCCGGTGAACAGCGCGGCCTGCCCGGCGTTGTCGAGCGCGAGCCGCGCGAGCCGGATCCCGTAGAAGTCGGCGATCCCGCCGAGCGTCGCCGCGCCCGGGCTCGTCCCCACGGTGAGCGTGAGCAGCGGCGGCAGCGCAACGAGCGTCAGCGGCGGCTGGGGGGCGGTCCACGTGAGCGTCGGGTTGGCGCTCTGGATCGCCTCGGCGGAGACGCCGAAGCGCGACGCGATCGCCGCCAGGGCCCCGGCGCCCGCGGTCGCGGGGACCTCGTACAGGCCGCCGGCGGCGACGAGCGTTGCCCCCGTGGTCAGCGGCGCGGCGGCGTTGTCCTCGGCGAGCTGGACGGGGTCCAGGTAGTACCGATCGGCGATCGTCGCGAGCGTGTCGGCGGACCCGGGCGTGACGAGCTCCGCCACCTCGATCGTCGCGCCCGCGAAGATCGCGGGCAGCGCCGCGTTGGCGTCGGCGAGCGCGTCGACGGTCGTGCCGTAGTACGCGGCGACGGTGGCGAGCGTCGTCCGGCCCGCCGTCCCCGGGGCGACGGTCAGCGCCGGCAGCGCGATCGTCGACCACGGCGTCAGCGGCCCGGAGAAGTCGACGCCGGGGTTCGCGGCCTGCAGCGCGGCGACGGTCGTCCCGAACCACGTCGCGATCGCCGCCGGGTCGGGCCCAGGGTTCGCCGGCGCGACACGGTAGCCGCCGCCCGGCACGGCGAGCGGCGCGGCGAACGGGACCGCCGCGTTCGTCGCCGCGAGCTCGCGCACCGGCGTCCGGTACGTCACGGCCAGCGCCGAGAGCGTGTCGGCGCTCGTCGCCGCGCGGAAGGCGGGCGGCGCGCACGCCTGCGCGTAGACCGCGGTCGAAGCGGGATCGACGTATCCCGCGGTCACCGCGGCGTTCACGTAGCCGGGAAGCCGCCCCTGGAGCACCGGGTCGGAGGGCGCGCCGTGCAGCAGCAGGAGCGTCAGCACCGCCTCGCCGCGGTCGTTGAAGATCGCGTCGGGCAGCCCGGTGTGGGCGACCGGGTCGGTGCAGTAGTAGAGGTAGAAGCCGCCCGAGCGCGTGATGCTGCACTCCCACAGGAGCCGCACGAAGTCGGTGGGCGCCTGCGCCGCCTGCGCGCGCGGCGCCTCGAGCATCCGCGCCAGGGTCCCCGGGGGCCGCGTGACCGTGCTGAGGTTCGCCTGGCTGACGAACGTCGTGACGCCGGCGCCGTCGGAGGCCAGGCCGCCCGTCCCGCCGCCCGCCGCGTGCAGCAGGAGCAGCTCGTCGACCACGACGCCCGGAGAGGACAGGCCGACCGCGGTCAGGAAGCGCTCCAGGAGCACGACGTCGTACTCGTTCGCGCCGACCAGCTCGTACGTCGTGGCCGCCGCCGGCGTCGCCGACAACGCCCCCAGCTTCTTGACGGTGACGCCGATCTGCGTCGCCCAGCCGTAGGACGGCGCGGGCGCCGTCACCGTCGCGCCCGTCGCCCCGTCGACCGACGCGGTCCCCAGCGTGAAGCACGGCAGCGGCGGCGCCGGGTCCGCCGCGGTCGGCGAGGCCGCGACCTCGACGAGGCTGTCGGGCAGCTGCCAGATCCGCAGCCCGGGCACGCCGTCCGGAGCCGTTCCGTTGGCGAGGTCGACCGGCGTGGGGCTCGCCCACGGCACCGAGCCCGCCATCGCGTAGGACGCGTAGTCGAGCTGGAACGACGGCCGCACGCCCAGCTCGAGCACCGGCGGGTCGATCCCCGTCGCCAGCCCCTGGGCCGCGGCCAGCACGGCGTTCGCGCGCTGCACGTCGTCGGCACCGACGGGGACGCTGAGGCCGGTCATCGTGTGCTCCCTCGCTCGGTCACAGCTGCACCCAGGTGACCTCGTCGGGACAGGAGAGGTCGATCTCGAACGGACCCGCGATCGGCGCGGCGCCCAGCGCGAGCTGCTGGCCGGTCAGCACGAACAGGCCCTTCTCGGCGGTCCCGGACTCGTCGGTCGGCAGCCGCACGCCGTGCAGGAAGTAGCGGCCGACCGTGCCCGACAGCTGCTGGATCGCCAGCGACTGCTGCGCCTCGACGATCAGGTCGCCGAGGCGGTACTGCGGCAGGTGCGGCACGTCGAGGTACTGGAGCGCCTGGGTGCCGCCGAGCGCGAACAGCCCGGTGAGCGAGGCGTTGGCCGTCACGGGATCGCCCAGGACGGTCACGGGGACGCCGAAGGCCCCGGCGATCGCCCCGAGCGTGTCGCCCGCAGCCGTGGTGTGCGCGGCCGGCAGCAGCAGCGCGACGCCGGTCGCGAGCGCCGCGCCCGTGACGCTCGACGTGGCGATCAGGTCGGTCACCGAGACCCCGAACGCCGCGGCGATCGCGACGAGCGTCTCCCCCGCGGCGACGACGTGCGGCGACGCGCCCGGATACGCGACGGCCGTGCCGACCGCGAGGAGGCCCGGCACCGACTGGTTCGCCGCCGCCAGCTGCGCGGCGGTGAACGGGGAGGGCAGCGCGGCGTAGCGCGCCGCGACGCTCGCGAGCGTGTCGCCCTGCTCCGCCGCGTAGGCGACCTGCACGCTCAGCCCGCCGGTGAGCGGGTGCGCGGCGTTGGCCTCGAACAGCTGCGCCGGGGTGAACGCGTGGGCCGCGTCGAGCTGCCCCGCGGCGTTGATCGCGTCGACCGTTGCCTGGATCGTCTGACCGCTCGGGACGGGCAGCTTCAGGTCGCGCAGCGCGTCGCGGGCCGCGCCGACCATGTGCCGGGCCATCATCGTGAAGTAGTCCGCGTAGACGAAGCTGCCGACCGACAGCTGCACGGCGTCGTCCGCGGCGGCGAGCTTCGGCGGGCCGCCGCCCTCCTCCTCGGAGACCTGCACGTCGAGCGCCGAGAAGTAGCGCTGGAGGTAGGCGACGTAACCCGTGTCGTAGCTGTTGAAGCCGGCGATCGTGTACGGCCCGATGCCGAGCGCCGGCACGCTGACCTGGACCTGCGGCGGGATCGGGAAGAACGTCGCGCTCGCGCTGCCCGTCCCGGTCGGCACCGTGACGTCCACCACGGCGTTGCCCCGCAGGAACGCGTCGACGTCGGCCGGCGCGATCGGCAGCGGGTTCGCCGGGTCGGCGAGCGTGGTGAGGATCTGCTCGAGCGTGGCATCGGAGACCACGAGGTCGTCGACCGACACCGCGGGCACCGGCGCGCCCTGCGCGGCCGCGACGGTCCAGCGCAGCACCTGCTTGGCGAGCGCCTCGAAGCTCGTGTCGGGGCCGCTCGACGGACCCGCGCTCGGGTCGACCGACGCGATCGAGAGCAGCAGCACGTACGCGCCCTGCTGCTCGGCCGGCGTCGCCGCGTCGTCGCCGACCACGGTGAAGGCCGGCGCGCAGTAGGTGGTGAGCGGCAGCGGTGTGGCCGGCGCTCCGAGGTTGGTCCACGTCAGTGTGAGGTCCGCCCCCGCGGCGGCGCCCAGCAGCCGCTCCGTGCGCGCCGCGTGCAGCCGCCGGCGGCGGCCCTCGAGGCTCGCGGCGGCCGTCTCGAGCGCGCCGTCGTCGTCCCACGGCGCGATCGCGTCGCTGCCGACCGTGAACGTCTCCGAGATCGACGTCGAGAAGTGGAAGTGGAGGTGGATCGAGAACAGCCCGAGGTCGATCGTGATCGTGACCGAGACGTCGACGGACGCGCTGACGGTGATCGGGATCGCCCGGTAGGACTCGTAGGTGAACGAGGCGGTGACGAGCAGGCTGACGTCGACGGACGCCTTGACGATCGCGAAGTCGATGCTGCCGAACAGGTGCGCGGCGATCCCGGCGGTGCCCTGCAGCTTGAAGTAGTACGGCCCTTGGAGCTGGTCGCCGCCCTGGTCGTCGCCGGCGGGCAGGTTCGGGTGATAGCGGGCGATGACGCCCTGCACGATCACCAGCACGGTGACCGACAGCCCCGCCGAGAACGGCCCCTTCTGGAACGTCTTGCCGACCCCGACCTGGAGTCCGACCCCGAACACGATGACCGGGTTGAACGTCCCCTTCGTCGTCGCCGGGACGTTCGAGCCGGCCGTCGCCGCGGACAGCTTCCCGAAGTAGAAGCCGCCCGACCCGATGACCGGGATCCCCGGCGGCACGATTCCCTGGACGGTGAACGACCGCGAGAAGTCGTTGTTCCACGGGAACCCGACGTCGAGCTCGAAGTCGCCGTTGGTGTAGATCGCGATCGCGAACGTCGGCAGCGTGAAGCCGAACGCGCCGACGTCGAACTGCCGCATCGCGTCGGGCAGCTGCAGCTGCGCCTGGTAGACGCCGATCGTGTCCGTGATCTTGCGGTAGAGGATGTCGAACTCGAGCCCCGCGAAGATCTTCGCGGCCGGGCCCTCGAGCTCGATGTGGAGCCCGTAGAGGTCGGGGTCGTTGAAGACCAGCGCCACGTCGAGGAAGTAGTCCGAGCCCGACTTCGCCTGCTCGTCGAGCTTCAGGACGCCGAGGTGCGTGGCGATCAGCCAGCCGCTCGACTGCGAGTAGGCGATCTTCGTGGCGTCGACCGGCAGCTCGTCCGGCGGCGGGGTCACGAGCTCGCCGACCGCGTCGACGATGTCCTTGACCGAGTAGGTGACGGGCGGGTTCTCGAGCGCCACGTGCTGACCGAGGCCGAGCACGCGCACGTCGAGGTACTTGCTCCCGCCGCCGGGCGGCGCCGGCGTCGAGGCGGGGTCGGCGGCGTCCCAGGTCAGCGGCTCGGTCGGCGCGGACGCGTTCCAGGGGAAGCGCCCGTCGAGCTGCACGGCGACCCGCTGCTTGGCCTTCTTGTCGTAGGTGACGGTGATCCCGTTGAGCGCCGCGATCCCGAGGTCGAGGCTCAGCGGGTAGGTGAACGAGATCGCGCGCGAGGTCAGGTCGAAGGACAGGGTGCAGTCGAGCGGGATCTCGTCGAGGACGTCCCACGGCGCCGCGAGGCTGAAGCGGGCGCCGGTGGCGAACGACACCAGCTCCTCGATCAGCTTGCCTATCGTCCAGTCCTTGACCTCGATCTCGAGGATCCGGTGCGCCTCCTGGTCGGACGGGACCGTGTAGGTGCCGCTCAGTCCGTTCCAGGCGAGCGCGTAGACCGTCGTCTCCGGATCGAACGAGTAGCTGATCTCGAGCCCGAGGTCGGTCAGCCCGAACGCCTCGTCGAGCGTCGCCGACACCGCGCCGCTGTAGTCCTTCCCGTCGTAGGCCAGCGACGCCGACGCCGCCAGCGCGATGCCGCCGAGGATGTCCCAGTTCGCGTTCGCCTTGCCGGAGATCGCGTACGCCTTCGTCCTCGGCGTCAGCGAGACCGCGAAGTCGTTGATGTCGAAGGCCAGCGACGCGTGGTCGGGCGTCCAGCCCGCCGGCAGGTAGTGCCCGACCAGCTGGACGAGCGGGATCGTGCCCTGCGTCTGCGTCGCCGCGAAGACCCAGCCGTGCTCGGCGTCCGCGTAGGTCGCCGAGGCCGTGACCGTGATCGACGCGGCGGAGTCGCTCGGGTCGCCGATCACCGCCGACCCGTTGATCGAGCCCGTGCGCCCGGCCTCGTCGCCCTGGACCGCGAACGCCAGCCCGGTGATGTCGATCGTCCCGCCGCCGGGGATCGGGATCGGCCAGTCGGTGTCGATCGCCGCCGAGAGCGAGTACGCGTGCGGAGCGTCGAGCTCCACGCTCAGGTCGAACGTCGACACCGAGGCCGCGAGATCGACGTCGTGGTCGATGAAGCGGCTGACGAACTCCGAGAGCGAGATCGTGCTCGCGGGCTCGAGGCTCGCGGTCACCACCGGGTGCGGGTACGTCGCCGCGACGTCGATCTCGCCGCCGCCGATCTCGATCGACCCCGTCACCACCCAGCTCACCGCCCGGCTGCCGACCGGATCGTCGACGGTCACCTGGATCCCGATCGACGTGACGTCCGCGGCGTGCCCGGGCAGCAGCGGCCAGACGACGCTCGTGCCGAGCCGCGCGCTGAGATACGTGACCTTGCCGCTCCCGGGCTCGTACGCGACCGCAACCTGCTCGAGGCTGAGGGCCGCCAGGTCGCCGAGCGGTCCCGGCAACGTCGCCGCGATGTTGACGCCGCCGAGCAGCTCGAACAGGTGCGAGAGGCTCGTGTCCGAAGGGAAGCCGCCGGTGAGCAGCCACGTGCCCGGGGACGGCCCCGGGGCGCCGAGCGCGACGGTCGCGGCCGGCGTCCCCGTCCCGGCGTCCATGCCGAGCGAGCCGTAGGCGGGCACCGACTCGCTGTCGGAGACCCGGACCTCGAGCGCCGGGCCCTGGAGCGCCAGCCACGGAGCCAGCGACCAGGTCCAGCGCAGGCCCCCGGCGAGCTGGACGTCCGCCTCGAGCGTCTTGGCGTCGGCCGCGACCGTGAACGCTACGGTCGCCGCCATCGTCCCGAGCCCAAGCCCGGTGAACGCGCCGGTCACCGTCACCGCCGCGTACGGGTCGGGGTACGCGACGTCGGCCGCGGCGATCGTGAACGTGCTCGCGGTGCCGAGCGGGCCGAGGAACGTCTTGATCCGCCCGTCGGGGAGCGCGCCGGCGAGGTCGAGGTCCCCGCCCTGGAACGGCGAGAGCTTCGCGTAGAGGTCGGTGAGCGCGCCGGGCGGCGGCGCGACGACGGACGGGGCGCTCACAGGTTCCACCCCGCGAGCGAGCGCAGGTAGCGAAGCGACGTCCGCAGCTTGTCGACGGACGGGTCCCCGTAGACCTCCCCGAGGCTCGTGAAGTAGCCGCGCGCCTGCTGGTCCTGAAGCAGGGCGACGACGTTCGTGCCGTACATCTCGGACGGGAACGTCGAGGTGTCGGCCTTGCCGTAGGCGAACGGCGAGCCCCGCTTGAGCTGTCCCATCGCCGCGATCGCCGGATCGGCCTCCGGAGGCGTGGCCTCGCTGAACGCCAGGCTCGGGTAGCCGAGCGGGTTCACGCACAGGAACGGCTGCCCCGTGTTGAGGACGAGGTTCTGCGTGCCGCGCCCCTCGAACACGCACGGCAGCGTCGCCGCGCCGTAGAAGTACCGGAAGATCTCGTCCGGACAGCTCGACATCCCGACGACCAGCACCTGATCGCCGGCGAGCGCGGCGAGCTGCTGCCCGAGCGCGGCAGCGTCGTCGTCGTAGCGGTAGCGGAGCCGGGTCGCCAGGTGCTCGTGCTGGACCAGCTCCCGGAGCTCCTCCGGGTACTCCTCGTCTTCGCTCGTCCCGTCCGCCCAGCCCTGCAGCTCCGCCCACTTCTCTGGCTCCACGGCGTCGAAGACCAGCAGGACGACCGGCTTCACCGGCATCCCCCGCGCGGCCATCACGTCCTGGATCTTCAGCGCCCCGAGGACGAACGTGAGCAGCGTCATGAACGGGTCCGACTTGGTACCGAGCCCGTAGGCCGGCTGCACGTACACGTCCGGGGCCTTAGTCGCAATCCGCTTGGCCATCGCCACGCGCGCGGTGAAGCGCGCGAGCCCGCCGTAGAGGTCCCAGAGCGCATCGTCGCGCGCGGGAGCGGCCTCGGTGTACGCGTAGTACGAGTACCTCGGGCCGCCGAGCGTCGGCTGGCCGGCGAGCTCCCGGAACTGCGGGGTCGGCTGCTGGGGACCGAAGAAGACGTAGTCGGCGCTCTTCCAGTGCCACGGCTGGAGCTGGAGGTAGAACGCGCAGTTCGTCGTGGCGAGCCGCTCGGACAGCTCGTCGGTGTCGGCCTCCGAGCCACCGGAGATCAGCAGTGACGACGCGGCCGCCGGCACCGCGGCGTCGTAGGTGAAGTTGATCGTCACCCCCTGGTAGACGACCTGCGGGTCGCCCCTCGCGTAGCCGGGCAGGAACAGCTCGAGCTTCGGTCCGTCCGCGAGCGTGCAGAACACCCGGATCGGCTTCGTGAGCCCGAGCTGCACCATCCGCTTGAGGAGGTTCGTCGTCGTCGCGTGATGGCCGAAGGCGTTCGCGGTGTCGACCCACACGCGCAGCTCCGGGGTGCCGGCGTCGGCGTTCATCGCCGCGATCACGGCGTTGCCGACGCCGGGGTCGACCTGCTGGGCGTCGATCTGCGCGAGGACCTGCGCGAACGCGGCGTTGACCTGCTGCTCGCCGGCGGCCATCAGGAGTCGCCCCCCTCGTTGTAGAGCGCGAACCAGCCGAGCGGGCCGCCGCTGCCGGCCGGATCACCGAACAGGGAGAAGCTCGTCGCGCCGTTCGGCGGGACCTTGAGGATCCCGAGGAACTTCAGCGCGATCTCGGTCATCACGAGCATGAACGCGGTGCCGCTCGGGGCGGCCGGCACCTGCTTGAGGAGCACCGGGCCGACGGCCAGCTTCATCACGCCCTGGAGGCTGAGCAGGCTGCTGCCCTGACCGGCGCCCGGGAGCAGCAGCGAGAGCCCGAGCGGAAGCCCGGCCGCGCCCTTGGCCGGCGGGCTCCACGCGAGCAGCACGTACGACGTCAGGCCCACCGCGCCCGCGAGCGCCCCGGGCGAGCCGAAGTTCGCCTGCAGGCGCAGGCCGTACCAGGGACCCTTGACGCCGGGCAGCCGCGCGGCGGTGCCGATGTCGAGGTAGCCGAGGTCGGAGGGGGTCGTCGCCCCGTCGCCGGAGATCAGGCCGTCGACCTTCAGCGCCAGGCTCTCGAAGAGGCTGCCGGCCCGGACCGTGCTGCGGATCGGGTCGAAGGCGATCTTCGTCGCGTCGAACGCATACGTCGACGCGCCGTTGGGCAGCGACGGGTCGGCCGGCTCGGTGAACGCCATCGTGATCCCGAGGCCGGAGAAGCTCAGGCCCTGCTGCAGGGTGGCTCCGTCGAGGCTGCCGAACGACAGCAGGTCGAACGGGCGGTCCTCGACCGTCACCGTCGCGAAGTCGAGGAAGCCGTAGAGGTCGAAGCGCGCCGAGACGTTCGTGCTGCCGTCCGGCTGCGCCACCCGGCCGGTCGTCGAGAACTCCGCCTGCAGGATCTCGATCTTGTTGAAGACGCCGCCATCGAAGGAGAACGTCGCGTCGCCCTGCGCCTCGAGGCCGTAGGAGCTGACGCCGTCCTGCTGATGCAGCGAGCCGGCGAGCAGCAGCGCGTCGTAGGGGTTCGCGCCCTGCGCGCCCATGCGGGCGACCGGCTGGCCGAAGAGCTCCCCGAGCGCGAGCTGCGCGTAGCTCTCGAACCGCTCCACCGACGCGTTCGCGAACAGCGCCTTGAGCGTCAGCACGCGGAAGTCCCACGGCGTCGCCGCCGGCGCCACCGGCTGCGGGACGGGCGCCTTCGGGTCGACCGCGGGATCGACGTAGTAGATGAGCCCGAACGTCGCGCTGTTGCCGGCCATCGCGACGATCGCCGGGTCGACCTTGGTGATCGTGAAGCCGAAGTGGTGTGCGTTGAAGCGCGTCTTGTCGACGCCGCCGAGCATCCCCGTCAGCTGCTCGGGGACCGCCGCGATGTCGGCCTTCAGGACGAGGACGCCGGTCCAGTTGTCGTCCTGGACCAGATCGTTGAACGCACCGAAGTAGTCGGGCGTCTGGACCGCCGCGGCCGCGATGTAGTCCTGCAGCCAGGCGCTGACGGCGGGAAGCTCGGAGGCCGGGCCCTTCACGCCTCCGGGGATCGCCAGCGACGACTGGGTCCACGCGTCCGGCTTGGCGACGAGATCGGCGAGCTTGCCCGGCCGGCCCTTGACGATCACGATGTTGCGGTAGTCGCCGTAGCTCTGGTGGCTGCCGACGTCGGCGAGCAGCGCCCAGTCGCCGATCGTCATCGCGTTGTGGAACGCCGCGCCGCCCGGGTTCGTCGACGGCCATCCGGCCAGCGTCCCGAGCGCGTCGGCGTTGGCGACGACGAGGAACAGGTCGCTCGTCTGGAACGCCTGGCGCAGCTCCGGCTTCGGCTCGGTGAACTTCATCACCACCGGCGGCGAGGGATCCGCGTCCTGGGCGAGCGCGATCTCGGTGTAGGCGCCGCCGCCGTCGACCTGCACCACGAAGCCGGTGGGGGTCGTCGCGGGCCCGCCGCCGGCGCCCTCGCCCTCGCGCAGCAGGAGCTGCGGCCGCGCCCGCGCCGTGCCGGTCACCACGGTCGTGACCTGCGCGCGCCGCTCGGCCGCGACGACGTTCGTCTCGACCGCCGCGAAGTCGTCCATCGAGTACGTGAAGCCGGTCGCGGGCCCGGCGAGCGCGTAGGGCAGGACCGGCAGCGGCGCGCCCTCCGCGAGCGTGGCCCCCGGCTGGGTGAAGGTGAGGACGCCGGCGTCGGCGCCCACCGGCTTGCCGTAGAGCGCGGCCCCCTTGGGCTGGGCGCAGTAGTGGCCGCCGTCCGAGGTCGAGGTGCGCAGCGCCGCCCACGACGTCTCGAACGTCGAGTCGAGCCGCGGCGCGAGCGGCTGGACGGGCGCCCGCGTCGGCGACGCCTCCTGGTACGGGAAGCGCGCGGCGAACGCCGGCTGCTGCGGCACGAAGCGCATCGTGTCGCCGGCGCTGAACGCGATCGTCTCGCCGCCGGCCAGCCCGCAGAGGAGCTCCGGGCCGGCGGTCGCGCCGGCGGGCGGCTGGACGCCGGCGGTGAAGTCGCCGACCGGGCTCGCCACGAAGTCGCGGCGGGCGTTCGTGTCCGTCGGCGCGCGGTGCAGCCACAACCGCGCCGGCTGCCCGTCCTCAGGGGGCGTGACGACCGGGGTCAGCGTGACCGGCCAGCCCGCGCTCGTGCGGTAGCCGGAGGCGATCGGCGTGCCGTCGGCGAACGCGAACGCGGTCCGCTCCGTGCCGGTCGCGTTGAAGACGTCGAGCGGGTCGAGCGTCACGTTCATCGCGATCTGGCCGCGCGGCGTGCGGTCGGCCAGCGGGTACCAGCCCAGGCGATAGCCGCTCGGCGCCGCGGTGTCGGCCACGACCGTCTGGAAGCCCCAGCTCAGCGAGTCGTGCAGGGCCGAGCGGTCGATCGCCTGGGCGAACTGGACCGCTCCGCGCTGCGGTCCGCCGCACGGGATCGTCGCCGCGGTGAGCAGCCCGCCGGTGAGCGCCGACGGACCCGCCCAGGCGACCGGCGCTCCCCCCACGCCGATCGTCAGCCGGATCGCGTCGCCCTTCACGGCGATCGCCGCACCGCTGACGATGCTCAGCTGGAGGTTCGCCCCGACGTCGAGCGAGGCCCCGAGCCGGAGCGTGCCGGAGGGCGCGTCGAACGCGAACGCGACGGTGGTCGCGGCCGTGACGTCGTCGGGCTGCTCGAGCCAGATCCAGCGCCGCATCCCGTCGGACAGCAGCGCCTCGACGCTCGCGACGAGCGTGGCGGGACTCGCCGGCGCGGCCGTCGCGAACACGAACGTGCCGCCGTAGGTGGTGAACGCGTCCGCGAGCGCGAACGACGTCAGCTCGGTGGGAGCGCCCGGGAGGACGTACCCGAGCCAGCCGGCGTCGCCGCCGCCGTCCGACGCCGCCGCGTACAGCTCGAGCACCGTCCCGACCGGCCGGGTGAAGGTGACCACGTGCCCCTCGCCTCCACGGCCGGGCGGTGCTCGGTTGCGCCGTTTGGCTCGGCTAGCGCTTGGTGACCAGGAAGGACACGGTGGCGGCGACGTTCGCCGGCTTCGCGCCGGCCAGGTAGGCCGCCGTGTACCACTGCCCGGTGACCATCGTGATCCCCGTGAAGTTCGCCGCGTCGTTGGGGTTGTCGGTCGTCACCGCCGTCGCGATCGGCGTCGACGTCGGCAGGTAGGTCTGGCCCCGGACGAGGACGACCGTGTGGCCGAAGGCCAGCGGGTCGACGCCGATCGGCGTGTTGTAGTCGATCGAGAGGCTCGTGGCCCCGATGAACCCGACGGCGACCGTGATCGCCTGCACCGTCCCGGTGGTCCCGCCGACGCCGATCGGGATCACCGCGGCGATGTTGTAGTAGTTCGTCGCGTCGGGGCCGACCGAGTAGGCGGCCACGTACGGGAGGCTCGCGATCGAGAGGCCCGAGAACGGGACGTCGCCGTCGGGCGTCTTGTTCCCGACCGGCTGCGTCTTGGCCGCGGCCGTCCCCCACGGGACCGAGCCGTTGTTCTGCCACAGGGCGACGAAGTCCCCGCTGGTGTTGGGGACGCGGTTTGGCACGCCGGTCCACGCCACGTCGATGGTGGTCCCGTTGGGGTCCACCTGGGCGGACAGCCCGGAGTAGGAGTAGGCCGTGCTCTGCCCGACTTCGACTGCCAGCAGCTCTGCTTCTTCCGGCGCCATGTTCGCTCCAAGCCTTGAGATCAGTACGTGGCTCGACTCTAACCACAGCCAGTCTTAACACTCAAGGCTCTTTACCGAAATATCTCGGGGCACGGCGAACGTGGCGCGTTGCCGCGCCCTTCACCGACGACGCCGGCGCGATGCCGGCTACGCGCCCGGCGGCGCGAAGCGCCGCTCGGGGGAGATCACGCCATGAGGCCCGCGCCGGATGGCGCAGGCCCTACGGCACCGACGGCAGCGGGCAGCTCGAGACCTGGCCGTAGAACGAGGCCGCGTCGAACTGCGAGGAGCTCGTGGTCGGCGTGCCGCCGATGTTGTTGCGCGTCTGGATCCACGAGTTGACCGCGGCGTTGTCGTGCGCTCCGCCGGTGTAGCCGGCCAGGTTCACCGTCGCCGATCCGGCCATGCGGATCCGCACGTCCTGGTAGCCCTGGCTGCTGTTGCCGGAGCCGAAGAAGCGGTTCTTCAGCGCCGTGGTCGACGGGTCGCCGAGGTCGAGGCACGAGGTGCCGTTGTCGGGCACGTCGCTGCCGATCACGAAGCGCAGGCCGTAGGCGTAGTCGATCGTCGTGCCCGGCTCGGTGATCACGTTGCCCTTCATCGTGATGTTCATCGCCGCGTCGCCGTCGTTCTGCACCGCGTCGACCGCGGTGAAGTCCGTCTGCAGGATCGTGTTGTTGGTGAGGTTGAACTTGGCGTTGCCGTTGCCGTTGACGTTGACGTAGAAGCCGGAGTTGCCCACCGAGCCGGACTTCACCTCACCCGTGTTGCCGATGCGGTTGTTGTTGACCGTCCAGTTGGCGTTCGGGCTCGTGCCCGTCGTCGTGTTGAACGACAGCGGCGCGCCGTGCGCGTGGTCGATGTCGTTGTTGTCGACGTTGACCGTCTGGGTCGCGCCGCCACCCACGCCGAGCGCGATGCCGCCGCCCAGCACGGTGGAGCTGAGGGCCGTGCTGTTCAGCGTGTTGTTCTGGATCGTCATCTTCTGCGTCGACGTCGTGGTCGGGTCGTTGTCGGTGATCACCTGGATGTGATCGCCGCGGCTGTTCATGAAGTCGGCGTTCTTGATCGCGCCGGTGAGGTTGCCGGTGCCGGTGTTCACGATCTGGATGCTGTCGTTGCCGCCCAACGAGTTCGTCGTGCCGTAGGTCCCGTCGTCGATGGTGAAGTTGGTCAGCGTCGCCGCGTCGTTGGTGAGCGCGAGGTTGTTGTCGTAGTTGCCGGTCACCGTGGCGTTGGTGATCGTCACGGCGCCCGCCAGCTCGGTGAGGTCGAACCCGTTCTCGCCGCCCGCGTTGCCGTTGCCGGTGATCGAGGACGCCAGGCCGCTGCCGGCGTTGCCGTCGATCGCCAGGTTGGTCACGCTGGTCGCCCGGATGCCGTCGTCGCCGCCGTTGGTGACGTTGACGCCGCTGAGCGAGACGTTCCGCGTGCTCGACAGGCTGATGCCCGCCCCGGTGGACGTCGTGATGACGCCGCCGGAGCCGGAGACCCCCGTGCCGGTGACGGTGAGGCCGCCGGCGCTGCCCGTGTTGGCCAGGACGATGCCGTCGTCGGCCGCGGTGGTGC
>Ga0164241_10001231_pt1 | contig 33373 bp, 23 predicted proteins | sample OricomyardsoilBY_FD_108780 | JGI IMG/M metagenome (GOLD analysis project Ga0164241, IMG submission 108780) | Backyard soil microbial communities from Emeryville, California, USA - Original compost - Back yard soil (BY) | ecosystem: Environmental > Terrestrial > Soil > Unclassified | place: USA... | reverse complement strand
CAGCCAAAGCCAAGGCTGCGGAGCAGAAGGCGGCGGCGAAAGCCAAGGCAGCGGCAGCGAAAGCGGCCAAACAGCAGGCGGCAAAAGAGAGAGCCGAAGCCAGGGCGAGCGCGGCCCGAGAGAGAGCGGCAGCCAAAGCCAAGGCGGCCGAGGAGCGGGCGCGAAAGACGCTGGAAAGGCAACGCGCCCCCAAGCTCGAGCGTCCACGCGCAAAAATCAGGCCGCCTTCGCCAAGCTCTCCCGCGCCCGCAACGGCTCAACCGATCGAAGACCTGATTCGGGCCGCCTATCTTCGAGAGACGAATGGGCGTGTCAAAGAACGCGTGCTGCTCAAAGACCTCCGGCCGAAGGTCGAAGTCGCGCGTGACGCGTTCGATCAAGCGTTACTCTCCATGCAGCAACGAAGCAAAGTGGTCCTGATGGGTCTCGATAATCCCTCGGAGCGCACCTCGGATATCGAGGCTGCTGCCCTCCACATCGCTGGCCGCCCCCGTCACCTCGTGTACTTCCAAGGATAGCCATGGATGCGCTTCTCCGTGCCCTGATCGACGCCGACTTCCAGTGGACCGCCCACATCGACAGTATCTGGCGCGACACCCTCTCCGACATCCCAGCGCTGCAGCAAGAAAGCCGCCAGCAACTGGAAATTCGCCTGACTTCCCTGCGCCGTCTGCGCACGAATGAGTCCCCGCTCGGTCTGCCCATTCTCGGCCAAGGCGGCTCCGGAAAAACACACCTTTTGAGCATGGCTCGCCGAGAGTCGCTCGCGCGCGGTCACTTCTTCGTTCTCGCGGACATGACGGACATCCGCGAGTTCTGGGAAACGGTCCTCGTCGGTTACATCCGCTCTCTCGATCAGCGGGTCGGCAGCGTCACGCAGGCTACCCGGCTCCTGGCCCAGCTCATCGAACGGGTGAAGGGAGCCCCTTCGGTGGAAGAGCTCGCGGCGGCCCGCCCACCCGCGCTAATCAACCGTTGCAATCAACTGATTCAGGGCCTCGGAGCGGAGTTCAGGGGCGAGACGCGAGAGCATCAAGACGTCCTGCGAGCGCTCGTGCTTTTGGCTTCCGACGACTTCGAGATTCAAGACCGCGGACAACAGTGGCTGCAGGGTATTCCTATCAGCGAAGACGAGACCTTCCGCCACGGCTTCATGCAGAGCCAGAAGCGCCCGGAACAAATCGTGCGAGGTCTCTCCTGGTTAATGAGCCTGGTTGCGCCCACTGTTCTCGCCCTCGATCAGCTCGACGCGATCGTCGCGGAGCACAACCTCGCCAGCGCTGTAGACGCGGGTGCCGAGCCCACGGCACGCCAGCAAGCTTCACTCGCGATCATTCAGGGGCTGGCGGGCGGCCTGTCCGCGCTCCGTGACTTCACGCGGAGTACCCTCACGCTGCTCTCCTGCCTCGAAGCGACCTGGGACGTCCTCAAGCATCGGACGAACGCCACCATCATGGGGCGCTTCGAGTCACCGATCATCCTGCCGCCCGTGCAGGACGCCAGCTCGATCCGAAAGCTGATCGAGCTGCGGCTTGCGAGCACGTACGAGGAGAACTGTGTCCAGCCACCCTTCCCGTCGTACCCGTTTGGCGAGCAGTTCTTTCTAGATCGTATCGGCGCGCTCCCGCGCGAGGTCCTCAAAGATTGCCGCGATCACCAGCTAGCCTGCATGGCAGCCGGAAGAGTGAGCGTGACGGGCGGCCTCGAGCCGGGACCGAAGCCCGCCCACGATTTCGAGGATATACAACGCCATTTCGAGGAGCTCGTGGCGAGCGCGAACGTCACCGCCATGCTCGAGCGCCAAGACGAAGAGGCCCTCGACAAGCTGATCGAAGTCGCGTGTGACGCCCTGATCGAAGAAAACCCTCTGCCGCCGCACATGGACGCGCTGGTCGACAGGGACTTCGCGGGTACCGGTAGTTTCGAGCCCTTGCACGCACGGCTCCGCGTGGTCGATCACAGCGCGGGCGATCGCGAGCGCCACTACGCCTTTCGGTTCCTGGAAAAGACACACCACATCGCTTTCCAAAGCCGCCTGAAGGCGGCGATGACCTCCGCCGGCATCGACCGCAACCTCGGCTTCCGCCGTCTCAAGATCCTGCGCGCCGCCCCGCGCCCCACTAGCGCCCTGAGCGTCAACTTGATGAGCGAGCTCGAGCAACGGGGAGGCCAAATCTTCGCGCCCGAAGCATCCGAGCTCAAAGTCCTCGCGGCTCTGCACAACCTGCTCGGTCGTCGGGACGCCGCCTCCGCCAAGGCCATCGGCTGGCTTCCGAAAGCCCGTCCCGTCTCGAACCTGCACATGTTTCGCGATGTGGTCGACTTCCTCTTCGCCGGGCCACCCGCGCCGCCCGCTTCACCACCCGCACCGCCAGCTCAATCCACGCCGCCGACGAGCAGTGCGAGCGCGACCGACACAGCCGGCAGTATCAAGGCGCCTGCTCCAGTCGCCACTAAAATCCGCATTGGCACGACCCGCGGCGTCAGCCCACTCGCCGTCGACCTCGACACCGAGCAACTCAAGCGTCACGTCGCCGTCCTCGGTGGCACCGGCAGTGGCAAAACCACATTGGCCCTCTCGATCCTCGAGCAACTCCTGCTCCAAGGAATCCCCGTCCTCCTGATCGATCGCAAAGGCGACCTCTGCCGCTACGCTGACCAAGAGCTCCGGAACGGGCTCTCGCCCAGCGATCCGCTCGCCAAGCTGTTCGACGCCATCGACGTCGCCGTCTTCACCCCTGGCCAAGCCCGCGGGCGCGCCCTTGGCATCGCGCTCCTCCCACCTGGCCTCGAGCACCTCGACGAAGCAGAGCGCAGCGACGCCTACCGCGACGCCGCCGCCGGCCTCGGCGCGATGCTGCGCCTGAAAGACACGCCGAGCGACCAGGCCAAGCAAGCCATCATCATGCAGGCCCTCCGCGTCCTCGCTGAAAGTGGCAGGGCCGCCAACGTGAGCCCCAACGAGCTCGTCGAATTCATCGCGTCCGAAGACCCGGCCCTCCTGGAACCCCTCAGCCACGTCGACCCCAAGCACTTCAAGAAATTAGCCGAGCACCTCCAAACCACCGTCCACATGCGAGGCGAGCTCCTCGGCAAGGCCAAAGACACCCTCAGCGCCGAGCTCCTCTTCGGTCTTGGCAAGGAGGCTCCCCCCCGCGGCAAAACCCGCCTGACGATCGTCTCCACCAAATTCCTCGGCGACGACGCAGCGATCCTCTTCTGGGTTTCCCAGCTACTCTTGGAGCTCAATCGTTTCGCAAGTCGCACACCGTCACCCACGCTGCAGGCGGCGGTGATGTTCGACGAGGCGGACATCTACTTGCCGGCAACGTCCAAGCCCCCGACCAAGACGCCGCTCGAAAGTCTGCTGAAGCGCGCCCGATCGGCTGGGATCTCGATCCTGCTAGCGACGCAGAGCCCGGGTGACCTCGACTACAAGTGCCGGGAGAACGTGCGCAACTGGTTCGTGGGTCTCGTCAAGGAGCCGCGGGCGCTCGAGAAGCTGAAGCCGCTGCTTTCGGAGTCGAAGCTCGACGCGACGGCGGTACTGCCCAAGCAGAAGGTCGGGCAGTTCTTCATGCTGACCGAGAACGTGGCGACGCCGGTGAGCGGCCCGCGTAACCTCGTCGAGACGTCCCAACTATCCGAAACGGATATCTTGAGCCTGGCCAGCGCTGCGCGCGCCGGCACAGACTGACGCGGCCGCACACCCGCCGATGCTGGCTTTGCGGCTAGCAGTAAGGCGAGAGCTGCTGTCGCAACCGTGAGGCGGATTGTCGCGAACGCTTGCGCACGATCCTGAGCGGATGAACCACGGAAGAGCTTCGCGAGCGTGGCGAGGCGAGTATCATCCGGGACATGGCTATCCAGACCTTTCACGGCAGCTGTCACTGCAAGAACCTGAAGTTCGAAGCGCAGATCGACCTCGAACGGGGAACTGGCAAGTGCAACTGCAGCTATTGCTGGAAGGTTCGGAACTGGTCGGCCGGCATCAAGCCGGAGCAGTTCCGATGGATCTCCGGTGAGGCCGAAGCGGGCCGGTACGGCTTTCATCCCGACTCCAAGAACGCGCACGTTTTCTGCAAAAGCTGCGGCGTGAGGATCGGCACCACCGGCTACGTCGCCGAGATTGGCGGCGCCTATTGGTCCGTCGCCCTCGCGACCCTCGATGACCTACCCATCGAAACCCTGGTGCAGGCACCGGTCCAATACATGAACGGCCGCGACAACGACTGGTTCCACGAGCCGAGTGAGCATCGGCACTTGTGAGCCCCGTCGCGCGATCGTGCTACGAAGGTCGCTCGCGGTCGAGGGTGGACCCCGACGGCGTAGGCACCGACGACCATGAAGCGAGCTTCAACGTCGAGTAAGGCGGAAATCAGATCGAGAAAGTCTCCGTTCACGGGTAGTCGGCTCCGCCAGGGCGAACAGCTGTTCGCTCAGCTCCCAAACCGTGGCCGCGCGTTCGTCGACGGGAATACGAAGCCAAAATTCTTCGTCTGCCTCCGGCATCTCGCGTTCGGCTGCAGGTCCTCGAAAGACGGGGATGTTCCACCGGGCGCGCGGCGCCTTCCTGCGCTCTGCGTCCGCGGCCGTTGACCCCGTGGTAGCACGAGCCTACTAACCGCCGGGGAAGAGCCCTCGCGGCGGCGTCGCGAACGGTAGCGCAAGCTGGCAGCCATCGAGCGTCCTACGCCACCGCCGCCGCGAACGCCGCGAAGAGGTCACCCGGCAATGGGTGCTCGAGCTGCCAGGTGATGGCCATCGGTAGCTCCGATTCGTGCTTGATGTAGGTCGCGGGACCCAGGAAATAGAAGGCGCGATCGGTGCTTTGGCGCCGCGCGAACAGCATGATACGCGAGCCTTGAGCGACGTGGCTTTGGTAGCGCAGCCCGGTCTCGCTTTCGGCGCGCGTCACGGACTGGCTCTCCCAGTGGATGAGGTCGCGGCTGATGGCGTAGTCGCGGTAGCGCGTGGTGGGGGAGAACTGGCCACTCGTCTTGTCCAACGTGAAGGCGAGCAGGTCGGCCGCGGCTTCCTTCGCCCAATAGACGCCGGTCTGCCAAGGGGCCACCTTCGCACCGTCTCCGACGCCGAACGCCGCCAAAATCTCGATGCGCGTGTAGCGGGCGTGCACCGCCAGCGGCACGGGGCTCCCGGTGGCGAGCGGCGTCGTCACGTGCTCGACTCGCGCGGCGAGCGTCGCCATGAGCGCCTCGATCTCCCGGCGAACCTGAGGGTGGCGCCAGAGCAGCTCGCAGCCTTCACCGAGCGAGGTAGAGCCCGTCACGGCCTTGTCGACCAGCGACGCGACGAGCATGCGCAGCAGACGGCGGTGTGCTTCGGGCACGCGGCTTGGGTCGGGCGCCGCGTCGGAGGCGAGGAAGTCTCGATAGGCCAGAAAACGCACGGGATCGTCGATATGCAGGAGGCGACCGCACGCTCGGCGTAGCTGCTCTTCGTTCGGCCCCGCCGGGAGTGTCTCGATGCCGGCGCTCTCGCACAGGTCCGACCAGCTCTTGTTTCCCGCGTAAACGTCGTCGAGCTCGAGCGCGCTGTCGTCGAGGAACGACCGAAGGGTAAAATCTGGATTGGCCTGCGCGTGGAGGCGCAGCTCTTCGGCCTTGGCGCTCCAGCGTGTGGGGACGGCGTTCTGGATGCTCGCCAGGACGATCTTGCTCGCGACCGGGTCGAGCTCCATGTGGCAGCCTGCGGGCAAGTATGGGAAGCCGTGCTCCACCTGCACCGCGACCTCGCTGCGGCTACCCCCCAGCAACGCGCGGAGCTTGAGATCGAAGCGGAACTCGGCGCGATGCAAGCCGACGAAGTCGAGGACGGTACACACCGTCTTCGACGGGTGCCGGCGCAGACCGCGGCCGAGCTGCTGCAGGAACAACGTCGGGCTCTCCGTCGGCCGCAGCATCAACAGCGTGTCGACAGCTGGTACGTCGACGCCTTCGTTGAACAAGTCGACCGAAAATACGACTTTTACCCGGTGTTCTGTCAGATCAACCAACGCCTGACGGCGCTCGTGGTCTGGCGTGTCGGACCAGATCGCGACGGCCGCGATGCCGGCCGACTGAAACACACGGGCCATGAACCGGGCGTGCTCGATGCTGACGCAGAACCCCAGCGCTCGCATGTCGCTGATGCTGTCGACGCGACGGGAAACTTCCTGGATCACGAGGTGAGCCCAGGCGTCGTTGCCCGTCAGTAGATTGGAGAGGCCCTCCACGTCGTAGCCCCGTCCGCGCCGCCACGGAACCTGGCGCAGATCCAGGCCGTCGTGAACGCCGTAATACGTGAACGGGACCAGGCGATGCTGGTCCACGGCGTCCCACAGCCTCAGCTCCGCGGCGATGCGTCCCTCGAACCACTCGAGGACGGGCAGTCCGTCGCTGCGTTCGGGCGTGGCCGTGAGCCCCAAGAGCTCGACAGGTCGCAAGCGCTCCAGCAGGCGGCGGTACGTCGCGGCGCCGGCGTGATGAAACTCGTCGACGATCACGATGTCGAAATGCCGAGGCTCGAGGTGCTCGAGGCCCGTCGCGGTCAGACTCTGAATCGACGCGAACACGTGCTCGAACCGCGCCGGTCGCGCTCCACCGACCCAGAGCTCACCGAAGGCATGGTCGCGCAGCGCATGGCGAAACGTGGCCATCGTCTGCATCAGAAGCTCTTCGCGGTGCGCGACGAACAGCAGGCGCGCCCGAGGAACGGCTCCTCGAAGCCGGGCGTAGTCGAGCGCCGCCATCACCGTCTTGCCCGTACCGGTGGCAGAGACGAGAAGGTTCCGGTGATGGCCGTGCTCCCGAGCCAGCGCGATTTGCTCGAGCAGCCGTTCTTGAAAGGGCTCCGGCCGGAGCTCGACCGGGCTCATCACCACGGTCAGGCGATCGCGCCGCGCGTGATCCATCACCGCCCGAAATTGCTCCGGCTCGTAGCGGACGAAGTCGCCGCTGTTCCAATAGCTCTCGAACACCGCCGCCACCTTGTCGACCAGGCTCGCGTTGCGCGCGCTCGACGCTCGCACGTTCCACTCGAGCCCCGTCACCTGCGCGGAGTGCGTCAAGTTCGATGAGCCAATGTACGCCGTCGAAAACCCCGAGCGCCGGTAGAAGTACCAGGCCTTGGCGTGCAAGCGCGTGCTGCCCTGATCGTACGAGATCCGTAGCTCAGCCCCGAGCTCGCGCAGATCGTCGAGCGCGCCTTCTTCGGTCGAGCCCGTGTACGTGGTCGTGAGCACACGCAGCCCTCGACCAGCCTGGCAATGCGCCCGTAGCGAGTCGAGCAGCGGGCGGATGCCGCTCCGTCGAATGAAGGCCATCACCACGTCGATACGATCGGCCGAGTGAACCTCGGTCAGCACCTGACTGCCCACCCGCGGCTCCCCGGGAGCGTTGGTGAGCAGCGTCGTATCCAGCAGCGGAATCAACGGCTGCTCGATCGTCTCTTCGCTACCATCCGGCAGCTTACCGAGCACACTGCGCAGCACGTCGCCGCGCTCGACCGGTCGCTCGCGCAACAGCGGCTCCGCACCCGTCGCCTCCACGACCAGGTCGACGAGCTGGCGCGCCAGCCGCGTTCCCACCTGCACGCGCTCGCGCTTGTCGAGCCGCGCGATAGCACGCGCGATGACGCGCCCGAGGTGCAGCGCCAGGCGATCAGCGGCCTCGGCCTCATGCAGCTCCGAACAGCGGGCCTGCAGTCGCGGACCGAGCTCCGCAAGCTGCGCCTCGAGCGCCTCCGTGACCAGTGCCTCGTAGAGCCCGCGCTCACTCTGCGCCATCGGTTCACTCTATCAGCAAGCCCGGCGCCGCCGCAGCCGCTACAATCGCGCCCGATGTCATCGCTCCACGTCGTCGGCGCCGCGATCGTGCAAGGCGCACGGTGCCTGATCGCACAGCGCGGACCGAGCATGAGCCTACCCGGAAAGTGGGAGCTCCCCGGCGGCAAAGTCGAGCCCGGCGAATCGCCCACTGCCGCCCTCGCCCGCGAAATCGCCGAAGAGCTCGGCCTCGAGATCAGGGTCGGGCAGTTGCTTGGTAGCGGCAGCGCGATGGTCGGGACGCGCGACATAGCGCTGGACGTGTACGCGGCGAGCGTGATGGCAGGCAGTGTTTCGTTGCGCGAGCACGCTCAGGTGGTTTGGGCGACCGCTGAGGAGCTGTCCGGCTTCGATTGGGCTGATGCGGATGTGCCGTGCATCGAGCCGGTGGCAGCATGGATGCGCGGCTCGGTGGGGTAGCTCGGAAACGGGGGGCGCACCGTGAGTCGGGAGCGCAACTTGGGCGGGCGCTCCGACCGATAGGTGGCGGTGCGTGCTACTCTCTGCCTTCGGAGCCACCGCCCATGGTCTCACCCGCCCCTGAACAGATTCGCCCGCTGCGTCGCGTCGAGTACGACAAGCTGGTGGCGCTCGGCACCTTCGAGGGGGAGCGGATCGAGCTCATCGACGGAGCGCTGCGGCGCATGAGTCCGATCGGGCCGCCCCACACGTCGACGGTCGACCTCCTGACCGAGCTCTTGGTGCTGGCTTTGGTCGGTCGTGCGCGAATCCGCGTGCAGGGCAGCTTCGCCGCGAGCGAGCTCTCGGAGCCCGAGCCAGATCTTTGCGTGCTCCCGCCGGGCGACTACCACGCGGCGCATCCGAGCCGAGCGCACCTCATCATCGAGGTCGCCGACGCCTCGTTGCGCTACGACCGCGGAGAGAAAGCGCGGGTCTACGCGGCGTGCGGCGTTCCCGAATACTGGATCGTCAACTTGCTCGATTGCGTTGTCGAAGTGCACCGCGAGCCCGCCGCCGGCCGCTACCAGCAACCGTCGACGGTACCGAAAGGCGCTCGCTTGCAGCTGCTCGCCTTTCCGGACGTAGAGCTCGCGGTCGACGACTTCTTGCGCTGACTCGTGGACACGTGGAGAGCTCGCGAGGCGGTCGTCTTGGTAAACCTGCACCTTGGCACGGCGCAGCTCTGCGTCTACGGTCCGCGCCATGGCGTCGGTCATCACTCTTGCCCCCATCGCTGCGCAGCTGGCGCGGTCGGTCGCGCTGAGCGACCTTCTTCCTCGGACTGCGGTCGAGGACGCCCTGCAGGACATCGCGCAGGAATCGGGCGATGGCGCGCCGGAGCTGCCGCAGGCTCTGCGGCCCTTCCTCGCGCACTTCCGCGTCGTCGTGCAAGCCGCGGTGCAGCTCCTCGGCGCGCCGGCGTTCGCGAGTCTTTCGCGCGTTCACGAGGAGGTGCAGGACGAGTACATGCCGGGCGGGCCGCCGCAAAGCCCAATCTACGACTCATTCGCCGTACAATTCGTGCTGGGCGCCGTGCCCCAAGGCATCGGTAGTGAGACGCCCTATTCCGTGCTGGCGCGCTTGCTGGCTCGTGACCCGACGCGCGCGCGTCTTCAAAGCATGGCGCAAGCCCTGGCCGACGCCCGGTTCGAGCTTTATCGCGTTACAGCGGCGGGCGGCAACGACGCTGAGCTCGAGCCAGTCCGCGGCGGCGACGCATTGAGCGTGCGACTGACCGGTCCGTTCTTGCGCGAGGGCGATTTAGGCCTGATGCGCGTGCTCCGCTTCGAGGACGCCCTGTTCATAGCCGACTCTCCCTACCTGTTGAAGGCGAGTGAAGAAGAGTGGCGCGAGCACCTCGCGCGCGTCGTCGCTCAGCAACGACGGCCGACCGAAGCTCCGGCTCCGCACAAGGCGAGCAAGCTCAGCAGCAAGGACCAGGCGCGCCGGCGCCAGAAAGACAAGGCGCGCGCGCGTCGCGACGAGCCGGAAGAGATCGTCAAGCGCTACCTGCAATTCGGCTTATCCGAGCGCTACTGGTTCGACTACGTGATGGACGGCTACGCTGGCGAGCGCAATGGCATCGTCTTTCTGGCGGGCGTTCCCGATCGGGTCGACCTCCTACCGCATTCGGCCGAGTACGAGCCTGCGCCCGACGGGCGGTTGTCGCCCGTCGCTGCGTTTCGGACCGCCCTGCTGCACGCGGCCCAGCGGGTGGGCTTGGTCGATTTCGCCTTGCAAGAGCTGAAGCGACTGGGTGATTTCGAGGACGCCAAGGCTGGCGAGCCCACGCGCAACGAGCTGCCCTTGGTCGCCGCCTACGCGACGTTTGGCCTGCGTGCCGAGGACGGAACGTCGCTGCTGACCCGTTTCGCGGGCGCGCTCCCGACCGCGTCACTACATCCGGACGTCCGCTCCTTCATCGCGTCTTTGACGAATGGGTGGTTTAGTGCGGTTCGCGTCGAACGTGTCCATCTCGACCGAGGGCTCGACGTCTTCGATCTGTTCCGCGAGCAAAGCCTCCATATCAGCGAGCGCATGGCGACCCGCCAACTAGGAGTGGGAGACCTCGTCATGGGCTGGTTCTGCAAAGCTCCCGATGGCACGCTGACGTTCGAGGGGGCCCTCGCCCACCTGCCTTCCGTGGCCGCGGGCGCGCTTCTGCCCCTCGTGGAGCTGCTTCGTCGCGCCATGCCTCCGCTTGCCGACGCACCAGCCTGGAAGCTCGCCGCCGCGGACCTCCCGCTACCGCTCATCGCCGGCATCATGCAGGTACGAGCCGACCCGCCCCTGCCCACGCTGGCGAACAGCAGCGGCGACCCGCTCGAGCTCGTTAGCGGATACTATCGAGTCGTTGACCAGGCTCGCGTCAGCGCTGCGCTGCTGCTCGAGTTTCGGCAAAGTGGAGACGGCAGCTACGACTTCGTCGACGAGGGCGGCACGTGCCTCGCCCGTCTCGAGCTCGCCGGCAGCACGCTGCGCGTCGAGGTAAATTCGCGAAAGCGCCTGCGGGCGATTCAAAAGCAGCTAGAAGGGCTACTGGGCGAGGCGATCGAACGCCGCCTCGAGGCCCACGAAGACGTGGAGCAGGCCGTGCGCGGTCGTCGCAGTCGGCGCCAAACAGGCAAAAGCGGGTCCACCGAACGACCGGTAGCGCTTCCGCCGGAAGTTGCAGCTCAGCTCAACGAGGTCGTGCTTGCGAAGCTCCGTTCCGCGCTCGACCAAGCCATTCCGCAGTTCAAAGGCAAGACGCTGCGCCAGCTCGCCTCCTCCACGACGGATCGCCCGGACGCCGTCAGTTGGCTCCGGGAGCAGGAGCGGATTCTCAGAGGCAATCCGCAACTCGCCGGCTTGGACATGCGCCCGCTCTGGCACGAGCTGTCTTTGCCCTATCAAGGACTCGAAACGGATCCGCCGCTCTAGACAGCCAGGTTGGGGCCCTGCCCAGCACCGGCGCTGTCGACATCGTAAAAATACTGCACGCTTCGCCGGTCGAGCCGATGTACGACACCGGAACTGGCAACGGCAAGTCGGCGGACGATCCGAGTGCTTTCGATCTGCTCGAGCACAACTGTTCGCGTCCTTGTCGGCTTCGGTAGTGGCATGCCGGCCGTCGACTGGAACCTCGATGCCCTTATGCCAATTCGTTCCCGCGGTTGAAGAAAGAAGACGTGCCACAGTCACTGCCGCCTCCGACGCCACGTCAGCGCAGTGCTCTCGCCTTGGCCTCGCGCCTCGACCGGCGAACGGGCTGCACTGCCGGAGTCGCGTTCGCCGAGGCGTCGCCTAACGGAAGGCCTTCCCGTCCCAAACCTTGTTGCGCAGCGCACCCGGGCCGGTGCCCTCGAGCTCGGCCTCCGTGCGCACCTTGAGCAGCAGCGAGCCGAACGTGGTCTTGCCCGGTACGAGGTCGTCTTCTTGTTGGAAGTGCCACCACTCCGCGGACGGGTAGTGGCGTGCATTGGCACTCTTCGTGAAGTTGTCCTGGGCGGGAATGCGCTGAAAGTTGTGCTTCGCGAACAATGCCGTCAGGTCGATGAAGTTTCCCGTCGTCTCGACTTCGCTCAACTTGACGAACTCGCTCAGCTTCGAGTCCTTCGGCTTGGGCACGAACTTCTTCTTGAGCCCGACGAGCGTGCTCGGCGCGACGCTGGTGTCCGTCGTCCGTGCGAAGACCCGCCAGGTGCCGATGTCGGGATCGGCCGTGACGACGTAGGGATCGGTATCCGGATCGTTCATGCCCCCGTAGATGTAAAGGTCGATGGCGCGGCCCGTGTAATGAAAGCTCGTGTCCGAGCGCCCCGCGCCGGTCTTGGCGCCCAGATCGCGAATGCCGCCAGAGCTGGTAACGATCACGCCGGCGGCTCGAATCTCGGTCAACGCGTCCTCGAGGCGCTGCTTGATGGCGAGCGCGACCACCCAATTTGGCAAGCTCTTCAACTTGCCCAACTTGAAGACGTCGGCCGTGACCGGCCCGGTGCCGAACGGGCTAGGGGTCTGGCGATCCGCGTGCTCGATCTGCACGGTGCTCTTGCCCTTGGCGTCGATCTTTATTTCGGGTCGGGGTTCGTCTGCCATGTGGTCGGATCTGCGGCCGGAATTTGGAACAGGTGAGAGGTGGCGGTCTTAACGAGACCCTTCGGCCATGCCGCACCGGCGCTCAGCGCGGTGAGGCTCAGGCCCGAAATCATGGCCCACCCGCGCTGCGCAGGGGTGACGAGGACGGTCGGGGGCGTCTGCGAGCAGTCGAGCATGCGCAGCGGTGACTCGAGCTCCGGGGGCCGCTGGGCCGGCGGCACGCGCCGATCGAGCGCTTCGCCGTCGGGTCCCTCCTCCGCGGTCACGCCGAAGACGCTGACCGGCCTCAAGCCTTGCTCGTCGATCGTCGAGGCGGTCGCGCGATAACCGCGCACCGCTGGCTGACCCGCGCGGTCAGGGCCGGTATCTTGCCACAAAACGATCAGGACGGGTGCGCCCTCGATCACGGCCCAACAACCGCTGCCGACGAAGCGGCGTTCGGCCGGAGCCTCGAGCGTCAACGGTCCGTGTATCAGCTGCCCGCGGGCGGTCGCCGCCACCCAGCCCGCGACGCGCGGGTTCCATTGATCCTCGGCGGAATAGTAGAGGACATAGTCCTGGTTTTGGTCACCGTCGACGTCGCGGCGCTCGTGCTCTAGTAGATCGGCGCCGCCTTCGCTCATCTTGGCCGTCACTTGCCCGGTCAGCCGCAGATCGGCGCTGAATAACCCGAAGCGCCGGAAACCGACCGGCATGCCGTCGCTGCGCTTGGCCGTCGTCTCGAAGTCGGCCACTACCACCCGGGCGCCATTCAGCTCGAAGACGTCCACCTCGCTGGCGGCGTCCCACTCCGGCTCGCGCAGCCGAGCCGCCAGGCTCTCTTTGCTGACGGGCGGCGGCTGTGCCGGCAAAGCTGCAGGCGTGGCGGGAGCGTCCGGCAGCACGACCTCCGCCGAAGGAGTGGCGCGCGAGACGGCGGAGGGAGCCTGGTTCGACGCGGCCGCGCAGCTTACGATCAGCGCGGCGAAACCGGCTGCCTCACGACGCCGCAACTTCTACCTCCGGCACCAGGCTCGTCAGGCGCAGCGTCACTTCGTTGCCGACACCCCGAGGGATGAGCACCAGACCATCGGCGTCGGAGTCGCCGGGCAGGACTCGACCGTCGGCGGTCACGAGCTCGTAAGGCTCGAAGGTGAGCGGCACACCGGCTTCATCGACCAGCTGCACGCGGCGTGGCGGCTCGAGCACGATGTCCGCCGTCTCCGCGGCGCGCCGGCGCCACTCGGGGTACTGGCTGCTACCGGCGGCCGAATTCTTACCAGGCGGTGCGGGCTGCGGCCCCAAGTCGCGGTCGAAAAAATAGAGCTCGGCGCGGCGGTCGAGACCATCTTCCAGGGCGTCGGCGGCGAGCGGATCGAGCTCGTCACCGCTCTCCGACAGCGGGAAGCTCTCGCCGCAACCGTGGGCGATCAGCGGGATGTCGAAGCCGGGGTCCGACAGCGTCGAGGCGTCGAGCGCCATGTATTCTTTGATCAATTGCCGGCGAGTCTGGGGGCCCGCCTCGCCGTCGACGGTGAGCGAGCGGCTCTTCTGAAAGCTCGAGATGCGCTCCACGGGCGACAGCTGCGGGGGCAGCTCGTCGACCGCGTCGAGCATGGCATGGTCCTCGCGGCTGCCCCAACGTTGCCCTGCTGGCGGCGAGTCGTAGCTCTTGAGCCAAGTGTCGACGTCGTCCTTGAAGTAGGCGATGAGCGTGCTCGCGCGCGCGAGCGAGAGCGGGTCGTTGGTCTTGGGGTCGGCGGTCGTATCGGTGTGCCCGACCACCAACAGCTGGCTCGGATTGTTGTCCAAGAACAGCCGCTCGACCTCGGCCAGGCTCGCCACCCCGTCGGGTAGCAAGAAGGTCTTGTTGGTGTCGAAGAACGCTCCCAACAGCCGCGCCAGCACCACGTTCGGGACCGCGCCCACGAGCCTCACTTGAGGGGCCGCTTCGCCCGGCGCGAGCGTGACGAGCGGCAGGCTCAGGGTTTGCGGCTCGAACATCGGCTCGTCGGGACCTGGCTCCAGCCTGAGCTCGAGTCGATAGTCGCCCGCCATCACTGGGTCGTGGCTCACGCGCCCTTGCTCGTCCGTCACGCCCTCGAAGCTTTGCGGGCCGCTGATCGAGTATTTGCGGCCGGCATGGCGCACCCGCCCGCTCTTGTCCCACAGCTCCACGAGCAGCTTGCCGAGCGGCGGCTGCAGCACCACCGTGTTCGGGACTTCGGCCTTCAGCGAGAAAGGCCCGATGCCGGCTCCGCGGAAGACGATGACCTGCACGTTGCCTTCTTTGGGAGCCGAGCCCTTACGGGCTTGCTGCCAGCGGGGCTCGAGCAGCTTCGCCAGCGCCTCGCCGTCACGCAGCGAAACGCTGGCGCTACTGGCGGCTACGTCGGCCAGCAGCGCGACTCCGCCGGCGTTGGTGGGGACAACGTGCAAGCCGTCCGCAGAGAACTCCGCGTCGATATGGGGGATGGCTTGGCCGATCTCGTCGACTAGGCGAAGCTCGAAGCTGTGGGTTCCTGTTTCGCGCGCGGCGGGTGGCAGCGGAGGTAGCTGGGCCTCGGTCACGATCCGCCGGTCACCCAACGAAGGCAAGCGGTGCGACTCGACGACCAAGCGCCCGCTGCGCAGCAAAGCTTCGAGTCGGAGCAGCGCGTCGGTCTCGGCGCCCGTCTCCGAGTGGCGCGAGCCCCTCGAATTCACCTGGAGCGCACCGTCGCCCTCGGCGATCCGCAGCAGACGGTCGGCGACTCGAATCACCCGCGTGTCGCGGTGCTCGAAGGCCAGCCGCAGCTCACGGATCAAGTGCCGGCCAGGCGTCGTTGCTCGACGTTCGGAACGGCGGCTGGCTGCACGTGGTGCACCCAGAAGTCCTCCAGCGACAGACTCAGCTGAAAACGCTCCGCACCCGCCACGCTCACCATGAATATCCCAATCCTCGGGCCTGGTACAGCATCAGACGGGCGCCGCTGCCAAGCAGGCGGCCTCCAGCTTCAACTGCAGCTGGATGCTGACCTCCCAATCGCCGGCGCCCAGCGGCGGCACCGGGCCGGGCTCCGGCACTCGACGCGTATAGCGCAAGCGCACGACCGGTTGCCCGTCCACGAGCGTCAGGCCGGTTTGGAGAGCGCGGTAGGCATCGGCGGGGGGGCGGGGCTCGAGCGCGACCTCAGCGCGTAGCTCGTACGCTGGCGAAAGCAGGGCCACCCGAAAGGCGGCGCTGCCCCGCGCGAGCAGGTCTTGCGGGGAGGCGCGCGTGTAGAGCGCGAGGTACGCTTCGAGGCCCGCCGATGTCTTGACCGGCAGCAGCTGGTGGAGCCGCAGCTCGCGGCCTTTGACGTAGCTCCAGCGCGCCGTCGTGTGCTGGAGCGACCCGACCCCCGCCTCGTCGGCCAGATTTTCGACTACTTCGGAGGCTCGTTCTGGATCGGCGGGAGCCAGCAGCATCGCGATCCTGTGCCAATCGGCGTCGAGCTCCGCGACGTCGTCGGCGATGTACGGCATCGCCAGCCACGCGCCATACTGCCCTTGCGTCGCCTCGTAGCTGGGCAAGGATCGTCGGCTCGCTGCCACCACCGCCCCCCGTCGACAAGCTGCCAGCGCCGGCACACGGCGATAGCTTTCGGGTGGAAATGGCTGCTCGTCGGCGCGCGCGCACGGCGCCGAGCCGACCGCGATCGGTACGTCGAATCGCTCGCCGTATTTGGCAGCGGGGCAACCGAACGTCACGTGCGCGTGCAGCAAGCCGTGCTCCAGTCTCAAGAAAGCGCCTACGCCGTCGAGCGTCCGCTCCGCGGGCCGCACCGTCGCGAACCCGGTTCGTGCCACGACCTGAAACCGTTCGTCGAGCAGCGAGAGCTCGAAATGGGCGGTCGTGTCCGCCAGCAACGCATGCAGGGCATCTCGTGAAGAGAGCACCGCGAGCAGCGGCGCCGTCATGCCGGTCGTCTCCAATCGCTGCACGTCGAAGATCTGCACGCGATCGCTCTTGCTCGTCGCGCGCGCAAACTCCAACCCGGGTCGACCGCGATCCCAGCACACGTCAGCCAGCCCAGGCGCGGGTGGCGGCGCGCCGCCGGCGAGCACGGCGGTCGCGACGCGGTCGAGGCTGCTCGGTCCAGAGCTTGCCAACAGATCGGGCACGAACCAGCGGGCCATCTCCGTGCTGGCCGTCGCTTCGACGCGCCAAAGCGCGCGGACCCGCTCGGCGCGGCAAACCGGGTCCAGCGGCGCGGGCGTCGTGGTCGTGTGACTCGCCGGCGCCGGCAGGGGTGGCCGGACGTGTCCTTCGGGGGCGTGAGGGCGCGCGCTGCACGCCACGAGCAGCACACCCAGGGTGCAGCGGGACGCGACGTTCACGGTCCGAAGTCCGCGCTCGTGAAGGGGACGGCGGTGCGAAAGCCCCGGTAGGCGACGGCGGTGCCGAGGACGATGTTCGGATACTCCAGACGGGCCGCGTCGGTGCCGGTCGGAAAAATCTCGAACGCCCCGGCGTTGAAGCGAAACTCGCTATTGCCGTTGTAAGCGCGGACCACCGCCCGCTGGAACACGGCCGCGATCGTCGCGGCCGGGAACGCACCCACGTGCGGCGCCACCAGACCGTGAACGGCGCGGGCCTTGGCGTTCATGATCAGGTCAATCGACGCGCGTAGCCCTTCCAGGTAGCTGAACATCTGGTTGCGGGTGACGGGCGGATTGTCCAGCTGCCCGAGCCCGAAACCCGCCGGCGCACCGAACAGCGGCATGTGCTGCTCGTGCCCGAACACGGCGACGCCGAACGCGCGCCGCCCTGCGCCCCTCGTCTCGAAGTGCTGCAGCGGCGGGTTGCCGCTTTCGTGCCGGACGATGCGCCTGACCGTCTCTTGCCAACGCGCGACCGGGAGCTGCGCCACGTGTGCTCGCGTCGAGTTGGCGTTGAAGAACTCGGTCACGAGCGCGTCGATCAACGCATTGATGTCGGCGGCGGCCGGGGTCGTCCCGCACACGCGAATCGTCGGAACCTTGAGCGGCTGCTGCGCGGCGGGCGGAGCCACGAAGCTCGAACCTTGCGGATCTCTGCCTACCCGCAGCGCGGCGCCGTCGAGCTGCAGACCCGTCACGCTCAGATCGGCGTCGCCCGTGCGCATGACTTCCTGCGCGCCGTTGACGATGGACGGCTGAAATTCGACGATCAGCGTCGACGCGCTCGTGGCGCCCGCGACTCTGCCCCAGGGCCGCTGGTCGTCGAAGCGAGCTTGCGGCGCGCGCCGGGTCGCGACCGGGAACGTCAGGGCGGTGGGAGCGGGGGTAAAGGCCTTGGTCGCTACCCGATTCGTGACGCCATCGAGACGATCGGTGGCATCGAGATCGAGCGCGACCGCGACGGCGGCGTTGAAGGTCTCCTGGTAGCGGAACGGTCGCGTGGCCGCCGCGGCGTTCTGGCGATGGCTTCGGCGCGCTCGAGCGACCAGCTTGTCGTTGTAGTCGGTGCTGCCGGCGCGATCGGCGTGCCCCACCACGAGCAGCGTGCTCGTTGGATGAGCGTCGTAAAGGGCTTGAAGCTGGCCGAAGTGGGCTTTGGCCGACGGCAGCAAGAAAGATTTGCTCGTTTCGAAGAACAGGCCGACGAACCGCGCCAGCTCCACGCGCGGCTGCAGGCTCACGGTCCGCACGCCCGGCGACACCGCCAGCTCCTCGCTGAGTTGCTCGGTAACCGAGACGACCGTCACCGCTCGATTGGCGCGCAGCCGTGGCTTGTTCCGTGCCTTGCTCCAGCGCTGCTCGAGCTCCGCGCGCAGCGCCTCCGCCGCCGGAAAGGTGAGCAGTCCCGAGGCTCCGCCCGGCGGATTCTGCACCCGTACCTGGCCTTTGGCGTCGGTCGTCAGCTCGACGTGCTCGCCGGCCGGGTAGTCGAGCGCGACCGCTTGCGATTTCAGCGGCTCGCCCACCTGCTTACGGCCAGCGGAGCATTCTCCTCCCCGGGAGTCTCCTCGATCGTAAACTCGGGCTCGCCGAGCTTGCCGAGCCCCACCTGTCCCGTCACCACGCCGAGCTCGAGCGTCTTGATCGGGCTCGGAGCCAGCGCGTCTTTCAGGCAGCGCGCCTGGAAGCGCAGCGTGGCCCGACTGCTCGCCGACACTCGAGCCAGCGATGAGCCCCCCGGTACTACGTCGAAAGTGTCTGCAATCCACCGCGCTTCACCATTCGGGCCCCATTTTCTGGCCCTGCTCCGACCGGGTCAAGCCGCTTGTCGCGCTCGGTGCGTCTTTCGCACCTGAACCACGGTCGGTTATTGTTCTGCGGTCTCGGCCTTGGGGGCGAGCATGAAGAGCGCACCACCGACGGCGATGAACCCCAGGCGGACACCCCATGCGACCGCGGGGCCCGCGTCATTGAGGGCTCTGAAGATTCGGAGCTCGTAGCCGACGAGCTGCATCAGGCTCGACACCACGCCTGCAAACAAACAAAAGGCACCAATCGACGAAAGCTTCTCACGTATCCAATCCATGTTTCCTCCGTTATCCGTGCGCATCGCGCGCCGCGCCAGGGCCGGCCCTACATCCGCCACCTGGCTCACTTTCGGCTCCGCGTGCTCGAGGCGGTGTACGGCGGACCCGCGTGCCCTCTTCCCCTCAGCTCGCTGAAATCGCCGTCGGCAAGCATCGTTCGGAATAGCCAGGAACAACGAAACGACTACGTCCACTTGCTGGACTGCGTGAGCCGTCATTCTGTCTCGCAGTCGTAGAGCGCGCGCAGCTTCCGGGGTACGGCGCTCGCTCAGGGGCCGAGCCGACTTCGAGGTGTCGCGGCGCGACGCTGACATTGCGCGAGCTTTCTCCGATCGGAGTTGCTGGCGTTTTCCGGGCTCGAGATCCCAACCTCGAAGGTCTCACGACGCTTGACCAAACGTGGTAGAGCTGGGTGGATGGATCGGGAGTGGAGGCGCCTAGGGCTGGCGAGCGTGCTGTGGTGCGTCGTTCTGAGCTGCGGCGACATTTCCGGTTCCGGCGACGGGCCCGGTCCGGTCGGGGCCGCTGCCGGAGAGTCCGCCGCGGGCGATGCGCCTGTCGCGGGCGATGCCTCCGGCGCCGGCGGGGCACCGGCTGCGGGCGGCAGCGACGATCGCGGAGGGCGCTCCGGAGGCGAAGCCGGAGACGGAGGCGCAGCTCCCGACAGCTCGCCGGGAGGCGCGGGCGCACAGCCTCTCGGGGGCGAGGCGGGCTTGGCAGGGGCCAAAGCAGATGCGGGGGCGCTCGCGGACGGCGGGCAAGCAGGAGCCGGCGCTAGCGCTCCCTTCCCGTTCCTTTCTCAGACGTGCATCGACAAAGCGGCGGAGCTGCTCGCGGCGATGACGCTGGCGGAAAAAGCCGGGCAGATGGTGCAGGCCAACGATCCCTCGATCACCACCGCCCAGGTGACGAGTGCCGGCATCGGTTCGGTCTTGGCCGACGGAGGCTTTTCACCGGGCGCGGGGAGCTCGGCGAGCTGGGCGGCACACATCGCTACTCTCCACGCGGCGGCGCGCGCTTCGCGCCTGCACATCCCGCTGCTGTATGGCCTCGACGCTGTCCACGGGATGGACGCGCTGGATAGCATCATCTTTCCCCACAACATCGGGCTCGGCGCCAGTCACGATCCGGATTTGGTCGAGCGGGTCGCGGCTGCCGCGGCGGTGGAGACCGCAGCCAGCGGGGTGGATTGGACCTTTGCTCCTGTCGTCGCCGCCGCTCGCGACGAGCGCTGGGGCCGCACCTACGAGAGCTTCTCGGAGGATCCAGAGCTGGTGGGGCTGTTGGGCGCGAGCGCCGTGCTCGGCTTTCAAGGACATACGCTGGGCGGCGAGCGGGCGAGCGTGCTGGCGACAGCCAAGCACTTCGCGGGTGACGGCGCTACCGACTACGGCTCCTCGCCCCTCGCGTTGCTGGATCGAGGCAACGTCACGCTTTCGGACGCCGATTTTCGAGCGCTAGCTGTGTCGCCGTACGTGCCCGCCATTCGAGCCGGCGTCGGCGCCATCATGGTTTCGTTCAGTAGCTATCAAGGGCTCAAGATGAGCAATAGCGAGCATTGGCTGACCACCGTCCTGAAGCAGGAGCTAGCCTTCGAAGGCTTCTTGATCAGCGACTTCGATGACGTTCGTTCCGACTCGGTCGACGCCGCCGTCAACGCGGGGCTCGACATGTTGATGGAGAGCAGCTCGTGGGCGGCCACCCAGCAAGCCATCGCCGCCGGCGTGACGGATGGACGGATCCCGCTCGAGCGGGTCGACGACGCCGTGACCCGCATCCTACGCGTCAAGTGCGGCCTCGGGCTGTTCGAGCGCGATGAGCCCGACGCCTCGTTGACGAGCCAAGTCGGTAGCGCTGAGCATCGCGCGCTGGCGCGGGAAGCCGTCCAAAAGTCGCTCGTGCTCTTGAAGAACGAAGACCACCTGCTCCCGCTCTCCAAAGCGCTGAGTAAGCTCGTCGTCGCGGGCTCAGCCGCCGACAACCTGCGCAAGCAGATGGGCGGCTGGACGCTGGATTGGCAAGGCAGCCAGAGCAATTCGGCGCTCGGCACGACCCTGCTCAGCGCCGTCAGCAGCGCGCTTGGAGCGGAGAAGGTGGAGCTGCAACTCGTCGCCGGAGACCCTGGCGACGCGGACGCTGTGTTGCTGGCAGTCGGAGAAGAGCCGTACGCGGAATGGGTGGGTGACAGCAGCTACCTGTCGCTCACGGCGCAAGACTCAGCGCTCATTGCCAACTACGCGAGCTACGGTGTGCCGATCGTCGTGGTGCTGTTCAGCGGGCGCCCCCTGCTCATCACGGACGAGCTCGAGCAAGTGAGCGCGTTCATCGCCGCGTTCTTGCCCGGCACTGCCGCCGAAGGCATCGCCGACGTCATCTTCGGCGACGCCGCCCCGAGCGCGCAGCTCAGCATGAGCTGGCCGAGGTCAATCGAGCAACTCCCGATCAACGCCGGCGATCCAGACTACGAAACCGACCCGCCGCTGTTTCCGCTAGGCTTTGGGCTCCGCTACTAACGAGCGAGCCCGCCCGCGCTCGGAATCAGAGCGCGGGCAGGCGAGCCGTCAGCGCGCGTACTCGAGCGCTTGCTCCAGCCAGAACACGCCCGCCTTCGGCTCGTTGCGCTCGCACTCGCCGTCCGACTCGCCGGGGCGCTTGAGCCAGAGATAGCCGTCGATGAGCGGCTCACCGGTGTCGGTCGTCGGCGGGCGGCCGATTTTACGCCCTGGGGGATTGCACCACGTCTCGGTTTCGGTCTTGGCCGCTTCGTAGGGGCCGGCGCCGTTGCGGCTGGTGTCGACGACGAAGTGCTTGCCGCCGATCAGGGCGGAGATCTCTTTGCCGTAAGCGACGCACTCCTCTGTCGTGCGGTAATTCGAGGTGTTCAGCGAGAAGCCGCTCGCGTGCTCGACGCCCGCCTTCTTCAATCGCTCCGCCATCTCGTTCGCAGGGACCCATTTGGCGTGGCCGGCGTCGATGTAGACGGCTGCTTGCGGATTCTGGCGCAGCACCTTCACCGCATCGTTGACGAGGAAATACCGCTCTTCTTGCAGCTCGGCGGGCAGGCTGGTGATGCCCGGCAGAGCGTCGGGCTCGAGCACGATCGCGACCGGACGACTGCCGACGCCCGCGTAAATGTCGCGAATCCACCGCTGGTACTTCTCTTTCGAAGCTAGGCCACCCGCCGAAGCACCCACGCCTGCGGCCTCTGCCGCCGCGTCACGATGGGGAATGTTGTAAGCAATGATGACGGCAACGCTTCCGTCGTTCTGCGCGCGATCGACGAAGTGCTGGGCGGCGCGGAAAATGTTCGAGTTCCACTCCCCCATCCAAAGCGCCTGCGGTTGCTTGGCGATCTTGTCGAGCAGGGCCGCCTTTTCCGGTTCCGTCTTGCGGAGGTGGTTCGCCCTCAACAGCACGCTCGCCTCCGGATCGACGAAGAGCTTGGCACCCTTCAGCGGATTGGCAGTGACGGGCGGCGGGACGGGCGGATCGGTCACGGGCGCGTCATGATCGGGTTGCGAGCTCGAAGCTGTATCAGCCGAAGCAGGCGAGCTCAACGAGCTCGAGCTGCAGGCGGTCGCGACGACCAGAGCCGCGCCCAGCGCGAGGGCCAACGTGAACGAACTGGAGAGGGGAGTAAATTGCATCGGTAGGCTGCCTCGTTTCTGTTCGAGGAACCTAGCAGGGCTTGGCCGCAATACCCTGCACCTGTCGCCTGTATTCCTGGAAGATCTTCTGGGGTGGCTGGAACCAGTTCCAGTGCCAGTAGCGCGTAGCCCCGCTGGTAGCAGCTCTTTCGTGTTGTTCGGCGACGGCTTCGTCACCGACGCGCTGTCATGTTGATCGACGCGGTGATCTACCTGGACACGGCGCTGCGCTGGGAGCTCGGGGTCGGATTCGTGCGCCCGAGGTGGCTGGGACTCACGCTGCTGGTCGGGTTGGTGTCGTGGAGTGTACGTCGATCCTCGCGATCCGGGCGGTCTCGCGCGGTCACGGGTGGAGTGGCCCCGTCGCGGCGCCTGGGGGCTCGTTGCCGTCGCGGCGACAGCGTGGCTGCTGCGGAGCCGTGCCGATCGCGGCGCTACGGCAGCGGCGGCAAGTCGCTCGCGGTGAGCCCGTCGTAGAAGCAGCCGACCTGCTTTTCCTCGGTCAGGTCCGTTTCGGAGCAGAATCGGCGCCGCCGCGCGCCGTGCAATTCCAAAACCGGGCCTCCGGGCGACGTGTAGATTGACGAGAGGCTCTTTGGTGGATTGCCCGCCTTCTTGGCGTTCGGAGTGACCGCGCAGAACATCGGCGCGAACGCCGTAGTAAGCTGGGCGTTCGCGACGCCGGTGGCGACGATGCATGTCCGTTCGGAGGCGAATGGCGCGGTACGGGTCCGGGGCAGAGTCATCGGCGACTACACCAACATCCGCGGTCTCATCAATCAGGGGCAGGACAGCACCGCCGTCTGCGAGACAGATCCTGACTACGCGCCGCCCGAGTATGCGCTCACCTGTCAGATGGCGGCCGGCGACCAGGAAGCGTGGATCGAGGTCGTCGGCGAGACCTTCCCCGAACGCTGCGCACCGAAGTCAATGCAGGATTCGCTAGGGCTGCTGCTGCGTCGGCCTGGAGTGGGCGTCGGAGTAACGGCCGTAGTCTACTCGCTGTTCACCGCCGAACGAGAGCAGGAGCTCGCGGGCCAAATCGAGGATCGACTCGTGCAGTTGCGCGGCGGGCTTCCCACGGCCTGGCTCGAGAACGAGCCTGACTTCGAGCAGGCGGCGCGGAGCGTCGCGGCCGGGCGGGAGACGCCGGAGGCGGCTTTCAAAGCGGCACTGACGCGGACTCAGCTTGGGTCGAAGCTGGGCCGGCGCATCGAAGGCGAGCTCCTCGATCTACCCTGGGAGCCGCTCACCTTCGCGCTACCCGCTCGACTGGCGCAACGAGATGAGCTGACGAACGGCGTCATCGTCACGCACTACCGCGAGCCCGGCGCTGACTGATACAAACCGATCGCATTCGTCCGGTACTTGACCGACGAGTCACCTCCCCTGCTCGCGTACCGCCCCCGACTGGCTCAGGAGCGGACAACGCGGTAGAGGCGACCCCGTCAACCGGGAGGCAGCTCGTCGAACAGGCGGCGCTGTTGGATGAGCCGGGCCGTCGCGAGCTTGAAGGCGGCGATGAAGCTCGCGAAACGATCGGCCACCTCGCGCTCCAGCGTTTCCGCGCAAAACAAGATGAAGACGATCACGGTTCCGTCGACGTACGAACCGCCGGCACCGAACACGCTGCTGATGCCTGAGGCGCGAGCAAACTCGGTGGCGGCGATGATCAGTCGCCCTTCGGCGTCGGTGGCGCGCAGCGCGTCCGGTACGTAAAACGTGCGGCTGCGCCCCGCCATCAGCTCACGACTGGCGATGGGGCCGCCCTCATCGAACACGCGCAAGCTCACCTGCAAATCATTCAGCAACTGGGCGATCATCGGCGCGCCGCGCACGCTCGCGGAGCTGGAGAGCGGGATGGCCAGGTGTCCTTGCGAGCAGGTGCGGTCGTTCCAGGCCGGTTGTCGCCCCGCTGTCCCGAGCAGGCACAAGACGGGGGTCTTGTCGGTCAACGGCTCGCCGTGCGCGTTCTGCTCGGCGAACTTTCGATCCCGCTCGGGTAGAGATGCCAAGGGGCACACGGCGAAGACGCGCGCCAGCACGACCGTGTCGAAGCGCTCCGTGAACAGACGGCACAGGCCCTCGGCCGCCTCGAGCAGCGTGCGCGAGGTTTGTAGCTCCGCGACTTTCGCCCGCAGCTCCTGGATCTCCGGCCAGCTGACTTCGCTGAAGGTACGCATGAACGCCTAAACCTCGCCGTCGCGAGGTCGTGCCGGGTGATCGGCTAGGGTCTCTGCAATGCAGCGCACCAATGCTCCCGGCGTGACGGGCTTGGCCAGGTGTCGTTGAAAGCCGGCCGCTTCTGCTTGATGTCGATCGAGCTCACGGGTGTACGCCGTCAACGCGATGGCAGGAGTTGCGCCGCCCGCCTCTGCCGCTCGCTGGCGCAGGCTCCGAACGAAGGAGTAGCCATCGACGTCCGGCATGCCAATGTCCGAGATGACGATGGTCGGCGGGTGACTCTCGAATAGCTTCGACGCTTCGTGAACGGAAGCGGCCGCCAGTACGGAGGCGCCACTCGCGCGCAAGATGAACGCCACCAGCTCCCGGCTATCGAGGTCGTCCTCGACCAGCAGCACGCGCACGCCCTCGAGCGAATTGGACGGCGCCACGTGATCTTCGAGCTCTTCCGCCGAGGCCAGCGGCTCGGTGACGACCGCCGCCGGCTTCTCGTGGGCGAAATAGCGGGGTAGCGCGACGACGAAGCGGGACCCGAGCCCGAGCCCCGCGCTGTGGACGGTGACGTTGCCGCCGTGAGCCTCGCTGAGGTAGCGCACGATCGACAAGCCTAGACCGAGCCCTCCGGCTCGTCGCGTGGCGCTGGCGTCGGCCTGACGAAAACGCTCGAAAACGTGGGGCAGGAAAGCAGGGTCGATGCCTTGACCGGAGTCTTCGACCGCGATGTGCACCGCGTCGCCCTTGCGCTCGCTCTGCACGCGGATATGCCCGTGGGGCGGGGTGAATTTGACGGCGTTCGCCAACAGGTTCCACATGACTTGCTGCAGCCGGCCACTGTCGCCGTTCACGGCGTCATCGGCAAGCAGCTCGACCGTGAGCTCGATGTTCTTGGCGGCGGCGGCGGGGCGGATCGACTCGACCGCCGGCTGCACGAAGCTGGCGATGGGTAGCCGCGTCGTGCGCAGCTGGAGCTTGCCGGTGACGATCCGCGAAATATCGAGGATGTCTTCGATCAGCCGCGACTGTGCCTGCGCGTTGCGCTTGATGATGCCGAGCCCCCGGCTCAGCAGCTCGGGGGCGGGAGGGGCCGTGCTCAGCAACGTCGCCCAGCCGAGCATCGCGTTCAGGGGGGTACGCAGCTCGTGGGAGGCGACCGCCAAAAATTCGTCTTTCATCCGATTGGCGGCCTCGGCGGCCTCGCGCAGGGCGCGCTCCGACTCGAGCAGGCGGTCTCGTTCCGCTTCCGCTTCCCGGCGCTTGCGCCGCTCCTCCGCCAGCTTGAGCGCGCGCGACACGGCAGAGTTCAGGCGCTCGAGCCGGCTCTTCAGCACGTAGTCGGTTGCGCCGCCCTGTAGGGTCTCGATCGCGCGTTCCTCGCCGATGGCGCCGGAAACGAAGATGAACGGCAGGTCGGGCAGCTGCGCCTGTGCGGCTTGGAGCGCGGCCATGCCGTCGTATCCGGGCAGCGCAAAATCAGAAAGGATCAGGTCGAGCTCGCGCTGGGCCAGCTGCGCCAAGTACTCGTCCGCCCTCCGGGCTCGTCGCACGTCCGCGGGCGGGCCGTCCGTTTCGAGCTGAGCCACGATCAGCTCCGCGTCGAGGTCGTCGTCCTCGAGCAGCAAGATCCGAATCGGTCGCGTGTGGGTCACGTGGGCAGCTGCGTCAAAGGCGGCGGCTGGTTGATGACGGCCCAAAACAGCCCAAGCTCGCGGATGGCGTCGACGAAGCCCTGGAACTCGACGGGCTTTACCACGTAAGCGTTCACGCCCAGGTTATAGCTGCGCACGATGTCGCGCTCTTCGCGCGAAGAAGTGAGCATGACGACCGGGGTACGCTTGAGGGTGTCGTCTGCGCGCAGCTGTTGGAGCACCTCGAGGCCGTCTACCTTGGGCAGCTTGATGTCGAGCAAGATGACGACCGGGTTGCCGCCAGACCGGCCGGCGAAGTCACCGCGCGCGTGCAGGTAGTCCAGCGCTTGCTCGCCGTCGCGCACGACCACCACCTCGTTGGCGAGGTTGTGTTGGCTGAGCGCGCTCAGCGTCAGCTCGACGTCTTGCTCGCTGTCTTCGACGAGCAGCATTCGTCCGGTTTCGGTCATCTCGGTGGCCTTTCATGAGGTAAGGAAAAGAAGAACGTGGCGCCCTGGTCGGGCACGGCCTCAGCCCAGATCTGGCCTCCATGCCGCTTCACGATGCGGCGGGCGGTGGCAAGCCCAATGCCGGTGCCGGCAAATTCCTTGTCGGAGTGCAGGCGTTGGAAGACGCCGAACAGCTTGCCGACATAGTCCATGTTGAAACCAGCGCCGTTGTCTTTCACCCAGATCAGGTGATCTCGCTCGCGGGTCTCGGCGCCGATCTCGATCCGAGCGACGGGGCGTGATTTCGTATACTTCACCGCGTTCGCGAGCAGATTGCTCATCACGACGCGCAGCATCGTCGGATCGGCGGTCACGGTGGGGAGGTCGCCGACTCGCCACTCGACCTGGCGCGCTGCGATTTCTGGCTCCAGGTCGCGTCGGAGGCTGGCTACCAGCTCCGCGATTGCGACCGAGCGCCGGCTGAGCTCGGAGCGCCCGAGCCGTGAAAAGGCGAGCAGCCCGTCGATCAGCGACCCCATCTGCACCGATGCCTGCTTGATGGTGTCCAGATAGTGTCGCGACTTGTCGTCGAGCGCCGAGTCGGTGTGCCGCCGCAGCAGGTCCACGAAACCGCTGATGTGTCGGATCGGCGCCCGCAGGTCGTGCGACACGGTATACGAAAACGCTTCGAGCTCCCGATTGGCGTCGAGCAAGGCCGTGGTTCGTTCCTCGACGCGAGCCTCGAGCGTCTCGTTCAAGTCGCGCACCTCGCGGTAGAGCAGCGCGTTTTCGACGGCCGCCCCCGCGCGCTTGGCCAGCTTCTCGGCGAAGGCGAGGTCGCGTTCGTCGAATGAGCGCGAGCCTTCCGCGATCAGCGAGATGGCTCCGAGCACGTGACCGTGGGCGGAGACGGGCACCACGATGTAGGCGCTCAAACCCAGCTGCAGGATGAGCTGCAGTTGCTCGTCGTCGCGCGCCATTTGCTTCAGCAGCTCGGGCGGTATGCTCGGCACCAGCTCCGGGTTTCCGCTGCGAATGACCGCGGGCACGCCCGTCGGAGCGTTGGGGTCGGGCGGGTACCGGCGCTGGAGCTCGACCGCCAGCGACACCTTCGCGGGGTCGTTGTGGGCCACCGCCAATCGGCGCAGCTTGCCGTCTTCGAGCACGTCGATCGCGCACCAGTCCGCGACCATCGGCACCATCGCCCGCGCGACGTTGGCCAGCGTCTGCTCGTAGTCGATCGATTCGGCGAGAGTGGCGGCCACCGTCGCCAGGTTCTGCTGGTCGTCGGCGGCGCGCTTGCGATCCGTCACGTCACGCGCCACCCCCACTATCTCGACCACGCTGCCAGCGGCGTCGAATATCGGCGTCTTGATGGTGTGAAAGTAGCGGGTCTCGCCGCTCGAGGATCGGCTGGGCTCGGCCAGCCTTTCCACGGGCTTACGGTTGACCAAGACGTCGCGATCGTCGGCGTTTTCTTGCTGGCTGAAGTCGATTTGGTCGAACGGCACGTCGCTCTGGCCGCGCAGCTCTTCGACGCTCATGCCGTAGTACCGGCAAGTGGCAGCGTTGGCGTACGAGACCCGCAGCCGCTCGTCCTTGCAGAAGATCATGTCGCCCACCGAGTTGAGGATCTGCTCGTAGCGATGGTCGCTGGCGCGCTTCGCGTCTTCGGCGCGCTTCATTCCCGTGACGTCTCGAACCGACCCCGCCATCTTGACGGGATGGCCGTCGTCGCTCCAGACCGCCTGGCCCACGGTAGTGAACCACCGGTATTCGCCGGAAGCATGCCGTAGGCGAAACAGCTCGACCACGTAGGGTCGGCGCTCCTGCAGGTGAGCCTGCAGCGCTTCCCGCAAGCTTGCGCGATCGTCGGGGTGAACGCGCTCGAACCAGTCGTCGAAGCTGCCACTCCACTGCTCGCGAGTCAGCCCCATCGATTGCAGCAGGGCGTCGTTCCACTCGACTGCGTTCGTCGCAACGTCCCAATACCAGAGACCTTCACGCGTCGCCTCGTTGACCAACAAGTAGCGGTGGTTGGCCTCGCGTAGCGCCGCCTCGCTATCTTGCAGCTTGCGAAACAGCTTGGCGTTGGCGAGCGCGGGGGCGGCGATCGCGCTGACTGCTTCCGCCGCGCGCGCGTGACGCTCGCCGAATCTGCCGCGCTCTCCGTGGCCAAAGAACAGACCACCCATGACGCCCCCCGTCATGTCGCGCACCGGCACCGCGAGGTAGCTAACCACCGGCAGGTGACCGGCGGGCATGCCATGGTGTGGTGGGTTGTGGCCGTAGCGCGGATCTTGCGAGACGTCGTCCGAGCGGACGGTGCCTTCTCCCGCGAAGGTCGCCGCGAAAATCGCCGTATTGCGGGGCATACCGAACTTTTCGAACGCTTCACGAGGGGCGCCCGCCAGCGTGTACAGCATCAAGCTCTCGCCCCGTGCGTCGACGACGTTGTAGAAGAACGCGCCGAACTGCGCCGCAACCAGGCTCGTCGCCTCTTCTGTCACCCGCTGCATCAACCGCTCGGAGTCGAGCTCCGAGGTGAGCAACGTCGAGATGCGCGTGAGACCGTCGAGCAACGCTCGTTCCTCGGCTAGCTCGCGGCGAAGCGCCGCTTCGCTACTCGCAGTAGCGACCGGCGTAGAGACGCTTTCAGCCATTGACGTCGGCGGCTACCGTGTCATGCGAGCGGGCGCTGCGTCAATTCGGGAAGACCAGCCATGCACACCGGTGGGTGGGGTCAGGCGGGACGAAACGCAACGAGTGAGTCGCGCGAGCCCGCGGCTGCTGCCGACCTGTCAGTAGTAGGCCCGGTGGAGAGGCCGTCGCGACTCAGCGGAGCGAGTCGACGCTGCGCTGGAGCCGCTCGGCGGACAGGCCGAGGGTACGCTGCCAGGCGGGGCGGGCAATACAACGCTCGTAGTACGACCGGAGGCGCGGAAACGGGACCATCATGTCGGTCTTGCGGATGGTGCGCAGCACGTCGGCAAAGGCGATGTCAGCCACCGTGAAGTCGTCGAGAGCCACCCACTCGCGGCCTTCGAGGCGGCGCTCGAGACCGCCGAGCCAGCGTGCCGCAAGCTGGCGCGCTTGCGCGAGCACCTTGGTCGCCGTCTTGTCTTCGTCGAAGATTTCGATGATATCGAGGCTCTGCAGGGTCGGCGCGACGGTGCTGACGGCTGCGAAGCACCACTGCATGACCGTGGCACGCCCGCGGACGTCGCTCGGGATGAGTCGCCCCGACTTTTCGGCGATGTACAGCAAGATGGCGGCGGATTCGGCGACGACGAAGCCGTCGTCTTCGATCACCGGAACCTGATGAAACGGGCTGATGCGGCCATAAGCATCGCTATCGAGATCGCCCGCGGTCTGATCGAGCGCGTGGAACCGGTAGGGGAGGCCCACCTCCTCGAGCGCCCACTGCACCCGGAGGTCTTTCGTCTCGCCGTGCCCACCTTCGAAGATATCGCCGACGCCGTAGAGCGTGATCATGGTCCGCAATTCCTGACCCGGACTGTGCCACGAAGCCGAGGCCACTTGCGAGCGTCCGGCGCGATCCTCGAGAACGTCGACGGGATCGTTCGAGACCGGAGAGGTCGATGTCGCCGCCATTGGTGGTCGTCACGCTGAGGCTGATGGCTGGCGGCCGGCGTGAGGCCGGTGACCAGCACCCCGCCCGCGTGTTTTCCTAGCAACCGGAGTAAGGCGCGCGCCGAGAAGGAGACTGTCGCCCCAGAGAGCCATTCGGCCAATTGGCCATGGTACCAACTTCATACTGGGCGCCGAGGTCCAGACATGTCCGTCGAAAGAATCTCCAGCTTCTTCAAATCAGCCGCGCGCGGTGGCATACGCGTGGCGGGCAACCATGGAGAGCCGGTGAGCATGACTTCGCATTTCCGACGGCAGCGGCGGGGACACCTGCTGGGTGGCGTGTTGTTGGGGTTGACGGCGTGCGGTGGCGGGCTAGTTGCGGTCGGTTGCGGCGACTCGTTCTCCCAAGACTGCGCGAAAGCTCGCTCCTGCCCGCCGGCGGATCAGGGTGAAGCGGGCGCAGGCGCAACCGCGACTCCCCCCGCAAGCAGCGGCGGTGGAGCTGACAGCAGCGCCGGTGTCGACGCAGAGCCAGGCGGCGCGCCCGCGGGGGGCCAACCTGGCGACGAGCCTTCGGAGACTTGCGAGGCCAACGCCGAATGCAGCAACGGCGACGCGGTGGACGGCGAAGAGCTGTGCGTGGGCGGGGTTTGCCGAGCCGGCAACGCGCCTCCACGCGTCGTGTCGATCACGCCCGAAGCCGGCAGCGACGACGTCGAGCGCGACGCGACGCTCACCGTCGTTTTCAGCGAAGCGCTCGATCCGGACACGGTTTCGGCCGACACCGTCCAGTTGTTCGACGCTGATTCGGCCCTGGCCGGCTCCGTAAAGCTCTCCTCCGATCGCGACGAGGTGAGCTTCACGCCGGACGAGCCGTTGGCTCTGTGGGGCGCGTACCGGCTCGAGCTCAGTCGCGCCATCAAAGATGCCGCCGGCGTTGCCATGCTCGAGGACGAAAGCTCGAGCTTTCAGGTGCGAGACGGCGCGTGGTCCGTCACGACGCTCGCCGACGCCGAAGCGATCGAGCTCCCGAGCTCGCTGCCCGTGTCCGCGAGCGGCGCGCTACTGACGACCTGGCTTGAAGGAGCTGCCGCCGATTGCGGCGCCAAGGGCGCCTGGTACCTCGCGGGAACCTCGAACCCGCTCGCGGCCTTCGAATCGAACCGCAGCTCCGATTGCAGCCACGTCTCCGCCAGCATCGCTCCCGATGGCAGCGCGATCGTCAGCTGGGCACAATTTGCTGCCGTTCGGACGCAAAGCTTCGCGAACGGCAGCTGGGACGCGAGCGACCGACAGGGTTCCGGCTACAGCGGCGTTGCTTTCATCAACGCCCAGGCGTTTGCTCACGATCAGCAACACATCACTATCAACCTCGACGTCAATGCCAGGGGTCAGCCAATCCGTCAGTTCCTCAGCGGCCCGGCGCGCGGTGATTGGAGCGGGGTCAACCAATTCTATATCAGCCAATTGGGGTCGCGAGCGCAGGCCGCGTTCGAAAGTGGCGGCGCGGGGCTCGCAACTTGGACCTACACTGACGGCGTTTACGCGGTGGCGTACGACGTAAAAGCAGCTTCGTGGGAGGCCGAGGCCACGATCCTGCCCGGCACCGAGAGCAGCAGCGCCGAACGCGGCGTGACCGGCGTCGCCACCGCTCCTGGCGGAGCTGCGATGGTTTTGTGGGTCGAGGGCCCGGCCAACAACCAGGTGCTCAAGTCCAGCCGCTTCGATCCGAAGGGCGGCTGGAGCAGCGCGCCCGTCAACGTGAGCAATAGCCTCGGCGGCGAGCCGTTGTTCGATGCGCCGGGGTTGGTGTTCGATGGCGAGACCTTCGTTGCCGCGTGGACAGCGGCGACGGGCGGCAAACTCACGGCCTACACAGCTCGCTACGACATGGCGACCGAAAAATGGAGCAGCCGCGAACCGCACGTGACCGATCGGGGCGAGAGCTCGGTGTTGATGCCCCGGCTCGGTGTCGATGCGCACCGAAACCTGATGCTGGTCTGGGCGGCCGGCGCCGAGCCGCTCACGCTGGTTTACCAGCGCTACCGCGCCGAGACCGAAACCTGGGGCGACGTCGAAGCCATCGCCGAGGGCACGTTCACGGATGCGGCGTTCGTCACCGATGGCAAGCTGGCGTTCGGATTCGCAGATAACGGCCGGGGCGGCCTGATGTTTCGTACCGAGCACGCGGGCTCTCAGCGGCTGCGGCTCGCCAGCTTTTTTTGACGAAGCCGCCGAGCATCACTCGTAGATGGAGACGGGCAGGACTCCGTAAAAGAACGGAGCGCTGTTGTCCCGATCGAGCTGCTGGTGACCGACTCTAGCGTCACGTCGACGAGCACGACCTCGCCGGTGCCGCTGATGTCTATGACTTGGCAAGGTGCGGGGCAGGTCACCGAGCGCGGTTCTGCTCCCACCCGCCAGACCAAGAACGAATCGTAGTGCCGGTCGGCGCTTCGAGCCCACGCCCTTGCCGTTGGCGCTGACTTTGATCGATGGCTGATGGGCGCCCGGGCTGAAGTCGGCCGCCGCCATGCCGCGACGCCCTACTGACGCGTGGCCGACATTCGCCGCAGCAGAGCTCAAGTTGAGTGGCAACTACGGGCAGCTTCCGTCAGACTTCCGATCCTTGCAGGCGGAGTGATGGTTCGGATCTTCCCATTGTTGCCTTCGGCGCGACCATTGGAGAGGCGGGTCGCCACGTACCCGAGAATGCCCTCCATGTGCTTCGAGATGGTGCGCGCGGCTTTGGCAAACGGCTCCAGCCGCGAGCGGGCCGCCCAATCAATCCACTCGCCAAGCTTTCGACGGGCGACATTCACCTGACGCCCATCGAGGATAGCCGCCAGCGTCTCCTTGAGCAGGTAGGCCCGGTAGAGCGGTTGGTTGCGCTCCTGGACGAGCGCGACCTTCTCAATCTCAAGCGCCGTCAGGTTCCATGGGTTCTTCTGCAACGGGAGGCGGGTCTGCTTCAGCTCGTTGGCTTCGGGGGTTCCCTTCAACTCCCGCACCTCGCCGCGACGGACTTGGTCGAGAGCGT
>Ga0164241_10001230_pt1 | contig 33396 bp, 29 predicted proteins | sample OricomyardsoilBY_FD_108780 | JGI IMG/M metagenome (GOLD analysis project Ga0164241, IMG submission 108780) | Backyard soil microbial communities from Emeryville, California, USA - Original compost - Back yard soil (BY) | ecosystem: Environmental > Terrestrial > Soil > Unclassified | place: USA... | reverse complement strand
GCGCGCAGCGCCGCCTCGGGTTCGGTGAACTGCGGGTGCACCACCACCGCGCGCCGCGGGCGCAGGGCCCGGGCGATCAGCGTGAACGCCTCCGCCCCGCCCGCGGTCGGCAGGACCTGGTCGACCGGGCGGCCGTGCCGGCGGGCGATCGCCCTCGTCGCCCCATCGGAACGCGGGTAGCGCCCGAGCGTCGGGATGGTCGCGGCGATCGCCGCCGCCAGCCAGGCCGGCGGTGCGGTCCCGCGGACATTGACCGCGAAGTCGAGCAGCCCGGGATCGACCTCGGCATCGCCGTGATGGTACAGGTCCGGGTCCGGCGCCGTGTCGATGACGACCCGGCCGGCGGGGCCGGCCACCGCCGAGTGAACCGTCTGCGGGTGAAGCGGCCCGGACGAACCCGCAGGCGGTTCAGTCGACGCCCACGGGTGCCGGGTCGCCGGCCGCGGGTCGACCGCCCGGTGCGGACGTTCGTCCGGTGGCCGGCCACGGGATGCGAAGCCGCGGACCGCAGCCCCGAACCGGACGGCCAGGCCGGGATGACCGGCCCAGTGGGTGTGCAGGTAGGAGGCGTGCACGGTGGGCACCCCGACGCCCGCGGGGTCGAGCGCGAACCCGTGACCGGCCCCGCCGATCCGCCAGGCCGGCGCGGTGCCGGCGCCCGGCGCAACGGTGGTCCGGTGGAACTCGTGGCCGGTCACCTCGGCCCCGGCGTCGGCGAGCGCGCTGTCGGACGGCGCCCACGCCGTGCGGTAGCCGAGGGTGAGCCGGGAGGTCATCGTCGCGACCGCGTCCACCACCCCCAGCATCGGCGAGCCGTCGACGGATCGGCACAGGTACAGCAGTCCGGCGCATTCGGCGACGGTCGGCAGCCCCCGCACGATCGCCGCCAGGATGGACCCGCGCAGTGCCTCGTTGCCGGCCAGGTCTGCGGCGTGCACCTCGGGAAATCCGCCGCCCAGGTACAGCCCGGCGGTTCCGTCGGGCAGGGCGTCGCCGGCCAGCGGATCGAAGACCACCGGCCGGCAGCCGGCGGCCGCCAGCAGCTCCTCGGTCTCGGTGTACCGGAAGGTGAACGCACGCCCACCGGCCACGGCGACCACCGGTGATGGCCCACCCCCGGTCCCGACGGCGCCGGCCCGGGCGGCGACCCGGATGGCGGCGACCCGGATGGCGGCGGCCGGATCCCAGGGTGCGGCCGCCAACCCCGGCGCGGAGCGTGCGATCCGGAGCACTGCGGGCAGGTCGACCCGGGCGGCGATCTGCGCGGCAAGCCGATCGAGCACGGCCCCCGCGTCGTCCCGTTCGGCGACCGGCACCAGGCCGAGATGCCTTGACGGGGCGCTGATCCCGTCGTCGCGGAACAGCACGCCCAGCACCGGTACGCCGATCCCCTCGACGGCCGCGCGGGCCTCGTCGGCGTGCCGCGCGGAGCCGGCCTTGTTCAGGATCACGCCGGCGACCCGCACCTGCGGGTCGAAGCCGCGCAGCCCGTGCACCACGGCGGCGACGGTGCGGGCGGACGCCGAGACATCGACGACCAGCAGGACCGGGGCGTCGATGACGGTCGCGACGTGCGCGGTGGAGGCGAATCCGTCCCGGCCGATGGCCCCGTCGAACAGGCCCATCACGCCCTCGACGACGGCGATGTCCGACGGCGTCGGGACCGCCGCGCCGTGCAGCAACAGCGGCACCAGCAGGTCCTCGCCGACCAGGTGCGGGTCCAGGTTGCGGCCCGGGCGCCCGGTGGCCAGGGCGTGGTAGCCGGGGTCGATGTAGTCGGGTCCGATCTTGTGCCCGGACACCGCATGACCGGCCCGGCGCAGCGCGGCCATCAGCCCGGCGGCGACGGTGGTCTTGCCGTGCCCGGACGCGGGAGCCGCGATCACCACCCGGGGCAGGCTCACCACGCGGCTACCACTCAATCCCCCGCTGACCCTTTTGGCCGGCGTCCATCGGGTGCTTGACCTTGGTCATCTCGGTGACCAGGTCGGCCGCCGCGATCAGCTTGGGGTCCGCCCGCCGGCCGGTGACCAGCACATGCTGACCCGCCGGCCGGTCGGCGAGAGTGGCGACCACATCGTCGATGTCGACCCACCCCCAGTTGATCGGATAGGTGAACTCGTCCAGCACGTACAGCTGGTGGGTGCCGGCCGCGAGCCGCCGCTTGACCTCCGCCCAGCCCTGCGCGGCCATCGCCGCGTGGTCGGTCTCGGCGCCGGACCGGCGCAGCCAGGACCAACCGGACCCCATCTTGTGCCATTCGACGGGCCCGCCGGCACCCGTCGTGGCGTGCAGGTCGGCCAGTGATTCCAGAGCGGACTGCTCGCCGATCCGCCACTTGGCCGACTTGACGAACTGGAACACCCCGATGGACCAGCCCTGGCTCCAGGCCCGCAGCGCCATCCCGAACGCCGCGGTCGACTTCCCCTTCCCGTCACCGGTGTGCACCATCAGCAACGCCCGGTTGCGGCGCTGCCGGGTGGTCAGCCCGTCGTCCGGCACGGCGAGCGGTTGCGCCTGCGGCATCAGGCCACCCGCGCCCGGTGGTGGGCGACGCTGGTGGCCAGCACCGACGCGGCGACCTCGTCGATCGGCACGTGCTCGGCCAGCAGGTGCTCGGCCAGACGGGCGGCCAGCCCCAGCCGGAAGCGGCCGGTCTCGCAGTCCAGCACGAGCGAGGAGAACCCGTCGGCGGCCAGCGCAGCGGCCGCGCGCTGGGACCGCGCGACCGCGTCGGCCCCGGCGGTCGCCCGGCCGTCGGTGACCAGCACCAGCAGCGGCCGCCGCAGTGGGTCCCGGATCCGCTCCACCCGCAGGGTGTGCGCGGCGCACAGCAGCCCCTCGGCCAACGGGGTGCGTCCACCGGCCGGCATCGACTCCAGACGCCGGACGGCGGCCTCCACCGACGACGTCGGCGGCAGCAGCAGGTCGGCGGCGGCGCCGCGGAAGGTGACCAGCCCGACCTTGTCGCGACGCTGATAGGCGTCGGTCAACAGGGACAGGACCGCCGTCTTGACCGCCTCCATCCGCCGGCGGGCGGCCATCGACCCGGATGCGTCGACGCAGAACAGCACCAGGTTCGCCTCCCGGCCCTGCTTGACCGCCAGCCGGAGGTCGTGCCGGCCGACCAGCAGCCCGGGTGCGCTGCGCCCCCGGCGCCGCTGGTGGGGTGCGGCCGCCCGCACGGTCGCGGTCAGGTGGACGGCGCCGGACTGCCCGACGAACGGGGTCGCGCCGACGGTGCGCCCGCTGCTGGTGATCGCCCGGGAGCGCCGGCCGGGCTCGCCGACACCGATTCCGTTGACGGTGAACAGCCTGGGGCGGAACGGCTTTCCTGCCCCCGTCAGGGTGTCTGGCGCGGCCCCGGCCGGTGGCGACGTCGGCGCCTCGACGGCCGGCTCCGGCGTCGAGGCCGACACCGGTTCATCGGCCGGCGCCGGCTCGGACTCCGCCGCGCCCGCGGTCGAGGGATCCCCGTGCTCCGGCAGTTCGTTCCGAGTCGGTGGCTCGTCGACCGGAGGATCCGGCTCGTCGTCACCGAGGATCCGATCCAGCAGTTCCTCGTCCAACCCGGGGGCGTCGAACGGGTTGCGGCGGCGCCGGTGTGGCAGGGCGAGCCGGGCGGCCGCCCGGATGTCGTCTCTGGTGACGTACCGGCGGCCGTGCCAGGCGGCGTGGGCCACGGCGGCGCGTGCGGTCACGATGTCGGCGCGCATCCCGTCGACCTCGAAGACCGCGCACACCTGCGCGATCTTGGTCAGCGCCCCGTCGCCGAGGACCACCGAGCCCAACCCGGCCCGGGCGGCCCGGATCCGGTCGGCCATGGCCTGTTCGTCAGCCGCGAAGTGGGCGGCGAAGGCATCGGGGTCGCGGTCGTAGGCCAGCCGGCGGCGGATCACCTCGGCTCTCAGGGCGGGGTCGCGTGGCGCGGCGATCTCGACGGTGAGGCCGAATCGGTCCAACAGCTGCGGCCGCAGCTCCCCCTCCTCCGGGTTCATGGTGCCGACCAGGACGAACCGGGCGGCATGCGCGACGGAGACGCCCTCGCGTTCCACGGTCGAGCGGCCCATCGCGGCGGCGTCCAGCAGCAGGTCGACCAGGTGGTCGTGGAGCAGGTTGACCTCGTCGACGTACAGCAATCCGCGGTGCGCGGCGGACAGCAGGCCGGGTTCGTATTCCGTGACGCCCGCGGTCAGCGCCTTCTCCAGATGCAGCGAGCCGATGACCCGGTCCTCGGTGGCCCCCACCGGCAGCTCCACCAGCCGGGCCGGCCGGGTCGCCGACGACGCGTCGGGCCCGTGTGGTCCGTCGGGGCAGGCCGGGTCGGGGTCGGCCGGGTCGCAGGAGAACCGGCAGCCGTCGACGACGGCGACCGCCGGCAGCAGCGCGGCCAGCGCACGCACCATCGTCGACTTGGCGGTGCCCTTCTCACCACGCACCAGCACCCCACCGACCTCGGGCGACACCGTGGTCAACACCAGGGCCAGGGCCATGTCGTCGGATCCGACGACGGCGGTGAAGGGGAAGGTTCGCATCGCGGCGGCGGCCGCCTCTCGACTCGTGCGGGTGTCCACGCCCGCGCCTGCCTGGGCCACGGCCGGGGCAGCGGTCGCGGGACGGCGGGAACGTCCTGACTCCCAGGCCGGGTTCGGCCTGGTCACAGTGGCGGGACCGCTCCGGATTCGCACCGGATTCCATCCCATCCGTCGGCTCCGATCATGACACAGCCGCCCCCGACCCGGTCACGGCGTCGGGGGGCGAATAATCGGCGCGTGACCCAACCGGGAGGGCTCGACATCGTGGGCATCGGCGCCGACGGCTGGGCGGGCCTGCCGGCACGGGTCCACCAGCTGATCGCGGACGCCGGCGCCGTCGTGGGTAGCCCGCGGCAACTCGCGATCGTGCCCGAACGGGCCGGCCAGCAGCGCTACCCACTGCCGTCACCGCTGCGCGAGGGCCTGCCGGGGCTCATGCAGTCGCTGGGGGACCGGCCTACCGTGGTGCTGGCGTCGGGGGACCCGCTGGTGTTCGGCATCGCCGCCACGCTGATCGACCTGGTCGGGGCGCATCGGGTGCGCGTGCATCCGACGGTGTCGTCGGTGTCGCTGGCCGCTGCCGAGCTGGGCTGGCCGTCGGACTCGTTCGACGTGGTGCGGGTGTCCACCGATCTCGCTGCCCTGCGGCGGGTGCTGACACCGGGCCGGCGGGTGCTGGTGCTGTCCGCGGACGAACGGACGCCGGGTCAGGTGGCGAACCTGCTGACCGACGCCGGCTACGGGCGGTCCGCGTTGACGGTGCTGTGCGACCTCGGGTCGGCCGAGCAGCGCCGCACCGACGCGGTGGCCGAGGAGTTCGCGGCATCGCCCGTCGCGGTGTCGCGGTTGAACATCGTCGCCCTGGGGCTGGCCGGCGGTCCGGGGCGGGCGACCGTGGGCGGGCTGCCGGACGACGCGTTCGAGCACGACGGGCAGCTGACCCGACGCGACGCCCGCGCGTCTGCGCTGGCTCGGCTGGCCCCCGCGCCGGGCCAACTGTTGTGGGACGTGGGGGCCGGCGCGGGGTCGGTGGCGATCGAGTGGGCGCGGGTCGACCCGCGCTGCCGGGCCGTCGCGGTGGAGCGGGATCCGGTTCGGGCGGAGCGGATCGCCCGCAACGCCGCGACTCTCGGGGCGACCGGCGTAACGGTGGTGTCCGGGGCCGCCCCGGCCGCCCTGGCCGGATTGCCGGCGCCGCAGGCAGTATTCGTCGGCGGCGGCGCCACGGCCCGCGGACTGCTGGAGACCTGCTGGCACTCCCTGCGTTCCGGTGGCCGGCTGGTCACCCACGGGGTGACGCTGGAGACCGGGGCGCTGCTCGCGGACTGGCACGCGCGGCACGGCGGCGAGCTGATCCGGCTGACGGTGGAGCGGGCCGAGCCGCTCGGGTCGTTCCGTGGATGGGTCGCGTCCCGGCCCATCGTGCAGTGGAGCGCGACGAAGCCGTGACCGTGCACTTCATCGGCGCCGGCCCCGGCGCGGCCGACCTGCTGACGGTCCGGGCGACCCGATTGCTGGCCTCGTCCCCGGTCTGCCTGTACGCCGGGACCTACGTCACCGCCGACGTTCTCGCCCATTGCCCGGCCGGGGCCCTGCTGATCGACACCGCCGGGTTGACGCTGGACCAGATCACCGATCACCTCGTCGCAGCCCATCACCGGGGGCAGGACGTGGCCCGGCTGTGCTCGGGGGACCCGTCGCTCTACTCGGCGCTGCACGAGCAGACCCGCCGGCTCGACGCGGCCGGCGTGCCCTGGGACGTCACCCCGGGCGTGCCCGCCTATGCGGCCGCGGCCGCGTTGCTGGGCCGGGAGCTGACCGTTCCGGAACTGGCACAGTCGGTGGTGCTGACCCGGGCCCGGACCCGCTCGACGCCGATGCCCGCGGGCGAGGACCTGGAGAGGTTCGCCGCGACCGGGACGACCCTGGTGCTGCACCTGGCGATCACCCGGACCCGGGAGCTGGCCGGGCGGCTGGCCCCGTTCTACGGTGCGGACTGCCCGGCCGCGGCGGTGTCCCGGGCCACCCAGCTCGACCAGCTGATCCTACGTGGAACCCTCGCGACCATCGGCGATCTCGTGGAACAGGCCGGGCTGCGGCAGACCGCGGTGATCCTGGTCGGTCCGGCGCTGGGCGGGGTCTCGCCGGCGTGCGCCGCCGAGTCCCACCTGTACTCCGCCGACCGGCGCCGAGCCCTGGGCTGACTGCGTCCGGCATCGGACCGCGATCCGCGGTTAGCGCACGACCAGGACCAGCGCGAGCGCTCCGCACAGCAGGGCTGCCGCGGTGGCCACGGTCATCGCCGCCCCACCGCCCGGCCGGGGCGATGCTGCACCGGTGCCGGTCAGCTCGCGATGGACCCGGCGGTATCTGGCCAGGGCGAGCAGCCAGGCCAGGACGGGGAGCGAGAGCCCGGTGACCGTCAACAGGATCGGCGCCGCATCGGCCTCGACGGCCAACACCTTGACCACAAGCGCGAGCACCACGGCCGAGGCCAGGCAGGTGCGGCCCCAGGCCAGCAGGGTGCGCTCGGGCTGGGCGCCCCGGTCGTACAGTTCGGACGGTCTCACAGCACGAAGACGGCGAGCGCCAGCAGCACGGTGGTGAGCACCACCACGACGGTCAGCAGCGATGCGGTGACCGCCCCGTGCAGGGGTCGGCCCTGCCGCATCGCCCGCTCGTTGCGGGCCCACCCGACGAACGCCTGCCCGGCGGCGCCGATGCCGGCGACGATCAGCACGATCGCCGCGACGTCACCGAGTGTCTCGGGGATCTGCAGGTGCAGCGCGTGCACGCCGATTCCGGCGGCGATCAGCGCGAGCGAGGTCCGGATCCAGGCCAGGAACGTCCGTTCGTTGGCCAGAGTGAACCGCGGGTCGGGTTCGGTTCCCTGCCCGTACACCCAGCGCGGGAAGCGCGCACGCCGGTCCACCGGCTCGCCCGCACCGGTATCACGCGCCATGCCGGTCCCGTTCGACCGGCCCGGATCCGCGTGCCGGCACCCACCGCGGCGTCCACACCCGGCCGGCCGCCGTGACCCTGGTCCCGCGGGCGCCGACGATCAGCAGGCACCGCATGTCCACGCTCGCCGGGTCCAGCTCACCCAGCGTCGTGCACCGCAACGATTCCCCGTCGCGGCCGACGTCCCGCCCTATCACGACCACCGTGTCCGGGTCCCGTTCCTCGCGCAGCACCGCGAGCGCATCGGCGAGCGGCCGGGTGCGGGTGCGGGAGGCCGGGTTGTAGATGGCCAGGGCCAGGTCGGCCCGGGCGACGTGACGCAGCCGCTCCTCGATGACCGACCACGGTTTGAGCCGGTCGGACAGCGAGACCACGGCAAAGTCGGCCCCCAGAGGTGCTCCGGCGCGGGCGGCCACGGCCTGCGCAGCCGTGATCCCGGGCAGCACCCGGATGCGCACCCCGACGAACTCCGGCGCCTCGGCGGCCTCGAAAACCGCCGCCGCCATGCCGAAAACCCCGGCGTCGCCGCCGGACACCACGGCCACCCGCTGCCCGGCGGCCGCCAATCCCAACGCGAACCGGGCCCGGTCGAGTTCGACGGTGTTGCCGGAAGCGTGCCGCCGCAGGCCTTCTCGCTGCTCGACGCGATTCACGTACGGCGCGTAGCCGACGACGTGATCGACGGTGTCCAAAGCGGCGAGGGCCTCGGGGGACACCCAGGTGTCCGGTCCCGGACCGAGCCCGATCACCAGCAGTTCGGCCGGTGCGGACGCGACCCGGGCCGGCGGAACCGGCTGCGGCCGGCCGTCGCCGGGCACGATGATGATCGAAAAGTACGGCACCGTCGCGGGATCCACGTCCTTGACCGGGATCAGCGCCTGCCCGTGGGTGGACGCCCGTTCCACGTACAGGGCCTCCTCCAGTCGCCCGGCCTGCCGCAGGGCCTCGCGGACCGCCGGAAAGGTGCGGCCGAGCTTCATGATCGCCGCACCCTTGGTGTCGGCCAGCCGCCGGGCCAACTCAGGCACCGACAGGGTGCCCGGCAGCACGGTCAGCACGTCCTGCTGCCGGACCAGCGGCATCGCCGCCGCGGCGGTGGCGGCGGCGACCGACGTCACCCCGGGCACCACCTCGGTCGGAAACCGGGCGCTGAGCCGGTCGTGCAGGTACATGAACGAGCCGTAGAACATCGGGTCGCCCTCGCACAGCACCACCACTGTCCGCCCGGCGGCCAGATGGACCGCCAGCCGCGCGGCTGATTCGTCGTAGAAGTCGTCGACGGCGCCGCGATACCCGTTGGGGTGCTGGGTCTCTCCGGTCGTCACCGGGTAGATCAACGGCTCCTCGACGACGCCGGCCGGCAGCAGCTCGGCGGCGATCGACCGGGCGATCGACCGGCCATGGGTGCCCGAGTGGTAGGCGACGACGTCGGCCGCCCTGATCAGCCGAGCCGCCTTGCGGGTGATCAACTCCGGATCGCCGGGACCCAGGCCGACCCCGAACAGGCATCCGGCGCTCATTCAGGACCGCCGGCCAGCGCGTTGATCGCCGACGCGGCCAGTGCGGCCCCGCCCCGGCGTCCGGTGACCACCACGTAGGGAATGCCGGATTCGTGGTCGATCAACGCCTGCTTGGATTCCGCCGACCCGACGAAACCCACCGGCACCCCGATGATCGCCGCCGGCCGAGGACCGCCCTCGCAGATCGACTCCAGCAGGTGGAACAGCGCGGTCGGGGCGTTGCCGATCGCCACCAGCGCGCCCCGGAGTTCGTCGCCCCAGAGCGAGACCGCCGCGGCCGACCGGGTGGTTCCCCACGATGCGGCCAGGCGCTCGACCCGGTGGTCGTGCAGCCGGCAGATCACCTCGTTGCCGGCCGGCAGCCGGGCCTTGGTCACCCCCGAGGCGACCATCATCGAATCCACGAACACCGGCGCTCCGGCCAGCAGCGCCGCCCGGCCCTGCGCCACGAAGCCCGGATGGATCACCAGGTCGCGGGTCAGGTCGGGCTGACCGCTCGCGTGCACCATCCGCACCGCGATGTGCTCGGCGTCGCCGGGCACACCGGAGAGGTCCGTCTCCGCCCGAACGATCGCGAACGACTCCCGGTAGATCTGCGGGCCGTCGGAACAGTACGGGTAGCGACGCAGCGGGCGGGTGGTCATCGCTGTGCTTGCCTGCGGGTCGCGATCATTGCTGGCGCCTGCTGCCTGGATGTGTCGACAGTGCCTTCATCACAACAGATCTCCACGCGCTGCCGGTCGACGAGCGCGAGGACGTGCGGTCGGGACGGCCGGCCGCATGCCCGGGCGCAGGCCACCACGTGCACCGGCAGCTGCGCAGATCGGGGCGATGCGGCCACGATCTGCCGCACCAGCGCGCCGGTGTCGCCGGCTCCGCGGGCACACCGCGTTCCGGGACAGGAGGTGACCCCCCGCCAAGGGGAACGGTCGTCGGCGACCAGGCCGGTGGCGGTCAGCCCGGCGAGGACCGAGGATGCGTCGGCCTCCTGGACGCCGGGCACCAGGACGCCCCGCCACGGAGTGACCACCAGCGCACCGGTGACGGCCGCCTCCGCGAGCGCCCCCACCTGGGGGGCGGTGAGCCGGCCCAGCGGGGCGAGTACCGACAGCACGACCCGGCCGTCGCCACCGGTGAGGGCACCGAGCGGCGCGACCTCACCGGGGCCAGGGTCGGCCGGCTCGGCGGACGTCCGCAGGAGTCCTGAGCCACCGCCGGGGAGTTCCCGTACGTGCCAGCACACCCGCTCCGTCCCGGCCGATCGCCTCTGGAACTCGTCGCCGAGGCCGATCATCGTCGCCACCGACGCGGCGAGCGGCACCTCCGGACCCGGAACTCCACCGGCCCAGACGCGGACCAGGTCCGCGGACAGCGCCAGGATCCCCACATCGGCCCGGGCGACGCCGACGTCGCCCCGGCCGTCGTCGAGAACGAACAGGAACGGCCCGGGCAGGGCCGCCAGGTCGGGCCGGGCGCACAGCGCGGCGTCGAGCTCGCCGACAACGGGGCGCAGGTCGGCGAGGCCACCGACCAGACCGGTGAGCGGCGAGCAGACGATGTTCCGGACGCGCTCGTGCGTCGGGTGCGGCAACAGGCCGGCACCGGCCAGGGCATCGACCAGGCCCGCCGACGCTGACCCGTCCGCGGTCGTCCGTACCCCCCGCAGCTGCAGGTTCGCCCGCGAGGTCAGCTGGACGTCGCCGTCGGCGCAGTGAGCAGCGGCCGCGCTGAGCGCCTGGAGCTTGGCCGCGGCGATCCGGCCGCCGGGGATCCGCACCCGGAGCACCGCACCGTCGACCGCCTGGTGCGGTCGGAGCACGCCCGGGCACCGATCGGCGTCGGCGCGGGTCGTCACCGGCCCATCGTGTCATGCCCGAAACGCACACCCCGATCGGTTCTCGTCCCACGTCGTCGTGTGACGCTCCGCCGTCGGAGACCTGTGGTGCCACCGGACATCCCGGAGTTGCGGCCGCGCTCCGACACCTCACGACGACCGGATCCCACGCGTGTCGGATCCGGCCGGCTCGAGCGTCACACCGGTGGGGTCCACCTTGAGGGAAAATCCCGGCCTCCTGGGACACCGACCCCTGTTGCGGGGACCATCAGGTCGCACATCCTGGCTCGAACACTCGCGATGAAGCGGGTCACCACGGGGGAGCGAATGGTTCTCAATCGCTACTCGATCGCCGGTACGGTCTGCCTGATCGGCGTGGCCTCGACCATGTTCCTGGCAGGGTGCGCTGGGGGTCCGGTCGGTCGATCCAGTTGGCCGGCCACCGCGACGGCCACCGCCCTGAGCGGTTTGGATCGCGATATGACGGTCCGACCTGGTGACTCGTGGATTGCGTACCAGTGGGCCGGGGAAGACGGTCGCGACCGTGTCTTCCTCATTCGCCCGGACGGATCGGGACTGCACCAACTGCTGTCCGACGGACCCGGCGATCAATGGCACCCGGATTGGTCGCCTGACGGCGAGCACATCGCATTCGTTCAGCACACTCCGGACGACCGGACCGAGCTGTGGAAAGTGAACGCCGATGGTAGCGATGCACGCATGCTGTACCGCTGCGAACCGCCATGCAACGAGATCGGGTACCCGGACTGGGCTCCTGACGGCTCGATGGTCTTCTTCGGGCTGAGCGCAGATGCGGTCGGGGACGATACGCCCAGGACATTCGCGGTCGAGCGTTACGACCTGGCTCGCAACGCCACCACAACTGTCCTCACCAGGGCAGACGGTCTGACCGCCGAACAGCCCAGAATCTCGCCGGACGGCGAGCGGGTGGCCTACACGCGCGTCCGCGATGTTTCGGACAAGCCCATCCAGGCTGCACTCTTCGTTGCCGACCTGGCCGGCGGCACGGAGCGGCGGCTCACACCGTGGGAAATGGTCGCAATGCACCCGGACTGGACCGCTGATTCCCGCATCATCTTCGATACCTACGACATCATGGTCTTCCAAGAGGCGACCGGGCCGGCCAACCTGTGGACCGTTGACGTCGACGGCACGCACTTGACTCCACTCACTCAATTCACCGCCGGTGGACCGAGAGCGTCGCAGCCTCGGGTCAGTCCGGATGGATCGGGCGCGACGTACACCCATCTCGACGGTGCCGGCCTGGGGAGCCGCGAACTGGCCATGATCTCGCTGGACGGGTCGCGAAGCGGATGGCTCACCCCGGCGCCGATCCCCGGAACCCATGCGGAGCTGCGTCCCGAGGACTGAGTCCGGGGCGGATCTGTTCGGTGTGGATGCGCGGAGGACGGAGCTGCTGCCGACCACCACCGGCGGCACCGATCTGTTCTCGTTCCACGTCGTCGTGGACGCGTGGTGGCGCTCCGACACCTCACGACGACCGGATCCCAGGCGGGTCAGATGCGGCCGACTCGAGTGCGGCACCGATCACGGCGACGGGCAGTGCGGACGTGCGGGCCGCGGCGAGTTCGATGGCCAGCGGCAGCCCGTCGAGATGGCGGCACAGGTCGGCGACCGGGCCGACGGTGGCCGGGCCGAGTTCGAATGTGCCGACCCGTTGCGCACGATCCACGAACAGGCGCACCGCGTCGGCCGCGGCGGGATCACCCGCGCCCACCGCCGGCACCTCCAACGGACGAGGGCGATCCGGACCTCGCCGGTGATCCGCAGCGGTTCCCGGCTCGGTGCCAGCACGTGCAGGCCCAGAGTCGCGCCGAGGGCGGGGACGAGCCACTCGGTGATCCCCGGCAGCAGGTGCTCGCAGGTGTCCAGCACCAGGAGCGGCCGCCGGCTCCGCAGGTAATCCTGGATGCCCGCGCCCGCGGGCGGCGGGCCAGGATCCTCGCGCGGTGACAGCCGGCCCGCCTCGCCGCCGGTCAGTGCCGCCGACACCGCGTGCGGTACCTCGCGGGCGGTCAGCGTGGCCAGCTCGACCAGCCAGACACCGTCCTGGAAGTCGTCCTGCACGGACCGGGCGACCTCGACGGCCAGCCGCGTCTTCCCGCACCCGGCGGGCCGGGGATGGTGACGAGCACAGCGTCCTCCAGATCGCGCAGTTCGGGACGGGGTTCGACACCGAGTTCCCGATCGAGGACACCCGGGGCGCGCTGGAAGGTCGAAAGGGCATCCGCCTGCCGCCCGCACCGGTATTGTGCCGACATCAATTGGGCCCAGAACCGCTCCCGGAACCGATGATCGCGGACGAGGGCGTCCAGCTCGCCGACCACGTCCTGGTGCCGACCGAGCCGCAGATCGGACTCGATCCGGGCGTCAAGAACGTCGAGCCACAAGTCATCGAGCCGCGCCCGTTCACCCTCGGCCCAGGCGCCGGCGAACTCCCCGAGGGCCGGGCCGTACCGCAACGACTGCGCTCGACTCAGTGTGTCGGCGGCGGCCGCGAACTCACCGAGCCGTAATCGCGCCCGACCCTCGGCCGCCAGACGCTCGAACCGCACGCTGTCGACGTCGTCCGGGGGATGTCCAGCCCGGTAGCCAGCCGCCGAGCTGCTGACCGACGCCTGGCCGAGAGACGCGCGCAGTCGGGACACATGATGCTGCAGCGCGTTTCGGTTCCCTTTTCGGGTGTCGCCCGGCCACAGCGCGGCCCGCAGACGATCGGCGGTCACCGGCCGGGGCACCTCCAGGGCGAGCAGGGCAACCAACGCGCGCTGCTTGGCCCCGGCGATCGCCAGGCCGGTGCCATCGTCGGCTACCACCTCGAGCCGACCCAGCAGCCCAACCTTCACAACCGACAACCGTGGCCCTGCGTGTTCGGGCCGTCAATCCGTGGCAGCGCCAGGGCAGCCGCTGCCGTCCGGCCGGCGGTCTGGCGGCAGGGTCCGGGCGCAGCGTTGGTCCGTGCCTCCGGTCCGGGTCGGCCGAACCAACCCACCCACCCACCTGCAGCAAGGAGCATTGCCATGAACCGAAGCGTCCTCAGCACCGCCGCCGGCCCGCTGACCCCGGTGGTCGACGCGGCACCGGCCCCCCGCCGCACGATCCTGCTCGTGCACGGCGCCTGGCACACCGCCGCGCACTGGAACGACGTGACCGAGCGCCTGACCGCCCTCGGGCACGGGGCGTTCGCGATCGACCTGCCCGGCAGCGGGCTGAACGCCGACTATCCCCGGTCCTACATCGGCAACGACCCTCCGGGTCGGCATCGAGGACGGTCGGGGTACTCCGCAACGATGGGGCCGGGTGCCGCGCACCTTCATCCGCACGCTCCAGGACCGGACCGTCCCGCTCGCCCTGCAGGACCGGATGATCCGGGAGGCGGACGCGGTCACGCCCGGCAACCGGTTCGTCGTGCGCACGATGGATTCCAGCCACGCCCCGTTCGCATCGCGCCCGCGTGAGCTGGCGGAGCTGCTGGTCCAGGACTGACCACTCGGGTAGCTGCGCCGGCCGGTCGCCCGGCTCGTGGCATCGTGCGCGGGAGGTCGGCCACTGGGCCCGGCAGGCGACTATCGGGCCAGCACGGCGATGTCGCCGCTGCCGACGGTCGCGGTCACCACATGGGTCGAGTCGGGGTCGGTGGGAACCGCGACCCGCCGGCTTCCCGAGCAGCGTGCCGGGTCAGGGCTGCCGGCGGGCCCGGGCCAGCGCGAAACGCCAGGACTCACCGGCGGAGTCGCGGGCTGCCTGTCCTGATTGCGGTTCGAACGTCCGACGCCGTCGGATCAGGTTGCGCAGGTCGGCCTGGTCCCAGACGTCGGCCCTGCGGCCGGCGAGGTGCGCGGCCCCCAGCGGGGACAGGTCTCCGGCCAGTGCACGGTGCACCTGTCGGCCGCTGGTGTCTGCCTGCAGCTGCATGAGGACCGGGTTGGCGGACGCGCCGCCGTCGGCCAGCAGCACGTCGACCGGGGCCACCGCATCATGCACCGCCGCGACGACGTCCTCGACCTGCAGGACGATGGATTCCAGTGCGGCCCGGGCGATGTGCCGCGGCTCGGTGCCAAGGGTGAGCCCGGCGATGATGCCGGTGGCGGCCCGGTCCCACCAGGGCGCGCCGAGCCCGTTGAATCCCGGAACGATGTGCACGCCGCCGTTGTCCGAGGTGGCGGCGAGGTCGGCCAGTTGACCCGGCGTGCTGCCCAGCAGGTTGGCCAGCCAGATCAGGGTCGCGCCGCTGGCCCGGATGTTCCCCTCCACCGCGTAGGCCGGTTCCTCGTCCTGCCAGGCGATGGTCAGGCACAGGGCCTCACCCACGTCGGTTCCGGGGGCGCAGACACCCATCACCGAGGACCCGGTGCCGTAGGTTGCCTTGACGGTGCCGGGCTGCCAGGCGGCGTGCGCGAACAGGGCGGCGTGCGAGTCACCCATGACCGCGGTGACCGGCGGCGCGGTCGGGAGTCCGGCCAGGCCGGCAGCTCGCGGGAACGGCCCGGTGGAGGGCACTACCCGGGGCAGCACCTGCACCGGGATCCCGAACAGATCCAGCAGTTCGGGGTCCCAGGCCCGCTGACGGACGTTGAGCAGCTGGGTACGGGACGCGTTGCCGATCTCGATGACGTGCTCGCCGCCGAAGCGGCTGAGCAGGAACGAGTCGACGGTGCCCAGGCACAGCTCGCCGCGGCGGGACCGGGCCCGGTCGGGGTCGTGCTCGTCGAGCAGCCACCCGGCCTTGGTCGCCGAGAACATCGGGTCCAGCGGAAGCCCGCTGATCGCCCGCACCAGGTGGCCGTGGCCGTGGTCGATCAGGTCCTGACAGGTCTGCGCCGTGCGCTGGTCCTGCCAGGAGATCAGGGGGCTGACCGGTTTGCCGGTCTCCCGGTCCCACAGCACCAGCGATTCGCGTTGGGTGCTGAGCCCGACTGCGACGACCTTGGCCGGATCCCGGCCGGTCATGGCCTGCGTGACCGCCCGTTGGATGCTGTCCCAGATGTCGTCCAGGGACTGCTCCACCCACCCCGGTCGGGGATGGGTCTGGGTCAACGGCGCGCTGCCCTTAGCAATGATCTCACCCTGACGATCGACCAGGAGGGCCTTGCTGGACCCGGTGCCCTGATCGATCGCCAGGATCAGCTCATCGTCGGCCATCTCGATGCTCCGCGCGGAGCAGGTCGCGGGCCGCGGCGGCGATCCCGTCGGCGGTCAGGCCGAAGTGCTCGAGCAGGAACGAGGCGGTACCGGTGGGCGCGAATTCCCGGTTGATGCCCAGGATCCGCATCGGCACCGGCTGGTTCTGCACCAGCACGTTGGCCACGGCGGCGCCCAGCCCACCGGTGGTGGTCGCCTCCTCGGCGGTGATCACCCCCCGGGTCTGCCGGGCCGCAGTCAACACAGCCTCGGTGTCCAGCGGCTCGATCGAGGCCATGTTGATCACCCGGGCGGTGACGCCCTCGCTGCGCAGCGCTCGGGCGGCGTCCAGGGCCCGGGACACCAGGGTGCCGGTGGCGATGATGGTCAGGTCGTCACCGTCGGTCAGGGTGACGCTGCGGCCCGGCTGGAACTGCACGTCCTGTGGGTTGACCGAAGGGACCGGGTACCGGCCGATCCGCAGGTAGATCGGGCCGGGGTTGGCGGCAGCCCACCGCAGCGCGGACTCGGTCTCGGCCGGGTCGGCCGGCACGGCGATCTTCAGGCCGGCGACCGCGCGGGTCCAGGCCAGGTCCTCGATGGAGTGGTGGGTCGGGCCCAGCTCCCCGTAGGCCATGCCCGGGCTCTGCCCGCACAGCACGACATGGGTGTTGCTGTAGGCGACGTCGGCCTTGATCTGCTCCAGGGCGCGGCCGGTGAGGAACGGTCCGGCGGCGCTGACGAACGGGATCATGCCGCCGTTGGCCAGGCCGGCGCCGACCCCGACCAGGTCCTGTTCGGCGATGCCGACGTTGATCAGCCGGTCCGGGAACTCGTCGCGGAAGCCGTTCAGGTTGCTGGATCCGACGGAGTCGTTGCAGACCGCGACGATCCGCTCGTCGCGCCGGGCCAGCTCGATCAGCGTCTGGGCGAACGCCTTTCGGCAGTCGTAGGTGACGGGTTTGGTGGGTGCCTGGGTCATCGGGTCAACTCCTTGATCGCTTCCTGCACCTGCTCGTCCGAGGGCACCTTGTGGTGCCATTCGGCGCGGTCCTGCATGAACGACACGCCCTTGCCCTTGGTCGTGTTGGCGACCACGGCGACCGGCTTGCCGGTGCTGGACGGCCGCTTGAGCGCGTCCAGCAGCTGCGCGTAGTCGTGGCCGTCGATCTCGCGGACCTCGAACCCGAACGCGACCCACTTGTCGGTGAACGGCTCGAGCTGCTTGGTGTCCTCGGTGCGGGCGCCCTGCTGCAGCCGGTTCCGGTCGACGATCGCGGTCAGGTTGCCCAGCTGGTAGTGGCTGGCCGTCATCGCGGCCTCCCAGTTGCTGCCCTCCTGCATCTCGCCGTCACCCATCACCACGAAGGTGCGGCGCGGCGAGCCCTGCAGCTTGGCGGCGATCGCGTGGCCGACGGCGATCGGGAAGCCGTGACCCAGCGGGCCGGTGTTGGTCTCCACCCCGGGCACCTTGTTCCGGTTCGGGTGCCCGTTGAGCGCAGACAGATTCTGCGCGAACGACTTCAGTTCCGGCTCCGGGAAGAACCCGCAGTGGGCCAGCGTCGCGTACAGGGCGCCGGCGCAGTGCCCCTTGCTCAGGATGAACCGGTCCCGCTCGGGGGCGGTCGGGTCGGCCGGGTCCACGTTCAGCACCGCCCCGTACAGGGTGGCCAGGATGTCGGTGACGGAGAAGTCGCCGCCGATGTGGCCGAGCTTGGCCCGGTTGATCATCTCCAGGTCGGACAGCCGGACCTGGGTGGCCATCTTCTGCAGCGCGGCGGAGATGTCCGGCACGCTGGCGGCGGCGAGTTCGTTGCGTCGGTCGGTGTATGACCGCGCCCGTGGTGCGTCCACGGTGAGCATTGGGTGATCCCTTTCGTTGAGACTTGCTGCCAAGGCGGGTCTTCCGAACCGCAGGGCAGACCATGAACATCTCCCCGCGCCGATGTCGATCGTGTCGCCGGTGACGGGAGGGAGGAGAACCGCAGAACAAGACGAGGTCGGCCAGGTTGCCGTGGTTCACCAGCAGACGAAGCCGCCGTCGACCAGCAGATCCACCCCGGTGCAGTAGGAGGACGCGTCGCTGGCCAGGAAGATCGTGGGACCGACCATCTCGGTCACCGAAGCGCTGCGCTGCATCGGCGTCTCCGACTCGAAACCCTTCATCCGGTCGACCATCTCGGGTCGGGTGTTCATCGGGGTTGCGGTGTAGCCGGGGCTGATCGCGTTGACCCGGATGTTCCGGTCGACCCACTCCACCGCAAGGCTCTTGGTCAGATGGATGACCCCGGCCTTCGAGGAGTTGTAGTGCACCTGGGTCAGGCCCCGGTTCGCGATCACGCCCGACATGGAGGCGATGTTGACGATCGAGCCGCCCTCACCGTGGGCCAGCATCCGCCGGGCCTGCGCCTGGCAGGACAGGAACACACCGGTCAGGTTGATCTCCAGCACCCGGTGCCACTCGGCCAGTGACAGTTCCTCGGCCGGCGCGGCGGACGCGACACCGGCGGCGTTCACCGCCACTCGGATCGGTCCCAGCTGGTCCTCGACTGCGCCGATGGCGTCGGCCACCTGCTGCTCGTCGGTGACGTCGGCCGCGACCGGGTGGGCCCGCCGGCCGCGGGCGCTGATGGCCTGCAGGGTAGCGGCCAGGCCGACCTCGGACCGGTCCAGGCAGCCGACATCGGCCCCGGCCTCCGCCAGCCCGATCGCGATGGCTTGTCCGATGCCGCTGGCTGCGCCGGTGACGACCGCGGTCCGGCCGGCCAGCGAGAACAGGTCAATGCCGCCGCGGGCCATGACGGCGATTCGATGGGACAACCCAAGCACCTCTTCCAGATCGGAATTGACAACGATGACGGCTGGGCCTTCGCGGGCCGGGCCGGTCAATGAGTTCGTGGATGGCGGCGGCGTGGACGCCGACTCGGATGGCCCCAGTCCGTTCATTGGGGCTGAATGCCTTGGAAGCCAAGGCCTCCGATCCAGCTCTGCGGTCTCTCGTCAGCCGGGCAGGATCAGCGCGGCGTGTCGAGCGGCTTTGACGGGCTCGGCGATGGAACGGTTCGCGATCACCACCTGCTTGGTTGCCTCGTCACCGCCCACGACGTGGTCCTGGTCGCTCATCAGTGCCTCGTAGCCCTGCTTGGCCACGAGCTTCTTGTCGTTCTTCGGCATGGTTCCGAGCTTGGTGTTCGCCAGTCCCGCGTTGAGGTGGAAGTCGCTGTCGGTCGCACCGGGCAGCAGCGCAGTGACCGTCACACCTGAACCGCGCAGCTCCTCGCGAAGCGTCTCGGCGAAGGAGAAACCGAACGCCTTGGAGGGTCCGTAGACGGTCTCGTACGGCGTGGGCGTGGTGGCCGACACCGACGAGACGATGAGGATGCGGCCGCGGCCGTTGGGGACCATGTGCTGCACGACTCGTTTGGCCAGGTGCACCGTGCCGGTGATGTTGACGGCGATCACCCGGAACTCGTCCTCCAGGGCGTTCTCGACGAACGCCCCGCCGATGGCGATACCGACATTCAGCGCGGCTGCCTCCAGGGGTCGGCCAAGCTCGGCCACGAACTGCCAGAAGCTCTCCACTCCTTCGTAGGTGCCGGCATCACCTTGATGCGGGTAGACCGCGCCGCCGTGTTCGCGGAGCGCTTCCGCGGCTGCGAACACTCGCGCACTCCGCCCGCTGATGGCGACGTCATAGCCGTTCTGGGTGAACTGCCTGGCGAGCTCATAGCCGATTCCGGACGACCCCGCGGTGACCAACGCAAGCGGCCTTGGTGTTGACGGCATGTGGACCTTCTCTTCTTTCGATCGTGCTGCGAGGTCCGGTCGGGCCTCTCTGGTTGCGTTGGTCGGGATCACCGGTGCCCGTGGCCAAGTCTCATCCACGGTCGACCATGAAGTCGATGAGGTGCTGAGCCAGACGCTCGGGAGCCTCAAGGGCCAGGCTGTGCCCGCACCGCTCGAACACGACGTCAACCTCGACGTTCGTCGCGACTCGGCGCATCTGCTCGCCGACCAGCTCGGAGAAGAACTCCGGCGCTCCGATGGCGGACACCGGAACGGTGATCTTCTCGGCGGAGAGCCGCTGGTTCGTCTCGGCGTTGCGGAACGCCGCCCGGTAGGTTTCCAGAACTCCCCGCAGCCCACCCGGTGCCCTGATGTGCCCGATCCAGTCGTCGATCAGCTCGTCGCTGATGGCTGCCGGGTCCCAGGTCTCGGCCTTGATCCACGGTCCCCAGAACTCTCGCTCCTTCCCCGTGATGAGGGCCTCGGGCACATTCGGCAGCCAGAAGAACGGGATGTGCCATTGCCACGCGCCGGCAGATCTGAACTGACCGAACACGTTGTCCCTGGTGAAGAAGGAGCGCTCCTCCAGACCCAGCCCACTGAGCAGCATCTCGGCGAAGGAAAGGGTCGTGACCCGGTCCGGCCGGGTAGCGGCGAGCACGTACGCGAACTCCGCGCCCCGGTCCTCGCCGTGCAGGTGAAACCTCTCGTGCCCCAGTGCTGTCATCACGTCGGCAAGGTCTTGTGCATTCGTCTCGGAGTCGTAACCCTCCGCCGCCGGCGGCCGGTCGGTGTCACCGAACCCGCGCAGGTCCGGTGCCACCACCCGGAACTTCTCGGTGAGCAGGGGGATGAGCCGCGACCAGTAGGTGTGGGTCTTGGGCGTGCCGTGAACCAGGAGCAGCGGTTCACCTTCACCGGCAGTGACGACGTGCATTCTGATGCCGTTGACGCGGAGGCGATGGTGCTCCACCGGCTGCTGCCGGTGGTCAAGAAGCGGCCGCATGGCCCTTTCCCTTCTGATGGTGAACAGCACGAGATGCATCGCGGCTTTCCGGGACGGCCGCGGCTGGATCCGCACCCAACCGGAACACCGAGCCAGGTCCCGGAGGGGTCGCGGAGGGTCGCGGCTTCCCTACTGTTTCGGCTGCAGCGTGCCGTTGTCGATGACGAACCGGTAGCGGACGTCACTCTTGACCATGCGGTCGAACGCCCTGTTGATGTCGGCGATGTCGATGAGTTCGATCTCGGCGCCGATTCCGTGCTCGGCACAGAAGTCGAGCATCTCCTGGGTGGCGCCGATGCCGCCGATCTGCGAACCGGCCATGCTGCGCCGGTTCACCAGCAGGGCGAACGGACCGACGACGGTGTCGTTCTGCGGCACCGCCACCGTCACCAGGGTGCCGCTCACGGTGAGCAGGTTCAGATAGTCGTTCACCGGCAGATTGACCGAGACCGTGTTGATGATGATGTCGAACCGCCGGGCCAGCTTGTCGAACGTGCCAGGATCCGTCGACAGGTACCAGTGGTCGGCGCCCAGGGTCTTGGCGTCGTCCACCTTGCTGGCCGAATGCGTCAGAACCGTGACCTCCGCACCCATCGCGTGCGCGATTTTCACCGCGACGTGTCCCAGGCCGCCGAGGCCGACCACCGCGACCTGCTTGCCGGGTCCAGCGCCCCAGTGCTTCAGCGGGTCGTAGACGGTGATCCCGGCGCACAGCAGGGGCGCGGCGGCCGCCAGGTCGAGACCGGCCGGGATTCGCAGGACATAGTCCGCCTTCGCGACGATCTCGGAGCTGTAGCCACCGTAGGTCCGTTCGCCGGAGAAGTCCTCGGCGTTGTAGGTCATGACCATGCCGACGTCGCAGTACTGCTCGGTCCCGGCCTTGCAGTTCGCGCATTCTCCGCAGGAATCGACGAAGCAGCCGATCCCGGCGAGGTCGCCGACGCCGAACTTTGTCACGTTCGAGCCGACTTCGGTGATCTCGCCGACGATCTCGTGGCCCGGAACCATCGGGAACAGGGCGCCGCCCCATTCCTCCCGGATCTGGTGGACGTCGGTGTGGCACACGCCGCAGTACCTGATCGCGATGCGGACGTCGTCGGGACGAAGATCCCGTCGTTCGATCTCCGTGGGGGCGAGCTCGGCATTGGCCGACGGTGCGGCGTACGCCGGAACGGTGGATGGCATCTTGTGACCTCTCTGGTGATGGCGGGGGTGAGCGGCAGGAACAACTCGCGGCTACTTGATGACCCGGCCGGGTGACCGGTCCATCGTCGCCGCGACGGCGAGGATGACGATCGCGCCGTAGACGATCTGCTGCAGCTTGGGGTCGATGTCCAACGCGGAGGAGCCGATCGGGATCAGGGTGATGATCAGCGCACCGACGATGACGTTGATCGGGTTACCGATGCCGCCGGTGATGGCCACGCCGCCGGCCACGGCTGCGGCGATGCCGGGCAGGAGCAGCCCGATCCCGAGCCCGGAAGCCGTGGCGGTGCCCTGCTGGGCGGTCAGCGCGATGCCCGCGAACGCCGCGCAGGCGCCGGAGACGGCGAACACGAACACCTTGGTCGCCACGGTGCTGACACCCGCCAGCAGGGTGGCCTTCTCATTGAAGCCGGTGGCACGCACACTACGGCCGATCGCGGTGTACTTCAGCACGAGCCAGAGCGCGACGGCGACACCGCAGGCGACGACGAAGGACAGTGGAAGACCGACGACCTCCCAGTCGACCAGCCAGGTGATCGCCTCGCTGTTCTGGTCCACGTACACCGTGGTGGCGTCCGAGAACAGCAGCGCCAATGCCTGCCACACCCCAAGAGCACCAAGGGTGATGGCGAAGGACGGCACCTGGAAATGTGACGCCAGGAACCCGATGACCCCGCCGGCGACCGCGCCGAGCAGCAGGACCAGCAGCGGTGCGAAGTAGCCGAGATCCTGCAGGGTCGACGCCACGATGATGGCGGAGAAAACGGCCAGCGAGGCGCTGCCCAGGTCGATGCCGCCGACGATCATGACCATGGTCTGACCCAGGGCCAGCAACAGTACCGGTACCGCCTGTCCGGCCAGAATCGAAATTCCACTACCACCGAAGAAGGATGGCTGGCCGACGAAGACCACCAGCAACATCACCACCAGCAAAGCCAGGGGTGCGAAGTTGCGCAAGCCGGTGGTGACCAGGTCGCGAGTGGCCTTGTCCTGTCGGTTCAACGTAGTGATAGACACGGCTTCACACCATCCCTTCGACAAGCTCGGCCAGGGCGGGAATACGTTCCGCCAGATTGTGTCGTTCGGTAATCGTTCCGTCTTTCATCACGATGATGGAATTCCCGTTGCCCAGTGCTTCCTCAAGGGTGTCCGCGAGGAGCATGATCGCGCAGCCGGCCGCCGCTGCCTCGGCAATCAGTTGCGCGACAGATTCTTTCGCCCCCGGGTCAAGGCCTCGCAGCGGGTGGTCCAGGATCGCCACCTTGAGTTTCTTCGCCAGGAACCACTTGCCCAGGACGACCTTCTGCTGATTGCCGCCGGACAGTCGCGCGATGTCGATATCGGGATCCGCCGGGCGCACATCCATCTTCGCGATCCAACGCCGCATCGCCGCCCGGCGCTTTCCGGGCAGCTGTATCGGGCCGTTCTGGCCGTCAACGGGGTGTGCCAACGTCAGGTTCTCACTGACGCTGAGGCCGGCGACCATGCCCTCGGTCTTTCGTTCCGAGGGGAGGTAGGCGACCGCGGATCGGATTGCCCGGCGGATCCGCATGGAGCGCGCCGGACGACCGTCCACGCTGAACGTGCCGCTGTCGAAGGGTTCCGCCCCGAACAGCGCCCTGGCCAACTCGTCCCGGCCGGACCCGTTCGCGCCGACGAAGGCGCAGACCTCGCCGGCGCGGATCGAGAAGCTGACGTCCCTGAAGTGCCCGCGACGGGTGAGTCCCTGAACGGACAGCACCTGTCTGCCGAGGGTTCGGCCGACCGCCTCGTTCGCGGTCTGCCGCGATTCCCGGCCGGTCATCAGCTGGAACAGCTCTTCCTCGACCACATCCTTGGAGTTGCGCTCACCGACCACGCGGCCGTGGCGGAGCACATAGATCCGATCGGAGACCCGCAGCACCTCCTGCAGCCGGTGCGATACGAAGATCACTGACCCCAGCTGCTTGAGCCGGGCGACCTCCCGCTCCAGGATCTCGGTCTCCTGCGGCTCCAGGATCGCCGTCGGCTCGTCCAGGATCAGCAGGGGTTCGGCTCCGGAGTGTTCGGCGACCTGCACCGCCTTGGCGATCTCGACCATTTGCCGATCGGTGAAGCTGAGGTCTTCGACGATGGTCGTCGGGTCGATCGAGGACCCGATACGCCGCAGGGCCGTTTCGGCCTGCCTGTTCAGCTCGGCCCAGTTGTACAGGCCCAGCCGGTTCACCCCCCGCTTCTCCCCCGGCGTCCCGGCGCTGCCCAGGTGCAGGTTCTCGGCGACGGTGAGGTTGACGATCAGGCTCTGTTCCTGGTGCACGACGCCGATGCCCAGGTTCGCGCCGTCGCTGGGGGCCTTCATCCGCTGCTTCTGGCCCCGGATGATCAGCTCGCCGGAGTTCTGTTGATGCACTCCGGCGAGGAGTTTGAGGAGCGTGGACTTGCCCGCCCCGTTCTCGCCGATCAGGCCGACGACCTCATGCGGCGCGACTCGGATATTGACCGAGTCGAGGGCCTTCATGGAGCCGAAGGTTTTGGTGACGTCGACCAATTCGAGGGTGTTTTCGGTGATGACGGTCATTTGATGATCCTCAGGCGGCTACGTTGGCGGAGTCCTGCAAGCACGACTGCTGTGACGATGACAATGCCGGCGATCAATTGTTGGTAGACCGGGCTGGCGCCCGACAGGATCAGGCCGTTGTTGATGACCGTCAGTAGGAAGACACCGACGACTGACCGCAGGGGCCCGCCTCGTCCTCCGCTGAGCAGGGTTCCGCCGACGACGACCGCGGCGGTCGTGAAGAAGAGTTGACCGCTGCCAACCTCGACGATGCCGTTTCCGATCCGCATCGTCCCGAGGATGCCAGCGACACCGCTGAGCAGTCCGGCGAAGGTGAAGACGTAGATCTTGTAGCGGTTCACCGGAATGCTGTTCAGGCGAGCGAGGTTCTCATCCGCACCGATGGCCAGCGCGTTTCGGCCGAGGCTGCTGAAGCGCATGATCAACACCGCGATGATGACGACGGCGACGGCGACCAGGACGCCGTTGGCGATCCCCAGCGGCGTCGCGTTCGCCCAGCTCAGCAGGCCGGCGTCTTCCAGTTCGGGGACGGTGTCCCCGAAAAGAACGGTGGCGACGCCCAATCCGATGTACCACACACCCAGCGTGGCCATGAACGACGGGATGCGGAGCTTCGTATGGATGATTCCGGAGAAGGCGCCGAAGATCACGCCGACGACGAGCCCGGCGATGATGGCCCCGATGCCGAACTCGTTGCCGTTGACCGAGTTCGCCGACAGCAGGACAAAGGTCAGGCCGCTGGCGGCCATGACGCCCTGGATGGACAGGTCGATCGATCCCATCAGAATGACGAGTGTGGCGCCCATGGCCAAGACCAGCGGAATCGAGGCCTGGTCAAGGATCGCTCTCATGTTCGACCAGGTGGCAAACGATGAGTTGATGAAGGTGAAGGCGATGGAGATGACCACCAGGGCGATCAACGGTCCGAGGGTGGGCCAGTTGATGCGGTGGAGTGGAGATGGTTTGGCATTCACCTGGTGGGCGCAATGGTGTGTGGCTTCCAGGCGTTGATCGACGACCGTCTCGTGCGCTGTGTCCGACATTGAGAACCTCGATGTTCGTTGGCTGATGACTACTGGTGGAGGTCGGCGCTCGTCAGAGCGGGACCGGTGAGCCGTGCGAAGAGGCCCTCGTCCACCTCGGACATGATCTGTTCGCCGGTCGGCGGCGTGAGGTACTCATTGACATTGCTGGCATCGATACCGACCTGGCTGTAGGTCCCGTCCCGCTGGTCGGGAGTCATCGTGGCGACGTCCAGTTCGCCGGTCGCCGCGGCATAGGCCATCGCCAGGCCCAGGGCGCCGCTGTAGTAGCCGTCGGTGTTCCAGGTGGCGATGTACGGGCCACCTTCGGCGACGGCCTGGATTGCTTGGGTGATGCCGTCCATTCCGACGACCTTGATATCGGTACGTCCCGCTGCGTTCGCGGCGGCGAGGGCTCCGAGCGCCATCGAATCCGAGCCTGTCCAGACGGCCTTGACCTGATCGCCGTACTTGGCCAGCAGCGCCTGGGTCTTGGTGAAGGCCGTCTGTTGGTCCCAGTTGGCCTGGTCCACCCCGAGCAGGGTGATCCCGGGGTTCTCCGCCATCGACTGTTCCATGCCGGCCCACCGCTGCTGGTCGGCGGTCGAGTCGAGAGTGCCGTGCAGGGCGATGATCCCGCCTTGGCCGCCCATTGCCGCGAAGAGCTGGTCGGCGAGGAACTTACCGCCGGTGATCCCGTCGTAGCCGATGTGCGCCACATAGTGCGGCCCGTAGTTCTCCGGTTTCGTGCTGTCGGGCTTGTTCCACTGGGTGACGATGTAGCCGCCCGAGTTGACGACCGCCTTCGCGATGGCCGGCACGTCGGCGCTGGCGACCGGGTTGGTGGTGAGAACCACCTTCTTCCCGGATGCGATCACGGTCTGGAGCTGAGACAATTGCTGTTGCGAGTCGCCGTTAGCGACAACGACTTTCAGCGGCAGCCCCACCGAGTCGGCAAACGCCTGAGATCCCTTGAGCCAGTTCTGCATGTAGTCGTTCGATGCCGTGATCAGGGTGGTCACCAGAACGATGTCGTCCTTGGCCAGCACGTCCTGGGTGCTGTTGCCGCCGGCGGAAGCCACTCGGGTACAGCCGGACAGCGCGACCGTCAGGGTCAGAACAGCAGCGACCAACACGCTCAGCCCCCGCCATCGCGATCGGAGTGGTGAGTGGGATCCAGCGATTGACATTGGCTCTCCTCCATCAGGGGTGATCCGGCAGGGATTGGTTCGAAGCAGCAACGGAAGGAGGGCATGGTGGAGCCCTGTGACTGTCCGGCCAGTCATTGGCAGTTCCGCTGGCAACCTGGGGTGGCGCTGCCAGGAGGGCAGCTCCAGGTGGGGACGCAGCGGGTCTCGGCAAGCGGATCGTGCTGCGGCAGAAGGGGGTCGATCAGTGCCTGATGAATCTGTGTTCAGGTTCTGACGATCCCGACCACTCGGATCCGATCCATGGCGGATTGACGACCCGGCGCAGCTTGCCCGGGTTGAAGCGGTCGGTTGCCGGGGGCCTGGCGACTGCGGTGGCTGTGTGGAGACCTGTGGCCGTCCGGGCTGCGAACGCGAAGGCCGACGGACGCACGGCAGCATCCCCGCGGCCGGTGCTACGGCTGCTCGATGGCTCTGGGCTGGTCATTTCCTGTGACTCCTGCACGAGTATGAACTCCGCTGTCCGATAGCTCTGCTGCGAGTTCCGGCCATGGACGCTGGCGATGCGGTCCGGCCGGGGGCTTGCACTGGGACATACAGTAAGGCCCGTTCGACGATTGGTCAACCAGTTAACCGCAGGTTCTTGGAGTGGGGTCGGCGAACCAGCTCCTCGCCCGTCTCCTCCGTTTCGATCCCCGTCCCACCCTGTTCGACGCGGCCAGGTGGCCGGCTCGATCGTTCGGTCGAGCCTGTCGCGAAGTAGCCAAGACAAACTTTGGTCTACTGGTTGACCAATCTGGTCTGAAGCCTTAAGCTGAACGCGTTGAGTTGCTCACGTGCAGTATGGATCGCCCGGAGTGCCGTAGGCCCTGGGTGGACCGGATCTCCGCGGGGGTTCAACTTTGCGATCTCTGAAGGAACCACTGTGATCTCGCGGTCCACCTGAAACGGTTGGGCTTCGATCTCCGTGGGCTCGGGAGATCACGGTGGTCATGGCCGGGCTGCCGCAATCTCCAGGAATGGCGCGATGGATGGGGTCGACGCCCGACCCCATTCATCAACTCGCCCAAGCCCTTTTGATCTTGATGCGTCAGCGCCGACGGTGGACGTCGGTGCTCATAGAGACCTGTTCAGGAGCCCTGAGTTGTCATGACCCGACTGTTCAACGATCCGGCGGAGTTCGCCGACCAGCTGACCGAGGGCTTCGTTGCGGCCAATCGCCGGTGGGTGCATCGGGTGCCGGGCGGGGTGATCCGGTCGACCCGTTCCCAGGCGCCGACCGTCGCGGTGATCACCGGCGGCGGGTCGGGGCACTACCCGGCGTTCGCCGGGTACGTCGGGCAGGGCCTGGCGCACGGCGCCGCGATGGGCAACCTGTTCGCCTCACCGTCGGCGCAGCAGGTGCACTCGGTGGCCAAGGCCGCCGACCGCGGCCGGGGGGTGCTGTTCACCTACGGCAACTACGCCGGCGACGTACTGCATTTCACCCAGGCGCAGGACCGGCTCAACGACGAGGGCATCCCCACCCACACCGTGACGGTCACCGACGACATCTCCAGCGCCTCGCTGGACGAGATGCACAAGCGCCGCGGCATCGCCGGCGACGTCACCGTGCTCAAGGTGGCCGGCGCCGCCGCCGAGGCCGGCTACGACTTGGACGCGGTGGTCACCGTGGTGCAGCGGGCCAACTTCCGCACCCGCTCCTACGGCGTCGCGTTCGGCGGCTGCACCCTGCCCGGCGCCGACGCGCCGCTGTTTCAGGTGCCGCCCGGGCGGGCCGCCCTGGGCATGGGCATCCACGGCGAGCCCGGCATCGGTGAGCGGGACCTGCCCACCGCCGACGAGATGGCCCGCGACCTGGTCGAGCGGCTGCTCGGCGAGGTACCCGATGACATCGAGAACGTCCGGGATGCAAGGGTTGCGGTGATCCTGAACGGGCTGGGCACGGTCAAGTACGAGGAACTGTTCGTCGTGTACTCCTCGGTGGTCCGGCTGCTGGAGGACGCCGGCCTGCAGATCGTCGAACCCGAGGTCGGCGAGCTGGTCACCAGCTTCGACATGGCCGGGCTGTCGTTGACCCTGTGCTGGCTGGACCCCGAACTGGAGACCCTGTGGACGGCGCCGGCCGACGCCCCCGCCTTCCGCAAGGGCACCACCGCCCCGGACGCCGCCGTCGAGGAAACCAGCATCGTCGTGGCGCAGGAGACGATCCCGCAGGCCACCGACGAGTCCCGGGACGTCGCGGTGCGGCTGGTCGTGGCCCTGGACGCGATCAAGGCCGTCGTCGACGAGCACGTCGACGAGCTGGGCCGGATCGACGCGGTGGCCGGCGACGGCGACCACGGCATCGGGATGCAGCGCGGCGCGACCGCGGCCGCCGCCACCGCCGCCGCCGTGCTGACCGCCGGGGCGGGCGCGGGCACCGTGCTGACCCGGGCCGGCGACGCCTGGGCCGACAAGGCCGGCGGCACCTCCGGCGCCCTGTGGGGACTGATCCTGCGCACCATCGGCACCCGGTTCGGCGACCGGAGCGTGCCGCACACCGCCGACGTCGCCGCCGCCGTGCAGGACGCCGGCGCCGCGGTCACCGGGTTCGGCAAGGCCGCGGTCGGGGACAAGACGATGGTCGACGTGCTGGTGCCGTTCGCGGACATCCTGGGCACGACGGCGGCCACCGGCACCGGACTGCCGGCGGCCTGGTCCGCCGCGGCCGAGGCCGCCGACAAGGCCGCCCAGCACACCGCGCAGCTGCTGCCGCGGATGGGCCGGGCCCGCCCGCACGCCGAGAAGAGCCTGGGCACCCCGGACGCCGGCGCCATCTCCCTGGCGCTGATCGTGAACGCCGTCGACCGGGCCCTGTTCACCGGACCCGCCTGAGCGCGACGACGCCCGGCATTCCCCCCCATCCACTGGAAAGGCAACACCAATCATGAGCGAGAAGCTGCGGCTGGTCGTCGGTTCCGACGACGCCGGGATCAGCTACAAAGAGGCCCTGAAGAAGGACCTGCAGGCCAACGACCTGGTCGAGTCGGTCGTGGACGTCGGCGTCGACCCGGACGGCGACACCGCCTACCCCCACATCGCGATCGCCGCGGCCGAACTGATCGCCCAGGGCAAGGCCGACCGGGCCCTGCTGGTCTGCGGCACCGGCCTGGGCGTGGCCATCGCGGCCAACAAGGTCCCCGGGATCCGCGCGGTCACCGCCCACGACAGCTTCTCCGTCGAACGGTCCATCCTGAGCAACAACGCCCAGGTCCTCACCTTCGGCGAACGGGTCGTCGGCCTCGAACTCGCCCGCCGCCTGGCCCGCGAATGGCTGACCTACCGCTTCGACCAGACCTCCGCCTCCGCCGACAAAGTCGCCGTCCTCAACAACTACGAAACCACCCGGACCCGCTGATGCCCGGACCCACCTTCCTCGGCGTGAGCCTGAAGATGTACCTGGGTTACCAGCACACGCTGCGCTGGGCCGAGCAGGTCGCCGCGATCGCCGGCGCCCACCCCGCCGTCCAGGACGGGCTCACCGACCTGGTCGTGCTGCCCAGCTTCCCGGCGCTGCCCGCGGTGTACGGGGTTGTCGCCGGCACCGGAGTGCAGGTCGGCGCGCAGAACCTGTCCTCGTACGACCAGGGGGCGCTCACCGGCGAGGTCGGCGCGCCCATGCTGGCCGAGATCGGCTGCCGCTACGCCGAGGTCGGGCACGCCGAACGACGTGGACTGTTCGGCGAAACCGACGCGGTCGTCGCCGAGAAGACCCTCGCCGCCCTGCGCAACGGGCTCACCCCGGTGCTCTGCGTCGGCGAACCGGCCCGCACCACCCCGACCGACGCCGCCCGGACCTGCATCCGGCAGACCGCGGCGGCCGTCGTACTGGCCGCCGCACAGAGTGTTCCGGCCCCGCTGGTGGTGGCCTACGAGCCGCACTGGGCGATCGGCGCGGCGCAGCCGGCGCCGACCGAGTACATCCAGCAGGTGTGCCGGGAGGTCGGGAACTGGCTCGCGCAGCAATCGGCCATGAACGGCAGCCGGATCATCTACGGCGGCAGCGCCGGCCCCGGTCTGCTGACCCGGCTCGGGGACGCCGTCGACGGTCTGTTCCTGGGCCGCTTCGCGCACAATCCGGCCGCCATCGCCTCGATCCTGGACGAGGCGGCGGTCTTCGCCCGGCCCAACCACCTTCAACCTGATCACACCCAGCCTGGACACCCCGTGGGAGCGACTCGATGAGCATCGGACTGAGCACCTACGCGTTCTTCTGGCAGTGGTCCGACCGGGTAGACCACCCGATCACCCTGAGCGACATGATCGCCGCCACCGCCGACCGGAACGTCGAGGTCTTCCAGATCTGCGACTACCCGGCCGTGGCCGAGCTGAACGGCGCGCAGCGCAAGGCGTTGCGGGTCCAGGCCGAACGCGCCGGGGTCCGGTTGGAGTTGGGCACCCGGGGCGTCGCCCCTGACCACCTGGCCACGTACCTGGCCCTGGCGCAGGACCTGGACGCGGTCACCGTCCGGTCGATGATGTACACCCAGACCCATCGACCCACCCTTGACGAGGCGGTCGACCTACTGGGGCAGGCCATCCCGGCGTACGAGAAGGCCGGGGTCACCGTCGCCCTGGAGACCTACGAGCAGGTGCCCTCCAGTGTGCTGGTCGACCTGGTCCGTCGCGTCGATAGCCCCAACCTGGGCATCTGCTCCGACCCGGCCAACTGCGTCGCGGCGTTGGAATCACCGGCCGACGTCATCGACCGGGTCGCCCCGTACGTGTTGAACATGCACATCAAGGACTTCCACTTCACCCGGCAGGCCGGCTGGGTCGGCTTCAACCTCGTCGGTGCACCCCTGGGGCAGGGGCTGCTGGACTACGACGCGATGGTCGCCCGCATCGACCCCGACGGCCGCGGCGTCAACCAGATCATCGAACACTGGCTGCCCTGGCAGGACACCCCCGAACAGACCTGCACCGTCGAACAGCAATGGACCGACCACAACCTGAGCTACCTGAGGAGCAAACAGCCATGACCACCAGAAACCTCACGATCGCGGTCGTCGGTGCCGGCGGCAAGATGGGCATGCGAGTCTCGAACAACCTGCAGCGCACCGGACACACCGTGTACTACAGCGAGAACTCCCCGGCCGGTCAGGAACGAACGCGCGCGCAGGGCCGCGAAATCACCGACACCGACACCGCAGTCGCCAACGCGGACGTCACCATTCTGGCCGTGCCCGACCGGATCCTCGGAGCCGTGTCCGCGGACATCGCCCCGAAGGTGCCCAGCGGCAGCATCATCCTGACCCTCGATCCGGCCGCCGCCTATGCGGGGCTCCTGGCGGAGCGTGACGACGTCTACTTCGCGGTCGCCCATCCCTGCCATCCCTCGGTGTTCTACGAGCGGACCACCAAGGAGCAGTGGGCCGACACCTTCGGCGGCATCGCCGCCCCCCAGGAGGTCGTCGCTGCCCTGGAAACCGGCACCGAAGAACACAAGACCACCGCGGAGACCGTGATCCGGGCCATGTATGCACCTGTCGTGGACGTGCACTGGGTCACCGTGAAGCAGCTCGCCGTCCTGGAACCCACGCTGGTGGAGACCGTCGCCTGCATGATCGGCGCCCTGCTCAACGAGGCACTGCACGAAACCGTCCACACCGTCGGTGTCCCGGAAGCCGCCGCCAAGGCCATGCTGTTCGGACATGTCCAGGTGGCGTTGGCCAACGGGCTGCGCGGGGACAACCCGTTCTCCGAGGCGTGCCTGATCGCCATGGACTACGGGCGCGAGACGCTCATCAAGGAAGACTGGAAGAAGATCTTCGACGACAGCGAGCTCGATGCCAACATCGCCCGGATGCTCAAGCTCGAACCCGCCAGCTGAACCACCGGCACGCCCGACGCGGGTTCCCCAGTCCGGTCGCGCCCGTCCGTCCGCGCGACGGGCGGGCGTGACCCTGCCACCATTGACCACTCGCCATGCACGCCGGAGATTTGCGATGACCCAGACCAACACCCGTCCCGATAGAGCCACCGATCAGTCGGTGGAGTGGTTGACGATCACCACGATCCGCACCCTGTGCATGGACGCCGTCCAGGCCGCGAACTCGGGGCACCCGGGCACGCCGATGGCCCTGTCCCCGGTGATGTACACGCTGTGGCAACGTTTCCTGCGGTATGACCCGGCGGCCCCGATCTGGAGCAACCGGGACCGGTTCGTGCTCTCCGTCGGGCACGCCTCCACCCTGCTGTACTCGATGCTGCACCTGGCCGGGGTCAGGTCGGTCAACCCGGCCTACGAGACCCTCGGCGAGCCCGCGGTCCCGCTGGATGACCTCAAACGCTTCCGGCAGCTGGACTCCAAGTGCCCCGGGCACCCGGAGTACCGGTGGACCGCCGGGGTGGAATGCACGACCGGCCCGTTGGGCACCGGTATCGCCACCAGCGTCGGCATGGCGATGGCCGGGCTGTGGCAGGCGGCCACCTACAACCGGCCCGGCTACGACCTGTTCGACTACGACGTGTACACGTTGACCGGCGACGGCTGCCTGATGGAAGGCATCGGCGCCGAGGCCGCGTCCCTGGCCGGCCACCTGAAACTGGCCAACCTGTGCTGGATCTACGACAACAACAAGATCACCATCGAGGGCGACACCAGCCTGGCGTT
>Ga0164241_10001229_pt1 | contig 33412 bp, 33 predicted proteins | sample OricomyardsoilBY_FD_108780 | JGI IMG/M metagenome (GOLD analysis project Ga0164241, IMG submission 108780) | Backyard soil microbial communities from Emeryville, California, USA - Original compost - Back yard soil (BY) | ecosystem: Environmental > Terrestrial > Soil > Unclassified | place: USA... | reverse complement strand
CCATCCATGCGGAACTTGCGGCCCACATGGATGTTGGTGATGAAGTTGTCGGCAACGCCGGCCATGATCTGCACCAGATTAGGCGAGACCACCACCTGCTGCGGAAACTGGATGGAAAAGGCATACCAGCGCCGCATGAACCCCTCGGGCCAGCAGTACTGCGACACCCACTGCGGGGCATTCGTATTGCCTTGATGATAGGCATCCTGCACCAGGCGTTTCTGGTACTCCGGCGTGAGCAGTGACAGCACCGTGGGGAACTGCACCGACGCCATGAACGAATACCAGTTGTCGTAGATGTAGCCGGGCGCGTACATGCCGCTGATGTCGCCGGGCACGGTGGCATAGGTGTGCTTCGTGGGCCCGCCGCGCTTCGTCGTTTCGGCCAGCAATGCCTCGTAGTGTTCCTGCGCGGTCTTGAACTTGTAGGGGCTGACCATGGCGCTGCGCGGCAGATCGCGATCGCAGTAACCCCAGGCCGCGGTGCGCGGCGGGTCGTCACCGATGGTGGCGGCGAAAATCGCACCGCGTTGCAGTTCCAGGCCCTGCGGGCTGTTGCAGCGGAAGTAGCGTTTGTCCTTCCACAGCTCGCGGTCCTTGTAGAAATCCTTCGACGTGAAGATGTCGATGGGCAGCGCCTGCACGCCCGCAGGTACGGCGCCATTCCATGCCGAACCGATCATGATGGGCGGCGGTGCATTCGCCGGCGCCCCGCCACCACGCGGCGGACCGCCCAGCTGCATCGGCCCCACAAAGTTCATCTTGGTGAGATCCGGCATGATGCGCTGGCTCAGCCGCTGCCCCGGCGCGGCGGGGGGCTGCGGTGGGGATTCGGGCATGGCCACCGACAGCGGCGCTCCTCGTCCCACGCTCTTGAAGCCTGGATTGGCAACCTGCTGCGCACCCGCCAGGCTGCTCAAGCCCAGCAGCAAGGCGCAGCAGCGCCCGATGACTCGCTGACGCGTCGCCGCTGCGGGCATAGGTTGTCCCCTACTCGGTTTCAGTGGCCTGGAAGAAAGGCTTGCCGAAATCGTCCTTCAGATCGATCAGGAACTGGTTTTCTTCCTGGCAGATGTATTCCTGCAGCTCCTGGCCTTCGCTCCAGCGGATGTTCCAGCCCATGCGCCAGGGCTTGGAATAGGCGCCTGGATCGTCGATGGTGACTTCATAGCGCAGCGTGTCGTAGTTCGGGCGGGTGATGCGCTCGACCGTGTGCAGATCGTCGGTGTGAAGGAAGCCGTTGAAGCCCAGCCAGGTGCGCTCGTTGTAACCCACGGTGTCGATGACCAGCGTGTCACCTTCCCAATGACCCACCGAATGACCGAAGTACGTGGGATTGAGCTTCGAGCCGGTGGGATGCTTGCGTCCATCCATGTGGATCTCGCGCCAGACATGCGCCCCGCCTTCGAAAATGACGATGATGCGATCTTTCTGCTGCAGGAATTCGGCCGGATAAGGCGTGCCGAAGGCACGTGGACCGCCAGGCGGCAGGCAGAAGCCTTCCGGGTCGTAGGCGTTCTGCGTCTTCTGCACATAGTCGTACATGGCCTTGGACCACGGCAGGAAGGGCACGTTGTCCACACCCGGCGGCGTGTCGAGGAGCTGCCGCTCGTAGTTGGTGATCCAGCCCAGGCTCCAGGAGCCATTGCCGCCCAGGTCCACCGTGCCATCTGGCAGGTGCGGCGTGGGTTTGGACGGCTTGGCCGGCGCGCCTGCCCGGGCCGGCGCACCTGCCCGGGGCGGGGGAGCCGCACCAGGCGCCGGGGCAGCGGCATATCCTGGAATGACCAGCAGCGCGCTGAGGATTGCCAGACATGCGCCGCTGCTGCGCACGAAGCTCTTCGCGTCCCGGCTCATGCGCATAGCCATATGCCTAGTACTTCCCTTCGTTTTCGTCTGCGGACCCGTTGAACAGGCGTTTGCCGTCGGCCATCACCACCGAGTTGGCGTTGCCTTTGTAGCTGTTGTCGCGGGCACGCGAGCCTTCCACCGTTATCTGATCGCCGATCTTCAGCGAATCGCGTGTCCAGCCGCGCCGCATCAGTACATTGGGGCTGCCCAGCTCCATGGCCCAGTTGTGGATCTCGCCATCCTGGCCCTTCACGTCGACGAAGAAGTAGGTATGCGGGTTGCGCCACTGCACCTTGGTCACCGTGCCCGTGAGCTTGAGCTTCTTCGACGCATCGAATTCAGAGGCAAAGGAATGATGGGCCAGCGCGGCGCCGGCGGCGGTAGCGGCGACGAGCGCCGCCAGCAAGGTTCTTTTCCAGATCTTCATAGTTCCCCCTTAGTGCAGCGTCAGCTTGAAGCTGCCCTTTTCCGCACCGTAAACATAGGTGCCGGAGTACACGCGGTTGGTCCAGGAGCCCAGGTTTTCCAGCTTACCCGTGCCCACCCATTTCTGACCGCGACCCGAGGCGTCAGGCAACGTGGCCTCGACGGTCATGGTCCAATTGGAGTAGTCGATATCGGCGCGCGTCACCGGTGCCGCGCCAGGCCCGGGATTGACCTGCCCCACCACCTGGCGATTGCGCCAGTCGAGGTTCAGCACCATGCGGTGCTGTGTTTTCTGATCCGGACCCCAATAGCCCAGCCAGCTGCCCTTGGCGGGATGCCCGACCTGCGCCACGGCGCTGCCCATCAGCAGCAGGGAGGCGAGAAGTGTTCGATATCCGTAGCGCATAAGACCCGCTTTTTGTGTGAGGCAAAATAGCATGGAACGGTGTGTCAGCTTGTCGCCGCGACTTCCATGTCCGCCACCAGGGGCGTCAACGTGGTGTACTTGGGGGCCTCTGCCATCAGCTGCGGAAACGCCTTCATGCCGGCGGCATCCCATGCCGCGCGATCGCGAATGTAGTAGTGCGAACTGGCAACCACGGCCGGCTTGCCGCCGCCCTGCGCCAGGGAACCCACAGAGAATTCGATGCGGTGGATGGCCTTGGAGCCATACAGCGAAACCATCAGCGGGATCACTTTTTCGCCGTAGTACTTCGCGTCGAAGTTCCCGCCTTCGCGGGCCGGGAAATAGGTGGAATACACCTGCTCATCGCTGAGGATCGCGGCGCGTGCATCCCCCAGCAGCACCAGCACCTTGTCGTACTGCACAATGGGTTGCGCCTCGGTGACCTGGGCAAGATCCGTGGCGATCGTGGTCCCGGCCGCGATGGTCTTTTCGCCGAAAGCCTTCACATCGCGCACCCACAGGCTGATCGCGGCCATCACCCTCGGCGGCGGCGGTCCCATGGGCGCTTTTGACGTCGAGGGCACATGCGATTTGCCGGCAGTGGACAGCGAATTGCTGCCACCCATGCCCGGCATCTTGCGGGGTGTGCGCAGTTCGATGCGCTCGATGCTGTCGCCGTAGGTGGCCTTCAGCAACGGAATATGCTTTTCAGCATATCTTCGGCTATCGAATGTGGCCTTGGGCGCATTCGCATAAATCATGGACAGGCAGATCGCCGAATCGCCCTGCTCCTCGGCTGCTCGCGCCACCGACACCAATCTGCCAACGACGGGCGCACCCGCAGCCGCATAAGCCATGCCCAGCAGCATGGATCGTCTCGACACCTCGTTCACTTAATCCCCCCGGATTTGTGTTGTTCAGGTCAATCGCGACCTGAGGCGAGGATAAACCCGATAGGCGTTTTCCTCAAAGATACGTTTCTTGTCGCCAGCCGAAAGCGCGGAATTGTCGATGTAGCGCTTGGTATCGTCATAGTACTGGCCGGTGGTCGGATCGATGCCGCGCACGGCGCCCACCATTTCCGAGCCGAACAATATGTTCTCTACCGGGATCACCTTCAGCAGCAGGTCGATGCCCGGCTGGTGATACACGCAGGTGTCGAAGAACACATTCTTCATCACATGCGTATCGAGCGGCGGACGTTTCATGTCCTGCGCCAGACCACGGTAGCGGCCCCAGTGGTAAGGCACCGCGCCGCCGCCGTGGGGAATGATGAGCCGCAGCGTCGGGAAATCCTTGAACAGGTCGCCCTGTATGAGCTGCATGAATGCCGTGGTGTCGGCATTGATGTAGTGCGCGCCGGTGGCATGGAAATTGTGATTGCACGACGAACTGACATGCACCATGGCCGGGAAGTCGAGCTCGCAGAGCTTTTCGTAAACGGGATACCAGTACTTGTCGGTGAGCGGCGGCGCTGTCCAGTGGCCACCCGATGGGTCGGGATTCAGGTTCGCGCCGATGAATCCCATCTTTGCGCAGCGCTCGATTTCTCTCACGCTGCCGGCCACCGGCGCGCCCGGCGACTGCGGCAGCATGCACACGCCCACGAAATTCCTGGGATACAGCCCCACCACGCGCTCGATCAGGTCATTGCAGATCTGCGACCATTCGAGGCTGGTGGCTTCGGTGCCGATGTGATGCGCCATGGTGGAAGCGCGCGGCGAGAAAACGGTGACATCCGAACCGCGCTCGCGCTGCAGCTTCAGCTGCGCCTTCTCGAGGCTGTCACGGATCTGGTCGTCGCTGATTTTCAGCGACGACCGCGATGGCGTCTGCGCCGGGTCTTTCAGCGCCGCGACTTGCGCGTCACGAAAATCCGTCAGGGCCTGCGGGGCGGTGGTGTAGTGTCCGTGGCAGTCAATGATCATGGGTAATCCGGTCGGTTCCTGGCAGAGGATGCGGATGATATCGTGACTGCCATGAAAGCATCGACTCCGGCGCCGCTGGCGCAACGCCTCGTGGGCTCTTCCACCACCGCCGTCCCGGCACTGGGCTTTGGCTGCATGGGATTGGTGGGCTGGTACGGCACGCGCGACGACGACGAGGCGCGCGCCACATTGCTGGCGGCAATCGAGGCTGGCATCACGCATTTCGATACGGCCGCCAGCTACCAGCTGGGCGAGAACGAACGCTTCGTGGGCAGCACGCTGGCCGTGCAGCGCAAGCGCCTGTTCCTCGCCACCAAGTGCGGCCTGTCCCGCGGTCCTGATGGCAGCGCGCAGGTGGACAACCGCCCGGAAACCATCCGCAGCTCCTGCGATGCCAGCCTCGCGCGGCTGGGTACGGATTACATCGACCTGTTCTATCTGCACCGCATCGATCGCAAGGTGCCCATCGAGGAATCCGCTGGCGCGCTGGCCGAGCTGGTGCAGGCGGGAAAGATCCGCCATGCCGGCCTGTCAGAATGCAGCGTGGCGACGCTGCGCCGCGCCTGCGCCGTCATGCCCATTGCCGCCGTGCAGAGCGAATATTCCATCTGGTCGCGCGATCCGGAGGACGGCATGCTCGCGGCCTGCGACGAACTCGGCGTCAGCTTCGTGGCTTACAGTCCGCTGGGCCGGGGATTTCTCGCCGAGAATTTCCGCAGCGCCAGCGATCTGCCGCCAGGCGATCATCGCCGCAGCCATCCGCGTTTCCAGGCCGATGCGGCCGATGCCAACGCCGCGATCGTGCGCTGCGTGAAGGATATCGCGACAGAACTGGAGGCCAGTCCGGCGCAAGTGGCCATTGCCTGGGTGCTGTCGCGTTCACCGCGTGTGCTGACCATTCCGGGCATGAAGACGCGCACGCATCTGGCCGACAACGTGCGCGGCGCGGGCCTGCAGCTCTCGACGCGACAGGTGCAGCAGATTGACGCGCTGGCGAGCAGTGTGCGGGGTGAACGTCACCCGCCGGCCATGATGCAAATCCTGGATCGCCAGACCGACTGACGGCGGCTAGGGCCGGGGCGCCGCGTCGGACTGGCGGCGCACCAGCGTGAACTCCAGCAGCTGCCGATCGCTCGACAGCGTCACGTTGACGCGCTGTGCCTTGACCTTGCGCACCAGCAGTTCGAGTGCGGCGCGCGACATTTCGCCAATGGGCTGGCGCACCGTGGTGAGTTCCGGCCAGATCCTGGTGGCCATGGTGGTGTCATCGAATCCGCAGACGGTCAGGTCGCCGGGCACGGCCAGTCCGCGCCGGTGCGCGACCGCAATGGTGGCCGCGGCCATGTCATCGTTGCTGGCGAATATGGCTGTCGGGCGCTTGCGTAGCTGCAGCAACCGTTCGGTGGCTTCCAGGCCCGAACGATAGGTAAACAGGCCAGGCGCAATCAAACCCGGATCCACCGCAATACCATGCGCGGCAAGCGCCGCCTCGTATCCATCCTGCCGCAGCGAACTGGCGGTCTGATCGGGGTTGCCGGCAATGAAGCCGATACGCCTGTGCCCGAGTTCGATCAGATGGGTCGTCATGGCGCGAGCGGCAGCGAAATCATCGATGCTGACCACCGACACATTCGGCGCGGAGCGACCGGCGGCCACCACGACAAAGGGAGTACCGGTCCTGTTCAGCAGCGCCAGCAGAGGCGCGGAATCGCCCAGTGGCGGCGACAGCAGCATGCCATCGATGCCCTCGCCGATCATCCGGTGCGCCACGGCCGAGTCATCGGCGCCGGCCGCGCACTTTTGCACGACCAGCTGGACATGGCTGAGGTTGGCCTGATCCAGTACGCCGACCAGAAACTCGCTCAGGTACGCCGAAGGGTTGCTGTAGAGCAAGCCCACGCGCATCTGCCGCGCGCCGGCGAGGCTGCGCGCGGCAGGGTTGGGCGAATAATTGAGACGGGCGATGGCCGCACCCACGGCCGCGACGGTATCGGCCCTCACATTGCCAGCGCCGTTGATGACGCGTGATACGGTCATCGTCGACACGCCGGCCGCGCGGGCTACGTCGCTGATGGTCGGCGCACGCTGGCGGCCGCTGCGCGCGGCATTCTTGTTCGTCACTGGGCACTCCCTTGCCCGAACCTTACACTGCCGCAGGCTGACTGCGAAGCAGCCAGCCAATCAGCAGCGTTCAGCCCAATGACTTCTCAACGCGATCGAGCGTGCGATAGGCCGGCAGCACCTGCGCCACGCTGGCGTTGGGTTCGCGCCCTTCGCGAATGGCCGCGAAGAATTCGCGATCCTGCAGTTCGATGCCATTCATGGATACATCCACTTTCGACACGTCGATCTGTTCGTTCTTGCCGTTGAACAGATCGTCGTAGCGGCAGATGTAGGTGCCGTTGTCGCAGATGTAGCGGAAGAAAGTGCCCAGCGGTCCGTCGTTGTTGAAGGACAGCGACAGCGTGCACACGGCGCCTTTGGGCGTCTTCATCTGGATGCTCATGTCCATGGCGATCTCCAGCTCCGGATGCAGGGGGCCCTGCACGCCACGCGCCACCGACGCTTCCTCGCCGGTCTGGTACTGGAAAAGATCCACGGTATGCGCGGCGTGATGCCACAGCAGATGATCTGTCCAGCTGCGCGGCTTGCCCAGCGCATTCATGTTGGTGCGCCGGAAGAAAAAGGTCTGCACATCCATCTGCAGCACTTTCAGCTCGCCGGCGGCGATCTTCTTGTGCACCCACTGGTGACTGGGATTGAAGCGGCGCGTGTGGCCGCACATGGCCGTGAGGCCGGTTTCCTGCTGCGCCTTCACCACCGCCTCCGCGTCCTTGAGGCTGTCTGCCAGCGGGATTTCCACCTGCACGTGCTTGCCGGCCTTCAGGCACTGGATGGCCTGCGCCGCATGCATCTGCGTGGGCGTGGCCAGGATCATCGCTTCGAGACCGGGCTGCTTGAGGCTCTCTGCCAGGTCGCCGGTGTAATGCGGGATGCCGAATTTCTGCGCGACTTCGCGCGTGGATTGCTGATTGCCGCCGGTCAGCGTAATGACCTCGATGCCGGGAATCTTCTGGATGGCCTCCAGATGCTTGATGCCGAATGCGCCCTGACCCGCCAGACCTACTTTCATGGGATGAACCTCGAACGGTGAACCGGTATCTTATCATCTCCCATCGAAGCTCCCGCCCGGCTCCCGATCCTCACCCGCAAGGTAAACGTGCCAGATTTCAACGCTCCCTATACCCTGCTGATCGACGGCCGTCCGGTCGACACTGCCGCCCAACTCGAGGTGGTGAATCCCGCGACGGGTCAGGTCTTTGCACACTGCCCGATGGCCGGCGCCGCGGAACTGGATGCCGCCGTCGCCGCCGCGCGGCGCGCCTTTCCGGCATGGAAGGCATTGAGTTTCGCCGAACGCGCGGCTTACGTCGCGCGGCTGGCCGCCGCACTCCAGGAACATACCGAACCGCTGGCGCGCCTGCTGACGCAGGAGCAGGGCAAACCGCTGGGCCAGTCCAGGGATGAAATCGCGCGCGGCGCCACGCTCTCAGTGGGCATGACGAAGATCGAACTGCGCTCCGATGTGATCGTCGACACGGCCGAACGCTACGTGGAACTGCGCTATCTGCCGCTGGGCGTGGCAGGCATCATCACGCCGTGGAATGCGCCGGTGAACCTGGCCATCGGCCCCCTGACGTCGGCGCTGTATACCGGCAATTGCGCCATCCTCAAGCCTTCGCCGTTCACGCCCTTGACCACGCTGCGCATCGGCGAGCTGATGCGCGATATTTTCCCCGCGGGCGTCGTCCAGGTGCTGGCCGGCGGCGATGAGCTGGGCGCCCTGCTCACGGCGCATCCCGGCGTCGACAAGATCGCATTCACGGGTTCCGTCGCCACCGGCAAGAAGGTGATGGCAAGCTGCGCCGGCACGCTCAAGCGTGTCACGCTGGAACTGGGCGGCAACGATGCGGCCATTGTCCTGGAAGACGTGGACGTGGCCGACGTCGCCAGGAAGCTGTTCTTCGCCGCCACCGTCAACAGCGGGCAGGTCTGCATGGCGGTGAAGCGCATCTATGCGCACGAGAAAATCCACGACGCGCTTTGCGCGGCATTGACCGCCGAGGCGAAGCAGGCGCGGCTGGGCGATGGCCTCGATCCGGCCACGACGCTGGGTCCCATCCAGAATCGGCGCCAGTTCGAGCGCGTCTGCGAACTGAAGGCCGACGCGGCGCGCCACGGACATTTCGAAGAAGGACAGCCCCGCCCCGCCGGCGCCGGTTACTTCGTCACGCCCACCGTGGTAACCGGCCTGTCGGAATCCGATCGCCTGGTGGCCGAGGAACAATTCGGACCGGTATTTCCGGTGCTGAAGTTCACCGACGTGGATGACGCCATCCGCCGCGCGAACGATACCCGCTTCGGGTTGGCCGGATCGGTGTGGAGCAAGGATCTGGCGCGCGCGCAGCACATTGCCGCACAGCTGGAAGTGGGCACGGCCTGGGTGAACCAGCACCGCAATACCATGGCGATCGTGCCCTTCGGCGGCGCGAAGGAGTCCGGCATCGGCCGCACCTACTCGCGCCTGGGCCTGGAGGCCTATATGGAGCCGCAGGTCATCAGCGTACTGAAGTAAGTGGTGGGCCCTGCGCGATTCGAACGCGCGACCAACTGGTTAAAAGCCAGCTGCTCTACCGGCTGAGCTAAGGGCCCGAATGGGGGGGCGCATGATACCGGATCGCCCTGCGATCCGCCCCTCAGGTATAGCGCGTGGGATCCGCCACGCCGGCGGCGAGGAATCCCTCGCGGCGCAGCCGGCAGGAGTCGCAGACGCCGCAGGCCGCGCCGCTGGCAGTGGCCTGGTAGCAGGACACCGTCTGGCCATAGTCCACGCCCAACGCCTGCCCCGCGCGGATGATCTCGGCCTTGCTCATGGCCATCAGCGGCGCGTGAATCCGCAAATTGCCACCTTCCACGCCAGCCCGTGTTGCCAGGCGGGCCAGCGATTCGAAAGCGGTGATGAACTGCGGCCGGCAATCGGGATAGCCGGAATAGTCGACGGCATTCACGCCGATGAAAATATGCGGCGCGCCCAGCACCTCTGCCCAGCCCAGTGCCAGGCTAAGGAACAGCGTGTTGCGCGCCGGTACGTAGGTGATGGGAATGCCGGTCGTCGCGGCCTGCGGCACGGCGATGCGCGAATCCGTCAGCGCCGAGCCGCCGATCGCGGCCAGATCGACATTCATCTGCCGGTGCTCGGCGGCGCCAAGCTGCTGGGAGATTCGCGCCGCGGCCTGCAACTCCACGGCATGGCGCTGTCCATAACTCACTGCCAGCGTATGGCATTCGAAGCCCTGCGAACGCGCAATGGCCAGCACCGTGGTCGAGTCCAGACCACCGGAAAGCAGCACGATGGCGCCACGCTCGCTCATCGGCCGGGAACATTGCCCCACAGGATCTTGTGCAGCTGGATCTGCAGCCTGACGGGCAGCGTGTCGGCCAGTATCCATTCGGCCAGATCACGGGCCGGCAGCTGCTCATGGCTGGGTGAAAACAGCACCATGCTGCGCTCGGCGAGCTGCCGCCGTTTCACCAGCTCACGGCTCCATTCATAGTCGGCTCGACTGCAGATCACGAACTTGATCTGGTCTTTTGCGTTGAGTGCGTCGAGCTGCTCGAGCAGGTTGCGGTGGCTCTCGCCTGACTCCGGCGTCTTGACGTCGACGACGCGGATCACCCGAGGGTCAACCTCTGTCACCGGCAGTGCGCCGCTGGTTTCGAGGCTGACGACATGGCCGGCATCGCACAGACGCTGCAGCAGCGGCAGGCAATTGGATTGCGCCAGCGGCTCGCCGCCGGTGACGCACACATGTTTCGTGGCATGGCCCGCGACCCGTTCCAGAATCGCCTCCAGGCTCATCCATTCGCCGCCGCCGAAGGCATAGGCCGTATCGCAGTACTGGCAGCGCAAGGGACAACCCGTCAGCCGGACGAATACCGTGGGAAAGCCCACCGTATCGCTCTCGCCTTGCAGCGAACGGAAGATCTCGGTGATCTTCAGCCGCGGCGCTGCCGCCGGCTCGTTCACGGCCTGGGCAGTTTCGCCAGCCGCTCGGTGGCCAGTTTCGCCGCATCGGAATCGGGAAATCTGGAAACCACCTGCTGCAGTGTGGCGCGTCCGGCGGCCATCTTGTTCTGCTCGACCTGCGTGTAGCCCAGTTTGAGCATGGCGTCCGGCGCCTTGCGCGAATTCGGCCAGCTGCTCAGCACACGCTGGAAGGCGGCGGCGGCGTGATCGTATTCAGCCGTCACGTAGTACGCCTCGCCCAGCCAGTACTGTGTGTTGTCGGCCATCTGGCCATTGGGATAGGCGGCTGCCAGCGCACGGAATCCCTCGACTGCCGCGGCATAGTTGCGCGACCGCAGCTGCTCCATGGCCTTGCTGTACTGCCCCTGCTCGTCGGCCTCCGGGGTTGCCGCCGTGGGCGCGCTACTGGCAGCCGTGGTCGCTGCCGCGGCGGCCGTGGCCGCCGCTTCGTTCAGGCGCTTGTCCAGGTCGGCGTACAGATCGCGCTGCTGCTTGCGCAGCGTGGCATTCTCGTTCTGCAGCTCTTCGACACGCCCACGCAGCTGGCGCAGATCTTCCTGCTGCGCATCGACGCGTTGCGCCATCTGCATCAGGCTCTGGTTGGAGACGATGCGGTCGATACGCCCGACACGCGCGTCCAGATCGTTGAGCCGCGTCTGCACCGGATCTTCTTCCGGCGTGGTGACGCACGCGCCGAGCAGCAGCGTGGCGCAGGCCGCCGCCGCCAGCCGCATGGCGCGCTCAGTTGATGTAGACAATCTCCACCCGGCGGTTCTTCGAATAGGCATTTTCGTCACTTCCTGCGGCGGCCGGACGCTCCTCGCCATAGCTCACCGTGGTGATCTGCGATTCCTGCACGCCCTGCAGCGCCAGCGCGCGTCGCACGGTTTGTGCGCGGCGTTCGCCCAGACCGATGTTGTATTCGCGCGAACCCCGCTCGTCGGTGTGACCTTCCAGGCGCACGCGCACCGAGGCGTTGCCGGCCAGGAAGCGGCCGTGCGCGGCGATCACGTCCACATATTCATTGCGGATGTCGCTGCTGTCGAAATCGAAGTAGATCACTCGCTGCGAACCCAGCGGACCATCCGGGCCCAGCGCGCCTGGCGAGGAAGTACCAGTCCCGGCATTGACGGTCGCAACACCCGAGCTCTGCGCGTTGGGATTGGCGGCAGAGATCACGGTCTCGCCGCTGGCGGCAGGTGGTTCGATCACCGGCGGCTTGCTCTTGCAAGCCGCGCCCAGCAGGGCCACGGCCATCATCAGTGCGATCAGGGTTCTTTGCTTCAATTTCCGCTCCTCGGCCCGCAATGCGTGCAGACGTTCCATATTATGCCATTCACTGAGCGAAGGGCCCCCATACGGGCTCGCGTACTTCACCCTGGTCGGATTTCAGTCGCGTGCTGATGGTGCCGTCAGTGGAAACTGTCGCGAGCACACCCTGCCCGCGGTCGCGGCCGGCGTAGATCAGCACGGCGCCATTCGGCGCGAAGCTGGGCGATTCGTCCAGTGTGCCACGCGACAGAGCGGTGATCTGGCCGCTGGCCAGATCGACCACGCCGACGTGGAAACCGCTGCCATCCTGCGTCACCACGGCCAGCATTTTGCCGTCGGGCGATACGCGCGGTCGCGCCACATAGGTGGCCCCGAAGGTGATACGGCGCGCACGCGCGCCAGCCTGCGGCGCGGCGGCATAGATCTGCGGCGCACCGCCCCGGTCCGAGGTGAAGTACAGCGTCTGACCGTCGGGCGACCAGGCCGGCTCGGTGTCGATGGACGGATCGTCGGTGATGCGAAGCAGCTTCTGCGTGTTCAGATCGAGCACGTAGATGTCGAGGTTGCCGGTGCTGCCGGACAGCGTCAGCGCCAGCCGCCTGCCGTCGGGTGAAAAGGCCGGAGCGCCATTCACACCCACGCGCGCCGAAACCTGACGCCGCTCGCCAGTGCGCACACGCTGCACGAAGACGGCGGCAACGCGATTCTCGAACGACACGTAGGCCAGCCATTCGCCGTCGGCCGACCAGGCCGGGGACATGATGGGCTGGGTCGATTGCATGGCGGGACGCCAGTTCTCGCCGTCCGCATCCGCGACCAGCAGCTGGTAGCGCTGATTGGGGGGCGAACCGTCGACGGAGATGTAGGCAATTCGCGTGGAAAAAGCGCCGCGAATCCCGGTGATTTTCTCGAAGATGCGGTCGGCGACGCGGTGCGCTCCATTGCGCACGGCCGCCTGCGGCGAGCTCACGGTGTCGTTCAGCAGCACCTGCCCGGTGAGCACATTGACCAGCTCGAACTGCAGCTGCACCTTGCCGCCGGACTCGGCCACCACGCGTCCCACCACCACGTAATCCGCCCGTTGCGCACGCCACGCGGCGGCGTCGACCTCGCCGGAACGTGTGGGTTGCGACGGCATCGCAGCACGGTCGATGCCACGGAAACGGCCGCTGCTTGCCAGATCGCTCTGCACCACGCCGGCGATGTCGAGCCCGCCATCGGCCGGCACGGCGCGCGCGAAGGGCACCACGGCCACCGGAACGGGATCGGTCACGCCGCGCGTGATGTCGATCTTCAGATCGGCGCGGACCGGCAGGGAAAGCAATGCCGCGGCCGGCAGCAGCAGCGCCCACAGGGTTTTATGCATCATCAATTTCATTCTCAATGCTCCGGTCGGAATGTAACGACCAGATTGCGCTCGAACAAGGCGGCATCCGGCGGTTGCGGCAATGGCGAGGCGCGGTAGACCGCATCCTTGATCGACTGCTTCACCGACTCATCGCCATTGCAGCGCCCGATTTCCACGCCGGTGACGGAGCCTCCCGTTACCTGCGTGACGCGCACCTCGCAGTCCAGTCCCGTTTTGGCGCTGGCCGGCCGGTTCCAGGCGCGTTCGATGGCGTTGGTGATCATGGCCTGGTACTTCGCCATCGCCCCGCTGGCCCGGGCTGCGGCGACGCGCTCTTCGGCGGCGAGCTGCGCATTGAGCTGTGCCTCGCGCGCGGCACGCGCGCGCTCCGCTTCGGCCTTCTGCTTGCGTTCCTGCTCCTGCTTTTCACGCTCAGCCTTTTCGCGGGCCAACCGCTCCTTTTCGGCCTTCTCCTTTTCCGCCTTCTCTTGTGCGGCCTTTTCGCGCGCGGCTTTCTCCGCCGCCTGCCGTTCGGCCTCTTGCTGCGCCTGACGTTCGGCCGCCTCACGTTCCTCGGCAACCCGTCTTTCTTCAGCGACACGCGCGGCTTCAGCCTCCGCCTCTGCCTTCTGCTTGTCCTGTTCGGCGGTGTCGTCCGGCGGCGGGGGCTCGGGTGGCGGTTCGGCTTGTGGCTGCGGCGCAGGTTCTGGCGCAGGCGCCGCGGCCGGTGGTGTCAGGCTGCCGGCGTTCACCACCGTGGCCTCGATACCGATACGCTGCTCCGCCGGCTTGGGTGTACGCGTCCACCACCAGGCGCCGAACAGCGCGGCCGCCAGTAACAGATGCAGCAGCACCGACAAAGACAGCGACCCCCAGCTTCCTTGCCTGGAAGTCGTCTTCACGGTCGGCGGCCGCCCGCTTCCGGCAGAGGTGCCGTCAGGAATCCCACCTTGCTGGCGCCGGCGCGCTCCAGGATGACCATGGCGCTCACCACGCGCCCGTAGGACACATTGGTGTCGGCCTGGATCAGGACATCACGCTCGGGCGTGGCCGCCAGTGCTTTGGCTACACCGGCTTCCAGCGCAGCCTCATCCAATGCCTGGTCCGGCGTACGGCCGATGTTCAGGAACATCCGCGCCTCGCGATCGATGGACAGCACCAGTGGCGGTTCGCGCGCCCGCGACGGTGGCAGCGGCTTGGCGCCAGCCTGGGGTAAATCCACCTTGACGCCCTGCGTCAGCAGCGGAGCCGTGGCCATGAAGATGATCAGCAGCACCAGCATCACGTCGATCAATGGCACGACGTTGATCTCGCCCATCAAGCGCCGCTTGCGCGGAGCCGCCTCCATCAGGCGGCCTCGGGGCCGGCCGTGGGCCGGCCGGCATGCCGCTGCAGAATCGTGGAGAACTCTTCCATGAAGGCGTCATAGCGCAGTTCGAGACGCCCCACCTTCTCGGCGTAGCGGTTATAGGCAATGAAAGCCGGAATGGCGGCAACCAGCGCGAAGGCGGTGGCCACCAGCGCCTCGGCGATGCCGGGCGCGACGGTGGCCAGCGTGGCCTGCTGCACGCCGCCCAACGACACGAAGGTGCCCATGATGCCCCACACCGTGCCAAACAGGCCCACGTAGGGACTGACCGAACCGATCGTGGCCAGCATGGCCAGATTGTGCTCGAGACGGTCGACCTCCTTGAGCTGGGCCACGCGCATCGCCCGCCGGGCGCCTTCGAGCAGCTGGTCCGAGGGCGCCCCACTTTGCCGCAGCCGCGCGAATTCGCGGAAGCCCATCTCGAAAATGCCGCTCATGCCGCTGTTGCGGCCACGGGCCTCGAGGCTGCGATACAGCGATCCCAGATCGCCACCCGACCAGAAATTCGCCTCGAAGCGATCGGCCTCGCCGCGTGCCTTCGAAAGCACCGCGCGCTTGCCGAGAATGACCGCCCAGGAGGCAATGGATGCCGCCAGCAGCATGCCCAATACCAGCTGCACGACGATGCTGGCATCGCCGATGAGCTTCAGGATGGACAGTGGCTCGCCGTTCACTGCAGGCGCTCGCGCAGCGTCGCGGGCAGGCGCCGCGGACGGAAGCTGGCGGCGTCCAGGCAGGCGACGCGTACCTGCGCCGTCAGAATGCGCTCGGCTTCTGCGCGCAGGATGTCCTGCTCGAAGGCCACCGAGGCGCCACCGCAAAGCGTGGCGCGGCTGCGCACGCACAGCAGGTCATCGAGCCGCGCGGGTCTGAGGAATTCCAGTTGCATGCTGACCACCGTGAACACCAGCGATTCCTCCGCTTTCAGTGCGGCCTGCGAGTAGCCCAACGATCGCAGCCACTCGGTCCTTGCCCGTTCCAGGTAACGCAGATAGCCGGCATGGTAAACCACGCCGCCGGCATCGGTGTCCTCGTAATAGACGCGTACCGTCCAATCGGCCGATATCACCGATCTGCATCCTCGAACAGCTCCAGGCCCGGTGCGTTGCGCTCCGGGGCCTTCAACCCCAGATGCAGGTACGCCGCGCGCGTGGCGACGCGCCCGCGCGCCGTCCGCATCAACAGACCACGCTGGATCAGGAAGGGTTCCACGACGTCTTCGAGCGTAGCCCGCTCCTCGCCGATGGCGGCCGCCAGGCTCTCGATGCCCACGGGTCCGCCATCGAATTTGTCGACCACGGTAGTGAGCAGCAACCGGTCGAGCACGTCCATGCCTTTGGGATCCACATCGAGCAGATCCAGCGCGGCATCGGCGATGGCCGCGCTGATGACGCCGTCGGCGCGCACCTGGGCATAGTCGCGCACCCGGCGCAGCAATCGATTGGCGATGCGCGCCGTACCGCGCGAACGGCTGGCGATACGGCTCGCGCCCTCCGGCGTCGCGCTGACGCCGAGAATGCCCGCCGAACGCGTGACGATCTGCGTCAGCTCCGCATCGGAATAGAAATTGAGACGCTGCACGATGCCGAAGCGGTCGCGCAGCGGCGAGGTGAGCAATCCCGCGCGCGTCGTCGCGCCAACCAGCGTGAAGGGCGCCAGATCGAGCTTGATGGAACGCGCCGTCGGGCCCTCGCCGATCATCATGTCGAGCTGGAAATCCTCCATGGCCGGATACAGCACTTCTTCGACCACCGGGCTCAGTCGATGGATTTCATCGATGAACAGCACATCACGAGGCTGCAGCTGCGTGAGAACCGCCCACAGGTCGCCGGTGCGTTCGAGCACGGGACCGGAAGTCTGCCGCAGGCTGACACCCAATTCGGCGGCGATGATCTGCGCAAGCGTGGTCTTGCCGAGCCCCGGCGGGCCGAATACCAGCACATGATCGAGCGCCTCGCCGCGATGACGCGTCGCCTCGATGAAGAGTCCGAGCTGTGCCTTGACGCCTTCCTGGCCTATGTAGTCGGCCAGCCGCTTCGGACGCAGCGCGCGATCCTGCGTGTCTTCGCCACGCTGTGCGCCGGCATCGATGACACGCTCGCCCGTCATGCCTTGCCTGCCCCCAGCAGCGCCGCGCGCAGCAACTCTTCGGTGGTGCCTGACGTGTTGCCGACGGCTTCGAGCAGCCGCGTGGCTTCGGCGGGTTTGTAGTCGAGCGCCAGCAGTGCCGCCAGCGCCTCTTCACGCGGCGAGCGCGGCGCACCCGCCAGCGCCCTGCCGGACGAGCCGCCGCTGAAATGGTCGCGCATTTCCACCAGCAGCCGCTCGGCCGTCTTGCGGCCGACGCCGGGTATGCGCGTGAGGCTGGCCGCATCGTCATTGGCGATGGCCAGCGCAAAGGCCTCGGCGCTCATGCCCGAGAGCACCGACAGCGCCATGCGCGGCCCCACGCCGCTCACCCGCAGCAGCGCACGGAACAGGGCGCGCTCATCATCGGTGGCGAACCCATACAGCAGCGAGGCATCCTCGCGCAGCACGTGGTGGATGCGCAGTCGCACGGAGCTTCCCACCGCCGGCAACACCAGAAAGGTGGACATGGGCACTTCCACTTCGTAGCCCACACCCTGCACTTCCACCAGCAGGCGTTGCGGCTCTTTTTCAGCCAGCACTCCCTGCAGCGCGCCGATCACCCTCTTACTCCGGCAACCACCAGGCGCAGCGCCGAGCGTCGCGCCTGCCCGTGACACAGCGCCACCGCCAGCGCATCGGAAATGTCAGCGGTGGCTGGCTCGCCGATGGTCAGCAGCGCCTGCACCATGTGCGCGACCTGGGCCTTGTCCGCGGCACCCGTGCCCACTACGGCGAGCTTGATCGCGCGCGGCGCGTATTCGTGCATGGCGGCGCCATGCGCCACCGCCGCGCAGATGGCCGCGCCGCGCGCCTGCCCCAGCTTCAATGCGCTGTCGGCATTGCGATGCATGAATACTTTTTCGACCGCGACCTCATCGGGCCGATATTCGATGACCAGCGCCAGCACGGCCTGGTGGATCTGATGCAGGCGCGCCGCGAAACTCCCGCCCGTCGCGCGGATGCAGCCGCTGGCCACGTGCTTCTCGCCGCGCGCGCTGCAATCGATGACACCATAGCCGGTACGCAGCGAACCGGGATCCAGTCCGAGCACGCGTCGCGGAAACGGCGCCATGGGCGGCACGGGCGCCGCGACTTTCGGCCGCGCGACGACCGCCGGATCGAAACGACGCCAGGAACGGCTTGCATGGCGGGGCATGCCGATATGATAGCGTGATGCCGTGAACCCCACAGCGTCATCCAGCGCCTCGCCGTACGACGCGGCACTGCATGAGCGTGCCGATGCGCTGGGATCCGCGGACATCCCGCTGCAACATCTCGAGCGCGCGCGCGAGACCGGGGCGCTGGTGCTGTCGATGACCGAGGATCTGCCGCTTGCCGCCGCCGCCATGTTGCATGTCGCGCGCGCTACGAACGGGCAAACTCCCACGCCGGCTGCACTGCGCGCGCTGTTTGGCGCCGAGGCGCTGCGACTGGCCGAACACCTGGGCCGGCTCGGTGATTTCAATCTGGATGCGCAATGGTCGGCCGGTCGGCCGCTGGCGGCCAGCCAGACAGAGACCTTGCGCAAGATGCTGCTGGCCGTGGTGGGTGATCCGCGACTGGTGGTGGCGCGCCTGGCCATGCAACTGGTGCGTGCCCGCCATGCGCGCGAAGAGGACGCCGCCACGCGTCGCCGCGTGGCGCTGGAAATCCAGGAACTGTATGCGCCCCTGGCCAATCGCCTGGGCATGTGGTCGCTGAAATGGGAGCTGGAGGATCTGGCATTTCGCGAGCTGCAACCGCAGGAATACCAGCGCATCGCCCAGGCCCTGAATGAAAAGCGGCGCGACCGCGAGCGCTACATCGACAACGTGGTGCGCGACCTCACCGCGGCGCTGCGTCAGGCCGGTGTCGTCGCGCAGGTGGTGGGACGCCCCAAACACATCTTCAGCATCCATCGCAAGATGCAGCGCAAGCAGCTGGCCTTCGAGCAGGTATTCGACGTGCGCGCCGTGCGCGTCATCGTGGCATCCGTGGCCGACTGCTATGCGGCCCTGGGCGTGGTGCACAACCTCTGGCCGTTTCTGTCCAGCGAGTTCGACGATTACATCGCCACGCCCAAGGACAACAACTATCGTTCCATCCATACCGCGGTCAGCGGCCCGGATGGCCGCGCGCTGGAAGTACAGATCCGCACGCAGGAGATGCAGGACCAGGCCGAGCTGGGCGTGGCCGCGCACTGGCGCTACAAGGAAGGCGGCGGCGATGCGCGCTATGACCACAAGATCCAGCAGGTGCGCGAACTGCTGCACGGCGCGCCCGGCGCGGCGGACCAACTGGCGCGACTGTCCGCCGGCCTGTTCGATGATCGTGTCTACGCCATGACGCCCAAGGGCGAGGTGGTCGATCTGCCGCAGGGCGGCACGCCGCTGGATTTTGCCTTTCACGTGCACAGCAACCTGGGCGAGCGCTGCCGCGGCGCAAAGGTGAACGGCCGGATCGCGCCGCTGACGCAGCCGCTGTCCAGTGGCGATGTGGTGGAGATCATCACCGGCAAGAAAGCCGCGCCCAGCCGCGACTGGCTGTCGGCCAGCGCGGGCTACCTGGTTTCATCGCGCAGCAAATCCAAACTGCGCGCCTACTTCCGGCGCCTGGACGAGGCGGCGGCCAGGTCAGCGTCCGCGACCTCCGCGCCGGCCGCCCCGGCTGCGCCACGCGTGGAAGAGCCGCGCGCGGTCCGATCGGTCCGCGCCAATTCGGCAAAGCGTTCGCCGGTGGAGATCGACGGGGTCGGCGATCTGCCCATCACCCTTGCGCGCTGCTGCGCGCCGGTGCGGCCCGAACCGATCCGTGGCTACCTGACGCTGGGCCGCGGCGTGACCATCCATCGCGCCGATTGCGCGGGCCTGGCGCGCATGGTGAAGCAGAAACCGCAGCGGTTGCTGGAGGTGGAATGGACCGCCTCCGATGCCGCACGCGTGCCGGCGCGCGTCAGCATCGAGGCTTTCGATCGACGCGGCCTGCTGCGCGACATCTCGGACCTGATTGCCGAAGAGCACCTGAGCATCGAAGGGGTTTCGAGCCATACCGATCCAGGCGACCGCATCGCGCGCTTCGAGGTGCGCCTGACCGTGCGCGACGCCGCCGATCTGGCACGCCTGCAGCGCAAGCTGGGCAAGATTCCGAACGTCTTCCAGGTGAAGCGTCTGCGCTAGACCTTGCGCTGATTCCGCTCAGGAGGGTCGCGGCCGCGGGCGGATGCGGCTGTTGGTGGTGGTGAGTCGCCTCCACAATTGCCGGCTGCCGTGCCACAGGCCCAGGAACAGCAGCCACAGCGTGACGCCGATCAGCAGCGCCACGACGATGCTCGAGGCCTCGAGATTGATGGACGGTATCCATGACTGCCAGGTGGCGCGCGCGATGCCCCGATCGTAATGCGGAATCAGCCAGGCAAGCTGGTGCAGCACGCTGCCCTGCAGCGCCTCCATCATGGCGCGCAGGCTGGCCTCGGCGTCCACCATGGTCTGGATGGCCCGCCCTTCGGCGTGAAACGTGGCATCGGTGCTTTGCAGGTGATGCTGGATCAGCGCGTCCAGGCTGCCGTTGTGCTGCTGGCGCGCGATCTCGCGAAAGGGGGCCAGATCCAGTTCGACCTGATCGAGCCGCCCGCCCACGCGCTGCCGGTATTGCACGACGAAACCGGGCACGCAGGCTCCCAGCGTCGTGCCCACCAGCAGCACCGCGCGATCCAGCAACCCACCGATCGCGCGTCCCAGCATCGGGCCTCCGGTCTACCTGTTCAGCGTGTCGATGGCACGCTTGTCGGCATGCAGCGCCGCCTCATGGACGGCTTCCGACAGCGTGGGATGCGCGTGCATCGTGCGCTGCAGGTCTTCGCAGCTGGCGTGGTATTCCATCGCCAGACAGGCCTCGGCGATCAGCTCGCCGGCCATGGGGCCGATGATGTGCACGCCCAGGATGCGGTCGCTGTCGGCATCGGCAACCACCTTGGCGAAGCCGCCGCCGGCTTCCATGGCGCGGGCGCGGCCGCTGGCCGCGAAGGGGAACGCGCCCACTTTCACGTTGACGCCGGCCGCACGTGCCTGCGCTTCGGATTGCCCTACCCAGGCAATCTCAGGGGCGGTGTAGATCACCGACGGAATCACGTCGTAGTTCACGTGGCCATACTTGCCGGCGATGAGCTCGGCCACCATGACGCCTTCATCCTTGCCCTTGTGGGCCAGCATCGGGCCGCGCACGCAGTCGCCCACGGCATAGACATTGGGCGCGCCGGTGCGGCAGTGATCGTCGACGACGATGAAACCGCGCGCATCGAGCTGCACGCCGCTGCCATCGGCCAGCAGGTCCCTGGTGTAGGGCTTGCGACCGACCGCCACGACCAGGCGGTCGAACTGCAGTGCCTGCTCACCCTGCGCATCGACGAACTTCACCGCGACATCGCCATTGCTGATCGCCGCGCTGCTGACCTTCGCGCCCAGGCGGATGTCCAGACCCTGTTTGCGCAACTGCTTCAGCGCCTCGGTGGCGAGCTGACGATCGGCCACCGAGAGAAATTCCCCGGCGGCTTCGAGTACGGTGACCTTGGCGCCCAGCCGCGCCCACACGCTGCCCAGCTCCAGGCCGATGACGCCGGCGCCAATCACGCCCAGCCGGGCGGGCACAGTGTCGAATTCCAGCGCGCCCCAGGAATCGACGATGCGCTTGCCGTCCTGCGGCACGCTCTTGAGATCCACGGGCACCGAGCCCGACGCGAGAATCACCGCGCCAGCTGACAGCGTCTGCTTGCCGCCATCCAGTGCGGTGAATTCCACATGGCGATCGCCCTGCCCCTCGGCGGCCAGCAATCGGCCATGGCCCGCCAGACCGGTGACGCCGCTGGACTTGAACAGCGCGGCGATGCCGCCGGTCATGCCCTTGACGATGCCGGCCTTGCGCTTCTGCATGGCGGCCACATCGATGGCGGGCGTGCCCACGCCAATGCCGTGCGCCTTGAATTCGTGTGCGGCGCGATGAAACAACTCGGAAGATTCGAGCAGCGCCTTCGAAGGAATGCAGCCCGCGTTCAGGCAGGTGCCACCGAAGGCATGACCGCCATCGCGGTTCTGCCAGCCATCGATGCAGGCCACTTTCAGTTTGTTCTGCGCCGCGCGGATGGCGGCGGGATACCCAGCGGGACCCCCGCCGATCACGATGACATCGTAACGATCGGCCATGAATCAGACTCCGAGCAGCAGCCGGCCCGGATCCTCGAGGCATTCCTTGACCGTGACGAGGAATTGCACGGCTTCCTTGCCATCGATGATGCGGTGATCGTAGGTGAGCGCCAGGTACATCATCGGGCGGATCACGATCTGGCCATCGACCACCACGGGCCGCTCCTGGATCTTGTGCATGCCCAGGATGGCGCTCTGCGGCGAATTGACGATGGGCGTGGACAGCAGCGAGCCGAACACACCACCGTTGGTGATGCTGAAGGTGCCGCCGGTGAGATCTTCCATGGTCAGCGAACCGGCGCGGGCGCGCGCCGCGAAATCTCCCACGGCCTTTTCAACCTGCGCGAAGCCCAGTGCATCCGCATCGCGCAGCACCGGCACCACCAGGCCACGATCCGTCGACACGGCCACGCCGATGTCGAAGAACTCGCGATAGACGATGTCATTGCCATCGATGGCGGCATTGACGACGGGGAAGCGCTTCAGGCCTTCGATGCAGGCGCGCACGAAGAACGACGAGAAGCCCAGCTTCACGCCGTGGCTCTTCTCGAACTTGTCTTTGTAGCGGGCACGCAGCTCTTGCACGGCGAGCAGATCCACTTCGTTGAAGGTGGTCAGCAGAGCCTGCGTGGCCTGTGCTGAAAGCAGGCGCTCGGCAATGCGCGCGCGCAGGCGCGTCATCGGCACGCGCCGCTCGCCACGCGGACCGGACGCGACAGGCAGTGCCGCGGCGGCCGGCGCCGCCTGCACATCCGACTTGGTCACGGCGCCGCCCAGGCCGCTGCCGGAAACCTTGGACAGATCCGCGCCGGTCTCGGCCGCAACGCGCCGCGCCGCGGGCCCGCTCTTGCCGGCGGCGGCTGGAGGCGTCGGCGGTGGCGCCGCTGGCGGCGTTGTCGCCGTGGCGGCAGGTGCGGCCTTGGCCGCCGCAGGCTTGGAGGCTGCCGCAGGCGCGGGCGTCGCCGCGGCGGTCGCACCCGCTTCAATCACGGCCAGCAACTGATCGCTGGTCACCGTGGTGCCCGCGGGCACTTTGATTTCTTTCAGCACGCCGGCCACCGGGGCCGGAACCTCGAGCACAACCTTGTCGGTCTCGAGGTCGGCCAGGTTTTCATCGCGCGCCACGGCATCGCCGGCCTTCTTGTGCCAGGTAACCAGCGTCGCATCGGCAACGGACTCGGGCAGCTTGGGAACTTTGATCTCGGTACTCATGGAGTCTTCTTGCGGAAATGTCAGGAACTCTTGCGAATGGGGGTGGCCGCGCCAGCCGTCTCGGGGCGCGGTGCCTCGGTGGTTGCGCGTGCCGCGCCCTCGCGCGGCGCGGCGCGCAGTGCCGCGTCCACCAGCTCGCGCTGTTCGGTCTCGTGAATCTTCGCGATGCCGGTGGCCGGCGCGGCGGCATGGCCACGGCCGGCATAGAGCAGCGTGTGGCGATCCCTGGTCAGGCCGTTTTCGAGCCGATGGCGGATGGAATACCACGCGCCCTGGTTCTGCGGCTCTTCCTGGCACCACACCACTTCGCGCGCCTGCGGATAACGGCGCAGCACGGCCTCGTAAGCCTGGTTCGGGAAGGGATAGAGCTGTTCGATGCGCACCAGCGCCACATCTTTCTGGCCCGCGGCGCGACGTGCCTTGAGCAGATCGAAGTACACCTTGCCGCTGCAGAACACCAGGCGGCGCACATTGGCCGCGGGGATGTCGTCGTCGATTTCATCGACCACCGGCTCGAAGGCGCCCTCGGTCAGATCCTTCAGCGAGGACACCGACAGCTCGTGGCGCAACAGGCTCTTGGGCGTCAGCACGATCAGCGGCTTGCGCAGCGAGCGCAGCATCTGCCGCCGCAACATGTGGAACATCTGCGCGGGAGTGGAAGGCACCACCACTTGCATGTTGTTCTCGGCGCACAGCTGCAGGAAGCGTTCGAGTCGCGCCGAGGAATGTTCCGGCCCCTGGCCTTCATAGCCATGCGGCAGGAACAGCGCCAATCCGCACAGGCGACCCCACTTGGATTCGCCCGAGCTGATGAATTGATCGATGATGACCTGCGCGCCGTTGACGAAATCGCCGAACTGCGCCTCCCAGATCACCAGCGCCGCCGGGTTGGTGGTGGAGTAACCGTATTCGAATCCCAGCACGGCTTCTTCCGACAGTACCGAGTCGGTGATGGTGAACGGTGGCTGGCCGCTGCTGATGTGCTCCAGCGGCACGTAGCATTCATCGTTCTTCTGGTTGTGGAGAACCGCGTGACGATGGAAGAAGGTGCCGCGACCGCTGTCCTGGCCGGTGATGCGGATGGGCGTGCCATCTTCCAGCAGCGAGGCATAGGCCAGCGTTTCGGCACAGCCCCAGTCCAGCGGCATCTCGCCCGCCAGCATCTTGCGGCGGTTGGCATACACCTGCGCCACGCGCGGATGCAGTTGAATCTCGGCCGGCACATCGATAATGCGCGCGCCCAGCCTGGCAAGCCGCTGCGCATCGATGGCGGTGGGCGTGGCATCGGACCAGTCGTTGCGCAGGAAGCGTGTCCAGTCGACGGTGTACTGGTTGCCGATCAATCCCAGCGACGCGGGCACCTGCGACTGCCCGGAGTCGAGGCCGGAACGGTACTGCTCCATGTAGCCGGTGGCCTCGGCCGCGGTGAGCACGCTCTCGCCCGCCAGCCGATCGGCATAGATCTGGCGCGCGGTCGGGTGCTGCCGGATCGTCGAATACATGGCCGGCTGCGTGGCGGCGGGCTCGTCGGCCTCGTTGTGCCCCAGACGCCGGTAGCACACCAGATCGATCACCACATCCTTGCGGAACTTGCGGCGATAGGCGAATGCCTGCCGGGTGACGAATACCACCGCTTCGGGGTCGTCGGCGTTCACGTGGAAGATCGGCGCCTCGAGCATCTTCGCCACGTCGCTGCAGTACATGGTCGAGCGCGTGTCGCGCGGATCGCTGGTGGTGAAGCCCACCTGGTTGTTGACGATCAGATGAATGGTGCCGCCAGTGTAGAAGGCGCGCGCCTGCGACAGCTGCAGCGTCTCCATCACCACGCCCTGGCCGGCGAAGGCCGAATCGCCATGAATGAGCACCGGCATCACGCGCTGGTCGCCGGTTGAGCCACGCCGCTCCTGGCGCGCGCGCACCGAGCCTTCGACCACCGGATTCACCACTTCGAGATGCGAGGGGTTGAAGGCCAGCGCCACATGCACATTGCCGCCCGGCGTGCGCAGGTCGGAAGAGAAACCCTTGTGATACTTGACGTCGCCCGAGCCCTTCAGGTGCGCGGTGTCGTACTTGCCTTCGAATTCCGAGAACAATTCGGAGGGTGCCTTGCCCAGCACATTGACCAGCACATTGAGCCGGCCGCGATGCGCCATGCCGATGACGATTTCCTCGATGCCGGCCTGGCCACCCCGCTGCACCAGATCGTTGAGCATCGGGATGAGCGCATCGCCGCCTTCCAGCGAGAAGCGCTTCTGGCCCACATACTTCGTATGCAGGTAGCGTTCGAGGCCTTCAGCCGCGGTGAGCTGGCGCAGGATGTTGATCTGCTCTTCCTTGCTGAAGCGATGGTGCGTGCGGCCCAGCATGAACTGGTCCTGCAGCCACAGCCGTTCGTCGGTGTCGGAGACATGCGCGAACTCGGCGCCGATGGGGCCGGCAAACACATGCTCGAGCATGGCGACGATGTCGCGCAGCTTCGCCCGCCGCGGCAGCGCATCCAGGCGCGTGCCCGTGAAGAACTCGGTGTCGAAGTCGGCCTCGGACAATCCCATGTAGTCCAGCTGCAATACGCGCGGTTTAGCGCGCTGCATCAGTCCCAGCGGATCGACATTGGCGATGAGGTGTCCGCGGTTGGTATAGATCTGGATCAGGCGCGAGACCGCGGCCTGCTTTTCACTGCGTGTTGAATCGGCGACTGGCGCGGCCGCCACGGCTGTCCGCGGCTGTCGCGCGCGTTCGGCGAGCTGGCGCACGATGGGGCTGTGCGGCGTATCGCCGCGACTCGCGGACAGCGAGGAGAAATATTTCTGCCAGTCCTGCGGGACTTCTTCGCCGGCCAGGTAGCGTTCGTAAAGGTCTTCCACCCAGGTGGAATTGCTGCCTGCAAGAGCGGACGTTGCCCACTGCTGCGCCAGGCTGCCCGAAGGGCCGCCCAAACCTTTGTTCTGGCTCATGGATTTGATGGCAATTAACTTAAGTTGGGTAGTGTAATGGAATGCTCAACCAATAAGAAACGACGCCGTCTGGCGGATCCATCAGCAAGCGCCACTCGTAGCCGATCAGCAACAGGTAACCCACCAGGATGACGTAGAGCAGCACACCGGCCGGCACCAATCCGAACAGCTTCGAGCGTGCGAGCACCACCAGCGTCACCACACCGGCGATGGTCAGTCCCAGTTTCCAGTAAGCGAAGGCGTGACCCGTGCCGCCGACCAGCGGCTCCATGAATGGATTGACTTCGCGCGCGCCCTGCTTCATCAGGGCCAGCGTCAGGAACGCATCGGTCACACACAGCAGCACCACGATGACCGCCGCGGCCAGCCAGTGCGCGTGATGCCAGTCGATGCCGGCCGGATGCGCATCGCCATTACGTCTTCCGCCGCGGCGTCGACGCAGCAAGTTTCCCATCCACAGGCCATGCATCGTGCGCAGGCGACGCTCCGTGCCGCGGCGCTCGGAAATTCCTGGGTCTGCGATGGCCGTATACCTGATGGGATGGGTGCGACATTCTAAAGTGCGCCTTCGAAGCCATTCGGCCGGCGCCTGGAGCCGGTGACCCGGTTCACAGTTGAGGCGACTTAAGCTCATGCCCTAGATGCATGTACAGGCAGTGGTAGACTGCGCGCCCTGTTATAAGCCATCCCGCCCGCCTTCGATGACCACCCGCATCGCCCCGCTCACCCATCTGCAGAGGCTGGAAGCAGAGGCCATCCACATCATGCGCGAGGTGGTGGCCGAGTGCGAGAAGCCGGTGATGCTGTATTCCATCGGCAAGGACAGCTCGGTGATGCTGCACCTGGCGATGAAGGCCTTCTATCCGGCCAGACCGCCCTTCCCCTTCCTGCATGTCGATACGACCTGGAAGTTCCGCGACATGATCCGCTTTCGTGATGAGACGGCGAAGCGGCTGGGCCTGGATCTGCTGGTGCACATCAACCAGGACGGCGTGCAGCGTGGCATCGGCCCGTTCACGCACGGCTCGGCCGTGCACACCGACGTGATGAAGACCCAGGGGCTGAAGCAGGCGCTGGATCAGCACGGCTTCGATGCGGCCTTCGGCGGCGCACGCCGCGACGAGGAAAAATCGCGCGCCAAGGAGCGTATTTTCTCGTTCCGCAGCGCGCAGCATCGCTGGGATCCGAAGCGCCAGCGGCCGGAACTGTGGAAGCTCAACAACGCGCGCAAGCACAAGGGCGAATCGCTGCGCGTATTTCCGCTGTCGAACTGGACCGAGCTGGATATCTGGCAGTACATCTACCAGCAGAACATCCCCATCGTGCCGCTGTATTTCGCCGCCCAACGCCCGGTCGTGCAGCGCGATGGCGCGCTGATCATGGTGGATGACGAGCGCATGCCGCTGAAGCCGGGCGAAAAGCCCGAGATGAAGAGCGTGCGCTTCCGCACACTGGGCTGCTATCCGCTGACGGGCGCGGTGGAAAGCACCGCCGACACCTTGCCGCAGGTCATCCAGGAGATGCTGCTGACGACCAGCTCCGAGCGCCAGGGTCGCGTGATCGATCACGACTCGGCCGGTTCGATGGAGAAGAAGAAGCAGGAAGGCTACTTCTGATGGCGCACCACATCGACCTGGCGGGGCAGGACATCCTCGGCTATCTCAAGACGCATGAGCACAAGGACCTGCTGCGCTTCATCACCTGCGGCAGTGTCGATGACGGCAAGAGCACGCTGATCGGCCGGCTGCTCTATGAATCGAAGCTGGTGTATGAGGATCAACTCGCCGCGCTGGACGCCGATTCGAAGAAACACGGCACCCAGGGTGAGGAACTGGATTTCGCGCTGCTGGTGGATGGCCTCGCCGCCGAGCGCGAGCAGGGCATCACCATCGACGTGGCCTATCGCTTCTTCTCCACCGAGAAGCGCAAGTTCATCGTGGCCGACACGCCCGGCCATGAGCAATACACGCGCAACATGGTCACCGGTGCCTCCACCGCCGATCTGGCGGTGATCCTGGTCGACGCGCGCAAGGGTGTGCTCACGCAGACGCGGCGCCACAGCTACATCGTTTCACTGCTGGGTATCCGGCACATCGTGCTGGCCGTGAACAAGATGGATGCCGTGGGCTATGCGCAGGCGACCTTCGACGCCATCGTCGCGGACTACCGGCAATTCGCGAAAGCCATTGGCCTGACGGACATCACTTTCATTCCGATGTCGGCGCTGAAGGGCGAGAACATCACCAGCCGCAGCACGGCCATGCCGTGGCATTCCGGCAAGGCGCTGATGGAGCATCTGGAAACCGTGCAGGTGGAGGACGAATCCCGCGACCGGCCATTTCGTCTGCCGGTGCAGTGGGTGAACCGGCCCAATCAGGATTTTCGCGGCTTCACGGGCCAGATCGCCAGTGGCCAGGTGAGCGTGGGCGATCGCATCCGCACCCTGCCTTCGGGCAAGGAAGCCCTGGTCGAGCGCATCGTCACGCATGACGGGGATCTGGAGCAGGCCGTTGCCGGCCAGTCCATCACGCTGACGCTGGATCGGGAAATCGATACCTCGCGTGGCGATCTGCTGACCTCCGCCGCCGAACCCGCCGAAGTGGCGGATCAGTTCCAGGCCACCATCATCTGGATGCATGAAGACGCCATGCTGCCGGGCCGGCAGTATCTGCTGAAGATCGGCACCCGCACCGTGAGCGCGCAAATCGCGGCGCCGCGGTACAAGGTGAACGTGAACACGCTGGAGCAGCTGGCGGCGCGGCAGCTCGACATCAACGAGATCGGCGTGTGCCATCTCAGTCTCGATCGCCCGGTTGCCTTCGATCCTTATGCGAAGAACCGCGAGACCGGCGGGTTCATCCTGATCGACAAGCTCAGCAACGACACCGTCGGCGCGGGCCTGCTCGATTTCGCGCTGCGCCGGGCGGACAACATCCACTGGCAGGCGCTGGATGTGAACCGTGCCGCCCGCTCGCAGCTCAAGGGCCAGCGCGCCAGCGCGCTGTGGTTCACCGGACTGTCCGGGTCCGGCAAGTCCACCATTGCCAATCTGGTGGAAAAGCGCCTGCACGCGCTGGGCCGGCACACCTACATGCTGGACGGCGACAATGTGCGCCACGGCCTGAACAAGGATCTGGGCTTCACCGATGCCGATCGCGTGGAAAACATCCGCCGTGTGGGCGAGGTCACGCGGCTCATGGTCGACGCGGGCCTCATCGTGCTGGTGTCCTTCATTTCGCCCTTCCGTTCCGAGCGCCGCATGGCGCGCGAACTGCTGGAGACTGGCGAGTTCATTGAAGTCTTCATCGACACACCGCTCGAGGAAGCCGAGAAGCGCGATCCGAAGGGGCTGTATCGCAAGGCCCGCCGCGGCGAACTGAAGAACTTCACCGGTATCGATTCGCCCTACGAGGCGCCCGAGCACGCGGAGATCACCATCCGCACCACGCAGATGACGCCCGAGGCGGCCGCCGAACACATCATCAATGAACTGGACAAGGCCGGCATCATTGCCTATGCCTACAACAATCCGCTCGCCGGACTCTGAGCTGCACGCGGCCAGGCTGACCGCGGTAATCGACATCGCGCGGCGCGCCGGCCGCGAGATCCTGGATGTGTACGGCACCGACTTCGAAGCCGTCGCCAAGGCCGATGATTCCCCGCTTACGCAGGCCGATCTGCGCGCGCACCGGCTGATCGTCGATGCCCTGTCGGGTCTGCAGCCGGTATTGCCAGTGCTGTCGGAAGAGTCCGCGGACATTGTCTTCACGCAGCGCAGCCGCTGGGACCGCTACTGGCTGGTCGACCCACTCGATGGCACCAAGGAGTTCGTGTCGCGCAACGGCGAGTTCACAGTCAACATCGCGCTGATCGAACAGCATCGACCCGTGCTGGGCGTGGTGCACATTCCGGTGGTCGACACCACCTATTCGGGCATTCCCGGCGTGGGGGCGTGGCGCGAGGCCAATGATCGCGGCAGGCTGCCGATCAGCGTGCGACGCCTGGCACGGCCGCCGCTGCGTGTGGTGGGCAGTCGCTCGCATGGGAATCCGGCCCTGGGACAGGCGCTGGAGGCATTGGGCCCGCATGAACTGAAAGCCGCCGGCAGCTCGATCAAGCTGTGCATGGTGGCCGAAGGGTCCGCGGATCTGTATCCGCGGCTGGGGCCGACTTCCGAATGGGACATCGCCGCCGGACAGGCCGTGGTCGAAGCGGCGGGCGGACAGGTGGTGCGCATCGATGATGGCACTGGCCTGCGCTACAACACCAAAGCGGACCTGCTCAACCCGGACTTTCTGGCCTATGGCGATCCGGAGTGTTTCCGGCGCTGGCCGCGCCGCTGAAGCTACTGCCCGCCAGCCTTGTTTTCCGCGGCGTCCAGTTGCGCCCGCGCCTGCACATATTCCTCGTAGCGCTGGCGCAGCTCGGGATTCTCGTTCATCAGCTTTTCGAGGTTCCTGCGATAACTATCCTGCGGATTCTTCAGATCGACGCTGGACACTCCGGCGACATAGCGCTCCGGCACGCTCGCCGGCCGATCAGCTGGTCCCGCCACGTCCGTCGCGGCGGTGCGGCCGGTCTGCGTCGACGTCGTGGAAGTGTTCAGGTCCGCGGTTGACACGTAGTCCTGGGCGGCCTGGGCGGTGGCGTTCTGGGCGGCGCGCGTCGTGCACTTGCGCTTCTTGAAGCGGGTGCCTGTCGCCGCATCGTCCTTGCAGGAGATCTGCTGCTGCACATCCCGGTTCAACCGCGCGTATAGCGAACGGAAACGCTGGTCGGCCTTCTTCACATTCGAGCGCAGTTCGTTCAAGGACTTGCCCTGAACCACTACATCCTGCGAATTGCCGGACGTGCCGGACGTGCCGGATTCCGCGGCGAATGCGCCTGCCAGCAGGCTGCAGCCGATACCGACCCAGGCGGCGCGGAAAATCCCTCGATTCATTGAATAGCTCCCCTTTTGGAAGGGCCATGATAGTGGAGCAATTCGCCACCATGCCAGTGGTGCGCCCCGGGCAGGAGTTGAACCTGCGACCCCTCGCTTAGGAGGCGAGTGCTCTATCCACTGAGCTACCGGGGCATTGATCCAATACCGCTTGCGGGAACGGTACCAGGGCCGCAATCATACGCGGCCGCATGAATCTGAAGAGCCTGTCATTGGTATTTGTGGGCGCCGGCACGGGCGGCGTGATGCGCTATCTGCTGGCGCTGTGGCTGAATCCGCTGCTGGCCGAAGTGCCGCTGGGCACGCTGGCCGCCAATGTGCTGGGCTGCGGCGCGGGCGGGGCACTGATTGCATTGCTGGCTGAGTACACCTCCCTCGATATCACGCTGCGTCCGCTGTTGATGGCGGGATTTCTCGGCGGCCTTACGACCTTTTCAAGTTTTGCGGTGGAAGTGGTGCAGACGCTGGAGGCGCAGCGTCCGCTGCTCGCCACGGCCATCGTCTGCCTGCACGTGGGCGCTTCGCTGGCGGCCGCGATCGCCGGCCTGATCGGCATGCGCGCGCTGCTCGCGTGACCGGCGCTAGATTCCCGGCTGCACCAAGGGAGCCCGCGCGCTGCGCACCGCAGCGGCGCTGATTCCACTGAGGGTCGATGCGGGCGGCAATTTCACGGCGCGCGTGGCCTGCAGCTGCGCCAGGGCCTGCAGCATCTGGCCTGTCACGCGGTCGATACCGGGACGAATCGCGGTGGCCAGATCGGCGATGCCCGAGAACTTCTGGCGATGTTCGCGCCGCCAGCGATCGTGGAGTTCGCGCTGCAATTGCTTGGCCGCTTCGATCTGCGCGATGAAGAAGCGATCGACCAGCGCCTGCGGAACACCCAGCGGCGCGGCACGCTCACGCAGCGATGCCAGCAGCACCTGCTCGCGCTTTGGGTCTTCGATGGCCGCTCCGGTGTTCCACTTGTAGCGCGCCACTTCGGTGACCAGCACCAGGCGTTCATCAATCAGCGTGGCGAGCTCTTTGGCAGCACCCTGCCCGCTCCATGCGGCGTCGTCCAGCCACGGTTGCAATTGGCGCTCATAGGTCTTTGCACCGCCGAGCGCGCGCAGTTGCGCGTCGATGACGCCGCGAAGTTCTGCATCCCGCGGCAGCATCAGGGCCTTGCCCGCTGCCGCCCACATGCCGTTCACCTTGACCGCGCACAAACCCTGGCCGCGCCGCTGTTGCAGCGCCGCCTCCACGCCATCGGTGACCATCACGTCGGCATGGCCGGCACGTATCTCATCGAATACGCCGAGGTTGTTCGCGAACACCGTGAGCTGTGCGCGGGGAAACTGCGCGCGCGCAAAGACTTCATTGGTGCCGCCGGGATTGACGATCAACCGCACCTGCGGCGCATTGATCTCGGCGCGCGTGTCGTAGCGTCGCTGTTCGCCACAGCGCACCACCGGCTGTTTGGCATCGTGCAGATAGGGCGTGGAGAAGTCAGCCCACTTCTGCCGCTGTGACGTGATGGAGATGCCGCCGATGGCAATATCGAAACGCCCCGCCTGCGCATCCGGCTGCAGGCTGCCCCAGGTGGTCGGCACGAACTCCACGCGCAGACCCAGGCCCAGCGCCAGCTCGCGGGCCAGTGCGATGTCCGCGCCGCGGTAGCGGTCCTGTGCATCGCGTATCGAATAGGGTGCGTAGTCTCCCGTCGTGCCCACGCGCAGCACGCCGCGCTGTTGAATCTGCTGCCACGATGCAGCCGGCGACTGTGCTGCCGCTACAGCGGAGCACAACGCCAACAGCGATCCGAGAATGAATTGGTGGAGCGGAAGGGGATCGAACCCTCGACCTTCGCATTGCGAACGCGACGCTCTCCCAACTGAGCTACCGCCCCACGACATGAGGGGGCGCATCCTAAATGATTGATTGGTAAAGAGGCAAGCGCTCACTCGCCATGCGGCTGCGGGGCGGAGGCTGGCACCGCGGGTGCCGCTGCCCCGGCTTTGGCCGCCTGTGCCCGGTCCACCACATAGGCGCGGATGGCTTCCACATCATCCGCCTTCAGGGCCTTGGCAAAAGACACCATGCCGTTATGCGCACGGACCCCTTCCAGCACGATCTGGCCGAATGCCGCACTGCTTGCCAGTGCCGGGCTGTAGCGCAGGTCGGGAAACATGCCGCGCGACAGGCCATCTCTACCATGGCAGGTGCTGCAGAAACGTCCATACACCTCTTCGCCATGCCGGAGCGTCGCGGCATTGCCGAAGGCCACAGGCGGATCGAGCACGGGATCCGGGAATGGCACGGGCGCGGGCAAT
>Ga0164241_10001228_pt1 | contig 33467 bp, 30 predicted proteins | sample OricomyardsoilBY_FD_108780 | JGI IMG/M metagenome (GOLD analysis project Ga0164241, IMG submission 108780) | Backyard soil microbial communities from Emeryville, California, USA - Original compost - Back yard soil (BY) | ecosystem: Environmental > Terrestrial > Soil > Unclassified | place: USA... | reverse complement strand
CGAGCAGTCCCAGCCCGAGAAACGCAGCCAGGCCTGCGAAGGCGCCGATTTCCTTGATCAACTCCACGGAGTGGCTGCGAGAGGCTACTCGTCGTAGACGACTGCCGCCGCGTCCCCACCCGGGGCGGTGATCATCTCGACAACCCGCTGCGCCAGGTTAGCCTCGTCGCCGGCCATCACCAGGTGCTCAAGCGAGTTCAGCGTCGCCTCGATCCACTCGGGGTCGAGCGGCGTCTCGCGCACGGCACGCTGGATCCGCCTTGCCGCCGTCGGCTGGACGCTCTCGTCCAAGCCAAAGAGCTCCTCGTGCAACTTCTCCCCCGGGCGCGGCTTGGTGAGCTCGATCGCGATGTCGGTTTCCGGCTCGTAGCCGGCGAGCCGGATCATGTTGCGGGCCAGATCGATGATCTTGACCGGCTCGCCCATGTCGAGGACGAAGACCTCGCCCTTGCCAGCGCCGATGTCGCCCGACCGGATCACCATCTGCACCGCCTCCGGGATGGTCATGAAGTAGCGAGTCATCTCCGGGTGGGTGACGGTGACCGGCCCACCGCGCTCGATCTGGCTGCGGAAGATCGGTACGACGCTGCCCGATGAAGCGAGCACGTTGCCGAAGCGGACGCTGGCGAAGCGCGTAGCGGGGTGTTTGCGACCGGCCGACTCGACGATCCACTCGGCCATCGCCTTCGAGGCGCCCATCACCGTTTTCGGGTTGACCGCCTTGTCGGTGGAGATCAGGACGAAGCGCTCGACCTCGGAGGCGGCGGCGGCCTCGGCGGTGATCCGCGTCGCGATCGCGTTGTTGCGGACCGCCTCCAGCGGGTTGGCCTCCATCAGCGGCACGTGCTTATAGGCGGCGGCGTGGAAGACGACGCTGGGTTTGAAGCGCTGCATCGTCTCCAGCATCCGGCCCGCCTCCTTGCAGTCGGCGAGCACCGACTCGACGTTGGTGAAGTGCCGCTCCTCGACCATCTCGCGGTCGATCTGGAAGAGGTTGTCCTCGGCATGGTCGAGCATCACCAGCAGCCGCGGTTTGACCTGGGCGATCTGGCGGCAGAGCTCGGAGCCGATCGAGCCGCCGGCGCCGGTGACGAGGACGATGCGGTCGCGCAGGTAGGCGCCGACGCGATCGAGCTCGCGCACGATCGGGTCGCGGCCGAGCACGTCCTCGACCCGCACCTCACGCAGCTGCTTGTTGAGCTGGACACCGCCACGCAGCAGCTCGAAGACGGTCGGCAGGGTGCGCACGCGGATCTCACGATCGCGGCAGGCCGTGACGACTTTGGCGCGCAGCGTCCCCGGCGCCGAGGGGATCGCGATGACCACCTCATCGGGTTGGGTCTCGTCGAGGATCGAGGTGATCTGCTTGGTTGAACCCAGCACCTTGAGGCCGCCTGACATGCGCATGCCGCGCTTGCGCGGATCGTCGTCGACGAAGCCGATCGCGGTGGCGCCGAGGTCGGGATTGAGCTGCAGCTCGCGGACGACCATCTGGCCCCCCGAGCCAGCACCGACGATCAGCACCTCGTGCTTGGGGACGCGGGCGCCCCGCGAAGGCCGCTCGACGATCAAGCGCACGGCAAGGCGGGCGCCGGTGATCAGCATCAGGGTGAGGATGAAGTCCATCACCGCGACCGAGCGCGGCAGGTTGTGGGCAAACGGCCGCAGCACTGTGAAGGCGACGACGAGGATCGCGCTGGAGACGGCGACGGCGCGGACGATGAGCAGGAAGTCGCGACCGCTGACGTAGCGCCACCACTTCTGGTAGAGCCCGAAGGCGACGAAGACGACGAGCTTGCCGACGACGACGAAGCCGACCGACTGCGCAAAGAGGATCCAGTAGCGGTGCGGCAGACCGCTCTGGTCGAGGAAGCGCAGCCGGAACGCCAGGTAGAAAGCAAGCGCGACGAGCGCGCCGTCAGCAATTACCTGGAGGACCCGGTTGCGGTAGACGGGGTGGTTCAACCGGCGCATGGAACCCCGCGAGTTTAGTTGCTGTTCGGCTCCGTCCCTACAATCCCCGCTTCGCGCATGCTCCTTCTCGCCAGCGTCACAGACTTCTTCCTCGACCCGATCGTCAACGCGGGGACCGATTTCATCAGCGCCACCGGCCTGCCGGCGGTCTTCATCTTGATGGCGCTGGAGTCGGCCTGCCTACCCGTTCCCAGCGAGGCGATCATGCTCTTCGCCGGCTCCAGCGTCGCCGCCGGCGAACTGACGATGTTCGGCATCGTCACGGCCGGCGTGCTCGGCAACCTGGTCGGCTCCTGGGCCGCTTACGCGGTCGGCTATTACGGGCGACTCGACCTGCTCGAAAAGAACAGGCTGATCCACATCAGCCCCAAGCACCTCAAACGAGCCGACGACTGGTTTGAGCGCTACGGCGCTGCCACTGTCTTCTTCTCGCGGATGCTGCCGATCGTGCGCACCTTCATCTCGCTCCCCGCCGGAGTGGCGAAGATGCCGTTTTGGCGCTTCACGATCTACACCCTGCTCGGCTGCATCCCCTGGGTGCTGATGCTCGGCCTGGTCGGCGAGAGCGTCGGCAACAACTGGGAAGAGTGGCGCGACAAGCTCCACTACATCGACTACGCGGTGGTGGTCGCCGCGCTCGGCCTGGTCGCCTACCTGCTGCTCAAGCGCCGGCGCGGTGGTGGCGGGCCGCCCAGCGAGGAAAGCGAGCCGACGGCGCCAGTCGAGCCGGCGCGGTCGCCAAGCGCTTGAGCGGAGCGGCGGACGGGCGGATCCCGGACGGGCGCGCCCTGGCGCTCGGGATAGTCCAGGGCCCGGCCGAGCTGCTGCCGGTCTCCAGCTCTGCGCACATCGTCCTCGTCCCCTGGCTGGCCGGCTGGGACTGGGAGACGATCGACCCCGAGGTGCGCAAGAGCTTCGAGGTGGCGCTGCACGCCGGGGCGGCGGCGGCGCTGCTGATCGGCCAGCGCGAGCTGATCGTCGAAGAGCTGCGCGCCTTCGACACCCGCGGCGCCTTCGTCCTCGTCCTCTCCTTTCTGCCGGCGGCCTTCGTCGGCTACAGGTTCGAGCGGCCGATCGAGCGGCACCTGGGCGGGCCGCGGGCGACCGCGATCGGCCTGCTCGCCGGGGCGGCGGCGATGCTCGTCGCCGACAGCCGGCTTCAGCTGCGCGGCCGGGGCGAGGCCGGGGCAGCCGACGGCGTCGCCCTGGGAGTAGCGCAAGCGGCGGCGCTGGCGCCGGGCGTCTCCCGCAACGGCATCACCCTCGCGGCGGCGCGCTGGCGACTCTTCTCCCGCGACCAAGCGAACCTGCTCTCACGCACGATCGCTCTACCGCTCATCGTCGGCGCCACCGTGCTGAAGGGCGTCCGCCTCGCCCGCCGCGGCTCCTCGCCGGAGTTGCGCCGCTCGATGGCGCTCGGCGTCGGCGCGTCCTTCGCCTCCACCCTCGCCTCCCAGCGCCTGATCAAACTCGTCGAGCGCGACCGAGCGCTCTGGCCCTACGCGGCATACCGAGCCATCCTGGCGGCCGCGGTGCTTGCGAAACTGGGCCGCGAATAGCTAACTCCAAATCTTGGAGAAACTTGGAGTTAGCTTGGAGTTCTGCTACAACTCCAAATCTTGGAGAAACTTGGAGTTAGCTTGGAGTTCGGATGTACGTAGCTCCCGCGCCAACGATCGACGACCTACTTGAGAAGCTCGATGGTGAGTCGATCCTGGCTGCGCTAAGGGCGCCGCGCGATGAGCGCGCAGTGAACAGCTACCTGCACTGGGACAAGCTGCGGCGGCTCAGTCCTCCCCCCGGCCTGACCAGCGAGCAGTGGTGGCTGAAGGTCAAGACATCTAGGGAAAACGAGTTGCGCAAGCTGCCTTTGACCGATCCCGGGGGAAAGCCATTTAGCTACGGGCTGCTGGACAGCATGTGGCGGCAGCTCCGCTACATCGATCAGCGCTGCGGCGGGGAGATCGCGATGGACGAGGTCGTGACCTCGGAGGAGCAGGCCGGCCGCCGTTTCCTGGTCAACTCGCTGATGGAGGAGGCAATCCGCTCGAGCCAGCTCGAGGGTGCAACGACCTCCCGTCGAGACGCCAAGGAGATGCTGCGTACTGGGCGCGCGCCCAGAGACCGCAGTGAGCTGATGATCGCGAACAACTACCGGGCTCTCCAGTTCATGCGAGACGAGATGGGCGAGAGCCTGAGCATCGAGTCCATTCTCGAGCTGCATCGGATCGTCACAGACGGGACGCTTGACGACCCAGCGGCCGCAGGCCGCCTCCAGCGCCCTGGGGAACAGCGGGTCGCTGTCTTCGATCGCGATGACGGACGACCCATCCACGTGCCCCCGCCAGCTGAGCAGCTGCCCGATCGGATCCGGCGCCTCTGCGAGTTCGCGAATGAGGGCGATGACGGTGAGAGATTCATCCATCCGGTGCTGCGGGCGATTCTGCTGCACTTCTGGCTTGCCTACGACCATCCATTCGAGGATGGCAATGGCCGTACCGCACGCATTCTCTTTTTCTGGCTGATGCGAGTACGGGGGTACTGGCTGGCCGAGTACCTGCCAATCTCGAGGTTCATCCGAACCGCTCCGGCGCAGTACGCCCATGCATTCATGGAGACGGAGGCCGACGGCGGAGACACGACTTACTTTCTTCTCCACCAGCTGCACGTGATCGAGTGCGCAATCGACGATCTCCACGTCTACCTCCAACGCAAGACAGCGGAGGTTCGCGATATCGAGCAGCTGCTCCACGACGCCGATTTCCTCAACGGGCGTCAGCTCGCCCTGCTGACGGACGCCGTTCGTCATCCAGATGCCTCGTTCACCTTCAACAGCCACGCCCAGAGCCATCGGGTTAGCCACGAGACAGCGAGAACTGATCTTCGTCAGTTGGTCGATCGAGGGCTGCTGTCTCGTCGGCGTAAAGGCAGAAAGCACGTCTTCGAGCCAGCGCCCGGTCTTGATGCAAGGCTGAAAGAATCGCCGGGATGAGCGGAGACGCCTATGCCAGAGCAGGAGTGGACCAGGGAGCCGCGGACTCCGCCGTCGTCGGCTTGGTCAAGGCGCTCGGGGCGATCCAACTGGGCCGCCCGTCGCGGCAGGTGCCCTTGCCCGGCCACTACGCGAGCGTGATCAAGCTCGACGAGCGGACCGGGATCGCACTCTCCACCGATGGCGTTGGGACGAAGCTGCTGGTCGCCGAGCAGCTCGGCCGCTTCGACAGCATCGGCATCGACTGCGTGGCGATGAACGTCAACGACGTGATCTGCGTTGGCGCCGAGCCGCTGGCGATGCTCGACTACATCGCGATCGACAAGGCCGACCCCGCCATCTGCGCCGAAGTCGGTGTCGGGCTGGCGCGTGGCGCCGAACTGGCCGGGGTCGAGATTCCCGGCGGCGAGCTGGCCCAGCTTGGCGAGATGGTGCGCGGCGTCGACGTCTCCGGCGCCTGCTTCGGCACCGTCGCCCTCGACGAGATCGTCGACGGCTCGGCGGTGCAGCCGGGCGACGTCGTGATCGGCCTGCCCTCATCCGGCATCCACTCCAACGGCTACACCCTCGCCCGCTCCGCCCTTGAGGGGCTGGCGCTCGACGAGGATCCCGAAGGCCGGCTCGGCCGTTCGCTCGGCGACGAGCTGCTCGAGCCGACCGAGATCTACGTCAAGCCGGTCCTCGAGCTGCTGCGCTCCGCCGACGTGCGCGGCCTCGCTCACATCACCTCCGGCGGCACCGAGAACCTGCTTCGCCTCGCCGCCGAGGTCGGCTACGAGATCGACGCGCCGCTGCCCGTGCCGGCGATCTTTACCTTGATCCAGGAGCGCTCCGGCACCACCGACGAGGAGATGCACGAGGTCTTCAACATGGGCTGCGGCTTCTGCTGCGTGGTCGCCGCCACTGACGAGGGCGCCGCGCTGGAGCTCCTGCGCGGCCACTATCCGGCGGCTCAAACGATCGGCCGGGCGGTAGACGGCCTGCACGAAGTCCACCGCGCCTGAGCGGGAGACGCGGGTGCGATAGAGAACCTCTATCGAGACCGTGTCCGACAATGTCCGCAGCTAGATGGAGGCTCGCCCCTCAAGCGCAATGATCGGCACCGTGCTCTCCGGTCGCTACCGGCTGGAGGCAAAGCTCGGCAGCGGCGGCATGTCGACGGTCTACCTGGCGCGCGACCAGACGCTCGACCGCCAGGTCGCAGTCAAGGTGATGCACCGCGAGATGTCCGAGCAGGCCGACCAGCTGGAGCGCTTCCGCCAGGAGGCGCGCTCGGTCGCCAAGCTCTCCCACCCCAACGTCGTCTCGGTGATCGACGCCGGCGAGGACGGCGGCCACCCCTACATCGTCTTCGAGTACGTCGCCGGCGAAACGCTCAAGCAGCGGGTCAGCCGCGACGGGGCGCTCGAGCCGCAGGAGGCGATCGCCTACGCGATCGAGATCGCCCGCGGCCTCTCCGTCGCCCACGCGCGTCGCATGGTCCACCGCGACATCAAGCCGCAGAACATCCTCATCGATGCCGAGGGACGGGCGAAGCTGACCGACTTCGGCATCTCCCGCCAGCTCGAGCAGGACGGCATGACCGCGACCGGGCGGGTGCTCGGCACCACCGACTACGTCGCGCCCGAGCAGGCGATGGGGCGGCCGGTCGACCAGCGTTCCGACATCTACTCGCTCGGCGTCGTCCTCTACGAGATGCTGGTCGGGCAGGTCCCCTTCGCCGCCGACAGCCAGGTCGGGGTGGCGATGAAGCACGTCAACGAGGAGCTGCCCGACGTGCAGCGCCGCCGCCCGGACGTCTCCGCGGCCGTGGCGCTCGTCGTCGAGCGGGCGACGGCCAAGGACCCTGGCGAGCGCTACCAGCAGGTCAGCGAGATGATCGACGATCTCTCGACCGCGCTCGAGGTCGAGGCCGCGCGGGCCGGCTCGACGACCGGCGAGGCGACCAGCGTGCTCGACGCGGTGCCGCCGCCGAAGCGCAAGCTCTCCGGGCGCGGGCGCTGGAGCTGGGCGGCGATCCTCGCGCTGCTGCTCGTCGCCGGCGCCGTGCTGCTCGCAGTGCAGTTGATCTCCAGCGGGAATCTCGGCGGCGGCGGTGCGGCGAAGGACAAGGGCTCGCCGGTGGCGATCGACTCGGCGACCGACTACGACCCGCAGGGCGACGAAGAAGAGGGCGGCAGCACGGTCGAACTTGCCGTCGACGGCGACCCCAGCGGCACCACCTGGGACACCGAGCACTACGACTCCGACACCTTCGCCGGCACCAAGACAGGCCCGAACCCCGGCGTCGGCCTCTACGTGACGGCGACCTCGCCGGCGAAGCCGACCAAGATGATCGTCCGCAGCCCGACCCCCGGCTGGGACGCCCAGGTCTTCGCTGCCGCCTCCGGCCCGCCGAGTGAACTGGAGGAATGGGGCGAACCGGTCGGCTTCGCGGTCGACGCCGCCTCGACCGAGGAGATCGACCTCACAGTCCCCGAACCCGCCCAGTACTTCCTGATCTGGTTCAACAAGGCGAGCGAAGCCCGCGACCAACCCGGTCGCTACCAGGTCGAGGTCAGCGACATCGAGCTGAGGCGGTGACTCAGAACTCGTAGGAGCGAGCTTTGGCGTGGCGCTCGATCGCCAGGCTGATCAGGCGGTCGCAGAGGGTCGGGTAGTCGAGGCCGGAGGCCTCCCAGAGCTTGGCGTAGACGCTGGTCTCGGTGAAGCCGGGCATGGTGTTGATCTCGTTGACGAGGACGGCGCCGGCGGGCTCGACGAAGAAGTCGCAGCGGGCGAGGCCGGCGCAGCCACCCAGCTCGAAGGCGGTGACGGCAAGCTCGCGGACCCGGGAGAGTTGTTGGTCGGGGATCTGCGCCGGGACGACCAGCTCCATGCCACCGTCGCGGTACTTGGTCTCGTAGTCGTACCAATCGCCGTTGGCGACGACCTCGCCTGGCAGAGAGGCCTCGGCCCGCTCGTTGCCGAGCAGCGAGCACTCGACCTCTCGGCCGAGGGCGGAGGCCTCGACGATCACGCGAGGGTCGTGGCGGCGGGCCAGCTCGACCGCCTCCTCAAGCTCGGGGCCGGGCCCCTCGACCCGGCTGATGCCGACGCTGGAACCGAGCCGCGAGGGCTTCACCCAGAGCGGCGAGCCCAGCTCCTCGCAGCGCTCGCGCCAACCTGACTCGCCGGCGCCGACGAAGTCGACCTGGGGAATGCCCGCCTGCGCGAAGAGGCGCTTCAGGGTCAGCTTGTCCATGCAGATCGCCGAGGCGAGCACGTCGGAGCCGACGTAGGGAAGGTCGAGCCACTCGAGCAGCCCCTGGATGCTGCCGTCCTCGCCGAAGGGCCCGTGCAGAACGGGGAAGGCCGCGTCGGCGCCAAGCAGGCCGCCCCCCGCCACCAGCTCGACCGGCGCTCCCTCGTGGCTCCAGGCACCCTGGCGCGAGATCGTCACCCGCAATGGCTCGTGACCAGCCTCCTCCAGCCCCCGCGCCACCGCCTCGGCCGAACGTAGCGAGACGTCGTGCTCGGAGGAACGGCCGCCACCGAGAACGGCGAGCTTCATTCCGCTTCGCCCGTTTCCGGTTCGGTCGTACCGGGCGCAGCCTTGCCGACCACCAGCGTCACCGTCGAGCCGGGCTCGACTTCTGAGCCCGGCGGCGGGAACTGGTCGGTGACGCGGCCGACCTGAGAGGGGACTTCGGTCTGCTGTTCCTGCACGGCCGGCTCCAGCCCCGCGGCGCGCAGCGCTTCCACCGCATCGGCGCGCAGCTTGCCGATCACATTCGGAATCGTCGCCTTCGTTTCGCCCTTGGAGACGACGATCGAGATGGTCGAGCCGGCGGGAAGCTGTGAGCCGGCACTGGGCGCCTGACGGATTACTTCCCCTTCGGGCTTCGCGCTCTCCTCTTCTTCGACGCTTGGGGTGAAGCCGCGGCCGCGGATCTGCTGCACCGCAAACGAGCGCTGCGAACCGACCAATACCGGCACAGTCGCCAGCTTCGGTCCGCTGGAAACCGTCAGCACCACATCAGTGCCCTTGGTCGCCGTCTGCCCTCCCGAGGGTTCGGATTTGATTACCAGTCCCGCTTCGACCTTCTCCGAGTTGACCGTTTCGGTGCGAGCGCCGAAACCGGCTTCTTCCAGCTTTTCCTCCGCTTCGGTCGCGCTCAGCCCGGCGGTCGAGGGGACCTTGGCGCTGCCAGGGCCGGCGCTGACCGTCAGCATCACCTTCGGCTTCGAGCAGAAGAAGCTCAAGAAGGCGCAGTCGAGCTCTGCTTGATCACCCGGTGGCGAAGCGGCCGGATCCTGCTCGAGCACGGTGTTAGCCGCTGCTTCGCGCTCGACCCGGTTGACGTCGCCGACGCTGAAACCGTCCTGTTGCAACAGGGCGATCGCGACGTTGAGCTGGTTGCCGGTCACCTCGGGCACCTCGGTGGTGGTGTCGCGGGTCAACGCGAAGCCGATCAGGAGACCGATCAAAACCGCAGCGGCGACCATCAGCCAACGGCGGCGGTTGCGCTTGCGGCGTTCCTCCTCCTCGAGGTTGGTCCCCTCGGCGACCGGCTCCTCCGGGGTCGCGACGATCGGCGGCAGTGCCGCAAAGGCGGCGGTGTTGCCGGCGCCGCCGCTCGGCTCCTTGAGGGCGGCGTCGATGGCGGCGATGAAGGCGTCGGCGTTCTGGAAGCGCTGCCCTGGCTCCTTTTCCAGCGCCCGCATCACCACTGCGTCAAGAGCCGGAGAGACCTGGGGGTTGATCGAGCTGGGCCGCTGCGGGGCCTGGGAGACCTGCTTCATCGCCACCGCGACGGCGGTATCCGCCTCGAAGGGGACGCGGCCGGTGAGCGCCTCGTAGAGCATCACGCCGATCGAGTAGAGATCGGAGACCGGGGTCACCTCGAAGCCCTGGGCCTGCTCGGGCGAGAGGTAGTGCGGAGTGCCCATCACCGCGCCCGCCTGGGTGATCTCGGAGACCCCGGCGCGGGCGATGCCGAAGTCGGTCACCGTCGCCTTGCCCTCGTCGTCGACGATCACGTTCTGCGGCTTCAGATCGCGGTGGACGACGCCGTGGCGGTGGGCGAAGCGGGCACCCTCGAGGACCTGGCGGATCAGGCCGGCGGCCTGCTCTGGGCTCAGCCCGGCGTCGATCAGCTGCTTCAGAGTGCGACCCTCGAGGTACTGCATGGCGATGTAGTAGGTGCCGTCGACGTCGCCGCGGTCGTAGACGGCGACGACGTTGGGGTGCTGCAGGCCGGCGGCGGCCTCGGCCTCGCGGCGGAAGCGCTCGACGAACTCGCGGTCCTGGGTGAAGCGGGCGTGCAGGACCTTGAGCGCGACGCGGCGCTGCAGGTGCGTGTCGTCGGCCAGCCAGACGTCGGCCATCCCGCCGGAGCCGATCCGTTGCAGGATCGTGTAGCGACCGTCGACAACGCTCCCCTGCCCCACCTCAGCCATTTGCTCCCCGATCTCCTCTGCCGATGGGCCTGAAACGTGACATGTAGTCACGTTTCAGGCCCATCGGCGGGTGGTTGCTTGTCCTATTCACCGTTCAGGATCGATTCCGCGACGTCGCGGAAGATCGGGGCGGCGACGTCGTTGCCGAATTCGGTCGTGCACTCGACCGTCGCAGCAATCGCGATCTGCGGGTCCTCAGCGGGCGCGAAGCCGATGAACCAGGCCTGGTTCTCGTCGGTCCCGCCGCCGCACGAGTCGTTGTAGGGCGTTTCCGCCGTACCGGTCTTGCCGGCCACGGCGACACCCGGGATCGCGGCATTCGTACCGGTGCCTTCGGTGACGACGCCCTGCATCGCGGTGTTCAGCTCCGCCGCCGTCTCCTCGCTGATCGGCTGACTGTACTCGGAGGGGTCGAGGCGCTTCGTCACCCGCCCGTCGGGGTCGATCACACGGCTCCAGATCTGCGGCTTCATCAGCCTGCCGCCGTTGGCGACGGCAGCCGCGACCTCGGCCATCTGCAGCGGCGTCACCGCGAGGCGCTCCTGGCCGATCGCCACCCGCGCCAGGTCGACCGGGTCGTTGGGGCCGAGCAGCTGGCCGCCTTCGAAGAGACCGCTGGTGGCGACCTGGTCGGATGGCAGGTCGATCGCCGGGGTCGAGTTGAAACCGAAGCGGTCCATGTATTCGGACAGCGTGTCTTCGCCGAGCTGTTCGCCGAGCTGCGCGAACCAGGTATTGACCGAGTTGGTCAGCGCCGTGTCGAGCGCGATCGGCCCGAAGTCCTCGTCGAAGTCGTTGTGCAGTTCCTGGCCCTGCACGTCGAGCGTGCCCGGAGCGTCGATCGTCGTCTCCGGCGTGATCGTGTCGCTGTCGAGGCCGGCCGCGGCGGTCACCACCTTGAAGGTCGAGCCGGGCGGATACTGGCCCTGGGTGGCACGGTTGAGCAACGGCGCTTCCAGTTCGTTTTCGTTTAGCTCGTTGAGCTTGAGGGGAATCTGGTTGGGGTCAAAGGGCGGGTTCGAGGCCATCACCTTCACCCGGCCACTCTGCGGCTCGATCGCCACGACCGCTCCGAAACCCGCTTCTCTGAGGTCTTCGAGCGCAGTCGCCTGTGCCTCAGGATCGAGGTTGGTAACCAGATCGTTGCCTTCCTGGCGGCGACCGCGTAGCTCGTCGAGGATCGAGGTGAATTCGGAGTCGTTGCCGACCAGCTCGTCGTTGTGGAACTGCTCGAACTCGCTGTCGCCCTCTTCGACGAAGCTGTAGCCAATCGGATGGCCGTAGAGCGACCCTTCCGGGTAGCGGCGCACATAGCGCAGGCTGTCGCCACTGCCCTTTGGCACCGAGCGGGCGAGCACGGTGCCGTCGGCGGCGAGGATGCGCCCGCGCTTGATCTGCTGCTGCTCGAGCAGCGGGCGCTTGTTGGCGTCCTCTTCCTTGAGCGCCTCGGCGTCGAAGACCGACCAGTACGAGGTGAAGCCAATCAGCACTGCGAAGAGGACGACGACGAGGCCGAAGAGCTTGACGATCTGGCGGTTCATCGTCCCTCCAGGGCTAGGGCGCCGGAGTGTTCGGCCGCCCGCGACTCACGGCGCGCGCGATCGGAGATCAGCAGCAGCAGGGCAAGCAGGACGAAGTTGGCGACGATCGAGCTGCCGCCATAGCTGATGAAGGGCAGGGTGACGCCGGTCAGCGGGATCACCCGGGTGACGCCGCCGATGATCACGAAGGCCTGGATCGCGAAGACCGCGGTCAGCCCGGTCGCCAACAGCTTCGAGAAGCCGTCGTCGGCAAGCAGGGCGATCTTGAAGCCACGGGCGGCGATCAGCAAGTAGATCAGCACCACCGCGCAGGCGCCGAAGAGGCCGAGCTCGTTGACGATCAGCGAGTAGATCGTGTCGGTCTGGGCGGCCGGCAACAGCGCCGCGTCGGTTCCGGGGATCGTGATTAGCGCCTGGCCGAACCCTTTGCCGAAGAGGCCGCCGTCGGCCTGGGCGAAGATCGATTGGAGGATCTGGTAGCCGGCCGCCTGCGGGTGCGCGTAGGGATCGAGCCAGATCTCGACTCGCTCGTGCACGTGCGGCACGGTCGAGGCGAAGAACCAGGCGCCGACCAGGAACATCGCCATGCCGATCGCGACAAACGAGAAGCGGCCGGTGGCGACGTAGAGCAGGGCCAAGAAGGCGGCGAAGAACATCAGCGAACTGCCCAGGTCGCGGATGAAGACGAGCATGAACATCGAGGCGCCCCAGACGACCAGCATCGGCCCGAAGTGCTTGAGCGGCGGCAGGGTGACGCCGAGTACGCGGCGGGCGCCGACGATCAGCACCTCGCGGTGCTCGCGCAAGTAGCTGGCCAAGAAGACGACCAGGCAGATCTTCGAGAACTCGGCCGGCTGGAAGGCCAGCGGGCCGATCTTGACGCCGAGGTAGGCGCCGTTGACCTGCTCTCCGATACCCGGCAGGCGCGGCGCCAGCAAGAGCAGCAGGCCGACGACGGCGATCGTGTAGCGGTAGCGCTCGAGCACGTCGTATTCGCGCAGGAACTGGATCGTCAGGGCGAAGAGGACGAGTCCGAGCACGAACCAGTTGGCCTGATCGCGGGCCAGGTCGGCGTCGATCCGGTAGACCATCACCAGCCCGAAAGTCATCAGCAGCGCGACCAGCGGGAAGAGGTAGGGGTCGGCGTTGGGGAGGCGGATGCGCAGGTAGAAGTGGGTTGCCAGGCAGATCGCGAAGAAGTAGGCGCCATAGACGAGGCTGGCGTCGTCTAGCCGAGCGTTCTCCTGGGCGAAGACCGCGGCGAAGCCGGCGGTGAGCAGCAGGGCAACCGGGACGAGAGCGGTCAGCTCCCGGTTCCTAGCGCTCATCGAATCCCTTGCGACCTTTCAATGTCTTCGATCAGGGAGACGGCGTCGTCGCGCGAGCGCAGGTCGTGCCCGCTGACCGCATCGCGTCGCTTCGCCGGCAGAGCCTCGGACTGGATCGGGCTCGCGTAGCGCTCCCCGTAGAGCTCGACCCCGAAAGGAAGCTCGTAGGGCAGCCCACGGTAGAGGGCGACCCGACCGCCGTCGTCGGTGCCGAGGAACCAGATCTGGCGGTTGCCGTACCAGGCGCCGAGGGCGACGGCCCCCAGCACGGCGAGAACGGCGAGTGCCTTTGCCGCACGACGCAGGCCCCGGCGGGGGGGCTTGGCGGTGAGCTGGTCGCGGCGCTCGCGAGCGGCGGCCGCGGCGGCGCGGCGGCGCACCTCGGTCGCGGTCAGTCCCTCCGCGGCGGCGGTACTGCCAATCAGCGTCGCGTCCTCGTGGCTCTGCTGCGGAGCGGCGGCGTCTTCGAGCCGGAAGGCGAGCACGGTGATGTTGTCGCGTCCGCCGGCCCGGTTGGCTTCGTCAACCAGGGCCCGGGTCGCCGCATCCATGCTCGTCGCGCCGGCGAGCAGCTTGGCGATCTGCTCCTCGCCCAGCATCGTGGTCAGGCCGTCCGAGCAGATCAGGAAGACGTCGCCGGGCGCTGCCGAGACCGTGTGCACGTCAGGCTCAACCTCTGGTTCGGGGCCGAGGGCGCGGGTGATGATCGAGCGCTGCGGATGGTCCTCGGCCTGAGCGTCGGTGAGCTGGCCTTTGCGGCGCATCTCCTCGACCAGCGAGTGGTCGCGGGTGAGCTGCTCGAGCTGGCCAGCCCGCAGGCGGTAGGCGCGGCTGTCGCCGACGTGGCCGAGGGCCACCTCTTCGCGCTCGGCATTGACGATCGCCGCGGTCAGGGTGGTGCCCATCCCGGCTCGCGAGGGGTCGGCGCGGGCGAGGTCGTGGATCGTGCGGTTGGCGGTGGCGATCGTCTCGCGCAGGACCTGCTCGGGCGGCCCCTCGGGAAGGTCGACGTCGAAAGCGTCGGCGGCCGCTTTGGAAGCGACCTCGCCAGCCTGGGCGCCGCCCATCCCGTCGGCGACGACGAAGATCGGCGCGCGCACGAAGAAGGAGTCCTCGTTGGCGTTGCGCTGGCGCCCCGTGTCGGAGCGGAAGGCCTGGTCGTCGATCCTCAACATCTACGCATGCGCCTCATAGCGGAACTCGGTGTCACCGATCCGCACCACGTCACCGTCGATCAGCTCGGCCTCGCCGACCAGAGTGGCGTCGTTGAGCAGGGTTCCGTTGGTCGAATTCATGTCCTCGACATAGGTGCGTCGGTCTCGGCTGAAGATCCTTGCGTGCAGGCCGGAGGCGTAGCGATCGTCGATGCGCACGTCGGCCTCCCCCGAGCGCCCGATCGAGAGGCCGCCGATCAGGTCGAAGCGCTCGCCAGGGTCGAGTCCGCCACCGCGCTCAGCCACCAGCCAGGAATCTGCCACGCCCGGCTGCGAACCGAGTCCGGGCAGCTGGTGGAAGCCGGTCGCGTCGGGAGCCGGTGCAACCGTGCGGCGCAGATCCTTGAGGGCGCTGCGAACGATCCAGAGCAGGAAGAGATAGAGGACGGCGAGGAAGCCGAACTTCAGGGCCACGGAGATCGGCTCGTAGTCCACGCGCCTAGATGCTCACTGCTCGATGTCGAACAGGAAGGTCGTGGTGCCGACGGTGACCTGGTCGCCGGGGCTGAGCCGGGTCGAGGAGACGCGCCGCCCGTTCACCTTGACGCCGTTGGTCGAACCGAGGTCAGCGATCGACCAGTCCCCAGACTGGGCCCGGCGCAGCTCGGCGTGGCGGCGTGAGACGTTGGGGTCGCTGAGCACGCACTCGGCCTCCTTGGAGCGCCCGATCGTCGCCCGCGGCCCCTCGAGGACGTAGCGCCGGTCGTCCAGCGAGACGACGGCGCGGGTCGCGACCATCGCTTCGGCGCGCTGCTCAGGGCTCTTGGCGGGCGCGGCCTGCTCCTTGACCGCCGAGTAAACCATCGTGTGGCCCTCCTCCCCCTGGCTCGGGCTCTCTCCCTCGCGGGCCGGCGGCTTGACCAAGCGGGTCTGGATGCCGAACTCACCGAGGCGCAGGCGCTCGTCGGTCTTGAACTCGACCGCCGGACGGGTCAGCAGGTCGTAGTTGCGGCGCCGGGCGTGCTCGAGCAGGTAACCGGAGAGCTCCTGCTCGAGCGAGCGCTCGTAGCCTTCGAGCTTGACCCGGTCCTTGCTCGAGAGGTAGACCGTGTACTCGTTGGGCACGTAGACGCGCGCCACCCCGGCCGTCTTGTGGGCGTCCATCTCCTTGGCCAGCTTGCGGGCGAGCTCGACCGGCTGTACCTCGGAGCTAAAGGCGCGGCTGAAGACACCCTCGACGAGGCCTTCGATGCGACTCTCAAGGTTGCGTAGGACGCTGATCGGTGGCTCCTTTTCGCGGGCGGACAGACGCTCGGGTGGCGGGGGAAACCGGCTCGAATCCTAGTTGGTGGGACCCCGGACTCAGGGGAGCAGGGCGCCATGGCCAGCGGCGAGCCAGGCGCCCAGCACCGCGGCGGCGGCAACCGCTCCAAGGCGCAGGCGCAGCGAGAGCCCGCGGTGCGGAGGATGCTCGGCGAGGCAGTCGAGCGAGCTTTCGATCGCGTCGCCCAGTTCCTCCAGCTGCGGCCGGCGATCCGGGCGGGTCTGCAAGCAGGCGTCGACGGTGTCGCTGAGCTGACGCGGCAGGTCGGGACGGAGCCGGCGCAGGGGACGTAGGCGACTGCCGATTGCCCGCGCCGTCGCGGCGGGGGTGGCGCGGCGGTTGGGGTTCTCGCCGCTCCAGCACTCGTAGAGCATCAGCGCCAGCGCGTAGACATCGGCCTCGGCGCCGGCGGTGCGGCCCTCGGCCTGCTCGGGAGCCATGTAGGCGAGGGTTCCGACGACGTCGCCGGGCGCGGTCAGCGCCGCCGCGTCGGTGAGGCGAGCGACGCCGAAGTCCATCAGCTTGGCGCGCGGCTCGCCCTCCTCGGTGACGAGGACGTTCTGCGGCTTGATGTCGCGGTGCACGACCGCGCGCTCGTGGGCATGGTCGAGGGCCTCGCAGAGGTCGGCAGCAATCTCGCCGATCTCGCGGTCGCTGAGCGTGCCGTCGCGGTTGAGCTGGGCAAGCGTCGAGCCGTCGACCAGCTCGGTGACGAGCAGGGCGTTGCCGTCCTCCTCGCCCATCTCATAGAGAGTGACGATGCCGGGGTGGTTGAGCCGGGCGGCCGCCTGGGCCTCGCGCAGTACCCGGCCCGAACCGCGGCCTCCCGCGGATTCGATCGCCTTGACCGCAACCGGGCGCTCGAGTCGGCCGTCCCAGGCCTCGTAGACCGTGCCGAAGCCGCCGCTGCCGATGCGGCGCTCGATCAAGAAGCGGTTGAGGACGAGTGAGCCGACCAATGCACTCTCCGGCTTCGCCGCGAATCCGCTTCCTCCTGCGACATACTCCCTGCTTCCTTGGAGGATTCCCCAGCAAACCGGCCGGAACGGCGGGCGCGGCCACACCGTAGCCCCAAGCGTAAGCAGATCCTGCAGCGCCGCGGGCTGGCGCTCGCCGGCGGCCTGCTGTTCTTGATCCTGATCGTACTCGGCGTCAAGGGCTGTCTCGACGCGCGCAAGAACCGGGCCTTGAGCGACTACGCCCGCAACGTCACCCAGATCGTCGAAGAGACCGACCAGACCAGCAAAAGCCTCTTCGAGAAGTTCTCGGACCCGACCAGCATCTCGGTGACCGACTTCGTCGCCGAGGTCAACGCCGACCGCAGCGCGATGGACGGCTACGCCAGCCGCGTCGACGGCCTCGACACACCGGGTGACATGGGGCATGCCCAGAGCACGCTGGAGCTGGTCTATGAGCTGCGCAGCAGCGCGATGAACGAAATCGCCGACAAGATGAGCACCGCGCTCGGCGACGTCGGCTCTGAGCAAGCGACGGCGGCGATCGCCAGGCAGATGCGCACGCTGCTTGCCAGCGACGTGCTCTACGCGGCGGTAGTGCGGCCGGAGATCAACGCCGTGCTCGCCGACAACGGGATCGAGGGAAGTGACGTGCCGAAAAGTGTCTTCCTGGCTGACGAAACCAAGTGGCTGGACGAGAGCGAAGTCAGCGCGGCGATCGGCTCGGTCAGTGGTTCGACAGCGGCTTCAACGCCGGGCATCCACGGCACCGAACTCGTCGGGGTCAGCGTCAACGAAACTGAACTGAGCCCCGAATCAACCACCTCGGTGTCCAGCGAAGGCACGCCCGAAGTCGAAGTGCAGGTGCAGAACCAGGGCGAATCGACCGAGAACGGCATCACCGTCTCGGTCACCGTCGACGGTGGCAACACCCTGCAGGGGGACATCAGCACGATCAGCTTCGGCGAAACTGGCAGCGTGACGATCCCGCTCACCCCTGCGCCTGAAGGCGAAGTGACGCTAGAAGTCGACGTCGCGACAGTGCCGGGCGAGCGGGTCGACGACAACAACAAGGCCAGCTACACGGTCGCTTTCGAATAGCCGGCGCAATGCGGATCGCCTACCTGGGACCGGCCGGGACGTTTACCGAAGACGCCCTGCGCGAGGCCACATCGACAGGCCCCGAGTTCGAGCCGCTGCGAACGCCGACCGTCCACGACGCGATCCTCGCCGTCGAGCGCGGTGAGGCCGACCGTGCCCTCGTCCCCTTCGAGAACTCGATCGAGGGGTCGGTGCGCAGCACCCTCGACACCCTCGCCTTCGATACCGAAGCGGTGACGATCGTCGGCGAGCACGATTTCTCGGTGCGAGCGATGCTGATCGCCCGCGAGACTCTGGAGCTGGATCGGATCGAGAGCGTGCTCTCGCACCCCCAGCCACTGGCCCAGTGCGCCCGCTTCCTGCGCGCGCAGCTTCCCGGTGCGGAGCGGCAGAGCGTCAACAGCACCGCCGAGGCGGTGCGCCTGGTCAGCGAGTCGGAGCGGCCGTTGGCGGCGATCGGCGCCCAATCAGCCGCCGAGCTCTATGACTGCGCGGTACTGCGCGAGGGAATCGAGGATGAGGCCAACAACGTCACCCGCTTCGTCTGGATCGCACCCGCCGGGACGGAGCCCGAAGACGGTGGGCGTTGGAAGACCTCGCTCGTCTTCTCCGAGCTTGGCGAGGATCACCCCGGAGCTCTGGTCGAGGCGCTCGAGGAGTTCTCGAGCCGCGGAGTCAACCTCTCCCGCATCGAGTCGCGGCCACTGCGCCAGGGCTTGGGCCGTTACATGTTCTTCTGCGACCTTGAGGGATCAATCGCTGACGAAGCTGTCTCTGGGGCCATTACTGCGTTGCGGGCCAAGGCTGATTCCGTGCGGCTCCTGGGCTCTTATCCCGTCGATTAGCCCCGTGCAAGCGGCTCCAGTCGACACCATGCGTAGAATTCCCGAGCAACATGGCACGAGTACTCGTACTCAACGCTACGTATGAGCCGATCAACGTTTGCACGCTGAGACGAGCCGCTGTGCTGCTCTTGAAGGAAAAGGCCGAGCTGCTCGAGCGCCGCGAAGGCGCCATTCACTCCGAGCACATGACGATGGAGCGCCCCGACGTGATCCGCCTGGTCAGCTACGTGCGGATCCCGAGGGAGGCGCACAGGAGGAAGATCACCCGCCGCGCAGTGCTGGCGCGGGATTCGTGGACCTGCCAGTACTGCGGCTCGCGCAAATCTGGCCTTACGGTCGACCACGTGATCCCCCGCAGCCGCGGCGGCAAATCGGTCTGGGAGAACATCGTCGCCGCTTGCGCCTCCTGCAACCGCCGCAAGGGCAACCGCCTCCCCCGCGAGATCCACATGCACCCCCAGAACAAGCCCAAGGCTCCCGGGCCCACCGTCTTCATCCAGGTCGCCAGCCCCCGCATCCCCGCGGCCTGGCAGCAGTACCTTCCTGCCGCAGCCTAGAGAGGGCGACGGTAAGGCCCTGTCGGTTCCCAAGCACCGCCTCACGGCGGTGCTAATCAGCTGCCGCTTCGCGGCTTAGAGCAACTTTGCAGAGCCGCTTCGCGAGGAACCGCCATGACCTCACCGCCGCCCTCTCCACAAAGCGCCTAGTCCACCTGAGCTGGAGCCGTCCGAGAGGAGTAGAGCGGCAGGTAGTGCCGCTCCCGCTACTCGTCAGGCAGCTGCTCTTGCCCGTCCGGCTCGTCTGTGGGGGAGTCCTCGTCCACGACCAGCGCCACGGCGCTGACCCGGTCGTCGTCCTTCATGTTCATCACTTTCACACCCTGAGTCGGGCGGCCCATCTGGGAGATGCCACCGGCCTGGGTGCGCTGAACCATGCCGTTCTGGGAGATGAAGAGCAGGTCCTGGTGCTCGCGCACAATCAGGGCGCCGGCGAGACCGCCCTTCTTCTCGGTCAGTTTCGCCGTCAGCACGCCCTTGGTGCCACGGCCCTTGACCGGGTACTCCGCGACCGAGGTGCGCTTGCCGTAGCCATTCTCGGTGACGACGAACAGCTCAGAGTCGTCGCGGGCTATGTCCATGGCCAGCACTCGATTGGGCACACCGTTGATCTTGGCGGAGACGTTCATGCCTTTGACACCGCTTGTGTCTCGTCCCATCGGCCGCACTTTCTCCTCGGAGAAGCGCGAGGCGTGGCCGGACTTGGAGACGAGCAGGATGTCGTCGTCACCCGAGGTCAGACGCACCTGAACCAGCTCGTCCGTGTCGCGGATCTTGATCGCGATGATGCCGTCGGCGCGGATCGGCGTGTTGTAGGCCGTGAACTCGGTCTTCTTGACAAGTCCCTGGGCGGTGGCGAAGACCAGGTACTTGTTCTCGCTGAAGTCGCGGGTCGGGATCACCGCGGTCACCTTCTCGCCGTCGCGCAGCGGCAGGACGTTGACCAGCGCCCGGCCTTTCGAGGTCCGCGAGCCCTCCGGCAACTCGTAGACCTTCAGCCGGTAGACCTTGCCGCGGTTGGTGAAGAAGAGCAGGAAGTCGTGGGTCGAGCAGATGTGCAGGTGCTCGATGTAGTCGTCCTCCTTCATGTCCATCCCCATCACCCCGCGACCGCCGCGGTGCTGCTGCCTGTAGGTAGCGAGCGGTAGCCGCTTGGCGTAGCCCGAGTGGGTGATCGAGATCACCATCTGCTGATCGGCGATCATGTCCTCGATGTTCATGTCGCCCTCGAAGTGGGTGACTTCGGTGCGACGGTCGTCGCCGTAGCGGTTGTCGACCTCGTCGAGCTCCTCGACGATCACCGCGTCGATCCGCGCCGGGTCGCCGAGGATCGCGCGCAGCTCGGCGATCCGCTTGGCCAGTTCGGCGTGCTCCTCGCGCAGCTTGTCGGACTCCAGCGCGGTGAGGCGGGCGAGGCGCATGTCGAGGATCGCCTGGGCTTGCTCCTCGGACAGCTCAAAGCGCTCGACCAGGCCGGCTTTAGCAGTGTCGGTGTCAGCCGAGCCGCGGATCAGCGCGATCACCGCGTCGAGGTTCTCGAGCGCGATCAGCAGCCCCTCGAGGATGTGAGCGCGGGCCTCGGCCCGTCGCAGCTCGAACTGAGTGCGACGGATGACGACCTCGCGTTGGTGACTGACGTAGTGCTCGATCAGTTCCTTGAGGCCCAGCGTGCGCGGTACACCGTCGACGAGGGCAACCATGTTGATCCCGAAGGTGCTCTGCATCGCCGTGCGCTTGTAGAGCTGGTTGAGGACAACCTCCGGTGGGTCGCCGCCGCGCTTGGTCTCGATCACCAGGCGCATGCCCGAGCGGTCCGACTCGTCGCGCAGGTCGGAGATTCCGGTGATTTTTTTGTCGCGTACGAGGTCGGCGATCTTCGTGATCAGTCCACCGTCGCCGCCCTTCTTGACCATGAACGGCAGCTCGGTGACGATGATCGCGTCGCGGCCACCCTTGAGCGGCTCGACGTGGGCTCGAGCGCGGATCCGCACCGAAGCACGACCGGACGCGTAAGCGTCGGCGACTCCTTCCGCGCTCATGATCCCGCCGCCGGGGAAGTCTGGGCCCTTGACGTGCTCCATCAGCCCAGCCAGGTCGATGCCGGGATTGGCGATGTAGGCCTTGACCGCACCGATCGACTCGCTGAGGTTGTGCGGCGGGATGTTGGTGGCCATCCCGACGGCAATCCCGGAGGAGCCGTTGACCAGCAGGTTGGGAAAACGGGCCGGCAGTACCAGTGGCTCCTGTTGGGACTCGTCGTAGTTCGGGCCCCACTCGACCGTCTCGGCGTCGATATCGCGCAGCATCTCGGTCGAGAGGCGGGCCAGGCGGGCCTCGGTGTACCTCATCGCCGCCGGCGGGTCGTCGTCGATCGAGCCGAAGTTGCCCTGGCCGTCGACGAGCATGTAGCGCAGCGAGAAAGGCTGCGCCATCCTCGCCAGGGTGTCGTAGATCGCGCTGTCACCGTGCGGGTGGTACTTGCCCATCACCTCGCCGACGATGAAGGCGGACTTGCGGTAAGGCCGGTTGGGCTGCAGGCCGAGGTCATGCATCGCGTAGAGCACGCGACGATGTACTGGCTTGAGGCCGTCGCGGACGTCAGGTAGCGCACGGCCGACAATCACGCTCATCGCGTAATCGAGATACGACGAGCGCATCTCGTTGGTTAGCTCGCGCTCCTCGATCCGCCCTCCGGTAAGCGCGTCGGCGCCCTCCACTTAGATCACCCTCCCGTCAAGAATGTGCCGGTCACACGTCAATGAACCTAACCTCCTTGGCGTGACGTTCGATGAAGGCCTTGCGCGGCTCGACCTTGTCACCCATCAGGTCGGCGAAAACCTTCTCGGCCAAGGCCGCGTCGTCGATCCGCACCCGCTCGAGCGTGCGGCTGGCCGGGTCCATAGTCGTCTCGCGCAGCTGTTCGGCGTTCATCTCGCCCAGGCCCTTGAAGCGCTGCATGGTGACGCCCTGACGGGCAAGCTCCAACACCACGCGGCGCAGCTCGGCGAACGACTCCGCCGTGCGCTGTTTCTGGTCGAGCGAGAGCTGGAAGGGAGGTCGCCCTACCTGGCTCAATAGCTCGGCGTGCGAAGCGATCAGCCGCCGGTAGTCATGCGATTCGAACAGCGCCGCGGAGAGCTCAAAGGCCTTTGCCAGCCCATCACGGCGGTGGACGGCGCGGACGAGAATCTCATCCCCGGATTCGGAGACGATCTCGGTGTCGAAGGGCTCGACCTCGCCGGCCTCGCCGTTCAGCACCTCCTTGACCTCGGCCAGCGAGGTGACGCCTCGATCGAGGACTTCCGACTCGCCGAGAAAGCGGATCAACTCGTGCCCGAAGTCGGCCTGCAGCGAGTCGGCCCAGCCCTCGTGCTCCTTGAGGCGGCGGTTGAAGCGCTGCCAGCGCGCCGCGGTCAGATTGTGCGTCGTGCCGCCGGCATCGACCACCTCCATCTGCTCGAGCTTGTCGCGCAGCAGCAGCTCCTCGAGCTCGGACTCTTTCTCGACGTAGGTTTCCTGCTTGCCGTTTTTCAGCTTGTAGAGCGGAGGCTTGGCGATGTAGACGTAGCCGGCCTCGATCAACTCCGGCATCTCGCGATAGAGGAAGGTGAGAACCAGAGTGCGGATGTGGGCGCCGTCGACGTCGGCGTCGGTCATCAGCACGACCTTGTGGTAGCGCGCCTCTTTGACGTCGAACTCCTCGCGGATGCCGGTGCCGACCGCGGTGATCAGCGCCTGGATCTCATTGTTGGAGAGGACCTTGTCGATGCGCGCCTTCTCGACGTTGATGATCTTGCCGCGCAGCGGCAGCACCGCTTGGGTATTGCGATCGCGTCCCTGCTTGGCAGAGCCGCCGGCGGAATCACCCTCGACTATGAACAGCTCAGCCAGGGCCGGGTCGCGGACGGTGCAGTCGGCGAGCTTGCCCGGCAGGGTCGAGTTCTCTAGCGCCGACTTGCGGCGAGTGAGGTCGCGGGCTTTGCGGGCTGCCTGGCGGGCGCGGGCCGCGTCGACTGACTTGCCGACAATTCGTTTCGCCTCGCCAGGGTTCTCCTCGAAGAACTCGCCGAGCTTGCGGTTGACCGACTCCTTGACCAAGCCCTCGATCGGTGGGTTGCCCAGCTTGGTCTTGGTCTGACCCTCGAACTGCGGATCCTGCAGCTTGACCGAGATCACCGCGGTCAAGCCCTCGCGCACATCATCGCCGGTGAGGTTCTCGTCTTTCTCTTTGAGCAGGCCTTTACCGCGGGCGTAGGCGTTGAGCGTCCGGGTCAGCGCCGACCGGAAGCCCGAAAGGTGGGAGCCGCCCTCGTGGGTGTTGATGTTGTTGGCAAAGCTGAAGACGGATTCCTGGTAGGAGGAGTTCCACTGCATCGCGACCTCGACCTGACCGTCGTCTGTCTCGTTCTCGAAAAAGACCGTCTTGCCATGGATCGGGTCCTTGTTCTCGTTGAGGTGGGCGACGAAGTCGACGATGCCACCCTCGTAGTGGAAGGTGTCGCTCTGGCCGCCGGCGCGCTCGTCGACCAGGTCGATCTTGAGTCCACGAGTGAGGAAGGCCGTCTCGCGCAGCCGCTCGGCCAGCGTCGCGTAGTCGAACTCAAGCTCGTCGAAGATCTCAGCGTCGGGAAGGAAGGTGATCGTCGTGCCGTGCGCATCACTCGCCGCGCCGCGGAGGAGGTCACCTTGTGGTTTGCCGCGCTCGTAGTCCTGCGTCCAGACCGCGCCGTCGCGGCTGATTTCGAGGTGGAGCTTCTCGGAAAGCGCGTTGACGACCGAGATACCGACACCGTGCAGGCCGCCGGAGACCTTGTAGCCATCACCGCCGAACTTGCCGCCGGCATGAAGCGTGGTCAGTACCACCTCGGCCGCCGGACGCTTCTCTTTCTTCAGTTCGTCGACCGGGATGCCGCGCCCGTTGTCAATGACGGTGCAGCTGTTGTCGGGCTGCAGGACTACGCGAACGCTGTCGCAATAGCCCGCGATTGCCTCATCGACCGAGTTGTCGAGAACCTCGTAGACCAGGTGGTGCAGGCCACGTGGTCCGGTCGAGCCGATGTACATGCCCGGCCGCTTGCGAACCGCTTCCAGGCCCTCGAGGACCGTGATGTCCTTGGCGCCGTAGGACTCCGAGCCGCCCTTTTTTTGCGCGGCCGTATTCGTCTTCTCAGGCAATTAGTCCCTTCCCAATCTCATAGAAAACCCCGGCCGTCTGGACACTTGCTGCACACGGCCGGGGCAGAAATGCAAGTTGACATAAGGATACCAGTTCGGGCACCCAGACAGCCCCGGTTGTTGAAATAAAAGTCCTGCAAATCAGCCATAAATGAAATTATTTTGGGACGTCATTCACACGGAAGCGCAAACTCTGCGGCGCCTGCTCACCAAGTCGCTCTCGCAGCCGCTCCAGAAGCTGTCCTTGCATCAAATCCAACTCCTGGGCCCAGACGGAATCGGAGCAGCTCACCTGCACCTCCCCACCGCGCTCGGAGACCGGCCTCGCGACCGCCGCGATGCGCTCTCCGACGACCCCATCCCAGGCCGCTTGCAGAGCCGCCAGCGGTGTCTTCGGGGCGGCTTGGTCCAGGGCCGCGCGCAAGGCGCTCGACGCCGGACGCGGCACGCGACGGCGCGTCATGCGGCAGCGGCCTCGCTGACGAGCAGCGGCATTCGCACGAGGCTCTCCTGGGCTCGGCTCGGCAGCGAGTCCTCGGCAGCGGCCGTAATCAGCGCCTGACCACCGCTGGCGAGTCGCTCGACCAGGCGCTCACGCCGGCCGGGGTCGAGCTCGCTCATCACGTCGTCGAGAAGCAGCAGCGGCGCGACCCGGCGAGCCTCGAGGAGAACGTCGCGCTCGGCGAAGAGCAGGGTCAGCAGGGCGGCTCGTTGCTGTCCCTGTGAGCCGTAGCGCCGTAGCGAGCGGCCGTCGGCGAGGATCTTTAAATCGTCGAGGTGCGGGCCCCAGGAGCTGCGGCCCAGCTTTAGGTCGGCCTCGCGGCGCTCAGCCAGGCCAACGCGGATCTCGGTCGCCGACCCAGCTGCGCGCGGTGCGTACTCGATCGCCGCCGGGCCGGCGAGACCCAGCTCCTCAGCTGCACTGGCGAAGGGGGTGGCGAGCTCGGCAACCGCCTCCGCTCGCGCCGCGACCAGGTCGGCGGCGACCTCCGCCAGGGAAGCATCCCAGACGTCTAGCTCCGTAGCCGCGCCGCGGCCGGCGGCGAGGCGTGCAACAAGCGCGTTGCGCTGCGCCAGCACCTGGCCAAAGCGCTGACGCAAATCGGCCCGGGTTGGCCAGCGGGCGGCGACGAAGCGGTCGAGATGAGCGCGGCGTTCCGCCGGCGGACCCTTGACAAGGGCTAGCCGGTCTGGCGAGAAAACGGCGACCGGGGGGCGACTGCGCGCCAGGGTCGCCGGATCGGCGGGGCCGCCATCGAGCAGGTGCCGTCGGCCCTCCGCACGGCTCACCGATGCAAGCAGGCGGGTTTCGATCCCGTCGTCGTCGCGCAACGTCGCTTCCGCGCGGGCGAAAGAGCCACCGAAGGGGATCAGATCGCGGCGGTCGGAGGTGCGAAAGGAACGGCCGGTCAGCGCGAAGTAGAGCGCCTCAAGCAGGTTCGTCTTGCCAACCCCGTTGGGCCCGACGAGGCTGACGATTCCCGGCCCCAGCTCGACTCGCGCCGCTGCCAAGCTCCGCAGCGGCTTCGCTTCGACGGCGGTGACCAGCACCCCGAGCTCACCTCACACGTTGAGGCGGATCGGCATCACCAGGTAGCGGAAGTCTTCGTTGTCGACCGGCTGCAGCAGACCCGGACGCAACGGCGAGATCAAGCGCAGCACCAGCTCATCACCCTCGACGCTTTCGATTCCCTCGCGGAGGAAATCCGGGTTGAAGCCAATCTCCAGCGGCTCGCCCTCGAAGGCGGCCGGCATCGTCTCTTCCGCATCGCCAACATCGGGTGTCGAGGCGGCAATCGTCAGCTCACCAGGCGCGAAGGAAAGGCGCAGCGGCGCGTTGCGTTGAGCCAGCTGGCTGACCCGTTTGGTCACGTCGAGCAGCTCGGGTCGCGGCAGCCTCACGTCGTGCTCGTAGGACTCTGGCAGGAGCTGTCGAAAGTTGGGGAACTGGCCCTCGATCAGCCTCGTGTTGAGGACGATCTCCCCTGCCTTGAAAACAGCCTGGTTGCGGAGCAGGGACACCGATACCTGCTCAACGCCGTCGGCGGAGACGATCCGGCCCAGCTCACGCAGCGCTTTGGCGGGAATATTCGCCTCCAGCTCACCGCCGATCTCGCCGTCGAGGCCGGTTCGCTTCACCGCCAGCCGGTAGGAGTCGGTGGCGACCATCGTCATCTCCGACCCGCTGGCGCTGACGAGGACGCCGGTGAGCACTGGCCGCATGTCGTCGCGTGAAGCCGCCCGGGCGACCAGCTCTACCGTCGAGGCGAGCGCGGCGGCCGGGATCGTCAGCGGCTCGCCCTCCTCCTCTGGAAACGTCGGGAAGTCCTCGCTAGGCAGGACCCGGAGATGAAAGCTAGAGCCGCCGCTGCGGATCTCAACGTCGCGCTCCGACTCACGCAGCTCGATCTCTACGACCGGATCGCTGAGCGATCGAGACAGCTCGGCGACGAGACGGCCTGGGAGCAGAACGGAGCCGGAGCCATCGGCCTCGGCGTCCAGCTTTGTCTTCAGGCCCATCTCGAGATCGGTTGCGCAGAGGCTGACCCCGCCCTCATCGGCGGTAACGAGGATCCCGGAGAGCGACTGGGTCGCGGCGCGAGTCGAGACAGCTCTGGAGACGACCGAGAGCTTGGCGACTAGCTCATCGCGTTTGGTTGTCAGCTTCAATTGATGAATGCCTTCTTGAGTTGGATTAGGACTTGTGGAAAAGCGGGAGATCGCCACGTATGCCGCTTCGCAGCGGGCTTGCCGGGCTGTGGAGGGGGCTGTGGGAAGTCATGGATTCTTACAGCGCCGTCGGCCGTCAGGAGGAGGCTGTGGACGGGGTGTGGATTGCAGCGCGCAGCTTTTCCACTCGCGTCTCCAGTGCCTTGTCTTCTCCAAAGCGGGCTTCCACCCGCCGGATCGAGTTGAGCACGGTGGAGTGATCGCGGCCGCCGTAGAGGCGGCCGATCTGGGGAAGAGAGAGGTCGGTGAGCTCGCGAGTGAGGTAGATCGCAACCTGCCTGGCGCGCAGCGGATTGGCTGCCCGCGTTGAGCCGACTAGCTCGGCGCGGGAGATGCCGAAGGCACTGGAGACGCGCTGCTGGATCTCCTCCACCGGCGAGGATTCCGAGCGGCGCGAGCGTTTGGGGATCACCGCGTCGATCAGCTCTGGGCTGAGCGGCTTGGCGGTGAGTGAGGCGTGGGCGAGCACGCGGGTGAGGGCGCCATGGAGCTGACGCACGTTGACGTCGATGCGCTGTGCCAGCTCAGTGAGGACGTCGCCCTCTGTGTCGACGCCCGCCTCGCGAACAAGACGTCGCAGGACGGTGAGGCGGGTAGCCAGGTTGGGTGGCTCGACGGAGACGGTCAGACCCCACTCGAAGCGATCGCGCAGGCGTGACTCGAGCGTCGAGAGCTCGCTGGGAATGCGGTCGGCCGAGAGGACGAGCTGGCTGCCGCCTTCGTAGAGCGCGTTGAAGGTGTGGAAGAACTCATCCTCGGTATGCCGCTTGCCCTCGAGGAACTGGACGTCGTCGACGAGCAGGACGTCGAGGTCCCGGTAGCGCCGCTTGAACTCCTCAGCCCCAGCGGTTCGCAGAGCGGCGACGAACTCGTTGGTGAAGCACTCGGCGGTGGTGTAGCGGACGTTCAAGCCGGCGGCGCAGGCGTCCAGGTAGTTGGCGATTGCGACCAAGAGGTGGGTCTTACCCAGCCCGGGAGGTCCGTGGAGGAAAAGCGGGTTGTAGGCCTCTGAGGGGGCCTCGGCGACGGCCAGTGCGGCGGCGTGAGCCACCCGGTTGCCATCGCCGATCACGAAGCGGTCGAAGCTGTAGTTGACGTTGAGGTCGTTGCCAGCGCCGCTAGCCTCGAGATTGGGATCGCAATCCACCGCGGTGAAGCTGACGGCGCTCAGGTCGGAACCGGCAGCGGAGAGCGCCTCGCGGATCAGCCCCGAGTAGCGGCGCTCGGCCCAGGCCCGGATGCCATCCGGGGCGGAGAGGTAGAGAACGCCGGCCTTGGCGCCGACGACCCTTAGCGGCTCGAGCCAGAGTTGAAATGTGGAAGCGGGCACGGACGCGTGCAGACGAGTCTGCACGTCGCGCCAGAGAGAGTCGAGATCGTGTTTCGCCGCGTCATCGTGCACCGGCCAGCGACCATAGCGGCGGCTGGAGGCAGCGAAATCGGACGACTCGCAAATCCCGAGGAAATGATTCTCACGCAGTGGCCCGCGGGTCCTGTCATGTCGCAGGGGGGCCTGCGGGCGAGGTGTACGTCCTCGACCCCCCTGCCACATGCCACCCGCGGGAGAGACGTTCCCCTCTCAGCTCGGATTGTCATCCGTATACTGCGACGCCGAATGAAGAGGACTTATCAGCCGAAGAAGCGGAAGCGGGCGAAGACGCACGGATTCCGGGCGCGGATGAGCACGCGCGGGGGTCGGGCGATTCTCAAGCGCCGCCGCCGCAAGGGCCGGAAGCGCCTCACTCCCTAGATGGCGGCAAAGCGACGCCGTCTCTCTCGCAGCGGCGAGTTCGACCGTGTCTACCGCGACGGATCATCACATGCGACCCGCTACCTCGTCCTCTACAGCTTTCCCCGTAAGAGCGAGGAGACGGAAGAGGTGAGGCTCGGCGTCTCGGTCAGTCGAAAGATCGGCGGGGCCGTCGATCGCAATCGGGTCAAGCGGGTGCTACGCGAGGCTTTCTGGAGCCTCTCCGACCGACTTCCCGCCGCCCATGACTTCGTCCTCGTTGCCCGCCCCGAGATCGGCGAGCTGATCGAGCGCGACGGAAGTAGCGCCGTGCGGGTCAGCCTCGAGGAGGCGCTCGTCGCCGCTTCGGGCAGGAAGCGTTCCACGTGAAACGGTTCCTGCTGGCCCTGATCGCCGCCTACCAGCGCTGGCTCTCTCCATCGATGCCGCGCCGCTGTCGTTACGAGCCGAGCTGCTCGACCTACGCAGCCGAATCGCTGAGCCGTTTCGGGGCCATGCGGGGAACCCTGCTCGCCGCCTGGCGGCTGCTGCGCTGCAACCCGTTCAGCCACGGCGGTTTCGACCCTGTTCCCGACAGATTCACGCTCAAGGTTGGCCCCGTAGATCCCGCTGTCCATCACGGTGAGGCCCACTCGTGATCCCGGTCGCAAACATCCTGCAGCCGCTGATCGACGTCGCCAACGAAGTTCTCAAGTTCTTCCACGACAGCGCTGGCCTCAGCTGGGGGATGTCGATCATCGCCCTGACTGTCGTCACCCGGGCACTGCTGATCCCGCTCACCTACAAACAGCTGAAGGGGATGCGGGCCCTCCAGGCACTACAGCCGCAGATCAAAGAGATCCAGGCGAAGTACAAAAACGACCGTCAGCGCATGCAGCAGGAGATGATGCGCTTCTACCAAGAGAACAAAGTCAACCCGTTCGCCTCCTGCATTCCCCTGCTGGCGCAGCTTCCGGTCTTCATCACCCTCTTCTATGTACTTCGCCACGAGCTCCCCGCCGACATCGGCTGCGAAGCGGGCCAATGCGGTAGCGAAGCCTCTTTCCTCTTCATCTCCGATCTGACCGCGAAGGCCGCTGGCGGCGAACTGGTTGCGCTACTGATCCTCTATGTCGGCACGCAGCTGGTGTCAGGCCTGGTGATGGCGGTCACGGCCGAGAAAAGCCAGCGGATGATGATGCTGATCCTGCCCTTCATCTTCGTGCCGTTCATAATCAACTTCCCCGCTGGCCTCGTCCTCTACTGGATCACTACCAACGTCTGGACGATCGGCCAGCAGTACACGATTCAGAAGCTGATTCCGGCGCCGGTCATTGCTACTCCTGCGGAGGTCAAGGCTGCCAAGCCACCGCCTCCTTCTCCCAGGAAGAAGAAGAAGCGGAGATAGGCGGGCGTCGGGCGCCACTCCCCGCTCAACTTTTTCGAGGGGCGGAGATTGCTGGCGCCCGGAGGTGGGTCGCGAAAAAGTACAAGCCGCGGGGAGCGGCACCCGACGCCCGCCCCCCGTTTGTCTCGGGGAGACTCACGGCGTCAGAAGCTTTCGGAATAGACTGCCGCGGATGGGCGAGATTGCAGATTGGCCAGAGCAGCCTGCGGAGCGGGTGCGGGAGCTTGTTGAGGGGGTCTTGGATGAGCTTGACCTTGATGGGGAGGTCGAGATCTCTGAGGAGGACGAGCGGATTGTTGCTTCGGTCGAGGGGGACGACGACTACGGGTTGTTGATTGGGAAGCGGGGGCAGACCATCGATGCCTTGCAGCTTTTGGCTTACCAGGCGGCTTTCAGGGGGTTGAGGGAGCGGAAGCGGGTGGTTGTCGATGCGGCTGGATACCGCGAGCGGCGACGGGAGACACTTGTTGCCCGCGCCGATCGCGCCGCCGAGCAGGCTTTGAACGGCAGTGACTCCGTGGAGATGGACCCGATGAGTGCGCAGGAGCGGCGGGTCGTGCACGAGCATTTGAAGGAGCGGGCGGGGGTCGAGACCTATAGCGAAGGGGATGAGCCGCATCGGTGTGTGGTCGTCGCGCCGCTGGTCTCTGAGTAGCGGAGGGATCCCGATAGGGGTTCCGCTTAACTTTTTCGAGCCGCGCCAGGGTTGGGACTATGGCTGCTGACGAAAAAGTACAAGACGCTTCACCCCTATCGGGATCCCTCCTCGACGAAGCGCAGAGGGCGACGATTACGCGCGTCCTCGAGCTTCTTGAGACCGAGCGGGCCTCGGTCAGCTCGGTCACCGATCCAGGGAAAGCTTGGAAGGTCCACGTCGCGGACAGCCTCAGCGGTCTCGAGTTCGACGCCTTGCGCGAAGCCAAGGGGATCGCTGATATTGGCTCTGGAGCGGGGTTTCCGGGCCTTGTGCTTGCCGTTGCGCTGCCCGCAGCGAGGGTCGACCTGATCGAGTCGGTGGGGCGTAAGTGCGACTTCATCAGTCGCGCGATTGACGCTGCCGGGATCACAAATGCGCGGGTGATCAACGCTCGCTCGGAGGAGCTTGCCAAGGGCGACGGTCGCGAGGCGTACTCGGCGGTGACCGCACGCGCGGTCGGGCGGCTTTCGACTCTGGCCGAGCTGGCGTCTCCCCTGCTCACCGCGAACGGTGTGCTTGTTGCCTGGAAGGGGAAGCGCGACGGCGAGGAGGAGGCGCAGCTGGCAAATGCTGCTGAGGGCCTGGCCATGCGACCCGAGGAGATCCGTCACGTCGGGCCATACGCCGGCAGCGAACACCGCCACCTGCACCTGCTGCGCAAGTCAGGCCCGACGCCAGCCGACCTTCCCCGCCGCCCGGGAATTGCCAAGAAGCGGCCGCGAGGTTAGGCACTAGTCTGCGCCGCCATGGGTGTCGTCTACGCGATCGCGAACCAGAAGGGCGGTGTCGGCAAGACGACGACCGCGGTCAACGTCGCCGCCTGCGTCGCCGCGGCGGGTTCGCAGACCCTGCTTGTCGATCTCGATCCGCAGTGCAATGCGACGGTCGCGCTCGGCGGCGAACGAGACATGCACCCCTCCTCCTACGACTGCCTCACCGGCGATGTCTCGGTCGCCGAGGCCGCCCGCCCGGCTGGACCCGACAACCTCTGGCTGGTCCCGGCCAACCGTGACCTTGCTGGAGCCGCCGTCGAGCTGCCGCGGATCGAGGGCTCTGAGACGCGCCTGCGCGAGCGGCTCGGCCCAGTGCGCGAGCGCTTCGCCTACACGCTGCTCGACTGCCCTCCAGCGCTGGGGCCGGTCAGCGTCAACGCGCTGACCGCGGCCGACCGGGTGATAGTCCCGGTCCAGGCCGAGTACCTGGCGCTGGAGGGCCTGGTCCAGTTCCTCGACACGCTGGCGATGATCCGTCGTGAGCTCAACCCGGCGCTGGAGGTGTCGGGCCTGCTGGTCACCATGCACGATGAGCGCACCCGCCTGGCACGCGACGTCGAGCGGGAACTGCGCCAGCACTTTCCCGACATGGTCTTCGAGACGGTCATCCCTCGCAGCGTCAGGGTCGCCGAGGCGCCCAGTTATGGTCTGCCTGTGACCGAGCACTCGCCGACTTCGCGCGGTTCAGACGCCTACCGCGCGCTCGCCAAGGAGCTCGCCGCGCGTGGCTAAGACCGCCCGTCGAGGGCTCGGCAGCGGCCTCGCCGCGATCCTGCCGGAGGCGGTGGCAGAGGAAGCGGGCGAGCTGCTCGAGCTGCCGGTCGAGCTGATCAAGCCGAACCCGAACCAGCCCCGCACCAAGATCGATCCCGAGTCGCTTGCTGGCCTCACCTCCTCGATCGAAACCAGCGGCATCGTGCAGCCGCTGCTCGTCCGGCCCCTCGCCGACGGCAGCTACGAGCTGATTGCTGGCGAACGTCGCTGGCGAGCCGCGCAGGCCGCCGGTCTGGCCAAGGTCCCCACTGTGGTCCGCGATCAGGAGCTGGCCGAGCGCCTCCAGGTTGCCCTGATCGAGAACATGGTTCGCGAGAACCTCAACCCCGTCGACGAGGCGCGCGCCTGTGCCGCCCTGGTCGACGAGCTCGGTCTCTCCAAGGAGGAGCTGGCCCGCCGGGTTGGTCGCAGCCGCCCCGCCGTCTCCAACCTGATCCGCCTGCTCGACCTGCCCGACGAGGCGTTGGCGCTGCTCGAGTCGGGCGAGCTCAGCGAGGGCCACGGCCGAGCCCTGCTGGCCGCGGAGGGCAACGACGTCCGTCGTCGCCTCGCCCGCGACGCGGTTGGCGGCGGCTGGTCTGTGCGTGAGACCGAGAACAGGGTTAAGCTGGCTAGCCAGCCAAAGAAGCGGGGGAGCTCGAGATCGCGACTCGCCCCCGAGGAGGCTGCCGCTTTTCGCGAGGCGGCCGACAAGCTCGAGTCCGCGCTCGGTCACGAGGTCAAGCTGCGGCTTAGGGGAGAGGAGATCAGCGTCGAGATCCGCCTCGGCGATCTCGACGAGGCACTCGACCTCGCCCGCAGTCTCGGTCGCCGCAGCGGCTGAGAGCCGCTGCCTTCGGCCCGGATTCCCCCGCTATCCTTCGGCTTGGCTCCGGGCGATTAGCTCAGTTGGTTAGAGCGCGTCTCTGATAAGGACGAGGTCCCTGGTTCGAATCCAGGATCGCCCACTCGTGCAGCAGATGCAGAT
>Ga0164241_10001227_pt1 | contig 33486 bp, 27 predicted proteins | sample OricomyardsoilBY_FD_108780 | JGI IMG/M metagenome (GOLD analysis project Ga0164241, IMG submission 108780) | Backyard soil microbial communities from Emeryville, California, USA - Original compost - Back yard soil (BY) | ecosystem: Environmental > Terrestrial > Soil > Unclassified | place: USA... | reverse complement strand
CTTGCGGCGCTTGTCGGTCATCAACTGATGGATTTTTGGCGAACCGCTCGGATGGCCCATTTCGTCGTGCTCCAGACCGGTGGTGACAGGATACTTGCCGCTCATGATGCGCGTGCCGGGCGCGACGTGATGCGTGATGCCATCCTTCGCCGACAGGTCGTAAGGTTTATGGTCGGCAATCGGCGACAAGTCGGGCGAAATATCCTGGCAAACTTTTTCCAAGTCCGGTTCAACAAACGCCTCAATGCGCGTCGCAATGGCCTGATCGCTGACAATGAAAACGGGCACGCTATATTTGCGGGCGATGTTGACAGCTTCAATCGCGGTGTAGAAACAATCTTCCACGCTCGCGGGCGCGAGGACGACGCGCGGCGAATCGCCGTGGCCGCCGAAGACGGCGATGTTCAAATCGGACTGCTCGACGTTCGTCGGCATGCCGGTCGAAGGCCCGCCGCGCTGGATGTCCACGACGACCAGCGGCATTTCCGCCATGACGGCCCAGCCGAGCGCCTCGGTCTTGAGCGAAATTCCCGGGCCGCTGGAACCCGTCACCGCCACGCGTCCGGCATAACTCGCACCAATGGCCATCGAGATGGCGGCGATTTCGTCCTCGGTTTGGATGAACGTGCCGCCGTATTTCGGCAGTTCGCGCCGGAGCAATTCCATAATGTCTGACCATGGAGTGATCGGGTAGCCCGCGCCAAAGCGCACGCCGGCGGCGATGAGGCCGTAGCCGAGCGCCTCGTTGCCATTCATCACGATTTGGTGGCCGTCTTTTTTCTGCGCGTCAACGAACTTGAAAGTTTCCAGTAAGCCGCCGAGCGCGTGGCTGTAACCGGCGTGAAACGCGGCGAGCGCGTTGTTCAAAATGCTCGGATCTTTGCCGGTGAAGCGTTCACCGATGAGCTTTTCCAGCTTGGCCAGATCGAGATCGAACATCTTGGCGAGGAGGCCGAGCGAATAAATATTTTTCCCTTTGTCCTTGGCCGTGCCGCCGATGGCTTCCACCGTCAGGCTGGAAATCGGAATGCCGATGTGGTGATACATTTTTTCCCACTCCGGTTTGATTTCCGCGACGTGGTCGGAATCGTAAAGCACAATGCCGCCTTTTTTGAGCGAGCCAATATGGTTTTCGTAACTGTGTTGATAGAAGCAAAGCAAAATGTCTGCTTCGTCGCCGGAACTTAAAACTTCGCCAGAACCGATGCGGACCTGAAAAATGGACGGCCCGCCGGAGATCGTGGCGGGAATCGTCATGAACGTCATGACCTCCTGTTCGCTGCGGCCCGCGAGCCGCGCCAGAAAACCGCCGATGGCCTGGATGCCGTCCTGCGAATTGCCGGCGATACGGATGACCGCCTCGTTAATTTTGGAAATTGCGGGCAAGCCGCCGGACGACGGCGCCGTTTCGACTGTTGTATCACTCATGGAATCTCGAATTAAAATTGACCGCGCAAGGTGAAATTTCGCGGCTGAAAAGAATCATTTCAGCACGACACCATTGTCACTTTAGAGTATGCAACCGCCGGCAGGGGTGTCAAATTTTTACCGGGGAAATGTAATCCAAGACGCTGAATCGGCGGGCCGGCCGCAGAAAAGAAAAAAGTTGATGGATGAGGGTTGATGGCTGATAGAATTTCAAAATGAAATCATCTTACGAACTGGCGATGGAACGGCTGAATAAAAATGCGCCAACCACCAAGCTCAACGCCGAACAAAAAAAACAACTGGCGGAATTGGATTCCAAATACGCCGCAAAAATCGCCGGGCGCGAAATCGCCCTGGAAACTGAAATCGCCGGGGCCGCCGATGATTTTGCAAAAGAAGAATCGCTCCGCGAGCAGCTCGTCAATGAGCGCCGGAAAATCCAGGCGGAACTGGAGGAGAAAAAAGAACGGGTGCGGCAGAACAAATTTTGAACTTTCGGGGAGGCCGGCCGCAGGGAAACCGCCGTGACTCCGCATCATCCGCCAAAAGATTGGTGCGCACGAGAGGACTTGAACCTCCACGCCTTACGGCACCAGATCCTAAGTCTGGCGTGTCTGCCATTCCACCACGCGCGCACGGCCAATCACGAACCGCCCTGAAGAATAAAGTCGGGCCGTCTGCTGCTTGCAATGAAAACGCCGGGGAACTTTCGCGCCACGGACGCGCAAACGCCGGATATTCTTCCCGCGTTCAAGCTACCAGAAAACAGGTGATCGCCGCAGGCTGCCGGTTCGCGGCCGCTGGCGGCCCACGATAATTTTCCCGCCTGCCTGTGGCGGTGGAAGGCGAATCCGAGCGCAAGTTTCTGCTCAGGATTTAGCGCGGTAGATCACATCCACGACGTTGCGGAGGTATTGCTCGTCGGCCACGCCGTCGGTGGCTTCGGCGGGAAATTCCACCTTGGCGCGGACATGCGCCGCAAGTACCTCGAAAAGTTCCACGCGAGCGGCCGGATCAAATTCATCGCGGCGCAGGAGCGATTGCAGCACGACGGCAGCCTCCGTCGGCGCGATATTTTGCCGCAGCCGGGCGGCCAGGTGCGGGTGTTCGCGGAGTGAATTGAACTTGCCCGCCAGCAGTTGATCCAGATCCGGTTCAGCAAGCCGGGGATGGCGGATGACGACGGTATTGGCCGCGAGATCGCCGAGCCGCTGGCATTTGGAATTCAGCCAGCACGTCACGCCGCCGACAAAGTAAAACACCGGCAACGCATCCACGAACCGCAGCAGGTTGCGCACGACGATCTGGTTGAACTGCAGCCGCATTCCGGCCACATCCACCACGCGCAGACGGAACAGGCGCTTGCCGATGGTCTGGCCGCGCCAGCCCCACTCAAACAAAATCCCGTAGCCGATGCTCACGATGAAATAGCCGAGGATGTAAAGCGCAATACCGATATTCAAACTGATCAATTGCAGCAGCATGATTGCGGTTCCGAGCACCGTCAGCACGGTCTGGACGCAGAGCTGGTCAATGAAGCAGGCGAAACCGCGTATGACCGGCCCCGCCAGGGGCTGCGAGAAAACAACGCCTTCCGGCGTGCGGATGTTGAGCGCGGTGGTTTTCATGCGCCGGGATTTTTATTCCGTCCTGATTTCGCGAGAAACACGCACAACAGGATGAGTTCAACGCAGCCGAACGCGATTTTGCCCGAGTAGGGAATCACCGGCTCGTCATATTGCGACAAAAACGCCTCAATAAATCCCGCCCATATCAGCATCAGACCGACGCCGAAGATAAGCGTGGTGAGATCGCTGGAGATTTCGCGCAGCCGGGTGCGGAGAGACACGCGTCGGCCGCGGCCAATAAGCGCAAACGCCAGAATCAATCCCGCCTGTCCGGCGATGAGGACCGCCGGAATTTCAACCACGCCATGCGGCATCAGCCAGCCCAGCAGAAATTTGGTTTCGCCGGCGCGGATATAATCCACCGAAACCGCACCGAGAATGACCCCGTTGTAAAACAGCATGATGCAGGTGCCGACACCCCACGTCATGCCCAGCGCCATCGTGAAGATGGAAACCTTGGTGTTGTGCGTCATCAATTGCGCGGAGAAACTGGTTTTGTGTCCGTCCAGCCGGTCGCTCGTCGCCTTTTCCTCCTCGGCCACGCGCTTGGCCGGATCTTGCATCAACTGCGGGAACGGCATCAGCACCGGCTTGGAACCGGGATCAAAGGCGATGGCAAAACCGCCAAACGCGCAGCCGGCCAGCGTGACGGCCAGCGACAGGTAAAACGCGTGAATGTGCCTGCGAAATGCCTGCGGCCACGTCTGGAAGAACCATTGCAAGGGGAAAACCCGGCGCCGCTTTTCCCGCGTCTCATGAATCTCGCCGTAAGCCCGCGCCACCAAATTTTCCAGAAAACGCCGCGTCTCCGGTTCGGAGGAAAAGGTCGTGATCCGCGCGAGATCGGCGCCGGCGCGTTCGTAGAGGTGGTGGAATCGCCGCGCCTGGGCGAGCGAAAGGCGCTCATTTGGTTCGCTTTCCAGCCGGTTGAGCAGCCGTTCCAGCTCGGCCCAATGCGGCCGCCCGTGGGCGATGAATTTTTGCAGGTCAATGATCATAGAAGCTGCCGTTGTTTCACCGCCATGTATTGCGCGACCAGTCCGGCGCTCAAGCGTTCGTTGTCCAGCAGCGAAAATCTCACCCCGCGCCGTTGCAAAACCTTTTGCAGCTCGCGCAGGTTCTGCCATTGCAGGTGGCCGCCCAGTTGCCGGTAGAGGTCGTCGGTCTCCGCCACGTCGCGCCCGGTGAACATCGGCTGCACTCCCGGCGGTTGCACCATGTTGACCAGCACGATGTGCTGGCGGCGGATCAGTTCGATGTTGCGCACAAAACTTTCCGCCAGCGCCGGATCGTCCAGCGCCGTCAGAAAAACCAGCAGCGCGCGCCGGCGCAAACGCAGGCGCAGAAACGTGCAAAGTTCGTCAAAATCGGGCGTCACGATTTTCGGCTGCAAAGTGTAAAGCGCATCGCGGCAGGCGCTGTAATGCGCCTGGCCGTTCCTGGCGCGGACAAATTTTTCCACCTGGTTCGTGAACGTCAGCAAGCCAAACAAATCCCCCTGCTGTTCCGCCGCCAGCCCCAGCACGAGCGCGGCGGTGACGAATTTTTCCAGCACGGTGGCGGCGCCGGCTTCCAGCCGCCGGCTTTCAGCTTGAGTTGCAGAATTATTTTTGGCCGGCCCCACCGGGAGGGTGCTTGCGCCACTGCGCGCGCTCAGGCGCGAGGCGTCCACGATGACATAAATTTCCTGGGTCTTTTCAATCTGAAAAACTTTCGTGATGGGTTTCCCCCGGCGAGCCGTCGCCTTCCAATGAATTTCGTCGTAGCCGTCGCCGGGAACGTATTCGCGCAGCTTTTCAAAATCGCGCCCCTTGCCGATCTGCCGCCGGGCGTGCGCCCCGAACGCGCCCCGGTTCAAAAACAACGCCGCGAGATTTTTCCGCTCGGTCAGCAGATTGGGATAAACGCGGATTTCCGAACGGAGGGGAATGGTTTTTCGCACCGCCCAAAAACCCAGCGGCGAACCGCCTTCGATAAACGCCCGGTCCAGTTGATAATTTCCACGACAGCGCGGGATGCAGACCTGGATCAGCCGCGACCATTCGCTTTGCGCGGGCAAGACTGTTTCCACGATTTCTTCGGCCGGCTTGATTTCACGCGGCCACGCCAGCGCCAGGCGCAGGATTCTGGCGGTCTGCCGCTCATTGCGGATTCGCAGTTCCAATTTTGCCTCGCGATCCTTGGACATCCGCGCCACGGCGGGAAGTTCGACGCCAATTCCGCCCAAACTTTTCGAGCTGCCGACCGCATCCGCCAGCGCAAGCAGGACCAGCGCGGCTATGAGCAGCAGCGAAACGGGCGCCGCCGCCGGCACGACGGCTGCCAGCAGGGCGAACGGCAGCACGATGACCGCCACCCAAAACAACAGTTTGGAACTCGGGGCGATCATCGCGGCACGGCGATTTGCTGGAGGATCTGCCGGATGACCTCGGCGACGGTCAGCCCTTCGATTTCAAACTCCGGACGGAGTATCAGCCGATGTTCCAGCACCGGCAACGCCAGCGCCTTGACGTCGTCGGGCGTCACAAAATCGCGGCCGGAAATGGCCGCGTTGGCGCGCGCCGCCATGATGAGCGACTGCGTCGCACGCGGGCCGGCCCCGACGAGCACGCTTTCATGCGTGCGCGTCGCGCGCACGACGTCCACCAGATACGCCACCAATTCATCGCGGATGACGATGCCCGCCAGTCCGTCGCGCAATCCTGCCAAATCTTCGGCCTGGATGACCGGCCGCACGACTCCTTGCGCCAGCAGCGTTTCCGGCGATTCCTTTGTCATGGTGCGTTGCGCGAGCGAAAGCTCTTCAGTGCGATCCGGCGCGGCCATCGTAATTTTCAACATGAAGCGATCCTTCTGCGCCTCGGGCAACGGATAGGTCCCTTCGTATTCAATCGGGTTTTGGGTGGCGAACACCGTAAAGTTTGGCGGTAACAAATGCGTTTCCCGATCAATCGTCACGACGCGCTCCTGCATTGCCTGGAGCAGTGCGGACTGCGTCTTGGCCGGCGCGCGGTTGATTTCATCCGCGAGCAGGAAGGACGTGAAGACCGGGCCTTTGATCAGGGAAAACTCGTTCCGTTGCAGATTAAAAACATTGGTGCCGGTGATGTCGGCGGGCATCAGATCCGGCGTGAACTGAATGCGGGCGAAATCCGCGCCGAGAACATGCGCGAGCGTGCGCACGAGCAATGTTTTGGCCACGCCGGGCACGCCCTCGATCAGCGCGTGGCTGCCGGTGAAGATGGCGATGAGCGCCCGGTCAATGACCTCGTGCTGGCCGATGATGACCTTGCCGGTTTCGTGCCGCGCCTGCGCGAGGACTTCCTTGAGTCGTTCTGTGTTCATGATTTTGATTTTCGGTGGGCGAGGGTTTCAGAAATTTGCCGGTAGGCGGCGACGGGATTCCGCTCCCGGGCCGGCCGGGTGTTTTCCGCCTGAAAAATCGCCTCGGCCTGCTGCTGGCGGCGGGTGGAAACTTTTCCAGCGGGCGCGGTGGATTTTTTCCATTCGGCAAAGCACGCCGCCAGCAGTTCGCGCGGCACAAGATTGCGGCGGAGCAGATTCACGAAACCGGAGGCGGCGTCCTTGCCGGCGATGAAATCTTCGTGTCCGGCTTCCGTCAGCGGCGGAACGAGGCTGGTGGAGTTTTTCCAGATGAACAATCCGGCCAGCAGCAGCAGGCCGGCCGCCAGCCCGTGCAGGCGGTATTCCCGCATCAGCATCGCCACGCCGGGCGATTCGACGATGCCAAAATGCGCCTCGTCAAACACGATGCGGCGGTTTGCGCCGACGAGCCACGCCAGCAGTTTGGCGTGGCGGTCCCGGAGCATGGCTTCGTTGCTTAAAAAATAGGAATCGCTGGCGACCACGACCGAGCCTTTGCCAAAAGACCTTTCCATGACGACGGCACTGGCGCCCCTTGAATAAATGGCGTGCCACGCCGCGTCGCAGTTGGTGAAAATCATGCCGCTGTGCCAGTCCAGCGAGTGCGGCAGACCGGGATAGGCCGGGTTGATGACCGTGACCGGTTCATAAATGCCGCCGTCTTGCTCCAGCTCTTTGAAACCTTCGTGAAATCCCCATTCGTTTCCAAGTTGCACCCGGTGTTTTTTGGCGGAAGATTTCTTCTCTTTCCCATCGGACGGATCATTCTTCTCCTTGGAATTTAAGCCGGCGGATTTTACGGAATTGGTTTTGTCCGCCGCATCTCCGTCATACCGGGGCGCGGCGGCGGTCTGCGGAAAATACGTGATGACCAGCCGTCCGCCCCGCGCGAGAAAATTTTTGATTTCCTGGAATGATTCCGTCGGGAGCCAGGCCCATTCGCCGGGTTCGGCCGCAAGATGCAGGTAGGCCGTGCCCGGTTCCTCCGGCAGGCGGTCTGATGTGCTATAATCCCGGCGCACGAAAAGTCCGGGCATTTTTTCGAGGCTCTCGTAAAACGCCATCGTGCCGAGCGGGTCGGCGCGCAGCGAGGAATACGGCGGATAAACATCGCCCGCCGCGAAACGCAGCGCGAACAATTGCAAGACACCGAAGGCGAAAGCCGCCGTGCAGCCGAGCAGGACGAGGATGGGGAAATATTTTTTCATCCGCCGGCTTTCAGCCTTTCCACATTGGCGGCGAACTGGCGGACCAGTTCATCGTTGACCTCATGCAGGCCATACCAAATGCGCTCAAAAATCGAAAGATTGTCGCCGAACACGGTGAGCAGATCGGGAAAGGCGTGGGCGCGGCGGCGCAGTTCCCGTTCGTAGTCGTAGTTGGATTTGAAACGCGCGATGCTGATGAGGTTGCGCGTGGCAAGATGCGCCAGGCTGGCGAGATAAAAGGCGCGCATCGCCAGCCGGAACTCGCCGCGCTCCAGCAATTCGCGGGCGAGCCGGGTCCAGCCGTCTTCGGGCAACTGGTCGGCACGCACATTTTCATCCGCCAGATCTGGCGCCGGCTGGATCGGTTCGCTGGCCGTGACCGTGGCGGCGCGCCGGTTGCGCCAGACACGCATCAGAAAAATCACCAGCGCGGCAATGGCGGCGGCGATCAGTCCGTAAAGGAGGATTTGCAGCGACATGATCCAGCCATAGCCCGGTGCTGAAGAATCCGCATGATTTGACCGGTGCGAAAACAGCTTGCGCCACATTTTGTCCAGCCATTCGGAGCAAGTCCGCGCCCAGGCGCGGATTTGCTCGGCCGCCTTGTTGATAAATCTGGTGATGACGCCTTGACTGGCGTCCGGCCCGACGACCTGTTCGCGCGGCATTCGCCAGAGATATTTCCGTTCATGGATGGTCTGGCTGATGGTTTGATCGAGGTCGGGCGGAGAAATTTTCTGGCCGGCCACCAAGGGCGGTGTTGGATTGGTGGATTCCGCCTGGACCGGAGCGGTGAAAGCCATGACAAGTAAAATAAAAACCGCCGCCGCTGTTTTCAGTGTCCGGCTGACAAACGGCTTCAGATCCGTTTTCAAATCTTCGCCGGATTGCAGCGATTCGCCGTAGAAGCAGCGCAGCACATAAACCGCCTTTACGATGGGATCTACACACAAGTAGGTGAGTCCGGCCGTCGCCGCGAAGAAAGTCGTGTTGAGCAGGGCATAAGGGCTTTGGGTGAAAACGGATTCAACGCCAAAAAGCATCTTGCCCAGTTGCGGCAGAGCGAGGCAGACGGTCATCCAGTTAAGGAAGACAAAAAACGCAAAACCGATCAGAACGAGGATGAGAACGTGATTTTGCTGTGGCCAGAGCCTGGCCAGCTTCCATGATTTTTTCCCCAGGCCGGAGGCGGATGCTTCAGAACCGTCGTCCGACACCGTCACGTTCTGAAACTGCGCGAAGACCCAGGCAAACGGAAGCGCAGGAACCAGCGCCAGCGGCAGAATCAGCAGACCCCACGACTGGATGATGGCCTGGTTAAAAAAAATCCGCACGGCGGGCCGCCAGCCGGCCGGTGAAAAAACCTCCCCGGCGGCCTGGGCGCGAAGGCGACGGGCGAAGCGGGCGTGACAGAATTTCATCCAGAAAAACAGCGCGGCCAGCACGAACGAAGCGCCGGCCAGATGTTGCGGCGCGAGCGGGCTGCGGCTCATGTCGGCCCAAAAGAAGAGCAGTCCCAGGACGAAGGGGATCGAGCCGAGAAAATAAACCGCCAGCGTGGCGGCCGGGGCGGTGCGCAACAGGTGCGTGGCCTCCTCCAAAAGGTCGAAGGCGCCTTTGCCCTGCTGTCGCCATGCGGTGCGTTTCATTTCTGATTGATCCAGTTCACCTGCCAGAGCGTTCCATCGTGGACGGCCGCGGGTATTTTCAGCAGGCAGGAGCCGAGGAGGAAAAAGCAGAACCATGCGATCATCAGGCCGGCGGCGCACTGCGCCAGCCGGGAAATTTTAACGAAGGCCGGACGCCGGATGAGCGGCACGTGCGCGAGCTTTTTCAGACAGGCGGAACAGACCACGCGGTCTTCGTGTTCGGTGACGCACTCGCGGCAGAAAAACCGGCCGCACTCCAGGCAGCGCGCCGCGGCCTCGCGCAGGGCGTGGTTGAAGCAGCGCTGTTGGAGGAGGGTTTGCATGGCGTAAAATTTAGGAAAGGATCGGCGGTGCCGCTCCGTCCGCGGGCGTCGGGGCTGATGGCTGGGCGGCCACGCCGGTGGTGGTTTCCTGCATCCGCGCCGAAACTTCCTCGACAGTGATCTGGCCCTGCGCCGCGACGATCAGCGGACGGATTTTAGCAAGCACTTTGCGCGTCTGGCGCAGGCGGCAAAACGACGGAATTTCCTCCGTCTGCACGGCGGTGCGAATGAAACTTTTGCAGGTCGGGCCGGCAAAGACATTGAGCATTAAAATTAAAACGAACAGCGCCCAAATGCTGCCCAAGGCGACGCCTCCGGCAATCGTGTCCCCGGACCAGTGGGCGGGGGAACTTTTCGGCAGCATGGTGATTATTATGGCCAGGAAAATAGCGGTGAAAATTCCCAGAATAATGTTCCAGATCCGGCCGCGTTTGGTTTGCTGGAGGCCAATGGTCTGAATATCGCGGAAATAAAATCGCTTGTAAGTCTCCGTGAAGCCGCTGTTTTCGACAAAGAGGATGTGGTCATCGCCCAGCCAGAGGCTGGAGCGCGTCTGGGTGAAGGTAAAGGCGATGAACCGCCCCGCCGCACGGTCGCGGGTTAATCGTTTATATTTTAGTCCGGCCATGAGTCAGGATTTTTTGGCGGCAAGGTTGATGATAAAGATGGACCAGCCGACGATTTGCACCAAGGCGATGAGCAGGGCGATGCTGAACCGGATCCGGGTGCGGCGCACAACGCTGCGAGGCGCCTTCCAATAGCGAATGGCTACGAACAAGGTCATGGGGGCGGTGATGAGCGTGAAATAAAAAATCAACACGGGCAGCAGCGCCAGCGCCAGCGCGATGCTGTCGTAGCGTGTGCGTGAGTTGTCGAGAGCCTTGATCCTGCCCTTGGACTTGCCGGTTTCCAGGCAGGCGGGGCAGAAATGCTCGCCGGCGAATTCGCAGTCGCACAGCGCGCAGAGGAAACGTCCGCAGCCGCCGCAGGGCACGACCGCCTTTTTTTGCGGATGAAAAAAGCAACTGGATTCGCCTTCGAGCATGACGGCCTGCGCCGGCGGGCCGGGCGTGATTTTGCGGAAGAAGGCGGGAAACACCTCGATCTGCAACGGCGCGGCGCAGTTCGGGCAAGGCTCCAGTTCCGCCCGGTTGAACACGCCGTCCAGCAGCCGGGTCTGGCACTTGGGGCAGTAAATCACCGGGTTCATGGCTTATTTGTAGATCACCCGCGTGTTGCAGATGTGGTCGTGCAGGGCGCGCTTTTCCTTGCTGTCGAACAACACCATCAGGTAGCCGATGTAACAGGTCATGCCGCTCAATATTTCAGCCAGGCAGCGACCGGCGGCCCGGCCATAACCAAACCGGCCGCCCTCGGCGGTGACCACCCTGAGCTTGCACAGCATTTTTCCGGGCGTGGCGCCGAATTTGCCGAGAAAGAATATTTGATAGGCCAGGCGAACAACGATGAAGCCGAACTGGATGAACATCGGCAGCAATTGCACCGGCTCGAATTGATTGGGCCGGGCACCATGAGCGTCGGCCCGCATCATTGGCATCATCGCGAGGAAGAAAATTACGATGAACGGCACGCCGAGAATCAAGCCGTCCAGGAACTTGGCCGCAAACCGGATTCCAAAACCGGCGTAGTTCAAATCGCCGGTGTTGACCCGGACGCCTTCCGCCAGTTTCTGGAGAAACACCGGTTTGCAGGCGGCGCAAATGCGGGCGTTGCCGTGGCGGATGGTTTCGCCGACCGGAAAAATTTTGCCGCATTCAACACAGACGGCTTCGTGTTCGCCCGGGGCGGTTTCGGCGACGGTTGGCTCCCGGTCAGTCCGGGCGGATGCGATTTCAGATTGATGATAAGGCTGCCAGTTTTCCAGGCCGGCGCGCCATACCAGCGTCTCATCATTGATGGTGCCGGCTTGAAAAAGTTGAAGCAACTGTTCCCCGGTCACGGGGCCGGTTTGCTGTCCCTGCTCGAAGTAGTGCCAGTTCATTGATCAAATTAGTTGGATTTTGTTCTGAACACACCGCCCTGCGCCGGTCCCCGCCAAAACTGCCAGACCACTGGCGGGAAAGGCAAAGCAAATTATTTTACAACCCCATGATTCAGACCGGGCGCTCGGGAAGTTCATCGAGGAATTTGGCGCCCGCTCCGCTGACCCAGACATTCTGCCGGTCAATTTTGGTGGCGGCAATGGTTCGGCCCCTCGCCGCCCCCCAGATGGCGCCGCCCAGAAAAAATATCGTGCCCGCCAGCGCCAGCCAGCCCGCAGACATCATTCCACCGGCGATGATCATGGCCAGTCCGCCCAGCGTTCCAATCCAGCCGGCGAGGATGGCCGTCTGCCGCTGTTGGCGGTGCCGCTCGCAGAGGCCGATGTGCAGCACCGCTTTTTTACGCACAATCAGCACGACGATGAGCAGGATGAGCAGGTTGCAAAGCAGCAACAGGTAATAGGCCGGATGCTGCCAGTAAAGCACCCGCTTCAACCGGAAGCCATTGGCCGGGGCGTTGCATTTGATGCAGCGGTCAGGAAAGGGGGTTTCCGAAACGGTGACGATTTTTTTCCCCTGCCGCCACAGACCAGCGCTGCCTGGCGTCGCGACACCTTCGGCCATGCGTTGCAGGAATACCGGCTTGCAACGGGCGCAGACCGGCGTTTTGTTGAGAGTGATCAGTTCATCGGGCGGGAAAATTTGACCGCATTCGGCGCAGGCGGCGCCGGCGAGATTGCCGGATAATATCGGCGGGGAACCGGGGGCTGCTGGTTTTGCGATTGCAAACGGCTGCCATTCGGTCATGCCTTCATGCCAGACGAGGGTGGCGGCCTTGATTTTCCCGGTTTGCAAAAGATCTTCCAGTTCCGCGTCGGAAACCGGCCCCGCCTGTTGCCCATCCGCCACATAAAACCAATTCATAATGGCGAATAATGACTGGCCCGCCGCAAATTCCAACCCCAAAAATCAGTCGCCGTTCTAATTCCAAACGACGGCGGCCGGCCGGCCGGTGCGGCGGCGCAGTTGACGCCTGGCCGGAAATGTTATTCAGCAAAATCGAGGGCGAGAACGACTGGCCCGGACGGCTGGCCGGTTGCAACGAAATTTTTCAAAACTATTCTTTTTCCAAGGCATTGAATTTGTTGCTTCAAACCTTACTATCCGTCGGTGCACGGCAATGCGATGCGAACACAATTTTTATGACTGATTTCAAATACCGGCTGGGCGGCCTGATGCTTCTGCTGTGCGGCGGCGTTTCAGCGGCGGCCTTTACTTCAAGCAATGCCGCCACCAATTTCAACGCCTACAATAACGCCTTTCTGGCGGGCGGTTATTACGCGGGCTGGTGGACGGGGGCGGAAGAAATCGAGATGGCCGAGGACGCCTTTGAAAATTCGCCCACGGCCGCGCGGCAGACAATTGTCTCCAACGCGTGCAATCAGTTCATCGCGCACAACGGATCAAACTGGATCAGCGGCGGGAAATTCAACAAGTTCAACGATGACATTTCGTGGGCCGTGATCGCCTTTTCCCGTGGCTATCAAATCACCGGCAACACGATGTTCCGGGAGGTGGCCAAGTTCAATTGGGACGGCATGTATAGCCGGGCCTGGGACACCAACTTTACCGGTGGTGGCCTGTGGTGGAACACGGATAATAAGTATAAAAATGCCGCCGTGAACGGGCCGGCGGCCATCGCCGCCTGTCTGCTCTATAACATTTACGGCGACAGTTCTTATTTGACCAAGGCCCAGGCCATTTATGCGTGGGAGCGACGGGTGTTGCTTAACTTGAACAACGGTTCCATCGCGGATGGCATCAATCTCGGTTCCACCGGCACGAGCGGCGGATCGCTCACTTACAATCAAGGCACTTTCATCGGCGCGGCGAACCTGCTTTATCGCGCCACCGGCCTGCCCGTTTATTATCAGGACGCGATTCTGGTTGGAAAATATACTCAAAACAGCATGACTTCGGGCGGCATTTTGCCGGAGTATGGCTCGAACTCCGACCTCTCCGGCTTCAACGGCATTTTCGCCCGCTGGATGGCGCGCTTTGCGAAGGATCAAAATCTCTGGCCCGCTTTTGGCCCGTGGCTGACCGCCAATGCGAACGCCGCCTGGAATCTTCGCAACGTCAATAATCTCTCCTGGCAAAAATGGAAAACGCAGACGCCGGCCGCATCCGCCGAAGTGGATTCCTGGGGCTGCTCGGCCGCCGTCGTGATCATGCAAGTCGCCGACCCCAGCCCGCTGGACGCGCTGCAAATTTCCCCGGCCGCCGGATTTACCGCAGTCGCACAGTTTTCTCATCTGCCCAATTCCATCAACACCATCCTGACTCTGACCAACACCGGCGTCACTTCGTTGAACTGGTCGCTGGCCAACACCTCCGCTTGGCTGAATGTTTCCGCCAGCAGTGGAATTTTACCGGCGCATGGCTCGGCAAATATCACGGTAAGTCTGATTCCATCCGCGACCACCAATTTGCCGGCGGGCCGTTACATTACGAGCATCCGGCTGACCAATCTCGCGAGCGGGGTCATTTCCACCCGTTTGTTCACCTTGGTGATTTCAGGCGGCGACGCGCCCATTGCGCTGACGGGTTACAATGCCGGGATTCTGGCCCCGAACACCGCCACGGCTGCCGCGCCGAAAGCAACGGCGTTTGATGTCGCAAACAATTATTGTTTTTATCAGGCAGGCCTGAACGGCAGCACGCGCGGCCTGCCGCCCGATGGAGTTTTCACCAGCCAGTTGGATGAAAAAACGGTGTTTCAGTTTCAACCTTACGGCAGCAACAACGCCTTGGTGATGGGAAATGGTCTGCCGAGTTCGGCCACGTTGACGCTGGCCGCGCCGGAGGCTTGCCAAACCATCAGTATCCTCGCCACTTCCGCCAATGGCGGCGGGGGCGGCACGTTCGTGCTTAATTTCACCAACGGAACCCACAGCCAAGTTTTCACGTTCAATGCGCAGGACTGGTTCAATAATTCCGCCAATGTCGCCATCCAAGGATTTGGACGATTGAAATTGGGCGGCAGTTGGAATGCGGAAAACAACGGCCCGATAAACCCTAACATATATCAGACCACACTTAACCTGGCGGCTCTCGGTCTGAACCAAAGCATTGCGTCCATCACCTTCACCAAGCCAGCCAGTGCCGCCGCCTGTGCCGTGTTTGCGGTCAGCGGAACCGGGGCTTATCACGAACCGGTCATCACGCAGCAGCCCGCGCCGACCAATCGTTACCGGTTCACTGGATCAACCAATACGTTAACCGTGGTCGCGAATGCTGGTTTGCCCGTGAATTATTCCTGGCACCTGAATGGAACCGCCATTCCGAACGCCACCAGCGCCACTTTTCTGCAAACCAACCTGCGAACCAACGACTCCGGCAGTTATTCCGTCGTGATCAGCAACGCGTTCGGCGTCGTCACCAGCAGCATTGTTTCGCTGATCGTTGCGCCCGCGCCGACGTATCCGTTTGGACAGGCGGTGCTGCATGATGGTGCCGTGGGTTATTGGCGGCTGGATGAAACCAGCGGAGTGGCGGCCCGTGATTCGGTCGCCGGCCAGGACGGCGCCTACACGCCCAAGGTTCTGCGCGGCCAGCCGGGCAACAACCTGCTCGACACGCACAAGACGGCTCGATTTGGAGTCCTCGCCACGACCGACAGTTGCGTGACCAACATCGGCGTGGATTTTGCCAAGGCCGGCAACGCCGCCTTTTCCGTGGAAGCCTGGGTGAATGGCGGTTCACAGTCCACGGACGCTGGACTCGTCACGCGCGGTTATGGCAGCGGCGGCGAGCAGTTCAATCTGGATTGCGGCGGCGGCGGCCATGCCTTTCGTTTTTTTGTCCGTGATGCCGTGGGCGGCAATGCGCATGTGGCGAGCAGCAGCGTGGCGCCCAACAATCAATGGCATCATCTCGTCGGCGTTTGCGATGAGGCGAACAGCAACGTCTTTTTGTATGTGGATGGCGTCAAAGCCGCCACGGCAACCATCACGCCCGACACCGGCCTGCTTTATTCGGCGGTGCCCATGAGCATCGGCTCACGGCAGGCAGGCGCCGGCACGGCTTACAACAACCAATTTGTCGGCTACATCGAGGAAGTGGCGGTTTATGATTACGCTCTGACCGCCGATCAAGTGCTGGCGCATTTTCAGTCGGTCTCGAACCGTCCGCCGGTATTTGTGAACAACCCGTTTGCAGCCGCCGACGCCCACGCCGGGCAATCATATTCAACAACTCTGGCCAATTGCGCCAGCGATCCGAACGGCGACGCCGTCACCTTCGTCAAACTCAGCGGCCCGGCCTGGCTGAATATCGCGGGCAACGGCAGCGTGAGCGGCACGCCGTTTTCAGGGGCTGCGGGGACGAATCATTTCACGGTGCGCGCGACCGATTCCAGCGGATTGTTCAACCTGGCGGCGATGAACGTGATGGTTTTGGCCGCTCCGCCCATTGTCGGCAGCGCCGTTGTTCAGGGAAATAATTTGATGCTAAACTGGACCGGCGGCATTGCGCCGTATCAATTGCAAATGACCACGAATCTGCTGAATCCCGCCTGGCAAAATCTGGGCGCGCCCATGAGCGGGAGCAGCCTGTCCGTGCCGTTGACCAACGCCGCCGCCTACTTTCGGATTTACGGGCAATGACGCGCGTTATTTTGGGAAATTAACCGCAGCATCATGTGGCAATCGCGGCGGCAAAGCCCTTGATCCGGCCGGCTTCAATAAGCTGACGTCCGGCCGGAAACGGCCGCCTGATTCAACGTGAAGGTGGTCACGGATTTTGGAATGAGCGTCGTCGAAAATATTTTATTCGTGATGGCAGCCGGCGCCACTTCGCCCCAATTTTCCGCCGGCGATGTCCGCACGGCCGGCACCTGCGCGGGCAGCTTGGAAAACGCGGCCAAATTGTAAGTCACCGCCAGGGTTTTGCCCGTGTCGTTGACCGCCACGATGACGAGCGTCCGGCTGGCCGGATTGTAAGCGGCGAGCGAACGGTCGTCGTCCGCGCCGATGATTTGAAAACCTGGCCGGATGAATTTGCTGAACTGGCCCATGACATAAAATTTCTTGTTGATGGAAATGGATTCGTCGCCCCGTCCGTTGAGCGGATTTCGGATGAAACCCCAGCCGCGGGCGCTGTCCACCATCTGCCAGTAAATCCAGGCGCACGCCCGCGTCCCGACCAGGTCGTCGCGGATGCGCCGCGCCATTTTCAGGCCGCTGGCGTCGCCGTCGCCATATTCGGAAATCCACACAGGCTTTTGCAAACGAGCGGCGAGGCGGCGGATGCCGGCCGCGTTGTTGGCGGTATAAGTGTGCGTTGCAATGATGGTAAGGTTGCTTTGGGCGGAGCCATAGGCGTTGACCGAATCAACCGTGCTTTGTTCATCGTTGTCCTCGGAAGCATCAATGCCAATGGCCAGATGCTGCGCGTCCAGTTCTCGGCGGAGGTCGTTGATCAAGCGCGCCTGCTGGCCGGCGCTGACATGGCAGCCTTCCTGCCAATGGCCGAGCTTCCACCAGTTGGCCGCCGGCTCGTTCAACGGCGTGGCCAGATCGAAATGCACGCCGTCAAGCACCGTGAGGTTGCTGATGACGGTGGCGAAATAATTGGCAAAAGCCGCTTCCTGATCAGCCTTTAGATTATCGCTGGAACCATCCGCCGAACCGGTCACGCTGCCGCTCACCGTCATCCACCACGGCGGAGAATTGGCAAACGCCACCACGCGGTTCGCGCCGCGCGCCACCGCCTGCTTGAGCATCCAGCGCTGGCCGGCGTCGGCGCTCCAGTCCCACAGGCCCGGCTGCGGCTCAAAGCCGGGAATCTGCGCGCGAAACGCCAGCGTGCCGGCAAGGCCGGGATTTTCACCGCCGCCGATGTTGTAGCGGACGATGTTCAGTTTCAGCGAAGTGAAGGCCAGCGCGGCGTATTCATCGCGGTTTGAATAGCTCCCGCAAACCTTGGCCCACCAGCAAAGCGATGTCCCCCATCCTGCAAAATCGGACACCAGCACGCGGCCCGGTTGGATCGTCACCGGAGATGGCGTCTGCGCGGCCGCATCTGACGCCCGCGCCAACCCTGCGATCAAACATAAGCCAAGGCTCATGCCCGCCATCCGTTTTATGAAATCAAATCGCATTCACACGGTTGTTTTGAAAGCAACGACCGAACTCGCTGCCCGATAAATCACTTCACCTTCACGATGCCGACATCAATGTATTGGCCGCCGGTGGTTTGATGGCAGTGAACGGCGATGATATTTTTGCCGGCCTTCAGCGCGGCGCGGCCGGCTTCGTTCAGCGGGATTTGTTCATAGCTCGTGTTGTAGCCTTTCGTCGTCGCGGCGAGAACGCCGTTCACATAAATCTCCGCGTCTTCGTCGTGAAACACATCGAAGGCCAGCTTGTTGGGCAAATCGGCGGGCAACTCAACTGCGCGGCGCAGCCAGATGTCGGACGTGGTCCAGCCCGTATGCACCGAGCCGACTTCGTGGCCGAAACCGGAACGGCCGTTTTTCCAATCGCCCGCGTTGAAGTCCGGCTGCATCCAATCGTCCACCGGCTGGCTGGTCGTGTATTGCCAGGACTGCGGTTCGTCCTGCGCGTCCGCCATGATCGGCGGATTCGGATTCGGCGGGAGCGGCAAAAATTTTCCTTCGTTCGCCGCCTTGATGATCGCCACGTCCGGCTTGATCACGGCGCGGTCGTAGGTCAGCAGCCCGTTGATTTCCTGTTCCACGTCGGTGATCTGTGTGTAAACGGCGGCGCTCATGCCGCGTTCGTTGCGCAGTTTATAGACGTTCTTCAACAACGCCTGATAGCGTTTGGTCACGAGCCAGGAATCTTGCAGCACCGCGCCGTAGCCCATCACCTGGTCGTTCCAGCGATGGCCGGGGACATTCATGGTCACGCCGCCAAATTCGCCGTTAACCGAGGCGCGGTTCGCTTCCGGCAATTTGCACCCCGGTCCGGGATAGTCGTGCGTGTCGTGGATGTCGCCGACGCCCTTGTCGGTCCAGCCGCTCGCGTTGTTGACGAGGCGGCTCGGGTCAAGCTGCTTGGTCAACGCGACGATTTTCGCCGTATCATGCTGGCCCCAGCCTTCGTTGAACGTCGTCCACACGACGATGGACGGATGGTTGTGAAACTCGGCGAGTTCCTCGCGCCACTCGGTTTCAAACTGTTGTTTCGCCTCGTCGCTCAATGCGCCGTTGTGGCCGCCGAACATTTGCGGCATGTCCTGCCAGACCAACATGCCCAGCTTGTCCGTCCAATAATACCAGCGCGGCGGCTCCACCTTCGCGTGTTTGCGAATTAGATTGAAGCCAAGTTTTTTGGTGATCTCGATGTCGTAACGCAATGCCCCATCCGTCGGCGCGGTGTAGATGCCGTCGGGCCAATAACCCTGATCCAGCGTGCCAATTTCAAACAAAAATTTGTTGTTCAGAAAAATGCGGGTGCGCCCCTGTTCGTCTTTGCCGAGCGAAATTTTTCGCATCGCAAAATAGCTGCCGACTGCATCGCCGGTTTTACCATCCGCGATCAATTCAATTTTCAAATTGTAAAGATGCGGATCGCTCGGCGACCACAAATGCGGATGCGGAATCGGCAAACTCAATTCCTGCCCCGCCGTGCCGGTGGCGCTGGCGATTTCCCTGTCGCCATCGAGCGCGGTGACCTTGAACTTCGCGTCCGTGCTGGCCTGCACGGTGAGCCGCAACGCTTCGGCGTCAATGTCCGGCGTCAGGCTCACATTCGTGATGTGCGCGGCCGGCACGGGTTCCAGCCACGGCGTCTGCCAGATGCCGGTCGCCGCCGTGTAAAAAATGCCGCCCGGATGCACGCGCTGTTTGCCGAGCACCTGTGCGTCCGGCTGATCCACCCGGAGCGGATTCCACGCGGAAACGATGATTTCATTTTCACCCGGCTTAATCTCATCAGTGATGTCGAACTGGAAAGCGCAATAGCCGCCGCGATGCGTGCCGACTTGGTGACCGTTGACGATGACGGACGAATCATAATTGACCGCGTCGAGATGAAGAATGACGCGCTGGCCGTTCCACGCGGCCGGCACGGTGAACGTGCGATGATACCACAGGCGCTGATTCGGAATGCTCGGCTTGCCGACGCCGGACAGCGCGGATTCGTAACAGAACGGCACGAGAATTTTTCCAGTGTAATCGGCGGGCGCGGCGCCGGCGGGCGGCGTGGTTGCGTAATCCCAGAGGCCGTTGAGATTGAGCCACGCGGCGCGCGTCATTTGCGGGCGCGGGTATTCCGGCAACGCATTGTCCGGCGTGACATCCTTGGCCCAGCGCGTCATCAACGGCGCTTTGGCCGGCTGCCAGTCGGCGGCGGCGCAGAAATTGGGCGCAGCACAGGCCAGTGCCAGCAATGCGGCTTTATAAACGGGAGATTTCATTTTCATTAAATGGTTCAGTTCAATTGTTGTCCGGGCGATCCTGAAAATTTTATTCCAGAGTGAACGCCAAGGTTGGATTATCGGATGGCAGCCACCACACTACTGGGTGCTGTTTGGTTATTCGATTTTCCACTCCAAAATGCCGCCGGAGAAATCCGGTTGAAGCTGGGCTTCCAACCGCAAAGCCGTGGTTTCCACCGCCGGAAACACGACTTGGTTCCAGCCGTCTTTTTTCACCCCGAAATTGGTCGCGCCCACCGGCACCCAGATGTCGCCGGACTTGTAAAGCAGCCGCCAGGATTTTGGCACGCGGCATTGGCCGTGGCCCGTGTCATCAAACCAATACACCTCCGTGCCGGAGATTTTTTTGGGGGATGGAAAGTCGTATTGCACCCATTCGGCCGTGCCGTGATGATCCCACCACGTCATCCGGGGAATGGTTTCACCACCGGAATTTTCAGGAACCATGCCGTCGCTCAACGCGTCCAAAGTGTCGCCGGCATTGCTGTGCGACGCGCTGGCGTGATACAGCGCGGGTTTCGGCAAAACCGGTGCGACCCAGTGATGCGCCTCGGGCGAATCGCTCACGGTCGGAAACGCCGAGATGCGCAGACGCGTCGCCCCCATCGGAATCAAGGTGATGTCCTGCACCGGCTGGTCGCTGAACGCGGGGCTGGGCTGCAGCACCGCGCACAGGCCGTATTTATCCACGGTCCATTCGGGGATCTGCCGGCCCTTGGCCAGAATTTCAATCGGCGCGCTGGCCGGCGTGAACGGATAATCATCCTTGGGCCACGCCAGCTTTTTGACGGCGAAGGATTTTTCCGGATGCGCGGCGTCCAGCACCAGGCCGTAATTCCACGGCGTGGTTGGATGATAGCTGAAGGACGGCCAGGCCGCCGGGTCGGCGTCTTTTTGCCAGCCGGAATCGCCGATGGCCGTTTTCGCACTGTCCACTTCCTTGATCTTTTCACCGATCTTCAGCGAGAATGTCAGCGGGCCGTAGTTCACGCTTACGCTGTCGTGATTGGCCGTCCATTGATGCACGGAAATTTCCATCGGCAGATCCAGCGTCACCACGTCGTTGTTTTTCCATTCACGTTCGATCCGCACATATTTTTCGGGCGCCGGGCTGACGGCCAGTTTCTCGCCGTTCACCGCCACTGTCGCGCCGTGGCACCAGCCGGGAATGCGGAGGTAAAGCGGAAAGTTCACGGCCTTGTCCGTGTGCAGCGTGAAATGGATGTCGCCGTCAAAAGGATAATGTGTTTCCTCCGTCAGCCGCACCGTTGCTCCGCCTCCGACCCGCGCCATCACATCGCTCGCACTGTAAATCGCCGCGCAGAGGCCGTTGTCGGGCGTGGCCAGCCAGAGATGCTTGGTAAAATACGGCCAGCCCATCGAATGATTATGCTGGCAGCAGCGCGAACTGAACGGGTTCATCAGCAGGAACGGGCCGCCGTTTTGAATGCCGGGCGCGTGGTTTTCCGCGTCGCTCACCACCATGTTCGGCGCGGTGAGATAACGCAACGCCCGCATGTCCGGCGTCAGCGCCGCTGGATATGTATTGAAAGCGACGTTCTCGCAGTTGTCCGCCCATAAAGGATCGCCGCTTATTTGCATCAGCAATTCATCAGACAGCATCTGCTCCACCATGCCGCACGTCTCGATGGCCTGGCGCGGATCGGAATAGCCGGGCCGGCAGTTTTCATCGCCGCCGAACATGCCGCCGGGCACCTGGCCATAGCGTTTGCGGACTTCGTGGAAATCGGCGTAGGTGTCCTGCATTTCGGCGGCATTGTGCGTCTGCAACGAATGTTCCGCCGGCTCGCGGAACGCCTCGGCGATGTTCACATTATGCCAGTTAGGCAGGTCGCCGGCCATTTCCCAGTCGGCCGTGACGCGGTGAATTTTATCCGCCAGTTCCAGCAGGAACTTGTCGCCCGTGCGGTTGTAAAGCCAGTAGATGCTGTAAAGCTCGTCGCCGCCGCGCATCTTCTGCCAGTAATGCGTGAGCAGCCGGTTGTCGGGAATGGTCAGGTGATATTTGAAATACTTCGTCATCAGGTCAATGACGCGCGGGTCGTGCGAATGCTCGTAATACGTTTCCAGGCAAAACAGCATCAGCATGTTCGCCCAGAAATCACGCGTGCCGTCGTCGTCAAATTTCTGGTCGGGGCCGAAATCGCCGTCGGGACGCTGGCTGTTCAGCGCGCCGTTGATCCAGACGTGGCTCTCGGCGATCATTTTTGGATCGTTGAGAATATAGGCGAGCTGAATGTAGCCGCGCAGCCAGTAGGGCACCTCCTCCCAGCCGTATTTGCCTTTGCCGTCCTTGCTCAACCAGGCGTTGTCGCCCTTTTGCAACCACACGCTGATTTCATCCAGGTGGCCGCTCAAGCCGTCCCGCTGGCGTTGCATGATTTCCAGCAACCAGCCTTTCGGATGCACCGCGTCAATCGGCAGCGGAATGAACTGGCTCGGCTCCAGCGGCGCGCGGTTGCCGACGTAAAACCGGTTGGTCGAAGCCGTGTCCGGGCGGGCCATCACGACGGCATTGTCCGCGCCCCGGGCGGTGAACGAGGCCAGCGCGGTCGCGGCAACAATGATGCGGGATAAATTCATATAATTCGCTCAATTCGCTTCTGCAAAACCAACCGGCTGCAACAAGATTCCGTGAAGGATGAATCTATATCAAGCCCCGAAGAAAGTCCTGTGGCATAAACCGGCCACGGCGCGGTTCTTTCTGCCGCGGAAGAAAAATTTTCAACCAAATCCGGCGGATGCGTCCGCCCTGCTCGGATTTTTTGGAAAACAGGAAAATGTCCGTTGAGATTAGGCGGCTGAATTCCAAAAACCCTGTGCCGCCGCGTTGCCTGGGCAACGAATTTTCAGGCCGGAAATTTTCGGTTCGCCCGCAAGGCCCCCATCTTCAAACGCCAGCCGCCGGAGCTTTTATCAGCGATAAAATTCCACGTTGACGGCGGATTGAACGCGCGACTCATATTGTTTTTTTGCGGAAAAGTTCCTGCGGATTGACGGCGTTCAATTCCGAGAGGTCCAGCCCCGCGCCCGGACTGCGCTCCTGCGCGATGACCAGTTGCCGGGCGATGCGGCCAACCGCCTTGCCGGCATAAAACTTCACCACGCCGGCGGCGACCTTGGAGAGGAAAATGACGACGAACAGGCAATGTTCATCCACGTTCACCGCGAACATGCTGAACTTGTCGCCCTGCTGGTAAATGCTGTTAAAATTTTTCTCACTCACGAGGCCCGCGATGGTCTGGTTGGCCATGAAGGCGCCGGACGCCAGCGCGCCGATGGTCGTCAGGTCGAACTGCTGGTCGTCGCCCTGGTGCGCGATCAGGAAGCCGCCCTTGTCAATGACCAGGGCGGTGGTCGCCTCGGTCTGGACGAGAAATTCCTGCAGCGTCTCGTCGAGCCGCTGGACATCCTCTTCAATGAGTTGTGGCAGCGTGGCCATATATTCAAGCAGGTTGCGGGGCGGCTTGGTTGATGTATTTCTGGAGCAGCATCCGCGTGATCATGTTCAGGCTCTCGAACACGCCCTCGCATTTGTGTGCCGTGGCCTGGAAGGAGGGAACATGCACGTCCCGGTTGTTCAGGAGAAATTCGAGATATTCCATCGGCGCGGCGTTCGGCAAATCGCGCTTGTTGTATTGCAGGACATAGGGAATGTCCGCCAGGTTCAGCTTGAGCGAATTCAAGTTGTCCACCAGGTTTTGGAAGCTCTCCACGTTCTCCGGCATTTTTTCGTATTGCGAATCCGCCACGAACACGATGCCGTCCACGCCGCGCAGCACGAGCTGGCGCGTGGTGTTGTAGATCACCTGGCCGGGCACGGTGTAAAGCTGGAACTTGGTCTTGAAACCCTTGATGGTCATCGCCTCGATGGGGAGGAAGTCGAAAAACAGCGTGCGATCCGAACTGGTCGCCAGCGAGACGAGCTTGCCTTTGTTGCCCGCCGTCGTCTGGACGTGGTCGTGAACCTGCACGAGGTTCGTCGTCTTGCCGCCCATCGCCGGGCCGTAATAGACAATTTTTACCTGCAACTCTTTCGTTGCTTGATTGATGATGGCCATAATTTTTATTGCTGTTTTTTGCGATCCAATCCGCCCGCCAGGGCGGCGAGTTGCGCGGTCGGCAGGGATTCGCCCATGCGGCCGAAAGCCGCCAGATACACCGCGTTCACCCGGAAAATCCGCCACGGCACGTTGCCCACGGTAAAGCTGACATTGTTCAACGCGCCCATCCGCAGTTCCTTCGCGCTCTGGTTCATGCGTTCAAAAAGCTGCGGGATGAAGGCCGCCAGCGTATCGGCGTTAAATTCCGCCGGCACTTCGCTCGCCACGCGCAGGCCGTCGGGCAGCGTGACGACCACGCCGGCCACGCCCGGCAAATCCATCGCGCGCGCCACCACTTCCTTCGGCGAAGCATGGCGGCTGGTGAAATCCGTGTGCGGCACCGGCGGCGGCGCATACAGGTTTTCCCCGTCTCGCAACGCCTCGCCCGGTTCGGCCTTGGCGTAGTAATTTGAATCGGACGGATGGTTGACGGCCATTCTCGGCACGGGCATCGGCGGCGCCGGCGGCACCGGAGCGGCCTGCGGAAAACCGAAGAACAGGTTCGGAATCTCGTCGGACACGGAGGATTTTTTCTGCACGCGCTGGCCGTTTTTCTGGGCGGCCAAAAACAATGGCGCAATCACCTTCAACGGCAGTTCCAATTCCAAACGGTCGTTGGACGATTCCGGCGAGCCGGGCCTGGCCAGCGTCCGCAGTTGCTGCCACGTCAGACTCACACGGCCGCGTTTCAAACCCGCCTCCATTTCCGCGCCCGCGAGCGGCACCTTCAGGCTGGCAAAACCGCCTTGAACGATTTCACCCTTCAACTCATCCGGCCAGTTTTCTGATAATTGGCCGATCATCACTTGAATCGCGGGCTGCACCGACGCCGGACGCGCGGCAGGAACGGGCGCGGCGGAAAGTTTCAGCGCGGGCGGCGGCGCCTGATGTCCATTGCCGTTGCCGCCGGTTGCGGACGGTTGCAGACGATCAAAGCCCGGCGGCGGGGTAAAAGCAATCGGCTGGGGCGACGGCGCTGCAATCGCCGGCTGGTTCATGCGTGACGGCGGAGCCGTAACGGCCACTGCGGGCGCCGGGGCGGCTTTCGGGGCCGGGGGCGCGGATTTGAGCGGCTGCGCCGTGAAAATGACTCCATCGCCACGACCGGCAAAGGGTCCGTTGATGTCTTCGGACACCTCCACTTTTTTCCTGGCCCGGCGGGCGAGCAACGCGGGATTCATGCGGGCCAGAATGTCGGCGAGCGGCAGGCTGACATTTTTCTCGTCCTGTTCACCGGCGGCGTTGCTGAAGACACCGGGCGCAAGTTTGCGAAGTTCGCCAAAGGAGATTTTTACCAATCCGAAAGCAAGCTGGGCCGTGACGGTTTCAATGGGCAGGCTGATGGTGCGGCCGGGCGGCGGCACGGACATGATTTTGGCACGCAATTCCATCGGCAGGCCGGCAATGACGGGCGCGAGCGGCAGGGTGATCTCGTCATCGTTAGTCGTCGGGCCGGCCGGCAAATCAGATGGGGACGCCGGATGATCCGGGCCGGCTGAATAATCCGCCGGGGCCGGGGCGACCGGCGCGGCGGCGGTGACCGGACGTGACCCGGACGCGCCATCCTCCGGCTCACTCCGGCGAAAGAGGCCGCGGAACAGGCCGGTAAATTTTGATTTAACCGAGTTGGACATGACTTTTGGTTTTCAAGTTGGCCGGCCGTCGTTGACCGGCCAGTGAGTCCAAGCAGAAACCAAGCCACGGCCCGGCAAGGTTGAAAATCGCCTGAATTGTCCAAGGGCGGGACTGCGGCCGCCTTGGTTTGTCCTGATTTGCGGCGTGATTCCCGCGCGCCGACGGCTCCGACGCCTGTCTAATACGAATTCGCACGTTTAGGCTTGTAATTTGCTTCATACAAGTTTAGCCGTAGCGCGGTTCCGCAATGGACAAACGACATAAAATCCTGATTTTGGACGACGACAATGACTGGCTCACCTTGAGCCGGGAAATGCTCGCCGCGCTGCCCAGCCGTCCGGAAATCCTGACCGCCAACTCCGGCAAACGCGCGCTCTCGCTGCTCGAATCGGAGCCGGTGCGCCTGCTCATCTGTGATTTGAAAATGCCGCGCATTGACGGCCTGCAGGTGCTGGCCATCGTGCGCCGCCGCTACCCGGAACTGCGCACCGTTGTCCTGAGCGGGCTGGAAGATGAAGAGTATCGTTCACGCGCCTATGCGCTCGGCGTGGATTTGTTCTGGATCAAGATCGAGATGCAGCGCAATTCCAAGATGTTCATCGAATGTCTGGAGTCGCTGCTCGGCCGCGACGATGAACCGGGCTTTCGCGGCATCCAGAGCAAGAGCCTCATGGACATCATCCAGATGGAGTGCCTTTCGCGCAGTTCATCCGTCCTGCGCATCAGCCGCGGCCCGCTGGTGGCGAAATTATGGATTCAAGAAGGCGAATTGATTGATGCCGAGGCTGAAGGCGTGCGGGGCGAGGCCGCCTTCCGCCGCCTGCTCGCGTGGAAATCCGGCACGTTCGAAAATCATCCGGCCGAACCCAACCACGAACGCATCATCTTCAAGCCCGTGAACGCGCTGCTGCTGGAAACCGCGCAGGACATGGACGAGGCCGCCGGCCCTCTGGCCGGTGATTCCCTGGAACATTCGGAGCATCGCAAGACCGTCTGGAAACTTTCCCTGCTCACCCGCGAAGGCGCGGATTTTGTCATCGCCATCCCGCCGGAAGGCCACGGCGAACCCGAGGCCATCGGCATCCAGGGCGTCGCCCAGCTCGTCCGCTGGACCCGGCATGCTGCCGCCACCGCCCGCCGCCTGAGCGAAAGCCTGGAGGCCGGCCTCGTCCTGCGGGTCACCGGCCGGAATATGGAACGTCAAGTGCTGGTGTTGGATCGCGAAGGAAAACTGTTCCTCGTGGGCTGGCCGGCGGAAAACGCCGAAAACCTGCTCGAAAAAAGCAAAAAACTCGTCGCATCATGGGATTCTTAAAACGATTTTTCCGGGGCAGCGCCTCGGTTCAGCAACTGCCCGCCGGCACCGTCACGGTGGACCGCCACGGCGACATCGTCACCTCGACGGTGTCCTCCGCGTATCCCCGGAACTTTCTGCGCGGCATCGGCGCCGACGTGCTGGCGCTGTTCCGCGAGGCCCGGGACGCCCAGATGCCGCTGGCCGAACTCAACATGCACTTTGGCAGCCTGCATATCACCGCCCGCGAACTGCGCGGCGGGGCCATCATTTTTCTGCTGCCGCAAACCGCGTTGTTCCCAACGTCCGCCCCTTCACGCCCATGAACACCAAGGAAATCAACCAGCTCGTCACCCAGATCGAAACGCACATCGAATGCTGGAAACAGTTCAACCATTTCATCTCCATCGCCCGCGCCAAAAAGTTCGGCCCGGCGGATGACAATCATTTCCTCGAGATCAAAAGCATCATCGTGCAGGAACTGGAACTCATTTACGCCTCCATCGAGGTGCAGTCGCCCACGCGCGAAGAGATTCATGCGCTCATCGGCAACGCCCCTTCGCTGCGCTATTTGAGCGAGATGAGCGAGGGCGCCTTGCGCGGTCTCGAAGCCCAGTGGCACAAAATTTACATCGGCTGGCACGCCATTCTCGGCCAGCTCAAAGTCAAGCAGCTCTCCGAGGAGAACAAGGCTTTCTGGGCGAAAAACAAATAAACCGCCGCGCCGTTTTTGCGCCCACTGATTCATGCCTGACTGGTTGATCAACCTCATCCTCGGCCTCGTTGAAGGTCTCACCGAATTCATCCCGGTTTCCTCCACCGGCCATCTGCTCGTGGCGGAAAACATTCTGCACGTCCACAAGTCCGACCTCTACAACATCGTCATCCAATGCGGCGCGGTGATCGCCGTGCTGCCGCTGTTTCCGCAACGGCTCTACAAGTTCATCTTTGAATGGCGCGAACGCGAGACGCTCGCTTACATGCTGAAAATCCTGGTCGCCTTCGGCATCACCGGCGCGGCGGGCCTGATGATTGATAAACACGGCTTCAAGCTGCCGGAAAGCCCCGCGCCCATCGCCTGGGCGCTGCTGCTCGGCGGACTGGCGTTCCTCGTCGTGGAATTTTATCTGCGTGGGAAAAAGTTGAGCAACGAAGTCACCTGGACCATTGCGATTGCCGTTGCCGTCGGCCAGCTCATCGCCGGCACCTGCCCCGGCACGTCGCGTTCCGGCGCGACGATCGTGTTCTGCCTGCTGCTCGGTTTGAACCGTTCGGCGGCGACGGAATTCTCCTTCCTCGTCGGCATCCCGACAATGCTCGCGGCGGGCGGCTGGAAAATTTTCAAGGCGGCCCGTCATCCCATCCCGCACGCGCCCCAGGAAGATTGGGGAATGCTTCTGCTCGCCACTGTCGTCGCGGCGATGGTTTCTTTCATCGCGGTGAAATGGCTGCTGCGCTACGTCCAGACGCACACCTTCAACGCCTTTGGCTGGTATCGCATCGCCCTGGCGATTGCGATTTTTATTTTCCTGGTTCGTTGAGACAACGCCGGCTGCGCGGCAGCGTCTCCGCCCTCACTTCGCGTTCGGATCGGGAATGAAAATTTTCTGGCCGACGTAAAGTTTCGTGGGATTCACCTTCGGATTTGCCTTGAGAATGTCATCCGCCGTCACCTTCACGCCCTGGTCGTGATACGCCTTGGCGATGGCGCTGATCGTTTCGCCTGCTTCCACTTTATGCTCGTAGCCCTTCTGCGGCGTGGCTGGAGCCGGCGTATCATCCGCAGCCGCCGCCAACGGCGGCGTCCGGCGGCTGGAGCCGGCGCCCACCTTGCCGAGATTTTCCAGTTCCTTCAGAATCAAGTCACGATCCGCCTGCCGTTTTTTGTCAATCTCCTGCACTTGGCCGGCAAGCGTTTTCAAGTCATCACGGCTGGCGCTGTCGTTCACGGCCGGCGTGTTGACCTTGTCGCTCAAATCACTGAGTTGTTTTTGCAGCGCGGCGAGCTGCTTGCCTTGCTGCTCCTGCGCGGCGAGGATGTCTTGGATCTGCCCGCTCAACTTGTCAATCTGCTGTTGCGTGCCCGAATCCTGCGCGCGCGCGGCGCCGACCGTTAAAATAAAAATCATCAGCCCAAGCGAAATCATTTTCATATATGGAAATGAATAGCCGCTTTACCCGCCGCGTCAAGTTGAAGTGCGAATTTGAAAAATCAAGACGACGCAAATCATCCTTGAAAATTCACGTCAATTTCCCATAACGCCGGATTTCCGGCCAGATCCACGCCACGGCCAGCACCACCAGCACCGTGCCGAATCCGCCGATCACCACCGACAGGATCGTCCCCGTGGCGATGGAATTCGCCATCATCGGCCCGAACAGTTGCGCCGTAAGGCCGGATTCAAAACCGCCCAGCTCGTTCGACGTGCCGATGAACAGGCTGTTCACCGCCGAAACGCGTCCGCGCTTTTCATCCGGCGTCAGGATCTGCACGAGCGTCTGCCGCACCACAACGCTGATATTGTCCGCCGCGCCGCACAACGCGAGCAGGCCGAACGCCACCCAGAACCACACCGCGTCCGGCGCGGGGAAAAGCCGGCCCAGGCCCGCGCTGTTCGCCACGCCGAACAGCACCGTGGCCACGCCGAAAATTCCCACGCACGACAACATCGCCCGTCCGGCCTTTTCCAGCGGCGGGCGATGCGCGATGACGAACGCGCACAACAACGCGCCGATGGGCATGGCCGCGCGCATCACGCCGAGGCCGTCCGGGCCGCTGTGCAAAATGTCCTTCGCGAAAATCGGCAGCAGCGAAACCGCGCCGCCCAGCAGCACGGCAAACATGTCCAGCGTGATGGTGCCGAGGATGATCTTGTTCGCAAACACGAAGCGGAACCCGGTCACGAGATTTTTAAGGGACACCGGTTCGCGCACGGCCACCTTGTGTTCGTGACGGATCGTGGCCACGAGGATGAAGCACACGACCGACGCCACGGCATTGATGGCATAGACGATCCACGCGCCATGCAGGAGCCAGATGAGCAGCCCGCCCGTCGCCGGGCCGAGCACGGAGGAGAACTGGAACGCGCCGCTGTTGAACGTCACGGCGCGGGCAAATTGTTTGCGCGGCACGAGATTGGCCACGTAGGAAGCGCTCGCCGGCCAGAGAAACGTCCGCGACACGCCCACGATGACCAGCACCAGATAAATCCAAATGACATTCGCCTTGAATCCCGAAATGAACGTCAACCCCAGGCTCGCCGCGCCCAGCCCCAGCGTGGTGGTGAGAATGATTTTTTTGCGGTTGAAACTGTCGGCGACATGACCGGCGGGCAGCGTGCAGAGAATCATCGGCACCATCAGCGACAACCCCACGAATCCGAGCGCCAGCGCGGAACCGGTGCGGTCGTAGAGTTCCCAGTCCACGGCCACGACGAGCATCTGCGTCCCGAACGACGCGATGAAGCGCGCCAGCAGATAGCGGGCATAATTGGTGTTGCGAAACACCGCGTAAGGATGCTCGTCCGGCGGCGGCGGCAACGGCGGGGTCGGATTTTCGGCTGTTTCGTTTTCGTGCATGAAGCGCGGCGGGAAATCTACCGCAAAAATCCGCGTGGTCGAGTTTTGCCGCGAATTCTTAATCGCGTCTTGAACCGAAACGGATTAGAATGAATATCACGATGAATGAATCAAATGAAAAACCCCGGCGCTACAAATGGCCGTGGTTGGTGCTGGCAGGAGTGGTGCTGTTCATCGTGGTGTCGGTGATATGGGTGGCGTTCGCGGCGGAAAAAGTGGAACAGCAGCGCGATTACAGCGCGCCCATTCCCGCCGGCGCAGCCGCCCGTTAAGACCGGTGGTCACGGTTTTTTGCCGGCCGGCCGCTTCGTCACCGCCGGCAGAAAAGAATGCCCGGTGAAATTTGTCACCGGTTTCACATAACCGATTTCCAACGCCGCCGGCGCAAAATCCGCCGCCGTCCATGCTTGCGTGTTGATCTGCCCGGCGGGAATGGTTCCGGGCCAGCGGACGATCAGCGGCAGCGGCGGCGCGATATTATTGGTGCTGCGGAAATTATCCGGCGGCAGCATGAAGTTCAGGTTGGTATTGGTAAATTTTTCCGGCGCGGAACTGCTGCTCACAAAAATGGCGACATTGTTGGTCATGCCAATTTTACCCAATTGCTCAATCAGCCGGCCGATACCGCCATCCAAGCGCGTGATGAGCGCGGCGCGGCTTTTGGCGGCTTGCGGCCAGGCTTCGCCCGTGAACGGCGCGTCGCTGGGCACGGGAAAATCGTCGGCATCCGTCTTGGCGGAGCGCGGCGCGGGCAGGTTCACGAGCAGGAAAAACGGACGGTAATGATTGGCTTTGTCCGGCACGTTGCCGCGCACGAAATTGTTCATGGCCGTGACGAGCAGATCCGGCACATACTGGCCTTTCTTGCCGGCGGTGTTGTAATAAAGCATTTCGTGGTCGAGAAAACGGCCCTGCACACGGTTGTTCTCGTCGTATTTGACGTGCGGATAACGCCAGATGTTTTCGGGATAATAATTCTGCGCCTCGGCATCGGTGAAAAATCCCGCGAACTCGTCGAAACCTCGCCGCCACGGCTCACGATCAAACGTCCATTCGCCGATGAGGCCGGTGTGATAGCCGCTTTGCTTGAGCCGCCGGGCCAGGCTGAGTTCGCCGCTCACGGAACCGGAACTGATTCCAGACAACAACATCGCGGTGGTCGCCGGACTTTCCAAGCCGCCGGAGTAATGCGTAAAGCGAACGCCCTCCGCCGCCAGCCGGTCCAGGTTCGGCGTCTGATAATTCGTCTGGCCGTAGCAGCTTAAATCGCCTTGGGCGAGGCCGTGATATTGGATGAAGATGATGCTCGTCCGGCGGGGAATGGCCATTCGCGCCGGCGCGGCATTGGTGAAAATGGAGGCGAGGTCGGCGCGAGCGACGGTGGAAAATTCCAGCAGCGCGGCGAGCACGAGCAAAAGGCGGCTATATTTCATGTGATGCTTGGATTCTGGAAAGCTTGGGGCGTTCAAAGCAATTCTTTTTGCGAATCATTTTACCACCGCCGGGTCAATCTCGTCGGCCGAAGCCAGCTTCCAGTGGAATTTTCCGTGCGACCAGAAAGCTCGGAATCGTCGCCAAAATGACCCAGATAAAAAAGATTTTATAGCCCAGTTGCTCCTGCAGCCAGCCGCTCCACATGCCCGGCACCATCATGCCCAGCGCCATGAACCCGGTGCAGAGCGCGTAATGCGCCGTGCCGTGCGGGCCGCGCGCAATGTGGATCATGTAGAGCATGAATGCCGTGAAGCCGAAACCGTAACCGAATTGCTCGGCCGCCACGCCCGCGCCGATGGCGAACAAATTTTGCGGCTGCGCGGCCGCGAGCCAGATGAACACCGCGTCCGGCAGATGAATCGCCAGCAGCATCGGCCACAGCCAGGATTTCAAGCCCTGCCGCGACACCACCCAGCCGCCGAGCAGCCCGCCGCACAACAACGCGCCCACGCCAACGTGCCCGTAAAGCCAGCCATATTGGTCGTCCGACAAGGCCAGCCCGCCCCGGTCGCGCGGATCAAGCAGAAAAAATTTGGCCACGTTCAGCAACTGCGCCTCGCCAAAACGATAGAGCAGCAGAAAGGCGATCAGCGTGCCGATTTTCGGCTTGCCGAAAAACGCGGTGAACGTGCGGAGAAAATTTTGAAAATCCAATTTCCCGCCCGGCACATCCGCCGCCGGACGCGGCAGCCGCCAGCGATGATACAACGCCAGCAGCAGGAAAATCACCGCCGCCAGCGCGAACACCCATGTCCACGCGGTGATGAAACTGCCGGTGCGATGGTGAATTTCCCCGGCGAGCACCACCAGTTCGCCCTGCGCCAGGATGGTCGCCAGACGGTAAAAAGTGTTGCGAACGCCGCTGAACAGCGACTGCTCCCGCTCCGGCAATGCGGCCAGATAAAAGCCGTCCGCCGCCACGTCGTGCGTGGCCGAGGCAAACGCCGCCAGCCAGAAAAACGCCAGCGTCAGTTGAAAAAAATACGTCGTCGGAACCGTCAGCGCCACGCCCGCCAGCGCCGCGCCGACGCCGGATTGCATGGCCCAGATCCATTCCCGCCGCGTCCGCAGCAAATCCACCACCGGACTCCACAGTGGCTTCAGCACCCACGGCAGATACAACCAGCCGGTGTAAAAAGCGATCCGGGCGTTTGACAGGCCGAGGTTTTTGTAAAGCACGACCGACACCGACAGCACCAGCGCGTAGGGCAGCCCTTCCGCAAGATAAAGCGTCGGAATCCAACTCCACGGTGATGTTTTTTTGGCGGCGG